>JAABUQ010011456.1_pt1 | contig 11320 bp, 14 predicted proteins | sample 5560001 | NCBI WGS metagenome assembly JAABUQ01 (sample SAMN10711888, study PRJNA513371) | rock metagenome | isolation source: Antarctica rocks | place: Antarctica: Victoria Land, Finger Mt nord | collected 2015-12-18
AAGAGCTCGGCGACCGCCACCGGTGGCATGCGGTCCGCGGCCACCTGCACGAGCTCGACGGCGATCTGCCGGCCGCCAGCGCAGCGTACGCGGATGCCGCCCGTGGGGCGGAGATCGCGATGGTGGAGACCCCGGACGGCCACGGACGGCTCGAGCTTACGAAGTTTCACGCCCCGTCGGGCCGGGGGCGGCGACCGGCACGCGCCGGCGAACACCCCGGGCATCCGCCCTGTCGCATTCGCAGTCGACGACATCGACGCCGTCGTCGCTAGCTTGCGAGGCCGCGGCGCGGAGCTCGTTGGCGAGATGGAGCGCTACGAAGACAGCTATCGGCTCTGCTACGTCCGCGGCCCGGAGGGGATCATCGTCGAGCTGGCGGAGCAGGGCGGCTGAGGGCTCCAGCTGGCCGCCAACCGCCTCGCCAGCGTCAGTGGTCGTCCCGGGGCGGGATCCCCCTACGGCGATCCGGTCGGTGCCCTGGTGATGCCTGCCGTCGGTCGCGCGGCCGTCACGCTGGCCGTTCCGCTTTCGGGCGGTTGGCCCCGCTTGTGGCGAGGACCACGAGTCGGTGCGGCTTGCGCAGGAGACCTGCTTTGTGTCTCCACGAGCCCAGCTACCGCGCCAGGTGCGCGGCAAGGTTCGCGAGCGAGGACGCAAGCCCGGCGGCGTGATCTTCCGCGGAGATGCCGCTGGGAACGTTAATGGCGCGAATGTCGACTCGCGTCCCGGCGTCGACCCTGGAGAGCTCCCAGGTCACGCTCATGGTGCCAGCGTTGGCGGGGTCATCGGAGACGAAGTCAACGGCCTGCACGACCCGCGTTCCTGGGACGAGCTCGACGAAGTGCGCTTCGACGATGTCCGAGTTCGCCGTGGCCTTACCCCGGGCGGCCGAGGGGTCCACGTACGTCAGCACGAGCCGATAGGACCCGCCCGGGCAGGCGTCGAATCGCTCGAATCTGCCGCTCATCCCGTCTGGTGGTAGCCACTTCACGAGCGCCTGCGGATCCACGAGGGCGGCGTAGACGCGGTCCGGCGACGCGGCGATCACTCGAGAGGCTGCGTCCGTCCGGGTCACCGCATCATCCTACGACCCAACTCGGGGCGGGCACCTGCTTTCAATCACAAAGGAGCACCACACCCACATCAGCTCCGAACCTGCTTAGCGCGGAAAGGGGGCATGGCGGCAGGCCGCAGCCGTGGTGTCCCGGTGAGGGATCCGCTTGCGGTGCGCCCGAGCGGGTGGCATGATCTCGGCCATGCTTTATGCGGTGCTGGTGCGCACCCTTCGCGAGGGAGCGACGTACGAAGATTTCCGCCGGTCCTGGCTGCCCGCCGACGGCTACGGCGTGCCGACCCGGGTGATCACCGCCCGCCGCGTCGACAACCCCAGCGAAGTGATCACCATCGGCGCGGTGGACCTGCCGGTCGAGCGACTTGACGACGCCCTGGCCGTGATCGCCAATGAGGAGGCCCAACGCCACGACGCGATCGACCACGTCATCGAATCGACCGAGCTGCGCGGCATCTACGAAGCACTCGCAGAGGACGACCTGTCCTGAGCCGCTGAGCACTCGCGGTCACCGTTTGAGGATCGTCTTGCGCTCCTGGCTCTAGCTCCGATGGGGTTGCTCTGGAAGTTCGGGGCGACGCCATCGCTGTCTGCGATGCTGGCTTGGTGCAGATCGACATCGTCGTCTACGACGGGCTCGATGAGATGGATGCGCTGGGGCCACTGGAAGTGCTCCGCAACGAGGAGGCGGCCGGAGCGGAGGTCACTGCTCGGCTGGTGAGCAGGGTTCCCTCTGGGCAGGTGACCGGCGCTTTCGGGCTGCGCTTTTGCCCCGACGCCACCTACGAGCCGGGCGCCGACGTCCTCCTTGTGCCGGGCGGCGGCTGGGCAGCCAGGGCCGAGCGAGGCGCCTGGGCCGAGGTCCGAGAGGGCAGCTGGCTTCCTCTGCTGGCCGATGCCGCCCGTCAGGTCCGGATCATGGCTGGCGTGTGGACCGGCACCATGCTCCTGGCGCACGCCGGCGTCGTCGGGACGCGGAGGGCGAGCACGCACCACACCGCGCTGGCTGACCTTGCCGATACCGGGGCCGATGTGGTCGACGAGCGAGTCGTCGACGACGGCAATCTCATCACCAGTGGGGGCGTGACGGCCGGCATTGACCTGGCCTTGTGGCTGGTTGAGCGCTTCACCGATCAGAAGTTCGCTGACGGGCTCGCTCGGCGGATGGAGTACCAGCGGGTGCGCCCAGTCGAAGCGACCTGACCTCGCGTCGACCGGTGCCGGACGGCGGGTCGCTGGCCTGGCCTTCTTCGGTGGCCTGATCATCCGATAGGAACTCGCCGTAGCGGGCCTCCCGGGTCGTTCGGATTCGGGTGGGGCAGACTGGTTAGGTGCCGTATGAGGACGATTTCACCCCCGACGAACAGGGATTGGCCGACGCGCTGAACCAACTGGTCGAGTTCCGCAGTGCGCCGGGTAGCCCGCACGTCGACCCGGAGCTGGTGTTGGACCTTCCCGCGGTGCTGCCCGAGGACGGGGTTGGCGGCCGGGCGGCGTTGGACCGACTCGCCGGCCCGGCGTTGGGCCACATCAGCCGCCTCGATCATCCCGGGTTCCTCGCCCACATGGACCCGCCTACCCCGTGGATGACGTGGGCAGCGGCCGGATGGGCGGCCGCGGTGAACCAGAACCTGCTGCACCCCGACACCGGCCCGGCCGCCCGCCAGCTCGAACCACTGGTGATCGGCTGGCTGGCCCCGGCCTTCGGGATGGGTGGCGGTCACCTGGTGCCGGGTTCGACGGTGGCCAACCTCACCGCGCTGTGGGCCGCCCGGGAACTGACCGGCGCCCGCCGGGTCGTCGCGTCGGCCGACGCGCACGTCAGCATCGCCAAGGCCGCCCAGATTCTCGGCCTGCAGCTGGTGCAAGTGCCCGTCGATGACCGGCAACGGCTGCGCGAAGACCTGCTCCCCGACGACCTGGACGACGCGGTGCTGGTGCTCACCGCCGGCACGGTCGCCACCGGCGCGATCGACCCACTTGACGCTGGGCCGGGCGCGGCGTGGCGGCATGTGGACGCCGCCTGGGCCGGCCCGCTACGACTGTCCCACCACGCCGGGCTGCTGGCCGGAATCGAGGCCGCGGATTCGGTGGCGGTCTCCGCGCACAAGTGGCTCTACCAGCCCAAAGAGTCCGCGTTGGTGCTGTTCGCCGACCCCGGCCCGGCGCACGCCGCAATCAGCTTCGGTGGCGGCTACCTGGCCGCCCCGAACGTCGGACTGCTCGGCTCGCACGCCAACACCGCGCTCCCGCTGGCCGCAACCCTGCTGGCCTGGGGCCGGGCCGGCGTCGCCGGCCGCATCGAAGCCGACATGGCCGTCGCCGAACGCCTCGCCGACCTCATCGCCGCCGCGCCCGACCTGCAACTCTGGAACAGGCCGGCCACCGGGGTGGTGAACTGGCGCCCGCGTCAAGGTGATCTCGCGGCCGTCCGTGCCCGGGTGCGTGACGCGTGGGTCAGCCTGGCCGACATCGCCGGCGAAGACTGGTTCCGTTCCGTCGCAGCCAACCCGCTGGCCGACCCTGGCCATGTCGTCACCGCCGTCCTCAACGCGCTCGATCCCAACTGACTGACTCCTCGCGCGCCGCAAGCCCATCCCGCAACGGTCCCGATCTGCCTCGGCGCCACTGGCCGAGGTTGCGCGCGAGCTACGCGATCCGCTGCCTCAAGGAGCTGCGGTTGCGCTGGGTTCCGCCGTGCGGCTGAAGCGGAGCAGGAGCTTCTTGTCGTAGTAGTAGTCGAGGCGGTCGAGGAGCCGTCTCTGACGGTGATCGTGGCCAGCGGTCGGCACGAAGCGAATCGCGAGCCGGGCGGCCGCTGTGTGGAACCCTGCAGCCGTGAAGACGGCGATCACCTCGTCGATGTTGTACAGCTCGGGTAGATGTAGCTCTTCGACGTTGGCGCGATGCCACTCTGCCATCAGCGGGCTGGCAGCGTGAACACCCATGACCGCGTAGTACACGCCCCCGGGCATCAGGGCATCGAACATCGCTTGGGCGTGGGCGGGGAGGTCGTGGAGCAGGTAGAGCACCTCGTGGCTGAAGGCGGCGTCGAAGTCACGCCACCCACCGGGCAACGTGTCGGCGGCCTCGAAATGGAGTGGCCGCTGCCCGGCGAGGCGCCGGGCATCCTCGATCGCCCCAGAGGCCGGGTCATAGCCGAATCCCTCGGCTATGCCGCACTGATCGGCGAGCAGCCGGAGGAACCCGCCCCGGTTGCAGCCGGCGTCGAGGACTCGTCTGCCGCCGAGGTCAATGTTGATCGTCTCGAGCATCGCTCTCCAGACGAACGCGTGCTCGTCCTGCATCGCCTCGTCGCCGGCCGCGTCCTGCCAATAGGTCTGGCTCATCGCGCCAACTTACGGCACAGGGCTGCGCGACCTGCGTACGGCCGTCACTGAGACCGTCGCGCCACCCAGAACGGCGTCGGTGGAGCGCCTCGAACCGCTGGTCTTAGAAACCCTGGCCCACAGCCACTTGGTCCCCGACCGCAGTAATATCGCGGACCACGATCATTACCACTGGGCAGTGAGCGGCTTGGACCACGACGCTCCCCGCCGGCGGCTCACTCTGGACCTGCTGGACCTGCTGAGTTCTCCCCATAGCCGCGTCGGCGTCTGCGCCGACAACAAGTGACAGTGGGAATACCTAGACGCCAGCCGCGCTCAGAACCGCCAGTGGTGCAGCTCCAAGGACTGCGGCGACCGCCACCGAGTCCGCCGCCACCAATGACGCCGTGCCCCAGCTATATCACGGACGGACATGCCTCTCGGATGAGGAAGGGTCAGCAGCGCAGCCGATCCGCCCCGACGGCCTCGCGATCTTGTGTCGCAACGGGATCCCCTTCCGGGACGCGTCGAAGGCCGCCGGGCTTGACTCTCCAGTGGCTGGAGACCCTACGGTGACGGGGATGCCCCGCGACAACCAGCTGAGGATCGGCGAGCTGGCTCGGCTGACCGGCCTCCAGGTCAAGACGATCCGCTTCTGGTCGGACGAGGGGCTGGTGCCGCCGGACGGCCGAACGCCCGCCAGCTACCGGCTCTACAGCTAGCAGGCGCTCGTGCGCCTCGGGCTCGTCCGCACACTCCGCGAGTTGCGCGTCGATCACGCCACTATCCGGAGGGTGTTTCGGCGTGAGCTGACCATCGCGGACGTTGCCACCGCGCACGCGGCGTGGCTGGACGTGCGGATCCGCGCGCTGCGCCTGCACCGCGCTGTGCTCCAAACGGTGGCTGGCCGGGGAAGCGTCACACCGGAGGAGATTGAACTGATGCACAGACTCGCGCAGCTCTCCGCCGATGAGCGTCGGCGCCTCGTCCACGAGTTCATCGACGACACTTTCACGGGCCTCGATCTCGACCCGGACTTCCTGTCGATGATGCGCGGCGCCATGCCCGACCTGCCGGACGAGCCGGCCCAGAAGCAGGTGGAGGCCTGGGTCGAGCTGGTCGAGCTCATCCAGGATCCCGACTTCCGGGCTAGCATCCGGCGGGCGGCGGTCGACCAGGCCCGTGCGGTCGCCGAGGTCGGCCAGCCCAGTCCCGAGGCCCACGAGGCCCTGGTCACCCTGCTCCGGGAGCGGGTTGGGGCCGCCGCCGACGCGGAGATCGAGCCGGGTTCGGCCGAGGCGCGGCCGTTGGTAGACGAGATGGCGCCCGCTTGGGCCCAGCACGTCGGCCGCACGGACGGACCCGAGTTCCGGTCATGGCTGCTCGACCGGCTGGAGGCCTCCACCGACCGCCGGTACGAGCGGTACTGGCAGCTGGTGGCGGTGATCATCGGCTGGCCCCCGGCGCCCAGGATCATGCCAGCGGCCGAATGGCTGCGGGTGGCCCTCCGAGCGCGCTTAGCCGCCGGTGCATCGACTCATAAATAGCTTGAGGAGGATCCATCTCATCCAATGACAGTTCATCTAACCCTCGACAACTGGATCGCCCGCGATGCGATCCCGTTCGCGCTGGACACTCCCGCCTCACTCGATTCGGCCACGGACCGGGTGATCGCCGAGCTGGACCCTGATGTTGAACTCCTCGGCCTGGGGGAAGCCCTGCACGGCAGTGAGGAGATCCTCCTGATCCGCAACCGGATGTTCCAGCGGCTCGTCGAGAAGCACGGCTGCAGCGCCGTGGTCATCGAGGTCACGTCGCCGCAGGCGCGGTCGATCAACGAGTACGTGTTGGGCAAGCGTGATAGGTCCGATCCGAAGGTCGAAGACTGGTTCTGCAACGGGTTCGGCCTGCTCGAGGCCAACCGCGAGCTCGTCGAGTGGCTCCGCCAATACAATGCCGGTTCGTCACACCCGACGAAGCTTCACTTCTACGGGTTCGACCTCCCCCTTGGGGAGGGTGGCCTGGCCAGCCCCAGCCGAGTCCTGGACATCGCCCTCGACTACTTCGAAACCGTGGACCCTGCCCGAGACAAGGCGCCCCGAGACCGGATCACTCCCCTGGTTGGCGACCTCTCCGAATGGGAGCTGGCGGCCGCCATGTTCGACTCGGCGCAGTCGATCGGTCGGACACCGAAGGCAACGGACCTGCGGATCGCCACCCTGGACCTGATCACCGACCTCCGCATCCGGCGTCCCGAGTACGCGGCGAAGACTGATCCCCTCGCGTACGCCGACGCGCTGCATTACGCCGAGCTTGGGCGGAAGCTGCTCGACGCCCACGCAGCGCTGGCCAACCCTGGTGCCTACGCCACGATGCTCGGTGTCCGCGACCTGATCATGACGGACAACCTGCAGCATTTCGTGGCCTGCGAAAGAGGACGCGGCAAGGTGTTGGTTTTCGCAGCCAGTAGCCGGTGCTGCTCTTTTCGGTCACGGAGATGTCTCCCTCGATGGGAGAGGATAGAGTTACTGAACGCGTAAGGGGAGACAGAGTCGCTGCACTTCCGCAAGCTGCGTCAGGAGACGTTGACACAGAGGCTCTCCCTGGGCGATTCTGCTCGCATGAACCGGTAGCGCGAGGCCATTCAGTGAGGGTATTCGAATGCAGCATCACACAGTCACTGGCGGCGGCGGCGTCCAGCTTCATGTCGTCGAGACCGGTAATCTGGATGGTCCGCCGGTTCTCTTCATCCATGGCTGGTCGCAGAGTCACGTCTCCTGGGCGCGCCAACTCAACTCCTCTCTTCGCCAAACGCTGAGGCTGATCGCACTGGATAACCGGGGGCAGGGCGATTCGGAGAAACCGTCAAGTGGCTATGACGACTCTCGGCTCTGGGCCGACGAAATTCAGGCAGTAATCAGCTCCCTGTCGCTCAACAAGCCGGTCCTTAGCGGCTGGTCCTACGGCGGATTCATCATGAACGACTACGTCCGCCACCACGGTCAGGAGGAGATCCGCGCTCTAAACTATGTGGGGGCGGCCACGGACCTCGGCGTTGAGACTCCGTACATGTTTTTGGGCAACGCCTGGGAGGGCCTCCTGCCCGCTGAAGGTGCCTCGCCGGCCGGCACGGTGTTCAGCGACGCCGCCGAAGATGCGGCAATGGCTATGCGTCACTTCGTCCAGCGCTGTGTTGCCAAGCCCCTGCCTCTCGACGAGGAGCTGCTGATGCTCGGCCTCGACCTCATGACCCCTCCCCGTGTTCGTTTTGCGCTCTTCGACCGCCAGCTGCGGAACGACGACGTGCTCGCCCAAATCCGCGTGCCCACACTGGTGACTCATGGCACTGCCGATCGGGTGGTCGATATTGATACCGGCCGACACATCGCCTCACACATTCAAGGCTCCAGGCTCTCGATCTATGACGGCATTGGCCACGCGCCTTTTTGGGAGGAGTCGGACCGTTTCAACGCTGAGCTGGCAGCGTTCGTTTCGTCTCTGTGATTTAACTCCCTTCGCCACCCCCCGGGCGGCCCTGCCTCAGGCTCAAACAACGCCGAGGCCAGCCGGCTCGCTCCTCGGCGTGCCCTGAGCGACGCGAACCATCGCCGCAGCCGGGACCGTGAGCGGCGAAGTGGTGCGGGTCAGCAGGTCGGTGTCCAGGCGCCCTCCGCGCACTGTCGGTCCGAACGGGCTCCAGAAGGCGCCGTCGGCCGTGATTGTCAGTTCTGCAGGCAGATCCCGGCGCACCACGTCGGCGCCGAGGCCCTGCTCCGCCGCGCGGCCGCGCCTGACAATCGGGCGCACGATGTGATCGTGGTCGGGCACGCCGAGGGAGCGGTGGAGGTTGCACAGTCGCTCCAGCTCCCCCTGTCCAAGGCCCTCCGAGGTGGTCGCTATCCGCACCCGGATCCCGGCCGCCTGCAGGCGGGGAACGGCGGCCACGACCTTGGCGAAGTTGTGCGGAGCACGCATCTCGTCGTTGCGGTCCGGCTCCGCGCTGTCGAGAGAGATCTGGATGGCGAAGTCAAGCCCGGCCAGCGGCCGGAGCTGGTCGATCAGCCGGTCCGTGAAGAGCGTGCCGTTGCTGAGCACGAGGGTGGGCATCCGCTTGGCCAGCGCCGGAAGGACGGCCGCCAGGCCGGGCACCAGGAATGGCTCCCCGCCGGTCACCCCGAGGGCGGTGAAACCCGCCGCCCGTGCCTCGACGGCAAGTTCCTGCAGGCGCTCGGGCGACAGCTCGCGGCGAGCCACGAGCGGGCCTGACTCGGTCAGGCAGTAGGCGCACTGCAGGTTGCAGTGGTAGTTGGCGTAGACCCACAAGCGGCCGCCGATGGCGCCGTCTCTAACCGCCTCCGTCAGCAGAGTCATACCGGCAGGCCCAGCGAGGTGGCGAAACGGTTCAGCATGACCGTGGCGGAACCAACGGTGACCAGCTCCACGATCTCCGCTTCGCCGAAGTGCGGACGCAGCGTGGCCGTGGCCCTCTCCGGGTGGTCGGAGAGCGCATCCGAGAAGGCCAGCAACGCGTGCTCCACGTCGCCCCAGGCGGACGGTGCTGGAGCCTCGCCCCTCAGTGCCGCGATCTCCTCGGCGGAAAAGCTCATGCGTTGAGCGACGCCGGTGTGCGTCTCGATGCAGTAGTGGCAGCGGTTGGCCGCCGAGACGCGGAGCACGACTATCTCTTTCAGCCGTGGATCGAGCTGGCTGGGTCCGTAGGCGGCCGCGATGAAGCTGAGGGCAGGCTCCATCAGCTCCGGCACGTGCGCCAAGGCCCGGGCGATCGGCCCCGGATCGCCACGTGCGTAAAAGGGCTGGGCCAGGAGGGGCGCCTGCTCAGCCGTAAGGAGCTCAATCTGGCTCATCTCTACAGAATGCCTGGGGCGCGACCGCCACGGCAAATCCGATCAGCCAAAGAGCCTTCTCCAGCGCTCGTTCGTGGCAGCCAGCCGGCCGTCCAGACCCCAGGTCCGCCCGGCGCGCATGAAGGCGAGGCACAGTAGCGACACCCATTCCACGGCGTACTCGTAAAGCCAGGGGCCGTTGGCGTCGGAGAACTGGATGTGCAGAGTCAAGGCGGCGCCAAGGAGAGCGCCCAGCGCGGAGGCGAAACCGAGCAGCAGCAGCAGCCCGGCAGCGATCTCTGTTAAGCCGACCAGCGGCCCGAAGAACGTCCAGTTGGGGACGAGGAAGTTGAAGACCAGGTCGTGGTAGGTGGCCACGGGATGGTGCCTGGCGTTGTGCTGAATTATCGTTCGCGCCCCTGCCGAGTCGATCAGGAAGTAGCCGCCGGGAAGGTGCGCGATGCCGGGAACGAATTTGGCTGCACCGTTCGTGAGAAAGACAAGGCCGAAGAAGATCCGCAGGACGGCGACCGCGCGGTTCATCGGCCGGACCCAGCGGGGTTATACGGCATGCGTCTGACTGTATAGTTCCGACCGCGTGGGGGAGCAATTCGAGGGAGCGAGGGTCGGCGTCTTCGGCGGCTCGGGACTCTACCGGCTGCTGGACGAGGTCCGGTTCTTGGAGGTGCAGACTCCCTACGGAGCGCCCAGCGGGCCCATCGCCCTCGGTGAGGCGAGAGGCGTCCCGGTGGCCTTCTTGCCGCGCCATGGCGCCGGGCACAACCTCCCACCTGCCGCCATCAACTACCGCGCCAACCTTTGGGCAATGAAAGAGTTGGGCGTGAGCCGGGTCATCGCTCCGACCGCGGCGGGCAGCTTGCAGCCGGCCGTCAAGCCGGGCGACTTCGTCGTCTGCGACCAGTTCGTCGACCGCACCTGGGGCCGGGCGGACACCTATTATCCCGGCGGCCCTCAGGTGGCCCATATCGCCGCCGCTGATCCCTATTGCCCGGTGCTGCGCCACCTAGCCGTCGCGGTCGCCCGCGCGCAGGGTGTCACCGTGCACGACCGGGGCACGGTGGTGGTCATTCAGGGCCCCCGCTTTTCGACCCGCGCCGAGAGCCGCTGGTTCTCAGGGATCGGTTGGGAGGTGATCAACATGACCCAGTATCCGGAGGTCATCCTGGCCCGAGAGCTGGAGATCTGTTACGTCAATATCTCGTTGATCACTGACTACGACGCCGGCCTCGAGGGCCGCGCCGACGTGCAGCCCGTCTCGGCGGGTGAAGTGGAACGCTTTTTCGTGGAGAACAACCACCGGGTCCGTGACTTGATCCTGACCATGGCCACGAGCCTTCCCGGCGAGCGCGACTGCTCGTGCGGGGCCGCCCTGCGCGACGCGTTCGTCAGCCGTTGACCTCTCTAGTGCCTTGGCGCACTGAAATATAGACATATTGGGATCCAAGCTGAGATGATCTCCTCTATGGCCAACGCTCCCGCTGCTGCGCTCTCGATTTCGCCATCCCAACGGAGCCTGCTGAAGCTCTGGTCGGGGAGTCGGACCTTGCCTCAGCGGCAGGTCCTGCGCGTCAAGATCGTGCTCTTGGTGGCAGATGGAGTAGCCAACCAAGAGATCGCCGCTCGGCTCGACTGCACTCGTTCCACCGTGATCAAGTGGCGGACTCGCTTCGATCAGGCCGGGATGGCCGGTCTTGAAGAGGCGGAGGGCCGAGGCCACGCCTTCAGCTACGACCAGAAGACCATCGATCGCATCGTCAGCACCACCCTGAAACGGCCCCCCAAGGGCGTGACTCACTGGTCGACCAGAACTCTGGCCGCCCATCTCGGTGTCGGTCGTAGCACGGTCCAGCGAGTCTGGCGGGACTGCCGGCTCCAGCCCCATCGCAGTCGAAGCTTCAAGTACAGCGATGACCCCGAGCTGGATGCCAAGGTGACCGACATCGTGGGGCTCTACTTGCATCCCCCGGAGAAGGCGATCGTGCTCAGCGTTGACGAGAAGAGTCAGATCCAAGCTCTCGATCGCACCCAGCCCATGTTGCCGATGCGTCAGGGGCAGG
>JAABUQ010011457.1_pt1 | contig 11318 bp, 14 predicted proteins | sample 5560001 | NCBI WGS metagenome assembly JAABUQ01 (sample SAMN10711888, study PRJNA513371) | rock metagenome | isolation source: Antarctica rocks | place: Antarctica: Victoria Land, Finger Mt nord | collected 2015-12-18
CAGGGCAAACGCATCTTAATTTTTTCAGTGGCCAATAAAATCATAATAATCGGTTGGAGAGGGTAAGTTTTATCACTGAACAAACAAGAAAAAAGGAGAAAGATATATTAAAATAAAAACCTCAATATCTGAGGTCAGAATCTTTGCATAAAAAGTCTACAGGCGAGTGCAAAATTACGAAAAATATGACCAGCCTTTGAGAATTTAATAAATATTTGTATGCTTCTAAACAGCAGCTAGAACTTTAGTTAAGTATTCGTCATCCATCGCTGCAAGGAACTGTTTATTTTTCACCCCACGCTTGTTGCTTTTTTCGCGACCTAACAAATTAATGGCCAACCGACGCATAAGGGCAAAATTTTCGGGCGCATGATCTTTCCTAATTCGACAGGCATCTTCATTAAGCGCGACATCAAGTAAAGGAGGTTCTGCGGGGGAAGCTTCCCCCGCAGACACTCCGCCCCAATGCAATGAGTTTTCAATTCCCCAATGACTCCGAACTGATTTCCCAAATAGTTCAGCATTATTACCGAGGCTACTAATATAGTAACGAGTTTCAACAGTTGGAGTTCCATCTACAGTTCGGACTGACTCTACTAGACCTATACTCTTAAGTTGTGACCATTTATTGTTTGGATCTACTCGTTCTTTGATGTTAGTTAACATTAAGTAATGCCGAATATATTCTCTTCCATGAGCTTGCTCTCTTGTGTGATAAGCGCTGTGTTCAATCCCTTGAAAACCTGTGCGGATTGCTTCAGCAAATAAATCTTCTACAGTTTTATGTAGTGAGCCGGGAATTCTTTTTTAGGGTAATAATATAATCAGCCGATTGCTCAGTAATTAACTTAACAATCTTTCTTTGACAGCCCATCGCATCAATAGTAACTATACAACCCGCTAACTCTACAAGCTTTATCAGTTCTGGGATTGCTGTAATCTCATTTGATTTTTTATCGACTTTCAATTGACCAAGTACTAGTCGATTTTCTGTCGCCCAGGCACTTACCATATGAATCGCTCCAATACCTGCTCCTTTATCATATGAGTGTCGTAAGGTTTTCCCATCGAGGGCAATAACTTCACCTGAAGTTATTTTATTAATTGCTTTAATCCAATTTAAAAAACATTGTTGGAACTGTTGAGGATTTAACCTCGCAAACACTCGAGCAAACGTATCGTGACTCGGAATGCCATTCGGTAATTCTAAAAACTGCTTCAACCACTCATACTTGGTTACACCATAAGTTTCCATATCTGTCCACCCCTCTGCCCCACAAATTACGGCACAGATTGCAATGGTGATGATATCAATTAATTTATGGTGTTTACTCCGGTCAATTCTAGGATCTTCTATCGCACTAAAATGGTCAGCGATTGTTATTCTGGGCTTTAGCTTCATCGGTCGTGGTCTAGTTAATTATTCTCTTTCAACAAATAGTCTTTAACTCAGTATACCACGTTAATTCTTTGTATAAAATTAAGATGCGTTCGCCCTGTACTACGACCGCAGCAGACCAAAGGTTTTGTCTTGCTCAAAAAGCGGTAGGTGGTAGAGCGCACTTTTGGCTGGTTGATGGGGTGTCGGCGATTAGTCAGAGACTATGAGTTATTGCCAGAAACATCGGAGACATTTATTTATCTGGCAATGATCCGTATCATGGTGAGACGGTTGGCATAAAATTTAACCCCTCAAAACTTTTCAAACGTCCTCTAAGGTCGAAGCATTCAAAAATCATGCTGTATTTGAAGTTGTTGATATTTTAGAAAAACTTCTTGAAAAGTCCCCCTCAAAAGCTTTACCAAACCCACTTCAGTTTTGAAGGTAGACAGAAGAATAAATTTACATCATTTAATTTTCCTATGGTTTACGATGCGGAATAACTTATGAAACCATTGCTATCGCCCCCAAAGCAAAAAAAGATTTGGATAAATATCATAGTAATAGAGGGTATATCGCTACATGTAATGCGCTATGTTCACTTATTGAACAGCAACAACTCTCCTGGCAAGTTAGCGTCACTAATGCCGATGAAATAGTGGGACACTTAGAAAGAAAACTTGATATCTACAAGCTATTTGGAACTAGTGGAGATAAAGTTCAAAACCAGATAATGAGAAGCGGATGGACCTGGTTTCATCGGCTGACAATGCCCTTAAATAAACTACTGCTCAGAGTCAATTAGGATATGGTTTTATGGTTATATTTTAATCGGTACATCTGATGCCGCGGCACTGGTTCCGCTGGATAGGAAGGCATAAAGCCTTGGTGCTGTTATATTAGAGCGATTCAGTGAAATGAAAACTCCTCGCTTTAAGCCGAGTTGATGATGGATTTATTTTCTCAGAATTGCCCATACTGTCACAGCGCCCAAGTTCATGTTCATATGCGCTATCCGACCCAAAATAATGGTACCCGTACCCTCCATCATTGTCGTGATTGTGATGGGTACTTCAGTGATACCTTCGCAACGCCGATGGCGGGATTAAGAACGCCCTTGAGTCGGATTATCTTGGTGTTGAAAGCGCGAGCCGAGGGTCAAGGACTCAACGCCACAGCACGAGTGTTTGGGGTTTCCAAAAAAAGCATCATCGATTGGGAATGGCGGTTGTCAGACTTAAAACCGACGTTGCAGCTCTATGGATTATGCCACCAGTTCCTGAGTTTGGTGATTGAAGGCGATGAGTTATAACGCTCTTTAATCACTCTGACGAGAGTAAATTCCGAAACCCTTTCAGAGCTTGGATTTCGGCTAAAAACCTCCAAATAGAGTTAGGTGTTAGAAAATCCGGCTTGAAAGCCATACCGAACAACCACTTCCAAATCTTAGTCAGATTTTTCTCTGCCTAGAGTGATTAAAGAGCGATAAGTAACTTGACAGAATTAATTAAATAAATCAGTGATAAAATATAGTCAGAGAGAAAAGTGGTATTAACTAATTTATAAAATGATATTTTTCCGAGAAATCAATCCGCTATCAGCTAAGTTACTGGAGCGAATATATCGCTGTAGCCGACATCATCAGGTACGCCAAAGAGCGCATTGTCTAAATTTAGCTTCGCAAGGAGTAAGAGTTGAAGAACTTATGAAAAATTTTCAGGTCAGTTATGTCACAATTTATAACTGGTTCAATCGCTGGGAATTAGCCGGAATGGTTGGACTGTATAACCAACCTGGTCAGGGTCGTAAACCCACATTTAATTCTGAACAGAAATCAAAAATTATCGAATGGGCTACTCAGTCACCCAGACAATTGAAAAAGGTTGTACAAAAGGTGAAAGAGGAGTGGGGAATCGAAATCAGTACCAGAACAATCAAAAGAATATTAAAAATGTTCTACATGAGCTGGCACCGGATGCGTAGAGGTGTAGGAGGGGAACCAAATCCTGAAGAGTATAAGCGAAAAAAAGCCGAGCTAGAAGAGCTGAAGCGTAAGGATTCTGAAGGCGAAATTAATTTATATTACTTAGACGAGTCCGGTTTCTCTCTGATTCCTTCTGTGCCTTATGCCTGGCAAAATATTGGAGAATATTTAACTATTAATAGTCGTCGTAGTCGGCGATTAAATGTATTGGGAATAATGAATCGAAATAATGAGCTTAAAAGTTATGTCTCCGAACAGACTATTAACTCTGATGTTGTTATCGCTTGTATTGATGCTTTCTTGACTACAGTAGATAAACCAACAGTGATCGTCGTCGACCAATCATCTATTCATATCAGTGATGCTATCCTTGATAAATTTGAAGAATGGCATGAACGTAATCTTACCATATTTGTATTACCTTCCTATTCTCCTCAGTTAAATTTGATTGAAATCTTGTGGCGATTTATAAAATATGAATGGATTGAAATAGATGCTTATAAATCTTGGTCAACTTTTGTTGCATCTGTCGAAAAAATTTTAAGAGAGTTTGGGGAAAATTATTTAATTAATTTTGTCTAGCTACTTATACAAAAGTGCATCATAATACTGCTGCCAGTGACTCTGAAGGTTGGACTAGAGTGCTGATGGAACGGGGTAGTCGCTTTTTGTGGGAGTTAGCGTGTGGGCGCAAGGATCAGCAGTTGTTTGAGGCTGCCTTAAAATTGTTATGCCAGGTGATTGAACAAGCCCGACGAAAAACTTCGACATTATGGACAACCCTCGTTTAGGATATCTGTCGGCACCTATAGAAAAGCATGTTGTTAAGGGTTGTCCATAATGTCTGGGTTCATTGTTACCCCAAGACAAGACACATTGCTCAGTGATGGCGAACGGCGTTATGGCAACATTCTATTGGCGATTTGCCAGGAAGTGATTCGGGATGGACAACCGGGTAGACCGCCAAAACGACTGCGCAAAGGAGTGCGAGTGCGGCTGAAAAATCAAGGGTCAAGAAAACGGTCTGGTTGCAAACGGCCCAAGTATCAAGCCCCGGTGCCGGAACATCCAGAGACTGACGCGAAGATTGCGGATCACGAGATTCATCCCAATCATGTTGAAGCCTTTAATGCCGCTCTCAGACGACGTAATTCTGGATTTAGACGCCAAACCAATATGTATGCCAAAACGCGAGATGACTTACAGAGGACACTCAATCTACAATGGTTAATTCACAACTTTGTTCGGGTGCATTTCACGACTCGAGCGGTCCCAGCGGTCAAACTCGGAATACTTGAAGTCGGTCTATCTTGGACACAACTATTTACGATCCGCTATGCCCTATGACGCAGACCTAGAAATGCATTCAGCCTTCCTATGAAACGGAACCAGTGCCCTTTTTTATCCTCTTATTTCAGTGCCATTCGACTTAAAATAGAGTTTAGAGATAGTGTATTAGCGTTTCACAGCCCTCTCAATCGCCTGAATCGCTTCGTCACACCAGGCGACCCACCCTTCTTGATAACGAATCGCGCGGCGAATGACCATGTGCATGTAGAGATCTTTCAATTCCAGTGAGTCCAATTTCTCGGCGAATAGTTCATCAAGATTTCGCACATGGAGCAGTTTTTCGGCGTGGAGTTGTCGCCGTCGTTCTAGTTCGCGCACGATAGCTGGCGCGGGAACCAGGTGCCCCGCGAGTCCCATCACGCCCAAATCTTCGCGGATTGCTGTTGGCTCAGTGGGTTTCATTAACCAGGCGATCAGTTCTTGCTGTCCCTGTTCAGTAATCGAATAAATTTTTTTATCCAGCCGCCCCGGTTGGGGAATCGCTTCGTAGGAATTATCTCCCTGCTGCTCTAGCTTGGCTAGCTCGGCATAGATTTGCTGCTGACTGGCTTTCCAGAAGCAGCTCCCAAAGCCTTCATCGAACTCTTTGGCAATTTCGTAGCCGCTGAGGGACTGGCGCGAGAGAAAAGCCAGAATGGTGTGTTTGAGTGCCATCGCTAATCACTTGACGAATTCATTGATTGAGTATATTGTCGTTATTGTATACAAAATTTTGAGTAAAAATAATTGAGTTTAATCAGGAGCTAATCTAATGACGGTTTCTGAATCAGGAAGCAGGTTATGTAGCCCTCGTCTGATTGGGGTTGCCATTGCGGTCTGTCTTCTGGCAACTGGGGGAGCGATCGCCTATCGCCAGTTTGTGAGTCGTCCGCCTCAGCAGGTAGCATCTGCGACTGCGCCGATCGTGGAAACCGTTTCCGCCTTGGGACGATTAGAACCCGATGGCGAACTGGTGCAGGTCTTTGCGCCGACCTCGATTGAGGGTGCCAGGGTAGAACGTCTCCAAGTCAGCCACGCTCAGCGCCTCCGCAAGGGAGACGTGATTGCCATTCTGGATACCTATGCTCAGCAGCAGGCAGTTTTGCGGGAGGCAAAACGACAGGTTGAAGTCGCCCAGGCGCAACTGGCGCAGGTCAAAGCTGGGGCAAAGGTGGGACAAATTCAGGCACAGGAGCGCGTCGCGGATCGGCTCCAGGCAGAAGAGCAAACTGAGACAGCGACCCAAACAGCGACGATCGCCCGTCTAGAAGCAGAACTGCAAAATGCAGAATTGGAAAATCAACGGTATCAAAAGCTTTACCAAGAGGGTGCGGTGTCTGCGTCTTTACGCGATGGCAAGCGACTGACAGCAGACACCGTGCGGGAAAGCCTGAATGAAGCCCGCGCTGGCCTGAACCGAATTCGCTTGCCTCTGCAGCAGCAGATTGCGGAAGCGAGGGCGACGTGGGCACAGATTGCACAAGTGCGTCCGGTCGATGTCGATGTCGTCCGGGCGGAGGTGGCGCAGGCACAGGCAGGCGTGGCACGGGCGAAGGCAGACCTGGATCGGGCAGTTGTGCGATCGCCCCAAGACGGACAGGTGCTCAAAATTCATACCCGTCCCGGCGAATTGGTGGGTAATAAAGGCATCATCAGCCTGGGGCAGACCCGACAAATGGTTGCTGTCGCTGAAGTTTATGAGTTGGATGTCAGCCGAGTCCGGGTGGGTCAGCCCGCAACCGTCACCAGCAAGAATAATGCCTTCCCCGATGAACTGCACGGCAAGGTGATGGAAGTGGGGCTGGAAATCGACAAAAAAGATGTACTCAACACTGATCCGGCGGCTCAGTTTGATGCCCGTGTGGTGGAAGTGAAAGTGCGGCTGGATGCGGAATCAAGCCGTAAAGTGGCGGGCTTAACCAACTTGAGTGTGCAGGTTGCCATTGATGTTAAATCTTGAGTAAGCGCCATGACAACCCTTCAAACGGATACCCCAGCGACAAAGCCCAAAAAGAAGCCCTTGTTTCTGGCGTGGTTGCAGTTACGGAATGAGCGTGCCCGCTTACTGGTGGCGATCGCAGGTATTAGCTTTGCCGATGTCCTGATGTTTCTCCAACTGGGATTTCAAGGGGCATTGTTTAGTAGCGCGGTGGAATTTCATCACAGTTTAAATGGTGAAATCGTCCTGCTGAGTAGTCGCTATCGATCGCTGATCTCCCTTGATCGCTTTACAGAACGGCGCATTTATCAGGCGGCAGGGGTGGCAGGGGTGCAATCGGTGAGTCCGGTCTATCTCAATTACCTGCAATGGCGCAATCCTGACAACAAACAAATTTGGGACATTTTTGCGATTGGCATCAATCCCGAACATCAGGTGATGAATTTGCCGGGTGTGCAGGCAAACCGCGAGAAACTGCGCGAACCGGATACAGCGCTCTTCGATGCGGGTTCCCGGACTGAATTAGGACCGATCGCCCAGCACTTACAAGCCGGAGAACCCGTCTCAACAGAGGTCAATGAACGGCAGATTCAGATTCGCGGTTTGTTTCAACTCAGCCCCACCTTCGGGATTAACGCCTATCTGGTGACAAGCGATGTCAACTTTTTACGCATGGCACGATCGCGTCAGAAAGGGCTGATTGATGTGGGGGTGATCAAACTCAAGCCAGGTGCTGACGAGCAGAAAGTGCTTAAGGAGTTGCTTAAGCGCCTGCCTGCGGATGTCAAAGTGCTGACCATTGACGAGTATGCCAGAGCCGAGGTCGCCTTCTGGAATGCCAGTACGCCCGTCGGCTACACCTTTGATCTGGGCGTGGTGATTGCCTTCATTGTAGGTGCGGTAATTGTCTACCAGATTCTCTACAGCGATGTCACCGACCACTTGCCGGAGTACGCCACGCTCAAGGCGATGGGATTTCGCGATCGCTACCTGCTCATAGTGGTGTTTCAAGAATCACTCATCTTAGCAGCATTCGGATTTATTCCCGGCACGTTGATTGCCTTGGGAATCTATCGGATCACTTACATTGCTACTTTGTTGCCGATGGCAATGGATCTGGGACGAGTCACCTTCGTTTTTGTGATCACACTAATCATGTGTGCGGTTTCCGCCACGATCGCCGTGCGTAAATTGCAGACGGCTGATCCTGCCGATATTTACTAGGAGTTGATAATGACCCGATCACTTCCCCTGAAATCTCCCGTTGCCGAACCGCTCGCACCGCAGCCCGCCATTTCGGTGGCTAATCTAAATCACTACTACGGTCAAGGTGCGCTGCGTAAACAGGTATTATTCGATATCAACTTGCAGATTTATCCCGGCGAAATTATCATCATGACGGGTCCATCGGGTTCCGGTAAAACGACACTGTTAACTCTGATGGGGAGTCTGCGTTCCGCCCAAGAAGGCAGCTTGAAAGTGCTGGGTTCCGAATTACTCAATGCCAGTCAGTCACAAATGACGCTGACGCGGCGCAACATTGGCTATATTTTTCAAGCCCACAACCTCTTGAGTTTCCTCACCGCCTATCAGAATGTGGAAATGACGATGGAACTGCATGACGTAACGGCAGAAGCCGCCGATACCCGCATTAGTGAGACGCTCTCGGCAGTAGGCTTGGACGATAGGATACATTACTATCCGTATAATCTCTCCGGTGGACAAAAACAGCGCGTGGCGATCGCCCGTGCCCTAGTGGGACAGCCCAAATTGGTTCTCGCCGACGAACCCACGGCGGCATTAGATAAACAATCAGGACGCGATGTGGTGGCAATTCTCCAACGGTTAGCCAAGGAACAGAACTGCACCATTCTGCTCGTCACCCACGATCACCGGATTCTGGATATCGCCGATCGCATTATTTACATGGAAGACGGACGTTTGGTGGATCATCCCGAGGCGGCGACGAGCAGGCAGTAGCTTCAGAGTTGGAAACGGTTACAGAAAAATCGTTTCAGCTCCAAGTGTAGTTGTAGCGACCTGCAATCTGAAGGGGTGACAAGGAGGGCTACAACACTTATAGGTTCAAGGTTTCAGGTATTCATGGTATAAAGAAAAGAGGTCTAGCTTTCTCAACAAGACTTGTTTAATGAGAATATGCCTGAATTTTACCAAATCTACCTAAAAAGTCAACTTGAACCGTGCCAATATCTGCTGCTAAGTATCTTGATTGATTTGTTGCAATCTATCAAAATGGTGAAATTGGAAGCTTTAGCTACCGCTTTGCCCTTGCCGATAAAGTTTGAAAGTCGGCGCCATAGGCTACAGAGATTTTTATCGCTACCAATATTGAAGGTTGAAAAACTTTGGTTTCCCTTTATTCAGAAGTGGTTAGAAACTGATTTTGACTGTAATCAAGTACTTTATCTTGCAATTGATAGTACAAATTGGAGATGTATCAATTTACTGATGATTAGTTTGATTTGGGATCAGCGCGCTATCCCAATTTATTTTGAATTACTGCCCAAGAAAGGGAGTACTTCTTATGAAGAACAAATTGCATTCTGCCATAAAGTTTTGCATCTGTTCAAGAATTATAAAACAGTGGTATTGGGAGACAGAGAATTTTGTTCTGTAAAATTGGCCAACTGGTTAGCTCAAAAGGGAGTGTATTTTTGTTTACGTTTAAAACAGAACGAATATGTTCAGCTAGACAATGAAGTTTGGGTGCAATTAAAAGATTTGGGATTAAGACCTGGTATTTCTCTTTACCTAGAAGGAGTGAATGTCACGAAGCAGAAAGGATTTAAACGGTTTAATCTAGCAGCCAAATGGAAGAAAAAATATCAAGGATGGGCACCAGATGAAGGTTGGTTTATTTTGACAAATCTTGATGATTTAGACTCAGCAATTAAATCATATCAAAAAAGATTTGACATTGAAGAAATGTTTAGAGACTTTAAGAGTGGTGGCTATAACCTAGAAGAAACTCTCGTTACAGACTTCAGGTTGAGGGCAATAATTTTATTAATAATGATTGCTTATACAACTGTCACATTTCAGGGCAGAAAGATTAAACAGATGGGTTTACAAAAATATGTTGGTCGGGTAAAAGAATTTGGTCGAACAGTACGACGGCACAGTAGCTTTTATGTTGGATTGTATGGACAGACTTGGGTTAATTTCATCGAACAATGCGCAGACGCGGTTGCGGAATTAATGAGACTTACTCGCAATAAGTGGAAGTATTATCAACGAGGTCTGAGGGCCAAGGAGCTTATCATGTCTGCATTCCAGACCTCCTTGTAACCCCTTCAGATCAAAAATACTAATTCCTGGACGATTATGTGAGGATTATTTGCATTAGCTAATATTATACAGGATGCTGACGGGATAAGGGTTCTACCTCACCACTACTTCCGTATCACTACCGCCATTTGTTGTACCTGACTGTTTGTCCAGGCGGTAGCCAGGCCCCGTGGTTACTACGAATTGCCACAGCTTTCGTTAAGTTTTAATTCATTTAATACGCTGATAAAATTGCCATGGCTCTCTTGTACTTAGAGTGATAAGCTTTAATTATCGGTAGAGTAATTGCAAAAATGCTAAGATGGCTGAAACTTATGTATGACAAGCTTTTGAGTGCCACTATCTCTGGCTGAGTATCAGCTTTTATTGAGTTCAACTCAGTAAATTGATAAACTTTTAGAAAATCCTCAGATTTTTCTAATGAACTCTCCTGTTGATTCTCTACTCAACTTACCAGAAATTACTGTTGAAGGCTCTGTACATGTGGAGGGCCATGTGTGTCTTCAGGTCAAAATCTTAGCTATAGGAATTAACTGTCCTCACTGCAAAAACTTTACCCAAGAATTACATGACTCGTAGCTCCATTTTAATTAGAGACCTACCAACTTTGGCTTTTCCAGTATACTTAAAAGTGCCAAGACGGAAATTTTATTGTCGTAAATGCCAGCGATACAGCACCGAGAAGCTGGAGTTTATCGACTGGCGGCGTTCTCATACCCAGCGGTACGAATTAAATATTTACCATCGAGTTCAGAGTTCTAGTGTTGAACAAATAAGTCGAGAAGAAAACCTGAGTACAGAAGAAATTTAAGGCATTTTTAGCTATGTCAGTAACAAGCTTAAAAAAAACGACTGGGAGCCGGTACTCCGTCTAAGCATTGATGAAATTGCTATGCATAAAGGGCATAAAGACTTTAAAACTGTAGTTAGTAACATCGATAGCGGAGATCTCCTAGAAATCATTGACAGCCACTCTTCAGCAGAAATAATCGAAGTACTGATGCAGCAAGGAACTGAAGTTCGAGAAGCCGTTGCAGAAGTCAGTGTGGATATGTGGGGTGGATTTCCCCAAGTAATTACTGAGGTTTTCCCAAATGCCGTGATTGTCTTTGATAGATTTCATGTAATGAAGTCAGTAAATAAAGAAGGTTCTTCAGTACCTAGTATGCTAAAAAAATAGTTATACAAGTAAGTGAAGATAAAGGATGTATCAAGCAATGAGGCAAACCCTGTCCCTGAATGACTTTGGGGGCACAGTAGTAGTTTGCTATACTTAGAAAGCAACTATTTTGGGATAGAATTGGGGTTATGACCTTGAGATATGGAACTAAAGTTTTGACAGAACTTCTAAATCTTGACTCTGTTAAAGTTAACTC
>JAABUQ010011458.1_pt1 | contig 11318 bp, 10 predicted proteins | sample 5560001 | NCBI WGS metagenome assembly JAABUQ01 (sample SAMN10711888, study PRJNA513371) | rock metagenome | isolation source: Antarctica rocks | place: Antarctica: Victoria Land, Finger Mt nord | collected 2015-12-18
CATGAACCTGCTGGCCTTCGCGCTCCATACGGTCTGCGATTGCCTTGAACAGCTCTGGATCAACGCCAGAACCGCCAAGCGAGCCCGGACGCGCTTCTTCGAGCACATCAGAACCATCACGGCCTATTTCGTCTTCCCAGACTGGAAGACGCTCATGCAGACCCTGATCGACTCAAAACCGCCGCCCCACGTCGAGGCCCAACTCGCACGGTGAGGCTAATGCAGCCAAACAGCCAATTAGAATTGGTGCGGGAATAGGCTGTCGCTTGCAGCCCGGGTGCGGCTCTGCTAGACCGCGCGGCTCGTTATTGACATCATAATTCCGGCGCGTCGCACTCTTGCCGCGTGCCCTTTAGCCCGGAGGGGCGTTGTCCCATGGCTGTTCCCAAGAAGAAAACGTCCCCGTCCCGCCGCGGAATGCGCCGCAGCCACGATGCGCTGCGGGTCGAAGCCCATGCCGAGTGCTCCAACTGCGGTGAGCTGAAGCGTCCGCACCACCTTTGCAGCCACTGCGGCCATTATGACGGCCGTGAGGTCGTGGCCGCCGGCAAGGCGCTCAAAGGGGCCGTCCGCGCCTGAGAGCGCCGGGCTGGGACGCCCAGCGATGACCGAACCCTTCAATCTCGCCATCGACGCCATGGGCGGCGACCACGCGCCCGATGCGGTGCTGGACGGCATCGCGATTGCGGCTGAGCGGCATCCATCGGCCCGCTTCCTGTTGGTGGGCGACCAAGCAAGGCTCAGCCCCTTGGTGGCGTGCCGCAAGCGCGTCCAGGCGTCCTGCACGATCCGCCACGCGCCCGAGGCTATTCCCAGCGAGATGAAGCCGACCGCGGCCTTGCGGGTGCGCGGCTCTTCGATGCGGGTGGCTATCGACGCGGTGGCGAGCGGCGAGGCTTCGGGCGTGGTGTCGGCCGGCAACACCGGGGCGCTGCTGGCGCTCGCGAAGATCGTGATCAAGGCTTTGCCCGGCATCGACCGCCCGGCCATGGCGGCCATCGGGCCTTCGGCCCGGGGCGACGTGGTGATGCTAGACCTTGGCGCCAATGTGCAATGCGACGTGCGCAACCTCGTCGAGTTCGCGGTCATGGGCGACGTGTTCGCCCGTACTGTGCTCGGCCTGCCGGCGCCCACCATCGGCCTGCTGAACGTGGGGTCCGAAGAGTTGAAGGGCGACGAGCGCGTGCGCCAGGCGGCCGAGATCCTGCGGGCCAGCCATATCGCCCCGCAGTTCCACGGCTTCGTGGAAGGGCACGACATCGCCGCCGGGACCACGGACGTGATCGTGACTGACGGCTTCACCGGCAACGTGGCGCTGAAGACCGGGGAAGGCGCGCTCAAGCTGGTGGGCGACCTGCTGAAACAGATTTTCCGGAGCAGCCTGGCGGCGCGGCTTGCCTATCTACTCGCCCGGCCCGGGCTGGACCGCATGCGGCTCTGGCTCGACCCGCGGCGCTACAACGGCGCGGTGATGCTGGGGCTGAACGGCGTGGTGGTGAAGTCGCATGGCGGCGCCGACGCGGAAGGGTTTGCCCATGCGCTCGACGTGGCGATGGACATGGTGGTGCACCGCTTCAACGAGCAGATCCGCGACGGCCTGGGACGGATCGAGGCGATGAAGCCGGACAAGGGCGGCCCGCAGCTCCTAGCGGCCGTCTAAGCGCGATGGCGGCGCGCAGCGTGATCGCTGGGGTGGGCGGCTATCTGCCGAAGCGGATCGTGTCCAATGACGAGCTGTCCCGCACCATCGACACGACCGACGAGTGGATTCAGGAACGCACCGGCATCAAGCAGCGCCACATCGCCGGGCCGACTGAGACCTGCGCCTTCATGGGCGCGCGGGCGGCAGCGGCGGCGCTGGCCCATGCCGGGTGTGGGACGGAGGACGTGGATGCGGTGATCCTGGCGACGGCGACGCCGGACCAGGCGTTTCCCGCCTCCGCCCTCCGGGTGCAGGCGGAGCTTGGCATCACCCGCGGGTTCGGCTTCGACATTTCGGCGGCGTGCAGCGGGTTCATCTATGCGCTGGCGATGGCCGATGCCATGGTCCGCACTGGGCAGGCCGCGGGCGTGCTGGTGATCGGCAGCGAGGTGTATTCCCGGATCATGAACTGGGCGGACCGCGGCACCTGCGTGCTGTTCGGCGATGGCGCCGGGGCGGCCTTCGTGCGGCCCGGCACCGAGCGGGACGGGGCGCGCGGCATCCTGTCCACCCATCTGCATGCCCAAGGGTCGCTGGGCGACCTGCTGTATGTCGATGGCGCCGTCGGGCGCCCGGACCGGTCGGGCCATCTGGTGATGAACGGGCGCGAGGTGTTCCGCCACGCGGTCGCCAAGCTCGCCGCCGTGGTGGACGAGGCGCTGGCGGCGAACGGCCTCGGCCACGCGGACATCGACTGGCTGGTGCCGCATCAGGCCAACCGCCGCATCATCGACGCGATGGGCCGCAAGCTCGACCTGCCGTCCGAGCAGGTGGTGGTCACGGTGGACCGCCACGCCAACACCTCGGCAGCCTCGGTGCCCTTGGCGCTTACGGAGGCGTGCGGCGACGGGCGGATCAAGCGAGGCGACTTGGTGGTCATGGAGGCGCTGGGCGGCGGCATGACTTGGGGGTCCGCGCTCGTCCGCTTTTGAGGCGTGGGCGCAACAGCCTGGACGAAAATTGTTTAAGGTCAGCATGTTCGCTTGACGGCTATGCGGCGAATTCATAGCTTGCCGCAATGAACACGGTGACGCGGGCGCAATTGGCCGAAACGATCTACGCGCAGGTCGGGCTGTCGCGCAACGATTCGGCGGACCTGCTTGAGACGGTGCTGGAGCGAATGTCGCGGGCGCTGGAAGCTGGCGACTCTGTGAAGATCAGTGGGTTCGGGACGTTCTCGGTCCGGCAGAAGGGCCGGCGGATCGGCCGCAATCCGAAGACCGGGGTGGAGGTGCCGATCCTGCCGCGCCGCGTGCTGACGTTCCGCCCCAGCCAGGTGCTCAAGGCACACGTGAACGGCGCGGCCATCCCGGCGAGCGACGACGTATGAGCGGCTCCGACGACCTGCCGCCGGATGAGCCCGCGCCTGACGAGGCCGCTTTGGCCGTCGTCCCGGGCGAAGCGGGCACAGACGACAGCCGGCCGCGGGCCAAGAAGGCGCCCAACGCCTTCCGCACGATCAGCGAAGTGGCGGACGAGCTTCATATCCCGCAGCACGTGCTCCGGTTCTGGGAAACCAAGTTCCCGCAGATCAAGCCGCTCAAGCGCGGCGGCGGGCGGCGCTACTACCGCCCCGACGACATCCAACTTCTGCGCCGCATCTCCGATTTGCTGTATATCCAGGGCTACACGATCAAGGGCGTACAGCGCCTGTTACGGGAGGGTGGGGGCCAATTGTCCGACAACATTCCACCGGCGACCGCCGCGGAGCGTGCCGCCGCCGAAGCCGAACGGGCCAGCGTCGCCGCACCGGAGCCGTCCGAGCCTCCGTCCCGCCCCGACACGGACGAGGTCGCCCGGCTTCGTGCGTTGCTGAAACACAGCCTCGATGAGTTGACGGCGCTCCGGGCCATGCTGGATTGATGCCGGGTTCCGGGATTCGGCTGCGCCGCGGCGTTGCGGCCTGCGCGGCACCCTGCTAGACCAGGAGATGTCGGAGCGTAGCGCAGCCTGGTAGCGCATCAGTCTGGGGGACTGGGGGTCGTGGGTTCGAATCCCGCCGCTCCGACCATATCGCCCGCAGGTATTATGCCGGCAGCAGCACTGTCGCCACGGCCTGCGCCGCAATACCTTCTTCGCGCCCGGCGAATCCCAACCGCTCGGTCGTCGTCGCCTTCACGGAAATAAAGCCGGGTGCGACGCCCAGAAGCTCAGCCAGCCGAGCCTGCATGGCGCCGGCATGCGGCGTGATCTTCGGCTGCTCGCAGATCAGCGTCACGTCGGCGTTGGCCAGTCGCCCGCCGCGCCCCGCGATCCGCCCGGCGGCGTGCACCAGGAAGCGAGCGCTGTCGGCATCCCTCCAGGTCGCCTCGCTCGGCGGGAAGTGCCGGCCGATGTCGCCCTCTGCCAGCGCGCCGTAGATCGCATCGCACAGCGCATGGATGCCGACATCCGCGTCGGAGTGCCCGGCCAGCCCCAGCGCGTGCGGCACCACCACGCCGCACAGCACCAAGGCGCGGCCCGGCGCCAGCACATGTACGTCGAACCCGGTGCCGACCCGCGGCGCCATCGCCGGCGCCAACGCCCGTTCCAGCCGCATGAGGTCCTCCGGATACGTGAGCTTGATGTTGTCCTCGGCGCCGGGCACGAGGTCGACGGGGAGGCCCGCCCGTTCCAGCAGCGCGGCGTCGTCCGTGAGGTCGGGTGCGGCGTGTTCGCGGTGCAGGCGGAGCAGGGTGGGATAGTCGAAGGCCTGCGGGGTTTGCGCGCGGAACAGGCCGGCCCGTTCGACGGTGGCCTCGATACGCCCGCCCGCGGCGCGCTTCAGCGTGTCGGCAACCGGCAGGGCGGGAATGGCGCCCGGCACGCGGGCGAGGGCAGCGAGCAGGGCCGGGACGACGTGCCCGGGCACGCAGGGACGCGCGGCGTCGTGGACCAGCACGACCTCCGGCGCAAGCGGCGCCAAAGCTTCCAACCCAGCGCGTACGCTGTCCTGCCGGGCCGGGCCGCCGGATATCGCTGGCAAGCAGCCCAGGCCGGTCAGCGCCGGGCCAAGCAGCGCCGGGTCCCCCACCGGCTGCAGGTGCGCCACATGGGGCAGCAGGCATTCCGCCGCCCAGCGCACGACGGGCTTGCCGGCGACCACCGCGTATTGCTTTGGCTGGCCCGCCCCGAACCGGGTGCCGGAACCGGCGGCGACGAGTATGGCGGCGACACGCATGCCGACATGCAATGCCGGCCGGCCGCCGCGGCGTCAACCCGAGGACAGGGGAGCGAACGAATCGCACAATTGGTCGCGGCGGCTTAGCTTCGACGCATGTCGCCCCTCGCTCCTGTCAGCAGGTCGCTGTCTTTTCCTTTCACCGTCCAGGAGATGGCGCTCGTCGCCGTCACGATGGTGTGGGGTGGGACCTTCCTCACCGTCCAGCACGGCCTTGCCGTTTCTGGTCCATTGTTCTTCGTGGGGATGGGCAGGCACCGTCGGCCGCATCGCCGGGGAGCGCCTGCCGGCGCTTGCGCTAGTTGGATGCGTGCTGATCGTTGTCGGCGTCGTCGTGAGCGAGTTGAAACCTCGAACCAAGCCTGGAACCACTTAGCATGGCAGCGTGCCGCCGGCTGCGGTCAGTGATTGCGTCAGGCGCGGCCCGGCAGTAGTTTGCCCAAATGATGGGCAACCCAAATACCACAGGTCTGATCGCCCCCATCACTCTGGGATCAGGGCGCTATGCCGTCACACTCGACAGTCCGGTGATCCTGGCGCCGATGTCGGGCGTGACGGACCTGCCGTTCCGCCGCCTAGCGAAGCGGCAAGGCGCCGGCCTGGTCGTGTCCGAGATGATCGCCTCCTGGGCCATGGTGCGGGAGAACCGCGTGACCCTGCGCATGGCGGAGGTCGATGGCTGCGGCGGTCCCAGCGCAGTGCAGCTCGCCGGCTGCGACCCGGCCGCCATGGCGGAGGCGGCGCGCATCGCGGTCGGCCACGGCGCCGACCTGATCGACATCAACTTCGGTTGCCCGGTGAAGAAGGTCGCGGTCGGTCAGGCCGCCGGGTCCGCGCTGATGCGCGACGAGGCCGCGGCCGCGCGCCTGCTGGAAGCGACGGTGCGGGCCGTGCCAGTGCCGGTCACGCTCAAGATGCGCATGGGCTGGGACCATGAAAACCTCAACGCCCCCAGCCTGGCCCGCACCGCCGAGGCGTGCGGCATCCAGATGGTCACGGTGCACGGGCGCACCCGGCAGCAGTTCTACACCGGGTCGGCCGATTGGCGCTTCGTGGCAAAGGTCAAGCAGGCGGTCCGCCTGCCGGTGATCGTCAACGGCGACATCCTGACGGAGGACGACGCGGCGGAGGCGCTGCGCCAATCCGGCGCGGACGGCGTGATGATCGGCCGGGGCTGCTACGGCCGGCCCTGGTTCCCGGCGCTCGCCGCACGCTTCCTGGCGACCGGCGAACGCCAGGCCGAGCCGACGCTTGCCGAGCAGAAAGCCACCATGCTGGAACATTACGACGCCATGCTGCGGCATTTCGGCGAGGACGCCGGGGTGCGGGTCGCCCGCAAGCATTTGTCCTGGTACTCGCGCGGCCTGTTCGGATCGACCGAGTTCCGCTCTGCCATCAACAAGCTGTCGAGCCGTGCGGCGGTGGAGGCGCTGATCGACGCCTTCTTCGACCCGCTGATCGACCGCAACGCCGCCCGCGCGCCGGAGGCGCTCGCCGCATGAAGGATGCACTGATACGAGAGCGCCCGGCCTCCGTGGAACGATTGACGCCGCGGCCTCCGCCGGCCTCGTCCGGCGAGATCGACGCGCAGGCGATGCTGAGCGCGCTGCCCGTCCCCGTCGTGCTGCTCGACGCGGCGAACCGTTTCCGCTTCGCCAATCAGGCCGCCGAGCAGTTCCTCGGCGTCTCGCTGATGCAGCTGCGCCAGATGACGCTGGCCTCCCTGCTGCCGGAGGACAACCCGCTGTTCGCGCTGCTGACGCAGGTCCGGCAGCAGGGCTCCACGATCTTCGACCACGACCTGACGCTCGAAGGCCCGCGGTTCTACAAGCGCGGCGCCGCGGTTCAGGCGACGGCGCTGCTGGAGGATCCGGGCTGCGTGCTGCTGACGCTGCAAGACAGCTCCGCCGCCCGTGCGCTGGACCGCCAGATCCAGTTCCGCGGGGCGGCGCGCAGCGTCACCGGCATGTCGGCGGTGCTGGCGCACGAGGTGAAAAACCCGCTGTCCGGCATCCGCGGCGCGGCGCAGCTTCTGGAAGCCAGCGTGGCCGAGGGCGACCGCGAGCTGACGGTGCTGATCCGCGACGAGGCGGACCGCATCCGGGACCTGGTGGACCGCATGGAAATCTTCGGCGAGAAGCCGATTGAGCGCCGCGCCGTGAACATCCACCGCGTGCTGGAGCATGTGCGCCGCCTCGCCGGCACCGGGTTCGCGGCGCATGTGCGGCTGACGGAGGTGTATGACCCGTCGCTGCCGCCGACCTGGGCCAATCGGGACCAGCTCATCCAAGTGATGCTGAACCTCGTGAAGAACGCGGCCGAGGCGATCACCAGCGACCCGGCGCTCATGGAGCGCCGTACCGGGGAAATCGTGCTGACCACGGCATACCAGCACGGCATGCGGCTGGCCGTCGCCGGCAGCGACCATCGGCTGCACCTGCCGCTGGTGGTGACGGTGCGCGACAACGGGCCGGGCATCCCGGAGGATATCCGGTCCCACCTGTTCGAGGCGTTCGTGACCAGCAAGCCGTCCGGCAGCGGCCTGGGCCTGGCCCTGGTCGCCAAGATCGTCGGCGACCATGGCGGGCTGATCGAGATGGACAGCCGTCCCGGCCGGACGGAGTTCCGCCTGTTCCTGCCGGTGGTCATCGAGGCCGAGGCGGACGCACCCTGAAAGACTTCTCATGACGCCCCCCACCGTACTCGTGGCCGATGACGACCGGTCCATCCGCACGGTCCTGACCCAGGCGCTGGGCCGGTCCGGCTACCAGGTGCGCTGCACCGGCAACGCCGCCACGCTTTGGCGCTGGGTGGAGGATGGCGAGGGCGACCTGGTCATCACCGACGTGGTCATGCCGGACGAGAACGGCCTCGACCTGATCCCGCGCATCAAGCGCATCCGGCCGGACCTGCGCGTCATCGTCATGAGCGCGCAGTCCACCCTGATGACCGCGGTGAAGGCGGCGCAGCGCGGGGCGTTCGAGTACCTGCCCAAACCCTTCGACCTCAAGGAACTGCTGGCCGTCGTCGGGCGGGCGCTGCAAACGCCCGCCCCGGCGTCGGACATGCCGCCGAGCGAGCCGCGCGACGCGGAGGAGCGCCTGCCGCTGATCGGCCGCAGCGTCGCGATGCAGGAGATCTACCGCAGCATCGCCCGGCTCACCACGACCGACCTGACCGTCATGGTGAACGGGGAAAGCGGCACCGGCAAGGAGCTGGTGGCGCGCGCCCTGCATGACTACGGCCGCCGCCGCACCGGGCCGTTCGTCGCCATCAACATGGCCGCCATCCCGCGCGAGCTGATCGAGAGCGAGCTGTTCGGGCATGAGCGCGGCGCGTTCACCGGGGCGCTGAACCGCGCCCAGGGCCGCTTCGAGCAGGCCGCCGGCGGCACGCTGTTCCTGGACGAGATCGGCGACATGCCGGCGGAGGCGCAGACCCGGCTGCTGCGCGTCTTGCAGGAAGGCGAGTTCACCACCGTCGGCGGGCGGCAGCCGATCCGCGCCAACGTCCGCATCGTCGCCGCGACCCACCGCGACCTGCGCCAGGCAATCCGCGCCGGGCAGTTCCGCGAGGACCTGTTCTACCGGCTGAACGTGGTGCCGATCCGCCTGCCGCCGCTGCGCGAGCGGCTGGAGGACATCCCCGTGCTGGCCCGGCACTTCCTGGAAAAGGCCCGGGACAGCGGCCTGCCGGCGAAGTCGCTCGACCAGTCCGCCATCGAACGCCTCCGCCAGCACCGCTGGCCCGGCAACGTGCGCGAGCTGGAGAACCTCATGCGGCGGCTCGCGGCGCTTTACGCGCAGGAAATGATCACCGACGAGGTGATCGGCATCGAGCTGCTGGAAAGCGGCATCGACGCTGAGCCGCTGCACGGCGCCGGCAGCCCCGAGCCGCTGGCGCTCGCGGTGGAGCGGCACATCCGGCAGTTCCTGGCCGCGAGCCGCGATGGGATGCCGATGCGCGACATCTACAACCAGGTGATCGCCGAGGTGGAGCGCCCGCTGATCCAGATGACGCTCTCGGCGACGCGGGGCAACCAGATCAAGGCGGCCTCCATGCTCGGCCTCAACCGCAACACGTTGCGGAAGAAAATCCGCGACCTGGACATCCCGGTCGTGCGCGGGATCGGCTGAGGGTGAACGCCTCCAGCAAGCGCTCGGCGCTTCGGGCGACAGCGGCGCCGCCGCGCCGTTCGCTGCCGCGGCGGGTGGCGGACGCGCTGCTGGGCAAGATCGTCACGCTGCTGCTGGCGGCGTTCGCGCTGGCGCTGGGCATCTCGACGTTTGTCATGCTGTCGGGTGGCGTGCCGCTCACGCCCAACCTGATGTTCGCGCTGGTGCTGGCGAACCTCGTGGTGCTGCTGCTGCTGGGCGCGGTGCTGGCCGGGCGGATTACCCGGATCTGGGTGGAGCAGCGCCGCGGGTCGGCGGGATCGCGCCTGCATGTCCGGCTGGTGCTGCTGTTCAGCGTCGTGGCCGTGACGCCTGCCATCGTCGTCGCCGTGTTCGCGACCGCGTTCTTCAACCTGGGCATCCAGTCCTGGTTCAACGACTCGGTCCGCATCGCGCTGAACGAGGGGCTGGAAGCGTCGCGCGGCTACCTGGAGGAGCACCGCAACAACATCCGGGCCGACGTGCTCGGCATGGCCAACGACATCGCGCGCGACGGGCAGTTCGTGGCGAGCGACCCTTACGCCCTCGGCCAAATCCTGCAAACCCAGACCGTGCTGCGCGGCCTGAGCGAGGCCATCATCTACGAGCCGGTCACCGGCTCGGTGTTCGCAGGCGTCGGCCCGATGTCGGGCTTCGGCGTGGAGCCGGCGCCGCCGGAAGCGACGGAGCAGGCCAAGAACGGCGAGGTCGCGGTGCTGGGGTCGCCCGACGATAACCAGGTGCGCGCCGTCGTCCAGCTCAACATCAAGCCGAGCCTGATGCTGCTGATCGGCCGCCCGGTCGATCCGCAGATCCTCAGCCACATGTCGCGGACCGAGCGCGCGGTCGCCGAGTACAGGCAGCTCGACGAGAACCGGTCCGGGCTGCAGGTGACGTTCGCGCTGATTTTCGCCCTGGTGGCGCTGCTGGTGCTGTGCGCCGCCATCCTGATCGGGCTGGTGCTCGCCAACCAGATCGCGCGCCCGGTCGGGCGGCTGATCCTGGCGGCCGAGCGGGTCAGGGCGGGGGACTTGTCGGTGCGGGTGCCGGAAATCCAGAGCGAGGACGACGTGGCCGGGCTGTCCCGCGCGTTCAACCGCATGACAGGGCAGCTCGCGTCTCAGCGCACGGAGCTGATGGACGCCTACAGCCAGATCGACGGGCGGCGGCGGTTCACCGAAACGGTGCTGGCGGGCGTGTCCGCAGGCGTCATCGGGCTGGACGCCTCGGCCAGCGTCGAGCTGCCGAACCGGGCGGCGAGCGAGCTGGTCGGCATGGACCTGATGGCAGCCATCGGCCTGCCATTAGGCCAGGTGGTGCCGGAGTTCGCACCCCTCTTGGAGCAGGCGGCCGACCAGCCGGAGCGGGCGCGGACCGCCGAAGTGCAGATCGGCCCGCCGTCGCGGCGCCGCACGCTCTTGGTGCGGATCGGCGCCGACCTGCACGGCGGGCGTCCGGACGGCTACGTCGTGACCTTCGACGACATCACCGAGCTGCAATCGGCGCAGCGCAAGGCCGCCTGGGCGGACGTCGCCCGGCGCATCGCGCACGAGATCAAGAACCCGTTGACCCCGATCCAGCTTTCGGCGGAGCGGCTGAAGCGGCGGTTCACCAAGGAGATCACGTCGGACCCCGAGACGTTCTCGCAATGCGCCGACACCATCGTGCGCCATGTCGGCGACATCGGCCGCATGGTGGACGAGTTCTCGGCCTTTGCCCGCATGCCGCAGCCGGTGCTGCGGCCCGAGGACGCCGGCCGCATCGCGCGGGAGGCGCTGGTCTTGCAGCGCAGCGCCCGGCCGGAGATCAATTGGTCCACCGACATCCCGGAGCGCGGCCCCATGGCGCTGTGCGACCGCCGGCTGGTCGGCCAGGCGCTGACCAACCTGCTGCAGAACGCGGCCGACGCCGTCGCCATGCGCCCGCGTGAACCCGGCGAACCGGCTGGGCACATCAGCCTGTCCGTCCATGCGGACGCTGACGCGGTAGCGATCCAGGTGCGCGACGACGGGGTGGGCTTCCCGGACGAGGACCGCGAGCGGCTCACCGAGCCGTATGTCACGCATAAGCCAAAGGGCACTGGGCTGGGCTTGGCAATCGTGAAGAAAATCATGGAGGACCATGGCGGCAGCCTCGCGCTGGACGACTGCACGGACGGACCCGGTGCGGTCGCCACGCTGTCCCTGCCGCTCTTGGTGGCCGAACCAGTGAAGGCTTAGCAATGGCGAACGAGATCCTGATCGTCGATGACGAACCCGACATCCGCATGCTGATCGAGGGCATCCTCGAAGACGAAGGCTAC
>JAABUQ010011459.1_pt1 | contig 11316 bp, 12 predicted proteins | sample 5560001 | NCBI WGS metagenome assembly JAABUQ01 (sample SAMN10711888, study PRJNA513371) | rock metagenome | isolation source: Antarctica rocks | place: Antarctica: Victoria Land, Finger Mt nord | collected 2015-12-18
TCCATGTTCTTGTACTCGTAGTCGACGTGATCGGGGTTGTTGAACGCGCCCCAGCAACCGAGCAGGATCCGCCGCCGACCGACCTCCTCGTAGCCCGGCAGGGCCTCGTAGAAGAAGTCGAACACGTCGTCGTTCATCGCCACGGCCTTCTTGATGAAGTCCAGCGTGCGCAGCAACCGGCTGAGGTAGTCGGTGAACAGCGTCGGCGTCGGCATCGTCCCCACGCCACCGGGATAGACCGTCGAGGGGTGTACGTGGCGTCCCTCCATCAGGCAGATCATCTCCCGCCCGATCCGGCTCATGTGCAGCGCTTCCTTGTAGGTGTCCCCGGTGAAGGGGTTATAGGAGCGCATGATGTCGGCGATTGTGCGGTAGCCGTGCATCTCGGCGTGCGGGGCGTCGGTGTGCTGCGCCTTGTCCCACACGCTGGGGTTGGTCTCCTTGACCATCTGCTCACAGAAGTCCACGAACACCAGGTTGTCCTGGAAGATGATGTGGTCGAAGATGTACTCGGCAGCCTCACCGAGGTTGACGATCCACTCGCCCAGCGGCGGCGGCTTGACGCCGTAGGCCATCTGCTGCGCGTAGCACGAGCAGACGGCGTGGTTGTCACCGCAGATCCCGCAGATGCGGCTGGTGATGAAGTGCGCGTCGCGCGGGTCCTTGCCCTTCATGAACACGCTGTAGCCGCGGAACAGCGAGGACGTGCTCTTGCACGAGACGACCTCTTGGTTGTCGAAGTCGATCTTGGTGTAGATCCCGAGGTTGCCGACGATCCTCGTGATCGGATCCCAAGCCATGTCCACGAGCTTGCCGGCCTCGGGCCTGACGCTCTCCCTAACTGCTGCCATGTCCGTCTCCTCTTCTGCGTTTTCAGATCAAGGGCTCGCTGAGGCGACGCCCGTCAGTTCCCCCAGCGGGGCTTGTAGCCGGTCGTCAGCTCGGCGCCGTTGTGGCGCCACTTCGTCTCCTTGTTCATCGCCTTGTTGGTGATTCCCCGCAGCTTGCGGATCACCGGTCCGTAGGCACCGGTGACCGCGGTGGAGACGCCACCGCCGGGAGGCGCGTCCATGAACGGCATGAACTTGTCCGGGAAGCCCGGCATCGTGCAGCCGATGCAGATGCCGCCGACGTTGGGGCAGCCGCCGATGCCCGCCATCCAGCCGCGCTTGGGCACGTTGCAGTTGACCACCGGGCCCCAGCAGCCGATCTTCACCTGGCACTTGGGCGAGTTGTAGTCCTGGGCGAAGTCGCCCTGCTCGTAGTAGCCGGCGCGGTCGCAGCCCTCGTGGACGGTCTTGCCGAAGAGCCACTGCGGGCGCAAAGCCTCGTCGAGCGGGATCGTCGGCGCCAGGCCGGCGGCCTGGTAGAGCAGCCAGACCAGCACCTCCATGAAGTTCTCCGGCTGCACCGGACAACCGGGGACGTTGACGATCGGCAGCCCTCCAGCGGATCGGAAGTCCCACCCGAGGTAGTCGGCCAGCCCCATGCATCCGGTGGGGTTGCCGGCCATGGCGTGGATCCCGCCGTAGGTGGCGCAGGTGCCGATCGCGATGACGCCCCAGGCCTTGTGCGCGAGCTGGTCGATCCACCAGTTCAGGGTGAGCGGCTCGCCCGTGGCCAGGTCGTTGCCGAACGAGGTCCAGTAGCCCTCGCCGTTGATCTTCTCGTTGGGGATCGAGCCCTCGATCACCAGCACGAATGGCTTGTCGAGCTCGCCGGCAGCCGCCTGGCGAAACGGGAGCAGGAACTCCTCGCCGCCGAGCGTGGGCGAGAGCACCTTGTTGTGGAGGTTCACCTTGGGCAGGCCGGGGATCGCCCCCAGCACCACATCCTCGATGCTCGGCTGCCCCGCCGCGGTGACGGAGATGGTGTCACCGTCGCAGCTCATCCCCTCCGAGATCCACAGGATGTGCACCTCATCGACGCCGGATGCCTTCTCTTCAACCGCCATGCGTGATCCCTTCGGTCGTTGTCTCTTCCTCCAGCTGCAGCGCGTCGACCAGCAGCTCTTCGCCGGTCAAGAGCTCCATGTCCATGCCGCCGCAGCGCGAGCACTGCAGCGGGAACTGCGCCATCGTCGTCTCGATGCCGCAGGCGCGGCAGACGCCGCTGGCCGGCACCTCCTCGATCACCAGCTCGGCCCCCTCCACCGACGTGCCGTCCGCCATCAGCTCAAAGGCGAACTGCAGCGCGGAGGGCACCACCTGGCGCAGATGCCCCACCCGCACCTCCACCTTGTGAACCGGCCGCCCGCGGGCGTGCCTGATCGCCACGTCCAGGACCGCCTCGGCGAGCGAGAGCTCGTGCACGGCGCCTCAGCAGATCCTCGGGAGCGGGTCGCCGACGAGCTGGTCCATCACCCTGCGGCCGCCGAAGGCGGTCTGCACGAGCACCATCCCGGGAGGGTCGGTGCGGACCTCGCCGATCTCCGTCGCGTCCTCGCATCCCGGCACCGAGCGCAGCGCCGCCAGCGCCTTGTCGCGGGCCTCCGGCGCCACGAACGCCACCAGCCGCCCCTCGTTGGCGATGTACATGGGGTCGATCCCGAGGATCTCGGCCGCACCGGCGACCACCGGGCGCACGGGAACCTCGCCCTCCCGCACCAGCATCGCCACCGAGGAGGCTCGCGCGAGCTCGTTGAGAACCGAGGCGACTCCGCCGCGGGTGGCATCCCGCAGGCAGCGCAGATGCGGCCCGGCGGCCTCCAGCATGGCGTCGACCGCCGGCCACAGCGAGCAGGTGTCCGACTCGACGTCCGCGTCGAGCTCGAACTGGTTGCGGGCGAGCATGATCGCGGTCCCGTGCTCGCCGATGCTGCCCGAGAGCAGGATGCGGTCGCCCGGCCGCAGCGCGGCGGGCGAGAGCGACGCGCGGGGGTCCCGAGCACCGATCCCGGCGGTGCAGATGTACATGCCATCGGCCTTGCCGCGCTCGACGACCTTGGTGTCGCCGGTCAGGATCGTGACTCCCGCCTCCTTGGCGGCGTCGGCGACCGCTTGCACCTCTTCTCTGAGCGTCTGCGCGGGAAGCCCCTCCTCCAGGATCAGCGACAGGCTGAGGGCGATCGGCCTGGCGCCGGCCATGGCCAGGTCGTTGACCGTCCCGTTGACCGCCAGCTCGCCGATCGAGCCACCAGGGAAGCGCAGCGGCTTGACCACATAGGAATCGGTGCTCATCGCCAGGGTGCTTCCGCCGAGCTCCACGGTCCCCGCGTCGGCCATCTCCGTGAGCGCCTCGCCGCCGAGCATCGGCACGAACATCCCCTCGATCAGGCTCTGCGTGGCCTTGCCACCCGCGCCGTGGGACATGTTGATGTGCTCGTCACGGAACTTCGCCCGCTTGCCCCTGGCGGTCTCGATGATCCCAAGGATCTTCTGCTCGCGGTCGGTGACGGCGGCCCTCCCGCTGGCGTCCGCTCGCCCTCCAGGCTCGCCGCGACCGGACGCCGCGGGAGTCATCCGGCTGCCCATTCACACCACCTCCCGCTCCCGCGCAAAGCGGCCGAAGTTGTAGTACGCCGCGCACGCACCCTCCGAGGACACCATGCAGGTGCCGATCGGCCGCTCAGGCGTGCACGCGGTGCCGAACACCTTGCACTCCCACGGCTTGATCACGCCCTTGAGCACCTCGCCGCACTGGCATGCCTTGGGATCGGCGACGCGGATCCCCGGCACGCCGAAGCGGAGCTCGGCGTCGAAGTCGGCGTAGGCCTCGGAGAGCTTCAGGCCGCTGTGCGAGATGAACCCGAGACCGCGCCACTCGAAGTGGGGGCGCAGCTCGAAGACCTCGGCCATTACCTCCAGGGCGCGCGCGTTCCCGTCGTAGGGGACGACCCGCTTGTACTGGTTCTCGACCTCGCAGCGCCCCTCGGCCAGCTGGCGGAGGATCATGCCTATCGACTGCAGGATGTCCAGCGGCTCGAAGCCCGAAATCACGATCGGCTTGCGGTAGTCGATCGGCAGGAAACCGAACGGCCGCGCTCCGACCACGGTGGCCACGTGGCCGGGTCCGACGAAGCCGTCGAGCCGGAGGTCCGGTGACTCCAGCAGCGCTCGCAGCGGCGGGACGATCGTGACGTGGTTGCAGAAGCACGAGAAGTTCCGGACCCCGTCGGCGCGAGCGCGCTTGAGCGTCAGGGCCGTGGACGGCGCGGTGGTCTCGAAGCCGATCGCGAAGAACACGACCTCCCGATCGGGGTTCAGCTTGGCGATCCGCAGGGCGTCGAGCGGGGAGTAGACCATCCTCACGTCAGCACCGGCGGCCTTGGCATCAAGCAGGCTGCCGCCCGAGCCGGGCACGCGCATCATGTCCCCGAAGCAGGTGAAGATCACGTCCTCGTGGGCCAGCGCGATGGCGTCGTCGACCCGTCCCATGGGGATCACGCACACCGGGCACCCGGGCCCATGCACCAGCTCGACGTTGGCCGGTAGCAGGTCGTCCACGCCGTACTTGTAGATCGAGTGGGTGTGGCCGCCACAGACCTCCATGAACTTGTAGTGACGCCCCGCCTCCACCAGCGAGAGCACGTCGGCGGATACGGCCCGTCCGAGCTCGGCGTCGCGGAACTCATCTACGAATTTCAAAGCTCTCCCTCCGTGTTCTCGTCATTGAGCACCGCGATCGCGGTCCCCGCGTGCACGAGCAGTCGCTGCCCGCAGGCGACCGGGGCCACCAGGGCGATCTCCACCGTGGAGGAGCTGTCCTGCCCATCGACGCAAAGCGCCAGGCCGCGCCCCTCGTCGACCGCCCGCACCGTCATCGGGATCCCCTCGTCGGCACAGGTGATGCAGTGGTCCGAGCCACAGACCGGCTCGGCAGGGGCGTAGCTCACTCGATCACGCTCGCCTTCAGCTCCTCGAGCTCCTGCTCGTACTCGTGGCCCATCTCCTCCAAGAGCTCCCGCGTGGCGCGGGCCTCCTCCTCGTCGATCCGGGAGATTGCGAACCCGACGTGGATCAGGACCCAGTCCCCGGGGCCGATGCCGCCGTCGTCGTCGTCGCTGAACAGGCCGACGTTGATGTTGCGCCGCACGCCGACGACATCGACCTTGGCGATGTGGTTGACGGGGTCAACCATCTCGATTACCTGCCCGGGTATCGCCAGGCACATCGGGTCGCTCCTCTCTCCGCAGGCTGCGCTCGGCGTGACACCCGGCAACCCGCTGAGAGCGGTATACTACCCTCTCCTCCACGCCACTCGCCGGCGGTAACCCGGGCCACGGTAATCTTGATTACTAGGTGTTGCCGGAATAGAACCTGCCGCAGGGCCACGATTCTGAGTCTAAACTGGCCGCAGATCCGGTGGCTGGATCCTGATGCAACCAGCCCAGAGAGTGGAGACAGAACTGAAACGCGGGATCGCGGCAGTGCCTAGCACGAAGCAGCCGGCGGTGTACCCGGACATGCTGTCGTCCTCGCAATGCCTCTTGGATATCGATGTCGAGCTTGCCGAGGCGATCGAGAGCCAGGCGCGACCCGCTGCGCGAGCGGCGGCGATCTCGCAGACACTCGCGACCGATGCGGGATGGCTTCCGGTTCCGGTTTGGCTGGCGGACGCCTCCCAGGGCCCGGGAGTGCTGGTCCTGGACGGCGTGCTGGCCGTGGAGGTGGAGGTCGGCGGGAGGATCGCCGCCGAGCTGCTCGGGACCGGCGATCTGATCCAGCCGATCGTGGGGGAGTGCGACGAGCTCCTGAGCTGTGAGGTCGGTTGGCGGGCGCTGACGCCGAGCCGCTTTGCCCTGCTGGACCACGACTTCGCCAGACGTGTGCGCTTCTGGCCCCAGATCAACCAGACGCTGCTGCGACGAGCCGCCCGCCGGACGGCGAGCCTGAACGTTCAGCGCACGATCGCCGCCCAGCCCCGGCTGGAGATGCGCCTGGCCCTGCTGCTCTGGCACCTCGCGGCCCGTTGGGGCAAGGTCGAGCCGGACGGCATCCGGCTGCCGGTGCCACTGACGCACCACCTCCTCGGCCAGCTGATCGGGGCCGAGCGGCCGTCGGTCACCCACGCCCTCGCCCGCCTTGGCCAGGCCGGCATCATCACCGGTCACGGGAACGAGTGGCATCTGCACGGCCGCCTGGAGGATCAGCTCGACCGGATGCGCGGCCAGGAGCGAGGTCGCGGCGAGCGGGTCGTCGCCGCCACCGGCGCGTTCTCGACCGGGTAGCGATCGCCCGGGAAGGGTCCCTCAGGAGACGAGCCGCACGATCGCCAGGATCCCCACGGCGACGATCACGGCGCGCAGCAGCCGCGGCGAGAGCCGCCGTCCGGCACGCGCGCCGCCGACCCCCCCGATCGTCGAGCCGGCGGCGATCAGCAGGGCCGCGTCCCAGGCCACGCGCGCGGCGAACACGAAGAGCAGCCCGGCGACCAGGTTGACGAGCCCGGCCAGCACCACCTTCAGGGCATTGATCCGCTGCAGCTCCTCCTCCAGCGCCAGGCCCAGGATCGCCAGCAGCAGGATTCCCTGGGCGGCCCCGAAGTAGCCGCCGTAGACGCCGCTGGCGAACACCCCCACCAGGGCGGAGACTCCTCCCGCGGCGGGGCGGGGGCGGGTCCGCCGCTGCTCCAGCGTCCGCGTCAGCCGGGACTGGGCCAAGATCAGCGCCAGGGCGATGACGATGAACGCGGGAACGATGGCCTTGAAGGCCGCCGCCGGCAGCGTCAGCAGGAGGATCGCCCCCAACGTTCCGCCCAGCAGGGACGCAGCCGCCAGGCGTACCGTGCGGGCGCCCTGGCCGCGCAGCTCGTGCCGGTAGCCGATGGCTCCCGCGAGCGACCCTGGTACCAGGCCGATCGTGTTGGACACGTTCGCGGTCACCGGTGCGTAGCCGAAGGCCAGGAGCACGGGGAAGGTGAAGAGCGTGCCGCTGCCCACGACGGTGTTGATCGCCCCGGCCACGAGCCCGGCGACGAAGATGGCCAGCGCGTGCAGCGGCGTCACGGGCAGTGCTGAAGGGCTTGCTCGGTGACTAGAGCGATTGTTGCTCGGTGACTAGAGCGATTGGAGCTCGAACACCGAGATGTGGCGGTGAGAGGCGCGGTGCTGGTACTGGTCGAAGCCTGGATACACCCGCAGGCCCTCCTGCCAGATCTCCTCCCGGCGCTCGCCCTCAACCTCCACAGCGCGCACCCGCCGGCGCTCGCCGTGGATCACGGCCTCGGCCGCGGGGTGGGCACGGAGGTTGTGGTACCAGGCGGGGTGGCGGTCCTGGCCGAAGTTGGAGGCGATGATCGCCACACCGTTGCCGGTGGGGATGCCCAGGACCGGGGTGGTGCGGGGCCGGCCGCTCTTGGCGCCGGTGCTCGTCAGCATCACCACCGGGATCCCCGAGACGAGGCTGGAGAAGGTGTGGCGACCGTTCGTGACACGGTGCACGGGGCGGTCGATGCGGTGGGCCACGCGCGCGAATACCCACGAGCCCGGGCCACTGGCGGCGAAGCGTCGCGTGACCTTCTGCAGGGCGTTGGCGTGGTCATAGAGGAGGGGCTCGGCCACCGGAGCGCGAGCGTGCCGCAGGCAGCGAGCTGTGTCAAGGTCCGCGTGGTCAGCTTCGGGTCCATGCGGCGAGAACATGGGGCCCGACGACAGGTCCGTCCGTCTCGCGCAGGTCGAAGACCTGCCGGACGTCGCCCGGCTGCTGGACCAGTTCAACCGCGAGAGCCTGGACTTCACCCGGCACGAGCGCGGTGCGGGCGGGCCTATCATGTACGTCTACGAGCGCGAGCTCTGAGAGCGCTAGCCTCTGCCGGACCGGCGCGCTGGGCTGCGGCGAGCCCATGGCCACGCTGACATGACGCCCTGGACAACGTGAGACGCAGCTTCAACGAAGCGGCGCACAAGCTCGGGCACTGGCCGGTGCATCCGGCACCGGCTGCCGAGCCGGCCACCTCCGAGCCGGCTGAAAGCGATGACCATCGGGACGTCGTGGCGCACGCGAGCCGCATGGTGCTCGCACTCGGGGCGCTCGGAATCGTCTACGGCGACCTGGGCACGAGCCCGCTCTACGCCGTGCAGACGATCTTCACCGCGCACGCCGACGCGGCCCGCCCCACGCCGGCCGGCGTCTACGGCGTGGTTTCGCTTATCTTCTGGGCGCTCACCATCGTCGTCTCGGTCAAGTACGCGGGCTTCATCATGCGCGCGCACAACCGGGGCGACGGTGGGATCATGGCGCTGACGGCGCTCGTCCAGCGCCGCAAGGTGCCGCGCGCCGCCGTCCTCGTGATCCTGGGTGTCTTCGGAGCGGGGCTCTTCTTCGGCGACGGGATGGTGACTCCCGCGATCTCGGTTGTCTCGGCCGTGGAGGGACTGGACATCGTCGACCCGAGCCTCGCGCATCTGGTGGTGCCGATCTCGTTGGTGATCCTGATCGGTTTGTTCGCCGTCCAGCGGTACGGCACCGGCGCGGTCGGCTGGCTGTTCGGGCCGGTGATCCTCGTCTTCTTCGCCGCGATCGCGGTGCTGGGGGCACGGCAGGTGATCTCCCACCCCGGCGTGATCCAGGGCCTCTCCCCCGTCTGGGGAGTCCGCTTCATGATCGACCATGGGGTGGAGGGGTTCCTCGCACTGGGCGGGGTCGTGCTGTGCGTCACCGGGGCGGAGGCTCTCTACGCCGACCGCGGCCACTTCGGGTCCGGCCCGATTCGCCTCACGTGGTTCGTGATCGTCCTGCCCGCGGTGCTGCTGTCCTACCTGGGCCAGAGCGCCCTGATCCTCGCCCATCCCCGCACCGTCAGCAATCCCTTCTACCTGCTGGTGCCCAGCAGCTTCCAGGTCCCGATGGTGGTGCTGGCCACCGCGGCGACAATCATCGCCTCGCAGGCCGCCATCACCGGATCGTTCTCGGTGGCCAGACAGGCGGTGCAGCTGGGACTGCTCCCGCGCCTGACCATCCGTCACACCTCCGAGCTGGAGGGCCAGATCTACGTGCCCATCATCAACTGGATGCTGGGCTTCGGCGTGGTCGCGCTGGTGCTCGCCTTCAGGCACTCCGCCAAGCTGGCTGACATCTATGGGGTGGCGGTCACGGGGACCTTCGTCCTCAACACCATCCTGTTCGTGGCTGTCGCCCGCTCGCTGTGGCGGACGCCGAGGTGGCGCCTCGCATTGCTGGGGGCGCTGTTTCTCACCGTGGAGGTGGCGTTCTTCAGTGCCAACGTCTCCAAGGTGCAGAACGGCGCGTGGCTCCCCCTGGTGGTGGGACTGGCCTTCGCCTTCTTGATGGTCACCTGGCGCCGGGGGCGGGAGATCGTGACCCGCAACCGCATCGAGGAGGAGGGGCGGCTGGGCGAGTTCCTGGAGAGTCTGGCTCAGAGAGACCCTCCGATCCGTCGAGTGGTGGGGACGGCGGTCTTCCTCAACCCCGGCCGTGAGACGACGCCGCTGGCGATGCGAGCGGAGGTGGATCGAATCCACGCGCTGCACGAGAAGGTGGTGATCGTCTCCCTGGACCAGGTCAGCCTTCCGCGCGTCGAATCCAAGCGCCGCTTCGCCGTGGAGCTGCTGGGCCAGGGCAGCTTCAAGATCGTCCACGTCACGATCCGAGTCGGCTACCGGGACAAGTTCAACGTGCCCGAGGCGCTCGCCCGGGCTCGCAAGCAGGGCCTGCTGGAGCGAAACCTGGATCTGGAGCATGCCTCCTACCTCGTCTCGCGCATGACCATCCACGCCACCGGGTCGGCGGGAATGAACCGCTGGCGCAAGCAGCTGTTCGTCGCCATGGCGCGCAATGCCGCCAGCCCTATCGACCAGTTCGGTCTGCCCGGTGAGCGGACGGTGATGATGGGCTCGCAGATCGCCGTCTGACGATGCGCACGATCTCCCGGGCCAGCTCAGGCGGAGCGCGCGGCCGTGAACAGGCGCTCGTTTAGTCCGCACGCGTCATGCACGATCGGGAACCTGACAGGTCCTCAGGCGCGGCGGCTGTGGATCAGCTGGCTGTCGGCACGCGCGATCAGCTCTGGCCCGGTCTCCTCAGGCGTGAACTCCGCAAAGCCGGTGCGGATCTCCCCGCACCCGGCGCTGTCCGCCAGCGCGGCGGAGACGACGCTGAAGCGCTGACGCGCTTCGCCAAGCGTCATGCCGGACATCGCGCAGACGAACTCATCACCACCTACGCGGATGAGCAGGTCGTAGGAGCGCACGTGGCCTCTGATGAGGGACACGACGCACTTGAGCAGCTCGTCGCCGGCCGCGTGGCCCTCGGCGTCGTTGACTCGCTTCAGGCCCACGATGTCGATGTAGACCACGATCAGCGCGCCATTGGTCCTGCGGCAGCGGTCAAGTTCGTGGGCAAGATCAGTCAGGCCCGCCGCCCTGGTACGAGCGCCCGTGAGGACGTCGTTCTCCGTTACCGCCAGAGCGCGCGCGAGCGCCTCGCGGTCGGCGAGCGCTCGCTTCCGATCACGGGCACCCTGCTCACGGTCCTGCGCGGCGGCCTGACGGTCGGCGGCCGCCTGCGCGCGGTGCTCGGCGGCCTGAAGCCGGAACTCGGCGGCGCGCTTGCGTAGCTCAGCGGCGCGCATCAGGACCTCCATGCCCGTGACCGCGCGCTCATCATCGCTCCCATCGTCAGCGTCGCGCTGAGCCATCGCCAGATCGCGCGCAGCGGCCGCCTGATCGCGCGCCTGCGCCGCTACATCGCGGGCGCGGGCGGTTGCGTCACGCTGCTCAGCGCTCCGGAGTCGTGCCTCCGCGGTCAGCTCGCGCTGGCGCGATGTACGCTGCCGGATATCATGGCTGGCCTTGTGTGCAGCCGGGTCGGCACCGCCCGCGAGGTCACGATCACTGGCCGCCTGATCACGGTCGGACGCCACTTGGTCGCTATCGGCGCTCGTCTGGTCGCACTCGGCGCTCGTCTCATCGACGCCCGCGAGCGTCTGGTCGGTATCGGCGAACGTCTGCTCTCCGTCCGCGAGGGTCTGCTCGTCGGCGGGCGCCGCTGCAGGGGGAGGTGGAAGCTCATCACGCTGTCGGCCGTTTACGCCGTTCGTGGACTCCAATCGTCGTTTCACAGGCTGAGCCTCGCTCCTCTAGAGATGACATCCGCCTCAGCGGCCCTGTTCCCCTTTATCGGCCGGCCGCGACCGAGCTTGAGTCGACTTGAGACGAAACCCCCAACCCGGACGGTTATCCGAGATGGGACTACTCGATGCCCAGGCGGTCCAGAACGCGCTCGTCCGCTTATTGCCCGGGTAGCCGTTCGTCGAAGCGCGGCAGGCCGTCGTTGCGGATGTCCTCCCAGGCCGCCGCATACGCGACGAACTGGTGAGCCGCCGGCCGCACCCCGGGGTCTCCGTCAATGGCTGCCA
>JAABUQ010011460.1_pt1 | contig 11315 bp, 11 predicted proteins | sample 5560001 | NCBI WGS metagenome assembly JAABUQ01 (sample SAMN10711888, study PRJNA513371) | rock metagenome | isolation source: Antarctica rocks | place: Antarctica: Victoria Land, Finger Mt nord | collected 2015-12-18
CGGCATGGAGATGTGTGAGATCAACGGCTAAAATCTCTGGAAGACAGGAGCGGCAAACTCAAGCAGATGCTGACCAGCTCTACCTTGGACAATCTCGCGCTGGAGGATCTGTTGAGAAAAGTGGTGACCTCTCGTTGGCTTTCCACCTGCTTCGCAGGCGGAACCTTGGCCAACTTCGCCCGCCGCGCATTGGGCCTGCGGAGGGGTGCCGGATGCTGGGCTTGGACCGGACGAGCGTGCGCTATCAGGCGACGATGGCGTCGGACACGGAGCTGCGTGATCAGGTGAGGGCGTTGGCGCAGAAGCGCCGGCGGTTCGGCTATCGACGCCTGCACGTGCTGCTCAGGCGCGAGGACCACGCTAATGAACCGCAAGCGGGTTCAGCGGCTCTATTGCGAGGAGGAGCTGGCGTCCGCCGGGCGGACACCTCGATCTCCGGCCTTCGTGTGATCTGCGAGTTCGGTCAACAGATGCAGGACTGCGGATGCCCGCAGACCAGGAGGTCGGGATCGCGCTCGATCCGCGGCCTGCTCGGGCGGATCCGGAACGCGCTTTGTCACGACTGATTATGCCGCCGACTCCAGGGGTCGGGCAGCGGACGTGAGCGATGCTCCCAGTCGTTGCGGACGATGCTCACGCGCGCCGCTTCCGCCCGCCACTGTGCAACCTTCAAGGGCGCCTGCGCCTTCGCAGCCCCGCCGGCAGGACCAGCGAGGCCGTCAAGGCTTCCAAGACCCGCAAAGCGTTCTCCCCCGTCTCGGCTGCAGCGGCTTGAGTCTAGCCCGGTGCGCAGCCGTCCCCGCGCAATGGCCATCAGGTTCGGCCAGCCTGTCACCGCTGCGCCGAGCTTGCGCCCCCACGCCGGCCTCGCTTCCAATGAACCGGGTGGATCGCAGGGAGAAAGGTGAAGCAGCAGGCGTCGCAAGGCGGCGCGCCAGTTGGAGCGAGTGATCGGCTCCGCGCGTCAGCGGCCGTTCAACGGCCGCAGCCGCCCACCCTCACCCGCGCCTTACAAAGCCGTGGCCGGTGAGGGCGAGTTGGCGGAGGTCCACGCCCATCTCGTGCTGAAACCGGGCCACCGCCGCGTCGGAGAGCTTCTGAACGTTGTCGGCGTGGCCGTTGCGGCGGGCCTCGGTGTAGACCTCACCCTGGAGAAGCTGGTTGTACATGAACACCTCGGCCATCTCCTGGCGCTGCGCCTCGGTCAGGCGGGCGAGGGCGGGGTTGGAGGACAGGGTGCCGCGAACCTGGTCGCGCACCGCGCGCACCTGGGCGCCGTCGGTGTTGTCGATCCGGTTGGCCATCATCCAGTTCTGGACCCAGTACTCGGCCAGCGCGTCGGCCACGTCGCCGGGGCGCAAGCCGTCGGCCGCCGCCTGCCGCGCCCAGACCTCGACGGCTCGGTCGCCGAACGCCCGATCCACCGCCTTCGCCCCTTGCGGCCCGCTCTTGCTCGCCACGAAATCAAGAAACTGCCGCCGCACCCGCTCGCTCACCGCGGGGGAGGGGCGGTAGTTGGTGGGGACGCGAGATGAGGCCTGACCGAAACGACGGGACGCCGAACCGGCGACCGAACTCCTTACGGCAGGCGCCGCCAAGTTCGAGCTGATGGTGTCCACAGACATCAGACTGGAGCCGAGGGCGATCCCGGACGCGCCGATGTCCATCTGAGCCGCCGCAGGAACAGCAATAAGGCTCGAAGCGGCAAGAATGAAAACAAACAGACGCGACATGAGCGCACCTTCGAAAAACAGCCGTGGACGGCGTGAGGCCGCCCACGGCTGCAGTAGACCGATCAGCCCTTGCGCGCCAGAGTGGTCGCGCCTTCGCCGATCGACTTCATGGCGTTGCTGAGCGCGTTGGTGATCAGGCTGATTTCCTGACCCAGACCCTGGATTTCACCCGTGAGCTGAGCGTAGCCCTTGTCGCCCGCCTTCAGGGAGCCGAGCTTGGTGCTGTCGTCGAACATTTCCTTCATCTTATCGTCCGCGGCCGAGCCGAGCGCAATCGCCATGGCGATGAGCAGAGACTTGCCCTTGGTCGCGGCAGCGATGTCCGTGCTCGAGCTGGACTGCTTCATGCCATCAGTTTGCATTTGCGCAAGCGCCTGATTGGCAGTTGCGTCGGCACCTTGCTGAGCCTGCTGCTGCAGCTCGCCGGTCTGGAAGTTGTCCGCTCCCGTGGTTTGGCCGAGCTGGCCGACCGCTTGGCCCAAGTCCTGCACCGCGCCGCCCGTGTCGCCGGCTTCGGCGTGGAAGGCCGCTTGCGCCATGTCGATCACCGCCGAGGGCAGGCCCAGCTGCTGGCCGACCTGGGCGATAACTTGGTCGCCCACGGCCATCATGACGCCTTGCAGCGCAGCAGTCACCGCCAGCGAGGTGCCGCCGGTGGCCGCCGCCATCGCGCCCTGCATGGCGACGTTCTCGAGAGTGCTGAGGAAGCCGCCGCCGCCGATTCCGAAAATGCCTGACATTCTGGTCGCTCCTGTTGGTCCGCTGGTGTCTTTGCGGGCTCTCGGGGGCTGCTCCCCCGCCCGACAGGGAGAGAGAACCACATCGCGGAGGGGCGCGGTATTAGGGTTAACCCTAGCTAGGGTTCGCCCTATGGGGCGATTTGTCGCGGGGGGCGGCGAGGATGGGGGCGTCGAGAGCTGGACCCTCGGGTCGAGCCCGAGGGCGACGGAGAAGGAGGGTGGCGAGGCCGGAAGTCGAATCGGCCGTCGATCCTGCCTCCGGCGCGGGCGCCCCGCCGGGCGCGGCGCCCTCACCCGGCTCTGGGCGACGGTCCAGCAGGCTGATCCCCCCCGCGGTGACGCCCAGCAGCAGGGTCTCGCCGCGCCAGGCGACCACCACCAGCCGCTCCTGCCGGCCGATGGGCAGGGCGCGGACGAAGCGCAGCTCCTGGGCGACGCCCGGCCCGGCGGCCCCGACCTGCAGCGACTTCAGCGCGCGGATGGACAGCCAGGCCAGGCCCAGCACCAGGGCCAGGGCGCCGACGACGCCGATCAGCTCGGTCACGCGCGCGCCTCCGACCCTTGCGACGCCGGCGTGGCGCCCGCCTCAGCGGCTTGGCGTTTGGCGTCCTCGCGCACACGGCGGGCCCAGATGATCACCTCGGCGACGGCGGCGAACATGTCTTCGGGCACGATGTCGTCGATGTTCCCGCGCAGGTTCAGCGCGCGGGCCAGCTCGACATTGCGGATGATCGGCACCTCCGCGTCTTCGGCGGCGGCGCGCATCAGGGCGGCCAGCGGCCCCTCGCCCTTGCTCGCCACCACCGGCGCGGGGTGCAGGGCGGGATCGTAGGCCAAAGCCACGGCGATGTGGGTGGGGTTGACCACCAGGGCGGCGGCGCCGCGCGTTTGCTCCACCGCGTTGCGGCTGGCCCACTCCTGATGCAGCTGCCGGCGGTGGGCGCGCAGGTGGGGGTCGCCCTCGGCGTCCTTGCTCTCCTGACGGATGTCGCGGTGGCTCATCCGCATCTTCTTGTTGAACGAGAACCGCTGGTAGGTCGCGTCCAGGGTGGCGACCAGCAGGAAGACCACGGCGGTGACGGCGGTCAGCTGGAACAGCGTGCCGCCGAGCGCGGTCGCCACCGAGCCCGCATCGCCCAGCGGCAGGCGCATCAGATCGGAGAAGGCGCCGGTCAGGACGATCCAGGTGATCAAGATCAAGAGTGCGGTCTTGGCCAGCGACTTGCCCACCTCGAACAGGTTGTCGACGGCGACCATGCGCTTCAGGCCTTCGCCGGGGTTCAGGTGGTCCAGCTTGAACTGCAGCTTCTCGGTGGTGAGCACCGGCCCGGCCTGCAGGAAATCGGTCAGGGCGCCCACTGCGGCGACGGTGGCGAACAGCGCGAGGGTCACCATCATGAAGGTCTGGCCGCAGGCCATGGCCACAGCCTGCAGCGCATGCGGCGAAGGGTCGCTGATCGAGGCGAAAACGAGCTCGAACGGCCGAGCGAACCTCTCCAGGACAAACCGCCACAGCAGGCTGCCCAGTCCCAGCCAGGCGATCAGCACGACCGTCGCGGTGACGTCCTTGCTTTTGGGGACATCGCCTTTTTTGCGCGCGTCCTGCAGCTTTTTCGCGGTCGGTTTCTCGGTCTTGTCGCCGCCATCGTTCTTTTCGGCCATCAAAGCGCCTCATCAAATCCGGTGGCTGGCGCCTTACGGCTCAGCTTAGTATGACCGCGGTGCGACAATCCGTACACCCGCTAAACAGTAATCGCTAAGGAAGCCAAGCTGAACGCGCGTTGACAGTCGGGCCGCATTGCCTCTAGTTTGTCTCTATCGCTGACAAAAACGCGCTTAGTGACGATATTGTTGCAGAGAAAGCGAGCTTATGTTCCGCTCACCCTACGCGTTAACTACGCTGTTAACCTTGGTCGCTTTGCCGAGCTGCGTAGTCGCCGCAGAGTGTCCCGCTGGTAAGAGCGCCGCAGTTGCTTCGACGACTACTGCGGCGGCTCAAGCTTCGGTGGCGGCGGCGGGCGTTTTGCAGGGCTGCAATACAGCGGCGGGCGATGCGGCGGTCGAGGCCAGCTCCGCGGCTGGTTCCGAGCAGCTTCGACTTTACGATATGCCGCTGCCCATGGCGGTGATCGCCATGCCGCCCGCCGCGCCGCCGCCTGCCGCCGCTGCGCCGCTGCGCCGCTGCGCCGCCGCGCGGCCCGGCCCGGCCGTGACAGGACCGCCGCCTACGACGTGACCGGGGTGGCGCGTAGCTTCGGCATCGACCCCGACTTCATGCGCTCGCTGGTGCAGACCGAGTCCGCCTATAACCCCAACGCCGCCTCGCCCAAGGGTGCGCGCGGGCTGATGCAGATCATGCCGGCCACGGCGCGTCGCTTCGGCCTCGCCGCACCCGAGCGGGCTCTGCAGGACCCGGTCACCAACCTGACCGTCGGGGCCACCTACCTGAAGACGCTGCAGCGTCGGTACGGCAACAATCTGCCGCTGATCCTGGCGGCCTACAACGCCGGCGAGGGTGCGGTGGCCCGCTATGGCGCGCGCGTCCCGCCCTACCGCGAGACCACCGCCTACGTGACGCGGGTGCTGGCGCGGTATCAGACCGCGATCCTGGAACGGTCAGCCCAGCCCGCCGCCGAATAAGTGCCGAGCCGACCCGAACGTCGTCGCCCTCGACGGGGCGGAAGGAACGCGGATGAGCGTCGAGAGCTACTTCGACAAGCTTCAGCACAAGCCCGCCGAGCGGTTGCTGTCTCGCGGCAGCGACTTGGTGCTGGTGGGCGGCGTGGCGGCGATCATCGCCTTGATGATCCTGCCCCTGCCGGCGCTGGCGCTGGACTCGCTGATCGCGCTGAACATCACTTTCGGCATCATCATGCTGATGGTGTCGATCTACATATCGTCGCCGATAGAGTTCTCGGTTTTCCCTAGTCTGTTGTTGATCACCACGCTGTATCGGCTGTCCTTGTCGATCGCGACGACGCGGATGATCCTGATCGAGGGGCATGCGGGGCACATCATCAATACGTTCGGCACGCTGGTGGCGGGCGGAAACCTGGTCGTCGGACTGGTGGTGTTCCTGATCATCACCGTCGTGCAATTCATCGTCATCGCCAAAGGCGCCGAGCGGGTGGCCGAGGTCGCCGCGCGCTTCAGCCTGGACGCCATGCCGGGCAAGCAGCTGTCCATCGACAGCGACTTGCGCTCGGGCCTGCTGGACAAGGACGAGGCGCGGCGTCGCCGGCGCACGCTGGAGCTCGAGAGCAAGCTGCATGGCAGCCTGGACGGCGCGATGAAGTTCGTCAAAGGCGACGCCATGGCGGGCATCATCATCGTCATCGTCAATATCCTGGGCGGGTTGGCGATCGGGGTGATGCAACAGCACATGAGCATCGCCGACGCGGCGCAAACCTACTCTATTCTGACCATCGGCGACGGGCTGGTGACGCAGATCCCCGCCCTTCTCGGCGCGATGGCGGCGGGCCTGATCGTGACCCGCACCGCCGACGACGACTCCGACAAGCACTTGGGGGACGCGGTGCGCCGCCAGCTGGCGGGCAAGCCGCGGGTGCTGCTGATGGCGGGCGGCCTGTGCTGGGCGATGGCCGCGGTGCCGGGCTTTCCCGCCCCGGTGTTCCTGGTGCTGGGTGGCGGCCTGTTGGCCTGTGGGGTTCTGCTGGACCCAGCGCTGCGGGACCGGGCGTTGAACCGGCTGCGACCGATTCTTGGAGGCCGTAGTCGGGCGGGCCCGAGCGCGGTGCAGCCGACCTCGACCAAGCCGCTCGAGGCCCGGCCGATGGTCCCGTTGCTGCTCGAGCTGTCGGGCGAGGGCGCGGGTCGCATAGACGCCACGCGATTGGGCCTGGCGATGGAGCGCGCGCTTGACCGCTTCGAAGTCGAAATGGGCGTGGGGCTGCCGCGGCTGTCTTTCCACGCCGTCGAGAGCCAAGCGCCGCTCGCCTGGCGCCTGCTGGCCTACGAGGCGCCGGTCGGATCGGGCTTGGTCGAGGGAGACGACCCGGTGGCGGAAGCCGCGCGTCTGGTGCGTGAAGCGCTGCGTCGGCACGTCGGAGTCTTTGTCGGCATCCAGGAGACCTCGGCCCTGCTGGCTCGCGCCAATGCCGACTACCCCGAAGTGGTCAAGGAGGTCGCGCGCGCCCTGCCGATCTCGCGCATCGCCGACGTGCTGCGGCGGCTGGCGGACGAGGAGGTCTCGTTGCGAAATTTGCGCGACATCCTCGAGAGCCTGGCTGACGCCGGCCAGCGAGAAAAGGACGCTTTCGCCTTGACCGAGTTCGCCCGCGTCGCCCTTCGCCGCCAAATCAGCCACCGGCACGCTCCCGACGGCCGGCTGCGCGCCGTGGTGCTCTCCAGCGAGCTCGAGCAGATGCTGCGCGAGGCGGTGCGGTCGAGCGGCGGCGAGCAGCAGCTGGCGCTCGACCCCCTCGACTGCGCGGAAATCATCCAAAGCATGGTCGAGCTGACCCGCGAGGCGGGGGTGCAGGTGGTGATCACCGCCATCGACCTGCGCCGCCACATCCGCAAGCTGATCGAGCCCGACCTGTTCGATGTCGCCGTGTTGTCTTTCCACGAGCTGTCGCCCGCGCTGAAGCTGGACGTCGTCGACCGCCTGCCCGCGCCTTCGCCACGCCACCTGATGGTGGAGGCCGCGTGATGGCGCGCCTCGACCGCAAGTTCGCCCGACGACGTCTGGCCGCCGCATGCGTCCTGGCGGCGCTGGCTCTAACCACAGCGCCCGCGCGCGCGGCCCTGCCGCCGTTCGGCGCCTCCAAGGTGTCGATGGTGGCGCGGGAGCAGCCGGTCGGCCAGTTTCTGCAAAACCTGTTCAGCCAGGCCGGCCTGACCGTCGTGGTCAGCCCGACGCTGACCGGCAATGTCAATGGCGTGTTCAACGGGTCCGCGCGCAAGGTCTATGCCGATGTCGCCAGCGCCTGGAACCTGCTGACTTACTATGACGGCACGGCGGTGTACGTTTACGCGCCGTCGGAAATGAGTACGCGCGCCTTGCCGGCCTTACCCGGCGCATCGACGGCGGTGGTCGGCCAGGTGCGGCGGCTGGGTCTGACCGATCCGCAGAACCAAGTGCGGATGCGCAACCGGATGCTGGTCGCCACCGGCTCCAAGCGCTTCCTGGACCAGGTCGACGAGGTCGCGCGCGCAGAGGCGTCCACCGGGGGTCGGGGCGTCTACAGCCTGGGTGCGCCGCCGCCGGCGGGGCCGGTCGGGCTAGAGTATCGGGTCTATTACCTGCGCTACGCCTGGGCCGAGGACATCAGCCTGACCCTGGGCGACCGTAACGTTACTCTGCCGGGCGTGGCCAGCATCCTGCGCTCGCTCATGACTTCGCAGGGCGGCCGACCGGCTCCGGTGGCTCAGCGTTTTGAGAGTTCGGTTTCTCCGGTGGTGCAGGGGCTGAAAGAAAGCGATCCCAACGCCCAGCACGACTTCGGCATACTGGGGCTTATCCCGACGGCGAACGGGGTGATGCCGCCGCCGCTGGCCAACGACGCCTGGAAGCAGCTCGCCAACGCGCAGCCGGGGCAGGGCGCCGACGCTTATGCCGGACAATCCGGGATTGCGCAGCAGGGCGGCCCGGACTCGGTGCGGGTGGTGGCGGACTCGCGGCTGAACGCAGTGATCGTCCGCGACACGCATGAGCGCTTGGCCGCCTACGAGCAGCTGATCCGCGCTCTCGACATCGAGCCCCAGCTGCTCGAGATCGAGGCGACCATCATCGACATCGACACCAACCGGCTGCGCACGCTCGGTTTGAACTTCCGTCTTCAGGACGCGCAGGGTCGCAACGCCGCTCTGTTCGGCAATGGCACCGCGTCGGACTTGTCGCTGCAGCCCAACGCCAACATCACCCCGTCCGGCATCGGCTTTTTCCTGTCCACGGTCATCAAGGACGGCGGCACCTTCACCTCGCGGCTGAACGCTTTGGAGCAGAACGGGGTGGCCAAGGTGGTCTCGCGGCCGCAGCTGCTGACCTTGTCGGACGTGGAGGCGGTGTTCGACAACACCCGGACATTCTACGTGCGCCTGACCGGCGAGCGGCAGGTGGACCTCTATAATGTGACTGCGGGCACCACCCTGCGAGTGAACCCGCATGTCACGCGCGAACACGGCGAGACCCGCATCCGCATGTTGGTCAGCATCCAGGACGGCGGGCTGACCGCCGACAATGTCGACAACATCCCCGTGGTGCAAAAGGCGCAGATCAACACCCAGGCGCTGATCCTGGAAGGTCAGAGCCTGCTGCTGGGCGGCATGGTGGTGCAGAGCGACACCCGCGACCTGGCCAAGGTGCCGGTGCTGGGTGATTTGCCGGTGATCAAGTACCTGTTCCGCAACAAGACCCGCACCAACGCGCACACCGAGCGGCTCTTTCTGATCACCCCCCGGCTGGCCTCCATAGGCTCGCCGCCGACCGCGCCCGGCAGCGCTTCCGGCGGCGTAGCGACCGCTCCGACGATCGTGGTCCCTTCTCCCGCGGCTCCCGCCGCCGTCGTGACCAAGCCGACCCCTTCCACCACGCTCGCTTCCGAGGCTTCGCGCAAGAGGATGCAGCCATGACCGACGCCGCTCTCGCAGAGCCCAGCGTTTCGTCTCGCACCGACCTCGCGCTCGAGCAGCAACTGCGCGTGCTGTCGGGGCGTGCGCGGGGCGGCAGCGCCAAGCTGACGGGCGGCGAGACGGTGGAGGTCGGCTACGGGCTCGCCAGCGACATCGTGGTGCGCGATCCGGCGGCGCGGGCCCTGCGTCTGCGGCTGACGCCACGCCAGGGCGTGGCGGAGCTGCAGCTGCTGGAGGGCGAGGTCGAACTGCTGGGGCACGTCCTACGCGCGCCGGCCGACGCCTTGCTGCCCGCCTTCGTGCCCCTGATCGTGGGCGGGACGGCGTTGGCCTTCGGCGAGGCCGGCTCGTCGCGCTGGCCCGAAGCCGAGCGGTTGCTGGTCGCGGCCCGGCCGCCCGAGCCCGCCAACGACGATCCGGCCGCGAGCGCTCTTGCGCGTCTGCCGTCCTGGCGGTTGCTGACCGGCCTGGGTGCGCGCCTGCCCCGGCAGGGCTTCGTCTTGCCTGCGCTGGCGGTGGTCATGGTGCTGAGCTCATCGGCGCTGGTGGCGCGCACGGTCGAACCCTGGATCCACCATAGGCCCACCCCCGCCGAGGCGCAGCACGTGCTGGCGCAGGCGGGCTTCCCGTCCCTGTTCGTGCGCCGCGGCTCGAATGAGGGTCTTGTTGTGCAAGGCCTGCTGGGCAGCGACGGTGAGCGGGCGCGGCTCGAGGCCCTGATCGAGACCCGCAGCCTGCCGCTGACCCTGGCGGTGCAGACCGACGACTCCATCGGCCAGGGCGTGGCGGACGTGTTCCGCACCAACGGCTACGACGCATCTGTCCGGGCGGCTGGGCTGGGCATAGTGGCGGTGCGCGTGCGCGGCGGCGATCCCTCGCGCATCGAGGACGTGCGCCGGATCGCGCTCCGCGACGTGCGCGGCCTGCGCGGGCTGCAGTTCGACGCCGCCGCGCCTGCAGCCGCGACGAGCGAGGGCGCGGCTGCGCCCAACCTGCAGATCGCCGCGGCCGACGAGCCGGGCAAGCGGGTCACCGCGGTGGTGTCGGGTTCGGTCGCTTATGTCGCGACCGCCGACGGCTCTCGCTACTTTCCCGGCGCGACCCTGCCCAGCGGCGGGACCGTCGTCGCCATCGCCCAGCAGGACGTCGCCGTCGAGAAGGACGGCGCGGTCACGCACCTGAAGTTCTAGCCCGCCCAAGCCGATCAGAGGAGAGAGCGCCCATGACCACCGACATCAACAACAGCCTGTCCAACCTGGCCCTTTCGGCCATGCCGCAAACGTCCAGCACCAACGGCGCGAGCGGGTCTTCGGGCGGCTCTTGGTTCGAGGCCGTCGCCCAGGCCTGGGGTCAGACCCTCGACGCCGAAGCCACCAAGATCACCACGATGAGCGACAGCATCGGCAACGGCCAGGAGCAGCCCTCGCAGATCGCCGCGCTCAGCGCCGAGTCGCTGCGATTGAGCTTCATGGCGCAGAGCGAGCAGACCTCGGTCGGCGCCATCGGCCAGTCGCTCGACACCATGGCCCGCAAGCAATAGCCGGGGAGCGGCCATGTCGTTGGACGCCATCGCGGCGGCGGGGCCGGCGGCCCTTCCGCTCCACGAAATCCACCCGAGCTACGGCGCGTCCCTCTCGGGCGCGCTGCAGTTCAGTCAGGCGATGCACGCCGCCCATGCGGCCTCCGCCGCCAAGCCGACCGGGGGAGCGGACGCCATCAGCCCGGCGGTCAAGGGCATGATGAACGCCCTCGAGTCCGTGAACGGCGAGGCCAGCCAGCTCGCCGCCCACGCCAAGGCCGCCGAGGCGTCCGGCTTGCAGATGTCGCCCGGCGAGATGGTGATGATGACGGTGCGCTGTCAGGAATTCATGTTCCACTGCCAGCTGACCTCCAACATCGCCAACCGCACGTCCGACGGCCTGCAGCAGCTGTTCCGGCAGCAGGGGTAGGCCATGAAGAGGTTGTGGCTTGCGGGCGTGCTCGCGTCGGCCCTGGTTCTGACGGGCTGCGGCCGGTCGGAACTCTACACCGGGCTGACCGAGCGCGAGGTCAACGAAATGGTGGCGGTGATGGAGAGCGCCGGGCTCGACGCCTCCAAGACCACCAAGGACAGCAAGACCTGGACGCTGGAGGCGACGCCGGCCCAGTTCCCGCAGGCCGTCGCCTTGCTGCAGGCCCGCGGCTATCCTCGCGAACGCTTCGAGAGCTTGGGCGACGTGTTCAAGAAACAGGGCTTCGTCTCCTCGCC
>JAABUQ010011462.1_pt1 | contig 11314 bp, 12 predicted proteins | sample 5560001 | NCBI WGS metagenome assembly JAABUQ01 (sample SAMN10711888, study PRJNA513371) | rock metagenome | isolation source: Antarctica rocks | place: Antarctica: Victoria Land, Finger Mt nord | collected 2015-12-18
GGTCCCGGTGGGTGCCAGTGACTCGTTTTCGACCACGGTGGAAGGCCACGCCTTCGCCTTGTGCTGGGGAGCGTTGAACGTGACGCTGACCGCGCCGACCAACACCGCGGAACGGATGACCATCACCAACCAGGGCCGCACCGTAGGCAGCGCCCTCAGCGCCAACGGAACCCCGGCCACCGCCACGGTCCACAAGCCTTCGTGCTGGGGAGCTGACCGCGAGACCCTCCAGGTGACGGTCACCGCCGTCGCCGGCACGGGCAGCACCCAGGACTTTGTCTTGACCAGGGACGACGGCTGGTAGCAGCGCGGCCGGAGCCAGGCGGCGCCGGATCCAGCCGCCCCCGACGGCCGGACCGGAGGGCGTGGATCATCTCAGGCGGCCCGGCGCCGGGCATTGGCCAGGGCCTCGCGGGCGGCGGCCACACCGGCCCGCCCGAGCTCCCGGGTCCGCTCGTCCAAGCGATATTCACTCGCCTCGTTGTCGAGAAGCACTAGCTGCGTTGCCATGCCCATCATCATCGTCGGGGGGTGTGACATCGCCCCCCGGGCCTCACGGTCCGGGGCCTCACGGTCCGGGGCCTCACGGTCCGGGGCCTCACGGTCCCGTCGGCGCTCCGGCCAGGGCGAAGAGGACCCCCAACACCCCGGAGCACACCAGCGCCCCGACCACCCCTCGGCGCCACACCAACAGCCAGAGCCCCGCCCCCCCCAGCAGCGCGACCTGCCACAGGTGGCTGAGACCCAGACCGAGGGGAACGGCCGAGCCCGCGATGGCTCCCACCACCGATGCCCCGGCGCCGGTGAGGAAGGCCTGAACCCGGCGGCTGGCGCGGATCCGGTCGAAGTAGGGCCCGCCGAAGATGACGAAGAGGAAGGACGGCGAGAAGGCGATCAACACGGCGAGCAGGCCGCCACCCACCCCCGCCGACGCGAAGCCCACCACGGCAACGGTCAGCACCACGGGACCGGGGGTGACCTGACCGAGAGCCACGGCGTTGAGGAACTGGGCACTGGACATCCAGTGATAGGTGCTGACGGCGTCGTGCTGGATGAGGGGGATGATCACGAAGCCGCCTCCATAGGAGAGGGCGCCGACCTTGAAGGCCACCCAGCACAGCGCGCCTAATCCGGCGGCCACGGTCATCTTGAGGGCCGCCAGGGGGAGGGCCACGGCAGGAAGGGAATGGCCCTCGCCGGGCGGCGGAAACGGCGGGGGCGGCGGGGACCGGAGCCGGGCGGTCACCTCGACGATGCCACAGGCAGCGAGGACCGCCACCAGCCACGGGCCGATGGCCGCCGCGGCCACGGCGCCACCGATCAGATACAACAGCGCCCGCCCTCTGGGCCCACGCCCCGCCCCCGCCCTCCGCCGGCTGGCCGGGACCAGGCCCACCGCAGCCTGCACGGCTACGGCCGGTACGGCGGCGCTGGCGCCGGCCGCCGCCCCTGCGACCCACAGCGGCGGATGGCGGGCCAGGAACAGCGCAGCGAGCGCCAGGATCAGGATCAGGCCGGGCACGATGAAGCTCAGCCCACCAACCACGGCGCCGAGTGGGCCCCGCAGGCGCCAGGCACAGAAGATGGCCAACTGGGTGGAGGCCGGGCCGGGAAGCAGGTTGGTGGCGGCCACGCCGTCCTCGAACTCCTGCGCGCTCATCCAGGAGCGCTGAGCCACGCACAGGCGCCGGAACAGGGCGATGTGGGCGGGAGGGCCGCCGAAGCCGGTGCAGCCGATCCGGCCCCACTCCCAGGCGATGGCCCGCAGGCCCACCCTTGCCTCGGCCACCGACATCGACGCTACCGCAGAGCCCTCGGCTCCTCCCGGGTAGGCTCAGACGCCCTCCATGACCTCCCTTGCCGAGGCACTCGGCTTCCCGCCCGACGCAATCCTGCTCATCGTCACCTGCGACGAGCTCGGGGTCACCCATGCCAGCAATGCCGGCGTCCACCGGGCGCTGCGTCACGGCTCGGCCACCAGTGCCGGACTGGTGGTGCCCGGACCGTGGGCCCGGGTGGCCGCCGCCGACCACCGCGGTGAGGACGTGGGGGTGCATCTCACCTTGAATGCCGAATACGACCTGTACCGCTGGGGTCCGATCACCCACGCCCCCTCCCTCCTCGACGGGGACGGCGGTTTTCCCCGAACCCTCGACGACCTCTGGGAGCACGGCGACACCGACGAGGTGCGCCGCGAGTGCCGAGCGCAGATCGAGCGGGCCATCTACTGGGGCTTCGATGTCACCCACCTGAGCACCCATCTTGGGGCGCTCGACTTCAAGCCCGAGTTCTTCGATGTGGCCCTCGAGCTGGCCGCCGAGTTCTGCCTTCCCCTCCGCCTGCCCCCGGCGGCCGCCGAACGGCAGGCCGGCTTCCCATTCCGGGCCCTGGCCGCCGCCGAGGGCGTCATCTCCCCCGACCACCTGGTGCGCGTGGCGCGCACCTCGAGTAGCCGCCGCGCCATCGACCGCCTGCTCAGCGACCTTCGCCCGGGCGTGACCGAGGTCGTGCTGCGCCCCGCCCTCGACACCGCCGAGCTGCGGGCCGTGGCCCCCGACTGGCCGGCCCGGGTCGATGACGCCGACCTGGCCACATCGGGCGACGCCTTGGGGGTGCTGGCCGCCCGGGCGGGCGTGACCGCCATTGGCTACCGGGAGCTGCGCGACCGCCAGCGACGGACGGCTAGGACATGACCCTGGGCGGAGAGCTGCGCCAGAGGTGCTTTTGGTACATCCGCGTCCCCACTGGCAACGTATGGTCCTGTGATGAACCCGCCTCCCGCCGACGCCCGCTCTGGCCGCGGCCCGGCGGCGGCTGGGCATGCTGGCCCTGGTGGTGGTCATCTCCGTGCTGGTGACGGCCTGTGGCTCGAGCACCACGTCGAGCTCCAACGCCCCCGCAGAGCCCAACACCGTGATCATCAAGGGTTTCAGCTTCACGCCCGGCACCTTGACCGTCCCGGTGGGGACCACGGTCAGGTGGATCAACAAGGAGGGCGACGCCACTCCGCATTCGATCAAGTTCTCCGACGCCTCCATCCCCACCAGCCCGGACCTCACCGCCACCCCGGCGACCTCGACGTACTCCCACACCTTCACGACCGCTGGGACCTACGCCTACATCTGCGGCATCCACAACTACATGAAGGGCACCATCAAGGTGACCCCGTAGCTCCGCCGGGCCAACGAGAGGTACACCATGGAGATCACTGATCGAGAGCTGCACCTCATGGTGCGCGACGCGGACGACTTGAACCGGGCGGGCATGGAGACCATGGCCGACGACATCGCCGAACTGCACGGCGGCGAGGGCAGGCGCGTCATGGGGGCGTCGAGGCGGCACTTCGTCGAGGGCATCGGGGCGACGGCCATCGCCCTGGCCATCGGCGGATCCCTCATCCCCCTCTCCAGCCTGTGGAGCTCCGCCTGGGCCGAAACGGGCACGGACAAGTCGATCGCCCAATTCGCGGAGAGCGTCGAGTTGGCTGCGGTGATGGCCTACACGGCGGCGGCGGCCACCGGGAAGGTCACCGGTACGGCCCTGACCCTGGCCAAGACCTTCTCGAACCACCACCGCCTGCACGCCAACGCCTTCGGCTCCTATGCCGGCGATGCCACGACGGCCAGGCCCAACCCGGGGCTGGCGGCGGCCATCGGCCCCCGCATCACCGCCGCCGCTGATCAGTCGGCGCTGGTCAGGATCCTCTACGACCTGGAAAACTCGGCGGCGGCCACGTACCTGGTGGCCATCGGTGCCCTGGGCGATCCCGCGGCTCTCAAGGTCACGGCGTCGATCCTGCCCGTTGAGTCCCAGCACGCCGTCGTGCTGGGCAACTTCCTCGGGATGCAACCAGGTGACAACAGCGGCACCTACCTCCCGGCATTCCTCACCAAGACTGCCGCCGTCAACCCCTCGCAGTCCCCGATCGCCGCCGGCTCATGACGAGCAACGCTTTCATCCGCCGGGAGCTCGATGCCATCGCCCGCCAGAACGACCAGGCCATGAGGCTGCAGTCCGAGGCTCTGACCCGCATGGTGGAGAGCGGCGATCTCGATTCCGAGCAGACCGACCAGTTCGTCACCGGCGGTCTGGGCCGGCGGGGATTTCTCCGGCTCGGCGGCATGGTGGTGGCCGCCTCGGCCGTGTTCGCGGCGTGTGGGAGCTCGAAGACCGGCGGCCCCAAGACCCCCACCGGCCCCGGCGCCTCCACCTCGGTCACCGCGGCATCGGCATCGACGGACGTGACCATCCTGCGCACCGCCAGCTCGCTCGAGGCCCTGGCCGTGCAGACCTACCAGAAGGCCATCGCCACCGGCCTGCTCTCGGCGCCGGTGACCATGGCCGCCAAGAACTTCATGGACCAGCACCAACAACACGCCATGGCCTTCCAGGCGGCCACCACCAAGGCCGGGGGGACACCGTTCAGTGACCCCAATCCGGTGGTCAACACCCAGGTCATCCTGCCCGCCCTGGCCAAGGTGAAGACCCAGAGTGACATCGTGCATCTGGCCTACACCTTGGAGTCGGCGGCCTCGCAGACCTACCAAAACGCCATCGGGGCATTTTCCTCGGGACCGAACGCCTCGTCGTACAACATGGCCACCGCCTCCATACTCGGGGTGGAGAGCCGCCACCTGGCGCTCCTCGGCATCGTGCTGGGCGAGGCGACCATGTACCCCCCTTACCCCGAGAACGGCTTTCAGACCGACAACAACGCGGTGCTCGTCGGCACCGGGGTGTGACGGCCTGAGCCGTAGTCAGGCTCCGAGGGCGGCGGCGAGGCGTTCGAGGCCCGCCACCCGGCTGCCCTTGACCAGCACGGCGACACCGGCACCGACGGGCCCGAGGCGCGACGCCACCTCGTCGAGGTCGGCGTGGCGGCCCACGCCATAGAGGTCGGTACCCACCGCCACCACCTCGATGCCGAGGTCGGCGGCCAGGGCGGCGATGGCGGCGTGCTCGGTCTCTGCCAGTGCCCCCAGCTCGGCCATGGCCCCGAGCACCGCCACCCGCCGCTCGGCGCTAAGCGCGGCCAGGGAGCGCAGGGCGGCGGCCATGGAGGTGGGATTGGCGTTGTAGGCGTCGTTGACGACCACGCCGCCGGCCGCGGTGACCGTCACCTCCATGCGCCACGGGCTCAGCCGGCCCCGGGCCAACCCGGCGGCCACCGCGTCGATGTCGACCCCACAGCACAGGGCCACGGTGGCGGCGGCGAGGGCGTTGCCCACCTGATGGATGCCCCGGGCCTCGAGGCGCAGCGCGGCCGAGCCCCACGGCGAATGCATGGTGAAAGCGGCTCGCAGGGATCCGTCCACGACGACGTCAGCGGCGGTGATCTCCACGCCGGGTCGGCCCTCGGCCGAGTAGCGCAGCACGGGCGCCGCGCTGCGCGCCGCCATGGCCGAAACCCGGGGATCGTCGGCGTTGAGGACAGCCGTTCCCGCCGGGTCCAGGGCCTCGATCAGCTCGACCTTGGCCGCGGCCACGCCGTCGAGGCCGCCGAAGGTCTCGGTGTGCGCGGCCACCGCGGCGGTGACCACCCCCACGGTGGGCCGGGCCAGCCAACAGAGGGCCCGGATCTGTCCAGCCCGGCGCGTCCCCATCTCCACCACCGCCACCTCGGTGTCGCCGGCGGCGTTGGCCAGGGTCAGGGGGACCCCCAGCTCGTTGTTGAACGACACCTCGCTGGCCGCCACCCGCAAGCGGGTGCCCAGGGCGGCGGCGGCCAGGTCCTTGGTCGAGGTCTTGCCCACCGAACCGGTGATTCCCACCACGGGGCCGACCAGCCGGTCCCGCGCCGCCCGGCCCAGGGCGCCCAGGGCAACGAGGGTGTCCTCCACCTCGACGGCCACGCCGAGCCGGGCCTGGGGGTGGGCGGCGTCGGCGCCGGGCTCGAAGAGATACCCCCCGGCGCCGGCCTGGAGTGCAGCGGCGATGAAATCGTGGCCGTCGCGCTCGGCGCGAAGGGGCACGAACAAGGCGCCAGGGCCCACCCGCCGCGAGTCGATGGTCACCCCCGAGACGACCGCGGTGGGCTCGGCACCCGATCTGAGCCTTCCCCCGGTCGCCTCCGCCACCTGCGCCGCCGTCCAGTCCATCGCCATGATCTTGGCAGGCCGGCGCTACCGTGGCCGACCATGCCCGGCTCGCCCACGACCGCCAAGACACGGGTGGTCGTCGTCTATGGGGGGCGATCGGCCGAACACGAGGTCTCGTGCATCTCCGCTCGCCACGTGCTCGACGCCCTTGACGCCGAGCGCTACCAGGTGACCGTGCTCGGCGTCAGCCTGGAGGGCACGTGGGTGGACGCCACCGCCCTGGCCGCCGGCACCACAGGTGACGCCAGCGGCGGCCACCAGCCGGCGGCCGGCTCGGGCCTTCCCTCTCCAAGCGAGAGCAATGCCCCGCCGGTCGATGCCCTCCAGGCCCTGGCCGGCGACGAGGGCGAGGCACCGAGCGTGGTGTTCCCCCTGATCCACGGGCCCATGGGTGAGGACGGGACCATCCAGGGACTGCTCGAGATGTCGGGTCTGGCCTACGTCGGATCGGGCGTGCTCGGCTCTGCGGTGGCCATGGACAAGGGGGTGGCCAAGGCACTGCTGGGCGCTGCCGGCCTGGCCCAGGTCCGCTACCTCGTGGTGAGGGTGGATGGCATCGGGCGGGGAATAGCCGCCCGGGTCGCCGCGCACCTCGGCTGGCCGGTGTTCGTCAAGCCCGCCAACATGGGATCGACCATCGGGATCTCCCGGGCCCGGGACGCCACCGAGCTGGCCTCGTCGCTCGACCTGGCGCTGCGCTATGACGAGTACGTCGTGATCGAGGAGCAGGTGCAGGCCCGGGAGATCGAGCTGGGGGTGCTCGGCCATGTCGACCTGGGCGTCACCGGCGCCGGAGAGACCCGCCCCAGCCGGGACTTCTATGACTTCGAGGACAAGTACCTCGACGGCGCCGCCGGGCTGATCATCCCCGCCGAGCTGCCCGCCGGCGTCCTCGCCGAGGCCCAGTCGCTGGCACTACGGGCCTGCGCGGCACTTCGGATCGAGGGCATGGCCCGGGTCGACTTCTTCTACGAGGAGTCCGGACGCGGCCTGCTCATCAACGAGATCAACACCATCCCCGGGTTCACCGCCATCTCCATGTACCCGATGCTGTGGTCCAACGCCGGCCTGGCGCCCGCACAGCTGATCGACGCCCTCGTGGAGGCCGCCCGGGCCCGCCACGCTCGGCGCCGGGCCTTCGGCACCACCCGCTGATTCGCCCGGTCCTCCAGCACCCCGCCTATGGGCCCCGGTCAGGCCTTGGGCTTTTCGGCGAAGGGGCCGACCCGCTCGGCATTGACCCGGCCGACGACCACCAGGGGCTGGGTGGAATGCTCCACCCCGCCGGCCACCTCGTTGGTCATGGCCAGCGCCTGCACAGCGGGGCCGGCCCGGAAGGCCACCACCATGGCGGGGTTGGTCCCGAGCGGCCCGTAGGAGATGCGTTGATCACCATCGACACCCCAAAGCTGGTAGGTCCGGTCGGGGGCCAGGGGATCCATCTGGGCCCCGTAGAGATAGCCGTTGCCGTCAGGCAGGACCACCGCGTTGGCCGAGACCTTGGCGCGGACCAGCGAGGCCAGATGGACCTGACGGTTTCCCGGCGTGGCCAGGGCGGCTTGGACGGTGGCCATCGATGGGGCCTGGGGGCTGAGGGTCAGGAGCCTCTGGTTGAGGTCGTTGGTCCGGTTGTCGAGCCGGCCGACCTGCACGCCGAGCACGGCGACGATGGCCGCGGCGATCCCCCCGGCGATGGCCACGGTGCGGACCCGCAGGGACCGCTGGCGACGATGGGGCGGCCGCGGCAGAACCCGGGCCTCGATGCGCAGTTCAGGAGGCGGCTCTTGGGCCCCGGCCACGATCTGGTCCCACAGCCCAAGGGGGGCCGGGGCGCCGATGTAGCCCAACAGGGCGGCCGTCTCCCGATGCTCCCGGACCTCGGCCCGGCACCGTGGGCAGCTCTCCAGGTGCCGGTCGAGCAGTTCGGCCTCGTCGGGTTCGACCGCGTCGAGGGCATAGGCGCCCAGCAGCTCGGCCAGATCGTCGTGCGAGCTCATTCGCTCCATTGCATCCCCGCTCCCCCCACGTCGGCCAGCGCCGTCCGCATGCGTTTCAGGCCCACCCGGATCCGACTCTTGATGGTCCCCTCCGGCTCCCCCAGAGCGGTGGCCACCTCCCGGTACGTCTGTCCCCCGAAGTATGCCAGCTGTATGGCCCGGCGCTCCTCGACGGGGAGCGTGGCCACCGCCTCTTTGACCCGGTCGGCCACGGCCAGATCCCACACCTCGTGTTCGATGTCATAGCCCGCCTCTGCGGACTTGCGGGCCTCGCGCAGCTCGCGCTGGCGGCGCGAGGAGTTCGAGCGCAGCTGGTCCACGGCCCGGCCGTGGGCCTGAGCCAGGAGAAAGGAGCGCAGCGATCCCCGCTCGGGATCGAAGCGATCGGGATGGTCCCACAGGCGCAGGAAGACCTCCTGGACGATCTCCTCGGCCAGCGACAGATCGGCCAGAACTCGTTTGGCCAGCCCGAACACCGCGCCGGCGTGGCGGCGGTAGGCCTCGGCCAAGGCGTCCTCGCGGTAGCGACCGATGGCCACCACCAGGGCCCCGTCGCTGGCATCGATCAGAGAGGGGGTCATGTCTGGTAGGTGTTCGGTGCCATGACCGGATTGGATGGCTGCGTCTCCCTGGCCCGCCTCCTCGCCCTCGCCCCGGCCCCGCCTGGCGCTCAAGTCTCGGTCGGCGCCGCGGTCACGGACCGCACCCGCTCCAGGGCGGTGGCGAACCACGGCTCGGCGGTGGCCGCCAAGACCTCGAGGACCGCTCCAGGGTCCCCGTTGGTCTTGAGCCGGCCCTGCATGAAAGCCACACCGGGGCTGAGCTCACCGGCCAGCACGCCGCGGGCGTCGGCCGCCGGCAGGGTCATCGCCACTTCCCGCGCCGGCCCGTCGCCGGCCGGCCACCACGTCCGGGGATAGGTGACGTCGCCGTCACCTCCTCCCGTCACCGTGACTGTGAGATTCACCCGGCCGGTGGACCTCGCCCCGGCCTCCGCCTGCTGGGCGCCTTCGCCAAGGTCACCCGGCGGCCACGTCCCCACCGCCGCATCGGACGCCTCCACCCATGCCGGGGTCAGCCACGCCGGCATCAGCGGTCGGCTCCCTCGACTCCGGCGATGGCGCGCAGGCCGGCGAAGAGGTCGTCTTCAGGCGGGGAGGAGTCGCTCAGGTTCCGGGCCAGCTGGTACTCGTCGACGGGGTGGACGGTGTCGGCCACCTCGGGGGGCAGGCCGAACCAGTGTGGCGAAGTGGGATCGACCTGAGTGGCATGGGCCAAGAGCGCCAGTCGGAACGTTCCGGCGTAGCCGGCGATGTCGATCTCCGCGTCGGGCGCCGTTGTCGCCGCGTCGGAGTCCATCAGCCTGGCCATGCGCTCATTGTCGAACGGTGATTCGAGGCCCAGCTCCAGGAACTTCTGGTGCATGGCCCGGGTCCGGCGGGCCGACCAGGTCACGTAGTACAGCTTGAGGGGCTGCCACGCCGGGCCGGCGGCGGGAAAGCGGCCGGGATCGCCGGCTGCGTCGAAGGCGATCTCGGTGATCTCGTTGTCGCGCAGGTGGTCGGGATGGGGGTAGCCGGACTGGTCCTTCGGATAGGTGACGACCACGTGGGGCCGCTTGGCCCGGATGACGCTCACCAGGCGCTCGACGGCCTCGTCGAGGGGCGCCTGGGCGAAGGAACGGGGATCGGCGTTGGCCGGCGAGTCGGGCATCCCCGAGTCCCGGTAGCCGAGCATGACCACCTCGTCGTAGCCGATGACCTCGGCGGCCCGGGCCAGCTCCTCGGCGCGCACCTCGGCCAAGCGCTCCCTGATCCCGGGGACGTCCATGGCCGGATTGAGGATGTCACCCTGCTCGCCACCGGTGCAGGTGACCAGCACCGTGTGGATCCCCTCGGCGTGGTAGCGCGCCACCGTGCCGGCGCCTTTCGACGCCTCGTCGTCGGGGTGAGCATGGACGGTGAGCAGGCACAGCGCTTCCATTGCACCACGTTACCCACGCCGGTCCGCCTGGCCGCCGGGCTCCCCTTCGGAGCATCCCGCCCGCTCGAAGCGGCTCACCGTGTCGAAATGGACGGTGTCGGGGAACATGGCCACGATCTCCACGGCCGCCAGGCCATAGCCGGCCTGGGCCAGCAGCGCCGTGTCCCGGCCGAGTGAGGCCGGATCACAGCTGACCAGCACCAGGCGGGGCGCGGCGGTGGCGACCAGGGCGGCCACCCCGGGGCGGCCCAGCCCGGAGCGGGCCGGATCGGCGATGACGACCTGGGCCCGAACCGGCGTCCATCGCCCCACCTCGCCGGCCACCACCGTGGCGTCGAGGTCGGAGAGGTTGTGGCGGGCGTCAGCGGCGGCCGAGGGGTTGGACTCGATGCTGGTGAGGCGGGCCCCTCGCCGCTCGGCCACCACGCCGCCCAGCAGCCCCACCCCGGCATAGGCGTCCACCACGTGGTCCCCCGGCCCGATGCCCTCTCCGACGGCGGCATCCACCGCGTCGACCAGCAACCCGGCCCCTTGCGGGCCGGGTTGAAAGAATGACCGGGCCGAGATCCGCCACCGCCTGGCGCCCACTTCCTCCTCGACGCTGCCCACCCCGCCGGGCGGAACGACGACGACGTCGCTCGGGGCATCGACGCGGCCACGCCGGGGGCCCCCGGCCCACTTCGGTGCCGAGGCCCGGCGCCGGCGCGGCAAGGATCGGGCCGCGGGATCGAGGACCACCAGCCGCTGGCCTCCGGCCACCCCCACCCGGAGGGTCACCGACCCCCACCCGGGAGCCACCACTCGGCCGATCAGGTCGCAGACCAGGGGATGGGCCACCCGGCAGTCGCCCACGGCCACCAGTCCCCCGCCGTGGCGTCGGTGGTAGGCCAGGCGACCCGCCGAGGTGGGCGCCAGGGTTACCGTCGTGCGATAACCGGCCGAGGGGCTGTGGGGAGTGGCCGTCAGCGGTGGCGGCCCGTCGATGTGAGCGATGCGGACCAGGGCGTCGAGCACCACCCGTCGGGCCAGGTCGATCTGGGCGTCAGCGGCCACATGGGCCCACCCACAGCCGCCGCAGCCCCCCGTCGCCCCCTCGGCGCGGGCGTGGCGGCACTCCGGCTCGATCCGGCTGGCGGCCGGCTCCACCACCCCCAGCGCCCGGCCCCGGGCGTGGTCGCGCCGGGAGGCCACGATTCGCACCACCACGGTCTCGCCCGGCAGCGCCCCTTCCACCAG
>JAABUQ010011463.1_pt1 | contig 11313 bp, 11 predicted proteins | sample 5560001 | NCBI WGS metagenome assembly JAABUQ01 (sample SAMN10711888, study PRJNA513371) | rock metagenome | isolation source: Antarctica rocks | place: Antarctica: Victoria Land, Finger Mt nord | collected 2015-12-18
CATCGCCCGCCGCCAACAACCGGGTTAGCCGTTCATCCCTAGTGCTGCGCTTGGGTGTCTCGTCCATCAAATCGGCCTCCCAACAACCAGCGTACGCTAGATCAAGCACCGCGCGCCAGCACTCGCCAGACCTGGGCTGCGAACCACCTGACCCCGCCCTGGGCGCCCGCACCCCGCGCGCCTTCAGCACCGCGGCAATTTGCCACAAGGCGGATGAAATCCCGATCGCCTCCACGGATCGCGCCCGGCGGTGTCGGCCGGGGGCATCGAGGCTACCTGTGCCGAGCTGGCCGAACTGCGCTGCCGGATGGCCTGCCAGACCGCCTAGGAGGCCGCTGGGCAGGTCCGGCCCGTCGTCCGACGCAACGACCTCGGCAAGTCCTCGCGGCCTGCTGGCGCCCTCCTGGCGGGCTTGGATACTGCTCACGGCCAAGTCCCCGCCCCTGGCCGGCGCCGGTCGGGGGTCCGGGACTGTCCGGGGACTACATCGCGACTGCGCCTGTATTTCCATAATGCGCATTATGCGAATCGGATAGCGCAACGAAATCTTGGTGTATGGAGCAACGTGCAATTGTGCCGGAGCATGGAGGGGCACCTCACCACCTTGACCTCGCAACAGTAACAACCTACCCAATTCCAGACGGTGCCCCCATTAGGCTCGTTTGAAGGCGTGTAGCTCAGTGGCAGAGCGCTGCCATCACATGGCAGAGGTCGGGGGTTCAACTCCTTCCGCGCCTAATCAGGGGTCAGGTAGTAGTGGAACCGAGAGTGCAGTTGACCGAACTCGATGCAGCCCTGACCACGGGGTCTGAGGAGCAAGCGAACGGAAAACCTATGTAAATGACCATCAGTGATAGTATCAGATGAGCTTGCCTTGCTGGCTGATATCTTCTCTCTGAGCTTTCTTGAAGTAACTGGTGTCCACAAGCGGTATCTGCGGCTTCTTGCCGTCGAACAGCTCGGCAATAGTGATTATCTGAACCTTTGGGAATTTACCATGGTCGGTTTCATAGAAGCCTGTCTTGACAGCCTCAGTCTTCATCGGGCCGGTTGGCTCCGCAAGTGTGATGAACACGCCTATCTTGGCCTTCTCCCTATCAACTACGTGGGCAAGATCACGTACCATGGCGACATTGACGTTCTCCCCGCCTTTGACTGAGACAATCGCCTTTTCCGTCACCTTGCCGTCCGGCTTGAAGTAGATATGCCCATCAATGCCGCTATCCGCACCTTTCTTCTTACCACCATAAGGAACGGCGTTCACCAATGACACGGCCCACCACTGAAACTGATACTTGTCAGCGTCTGCTAACGCCTTTGCGCCACCAATGTCTTTAGGTGTACCATGAATATCAAAGGCGATGCCAGGAAAGGCGTCATTCAGACGCTTCTCGATCAGCGAAATGGCAAGATGCGTGACATCGATACCTATCCAACGCCGTCGCAACTTCTGTGCAGCGTGGATAGTCGTGCCGCAGCCACAAAACGGGTCTAGCACCACGTCGCCCTCGCTGCTAGAAGCCTCAATAATACGCTCCAAGAGCACAAGCGGCTTCTGTGTCGGATAGCCGAGCCGTTCCTGCGCCTGGGAGTTGAGCGGCGATATGTCATCCCAAAAATCAGTGATGGGTGAACCTTGCTGATCATCAAGATAACGCTTCAATGCAGGTTTTTTACCGGAAGGTGGGATCGCCACATACCCATCTGCAATCAACTTTGCCATGCGTTCCTTACTGTAACGCCAATGCCCCATCACTCCCAACACATCGTAATAAGGGTTGCCCTTTGCTGCACCGCCAGGGCCAGTGATGTTATCCCACCTGAACTTGCGCCCGTTCGCGTCGATATTGGTGTAATGCGAGGAGACATAATCTTCATTATGCGGTTTCCAAAGAGGAAGCCACTTAAAGCCTGGTGCTTTCGAGTAGAAGAAAATCAGGTCGTGGATACGTCCATAATGGGCACTTCCCTGCTTCGCGTCACTGTGCGCGCCTGTTCGCTTCCAAGATATCTCGTTGATAAAATTCTGGATTCCAAAAATGCCGTCCAGGACCAGTTTGAGATAGTGCCCCGCTGTAGGATCGCAGTGTAGGTATAGGCACCCAGTCGGCTTCAGCACCCGGTGCAACTCAAGCAGCCGGACGGCCATCATCGTCAGATAGGCCATCATGTCGTTCTCTTTTAGAAAAGAGCGCATGGCGCGCAGCATTTCGGCTACGTCGGTGTTACCACTCTGTATCACTTCGTCAAAGGCGCGCTCGGCGGTTGCATTCCAATGCCAAGTGTCCTCAAACGCCTCTATCTGCGCCTTGGACTGCTCCCCTGTTGGGGCCTTGAACAGAACATTGTAGTTAGCCTGAGAGTTGAAAGGCGGGTCAAGATAAATCAGATCAACACTTTCATCTGCCACGCTATCACGCAATACTTGTAGGTTATCACCATAATAGAGATGATTTTCCATTGCGCCTAATTTAGTGCTTGCTTTCGTCATTAGCGGTTTCTTCGTCCTTCCCGACATCAGCCTGTCCGTTCCCGGATCGGGTCAGGATGCCGCCCTGATCTGCAAAAGGTGAACCTTCTTTCCTACGCGGGTGCCAGTCACTTCCACCTGAGATTCCCACAACGGTTTGACGATGTCGCTCATCATACCGGGCGGCACGATAACCTTCACCCTCACGTTGCCGGACGTGACAATCTCAATTTCACCGGACTGCTTGCCAGATTTTTTGGTGGCGTTCGCAATCAGCAGCTCGCCGCGCAAATCAACTAAGTCTGCATCTAGCTTGGCCTTTTTACCTTGCTCCAGGATGACATCTTGCGGGGTGAGGATGGGCGCATCGTTTATTGCCTCGGTCATCGCAACCTGCTTGGTCGTTCCCCGGCGCATAGTCGTAAACCCCACCATATTGACCTTTGCCCCGTCCGGCTGAAGGGTGCGCGCCAGACTGACAAAGTTTCGGTAGTATGCCTCCTCGCTGATGCGCTCTTTAAGCTGTGCTTCCTGGCCCTGCGTGTAGAGCTTCAAGCAATCTAAAAGCTCGTCAATTACCGTCTCGCCGGGCGAAAGCCCCGGCAGGAATGATTGTGGAGATGCGCCGACGCGGAATGTTACAGCGAAGCAAGCGGCGCGAGGCACCGACATATAGAGTTCCATGTCCTGCGCCAGTTTCCCGTCACGGCGCCCCCGGTCGCGGTAAGGGCGGTTCTGCTTGCGCTCTGCCGTCCGGTAGAGAAGGTTTTCCGTGCTATGCACACGGCCAAGAAACACGTCAGTCGGGGCCATGCCGAAACCGACCGACCTGCCTGTAATTGCCATTTGAACTTCTTCGTCGCTGAGCTGCACGCCGCGCAGTTCTAAGTGACGGTGAAAACTCACCTGTTCAAGAAGGTCCTGCAGCTCGCCTGCAATATCAGCAGGTGGCTCTCCGGCAAGTGCCTTATATATGAGCTTTTCGGCTTCATTGAACCGACCACAATCTCGCGCAAGCGTCGCGGCACTCCGAAATAACACCGAACGGGTAGGCTCCGCACCTAGCTGATGAGTAAGCGCGTTCGCTGCCTTCGTTTCCAGTTCATAGGCAGAGACGACGTGGTTCATAGCGGCCTGCTCATCGCCGCGCATCCGCGCGACAAGTGCAAGGTCGCTTTGCTCCATGGCTTGACGGTGGATGAACTTGATGTCCATCACTTGCTTTCCACGCAGGCAATCGGCGTTCCGAACTCAACAACTGCGACGAAGCCCGGCGCAACATGGTCGGTAGGCTTCATCTGCTCTTTTTTCTGTCTTACCCGTGCATCAATCTGCATCGCCGTTCCGTTTAGAATTCCGGACACCTCAAGACGCGATGCACCTTCGAAGGGTAGGCCGTCATGGTCTTTGTCACCCAACCAGTAGTCAAAGCCGGTGCCTTTCTTCGACCGCTCGACGACAACCAGACCGGTCGCTTCCTTGACGACAAGGATGGCAACCCCGCACGCCCCGCGCTCGGTCGCTTCTTGCATGTCGGCATAGCAGCGCCGGTTCTGTTCATCGACCGGCTGCCATTCCACATGGAGGTCTTCGCGCATCATCCCGGCGCGCGGTAGGCGAACGCCGGTTTGATGCCTACGGCTTTCCAGGCACACGGCGGCGGCCTCTGCCAGCGTTTGGCCGGATGCGGGAGTGAGGCCGGGCATGCCTACGGCCAGCGCCGCCAGGCTCATCGCTTTCTTCAATGTGACGGCTGGCGCGACTGATGCAGCATCGGATGATCTTGCTTTGCGGTCTCGGGACGTTCCGGGCTCAGGACGCTTATCTTCTAGTTTCTTGCGAAACTCCATAGCCGCGACGCTCCTTTGTCCACCGTGAGCGGTCAAGGGCTGCCAGTACTGCGACCGGGTTGGGGTAAGGGGGCTACCGCCGCTAGTACCCCTGGATCACCCGAAAGTCGCCCCGGTCCCCGAACACCCCCGCGCTCTCGTCCACCCGGATGCACGGGCGCGCCTTCGGCCCGCACCGATCCAGCTTCGCCATCACGCCCACCTTCACCAAGGCATCTCGGTTGGCCTGTAGCTCCGCCACCTCGGCCTGCAGTTCGGCCTTGCGTTCCTGCGCCGCCCCGATGGCCGACGTGTTCCACCACAGCACCCCGCTGCTCATGAGCCACCCCAGCAGCACCGTCGCCGCTCCCACAGCCACGATCCAGCCCAGCAGCCGCCAGCTCGCCCACAGCACCACGCCCCGCAGCGCCGCCTCCGCCTGCCCGGCCTCGGCCGTCACCCCCGCCACCCGGTCCAGCAACGGCCGCGTCGCCGCCTGCACCGCGGCTACGCCCTCGGTTGCTGCCCCGGCCAGGCTGTCCGCCACCGCAGCCCGCACCGCCGCCCGGGTACCCCCCTCCACCGCCTGCACCTGGCGGGCCAGCGCCTCGCGCTCCCGCGCCAGCGCCGCCCGCTCCGCCGCCAGCCCCTCCAACGCCGCCTGCACCGCCGCCTGCTGCCCCTCGGCGATCTCCATCAGCCCATACAAGCGGCTGTCCTCGGCCTCGCTCATCCCAGCCCCATCCCGCTCATCCCATCCCCATGCCTTGGCTCGGCCGCTGGCTGGCCCGCACCGCCTGCTGCCGGGTGGCCTCTTGCTGCCAGGTGATCTCCTGCTCAGCCGCCTGCCTCAACTGCGCCCGCATCCCGTCCTCAGCCTTAGCCAGGATGCCGGCCACCACCCGCTCCGGCTGCGGGTCAGCCAGCACGCGCGCCAGGTTGGGCCGCTCCGCCATCCCGAATGCCGCGCCCTGCTCGCGCAGCACCCGCACCGCCCCGGGCTGCCCCTCCAGCCCGCGGGCGAACCGCACCAGCTCGTCCCGCGTGCCCCCCAGCGCCGGGTCCCTCTCCAGCCCCAGCAGGGCCGCGTTGTAGGCCCCCAGCAGCCGCTCCCACGATCCCACCAAGTCGTGCGCCGCCGCCTCGTCCCGGGCCACCTGCGCCTGCTGGCGCCGGTGCGCCTCGAACTGCTCCCGGAACCCTGCCCGGCCCAAAGCCACCGCCTGTGCCAGCCCGAGGTCCGGTGCCGGCCGGGGCGGCGGCTCTGCCGGCGCCGGCTGCCGCTCCGCCGCACGCTCCGGTGCCGGTGCCTGCACCACGATCTCGCTCTCCGGCCGCAACGGGTCCAGCCCGCGCCGCTCGGCATACCGCCGCACGGGGTCCGCCTCCCCGCCATAGTCCAGCGTGGTGTCCTTCGCCCGCTCCCGGCCCAGCGCCCGCGCCAGCCGCGCCGGGTCGGCAAAGTCCTCGGCCGCGTAGTGCAGCGCCACCCCGTCCCGGTGCCGCGTCAAGCCCACATACGCCGCGTGCCGGTCCATGTGCGGCGTCGCCAGGACGTGCGCCCGGTCCACCGTCACCCCCTGCGCCTTGTGCACCGTCGCCGCATAGCCGTGGTCCAGGTGCCCGTAATCCCGCACGTAGAACGTCACCACCGGGGCAGCGTCCGACCCCTTCCTTCCCTCCTGCCCAGCCCCGGACCCAGCTCCAGGCCCGCCAGGTCCGTCCAGCCGCACCGTCAACCTCTCTCCTCCGGCCTCCACCGCCAGCACCGTCCCCAGCGTGCCGTTCTTCACCGCCACACCCTGCGCCCGGTCGTGGTGCCCCCCAAGCCCGCGCTCGTTGCGCCCGAACATGATCCGGTCGCCTGCGGCAAAGGCCCGCTCGCCCCGCTCCGTCTGCACCACCTGGTCCGCCCCGCGCAGCACCCCCGCTGCCCGCATCCGCTCCCGCGCCAGCTCGTTCAGGTCCCGCACGTCATCCCGCGTGTAGGCCAGGATCACCTGGCTCGCCTCTGGACTCTCCTGGCGCATCGCGTCCCACCCCGCCACCAGCGCCGCCTTCGCAGCCGTGCGCGTGCCGGCCGCCTGCACCATCCCCGCCCCGGCATACCGCCCCAGCGCCTCCGCCGTCCGCCCCGTCGCCAGCTCCCGCGTCGCGTCCCGCTGCCACGCCTCCCGCTGCCGGCGCACCGCCGTGATCGCCACCGCCCCGTGCCGCTCCGAGAGCGCCCGGAACGCCGCCCCGGCCTCGATGGCCTGCAACTGCTCGGGGTCGCCCACCAGCACCACCTTCGCCCCGGCCGCCGACGCCGCCGACAGCACCCGCTCCATCTGACGCGAGCCGATCATCCCCGCCTCGTCCACCACCAGCACGTCACGCGCCGTCAGCGCGTCCCGCCCCTCCCGCCAGCCGAACTCCAGGCTCGCCAGCGTGCGCGACGCAATGCCCGAACCCGCCTCCAGGCCCTCCGCCGCAATGCCGGACAGCGTCGCCCCGCGCACCTGGTAGCCCTCCGCCTCCCACGCCGCCCGCGCCACCCCCAGCATCGCGCTCTTGCCCGTGCCGGCGAACCCAACCACCAGCGCCAGGTCCGCCTCGCCCGTCACATGCAGCAGCGCCGCCGCCTGCTCGTTGCCCAGCGTCAGCCCGCCCCGCTCCGCCGCACGTACCGCCAGTAGGGCCGCAGCCCGCAGCACCCCGTGCCGGCCGTGCCGGCCCAGCGTCGTGCCGGCCTGCTCCATCCGCTGCTCGGCCTCCAGCATCCCGCGCGTGCTGAACCGCTCCCGCCCGCGACCGTCCCGGCCCAGCCGCACCAGCTCCGGCGCCGCCTCCACCCGCGCCATCACCTGCGCGAACTGCTCCGCCCCGTCCGTGTGCCGGTCCACGAACCGCGCCAGATCCTGCTTGCTGAACGTCGAATGCTGCCGCGTCAGCGCATCCAGCGCCACCAGGGGGTCAGCCGCGATCCGCTCCCCATTCCGCCGCGCAATCGCCCGGTGCTCAACCCGCCGCTCCGCGTTCTGCGCCGGCGGCTCCTGCGCCGTCTGCGGCTCCGGATGCTGCCGTTCCTCCCGCCGCGCCCCCGCCGGCCCGATCTTGTGCTGCGGCTCCAAGTCGATGCCCTGGTCAGCGTAGGAACGGTGGTCGATCCGTGCGTCATGCCCCAGCTCATGCAGCCGCGCGTTCGCCACCTCCGCCCACCGCTCCCGCCAGGTCCGCAGCAGCGCCTTATCGTTCCACGCGCGCTGCTTCAATCCGAACCCATCGCCCTCGACCCCGCGCATGGTCAGCATGACGTGCGCGTGCGGCTGCTCCCCGCCGTCGCGCGCCTTGGTCCAATGCACGTTCAGATCGGCCACCATCCCGCGCGCCACGAACTGCTCGCGCACGAACTCCTGCACCAGCGCAACCGCCTCCGCCTGGCCCAGCTCGCGCGGCAAGCTGATCTCGATGTCGCGCGCCAGCACCGCATCGCGGCGCCGCTCCGCTGCCTCCACCTCGTTCCACAGCGTCTCGCGGTCCAGCCAGCGTTCCGGCGCACCGTCGGGCAGTATGATCTCCCCATGCACCACATGCTGCTTGGCAGTGTAGTCGTGATCCTGGTCAAGCAGCTTGTCGTGCAGCTCCTCCGCCGCGCGGTAGGCTGCAGCCGCCACCGCGCTGCGCCCCTGTGAGCGCTGGATGACCTTGGCTGAGAAGTGGTAAAGTGCCATACGGTAGGGCGGCTCGTGCTCTCTTCCGGGTAGGCTGCCGCAGGTCAGCGCATATTGCAACGCAATGTCTAAGCGCGCACTTCCTGATCTGCTTCGTTTCACTTCGCAGCGGGAATGACGGGCTGCTCGCGCTCGTCCTGGCTGAGGGTGTCAGGCTGGATGAAGCGCCAGGGCAGTTGATGGCGGGACCGCCACCTTGCTAGGCTGGCCCGGCCATACAGCAGCATGGTGACGCAGGGAGGCCAGGCATGGCGCGCAAACCACGGGACTTCGACGCCGAACTCCAGGCCCTCATGGATAAGGCCAAGAAGGTCAAATCACAGAAGACTGTCCAATTGGGTGAGCTGGTCCAGGTCACCGGTGCCGATACCCTCCCCATGGAGGCCCTCGCCGGCGCGCTGCTCGCCGCCGTCGAACAATCCAAGAAGTCACCCGAGGCCGTTGCGAGGTGGACCGAACGTGGACAGGCCGTCTTTCAACAAAGGGGCAAACGGGGAAAGAAGGCCGAACCGGGCGAAGCTGCTCCGGGACCTACAAGCAGCAACGGTGCAGCTTAGGCGCCTGGCCATCATGCAGACACGCCTCGAACGCGCCCAAGCCCGACACGACACCCGCGATTGGGTCCAGGAACGACGCGCACGAACTCGCCAGCTCATCGAACTCGGCGGCCTCGTCCAAAAAGCCGGCCTCGTCGAACTCACCGACGATGACCGTGCCACCTTGCTCGGCGCCATGATGGACCTGGCCGACCAGCTCAAGAGTGGACGGGATGGCGTAGACAACCGCACCCCCCAGCAGCTCGCCGCAGCATGGCGGCACCGCGGCCTGCGCGCCTTCGAGCAGGACAGGAAGGCGGATGCTCCGACGGTGGACGTAAAAGCGGGCACGAGAGAAGAAGAGCAGCCAGTGATCCCGTGAACCTACCCAAACCGCACAGAGGTTTTCGGCTTGGACTTGGGACGCCCGCCCAACCGCCCGTTGCGGGCGGAGGCCGCTGCCTTGGCCGCAGAGGTCGCCAGCCCGGCAAGGCGCGCCCCCGACCGCTTGATGGCCAGCGGCGATTCTTCCATGATCCGCGTCACTAGACCGTCCACGTTGATGTGCAGGTCCAGGCCCGCCACCACCAAGTACACGCCGTCATCTGACACCCACAGCTCCCCGAGTTGCTCCGGCGATGCGCCGCGCAGCGATGGGATGAAGCCGGGTTCCGCGCCGAACACCCGGCCATCCCTGAGCTTCACCATCACCGTGCCATGCGAGCGGTCAAACCATGCCTCTTGCGCCTGGTGTTCCCGGGAAGCAGCTTCCTCCTCGACGCTGATCGCCCGGTCAAGCGACTCCTTGGTAACCGGCTTACGCCGCGGCAACGTCCAGCCCTCATCTTCCTTCACCATTCCTCCGCCTCCTCGATGTGCTGCCCCGCCGTGAGCGAAAGCGTCCGGCCACCCTCCAAGGTCAACGCGACCCTGCCGCGGGCCGGGTCGTAACCTGCCGACACGATGCCGACCGCCGCCTTGCCGGGCTTTAGGGCTACCTTGGCCAGGAACCCGTCGCCGCCCTCGGTGCTCCTCGTCTCGATGCGCCGGTTGACCAGGCCGATCTCATGGCGGCTTCCGTGCGTGACCCACCAGTTCTCCCGGCAGGCAGGAAGGTTCGCCATGATCGCCTCGGCCACCCGGTCCAGCGTGGCCGTCGTCGGCCTCCGTCCTCGGCGCCGGAACCGGTATAGCCCGGTCACGTCCGACAGGAACGAGAAGCGGAACCGCGCCACCCAGCCCTCGCCCGAATGGACGGCATGGACATGGGGCGGCGGGTGGTCCTCGGCGCCCACGAACACTTGGATCGCATCGACCCAGAAAAGCGTTCCGGCCATGGCCTAATATAACCTATCAGATAGGTTAATTCAATGCCCTATGGCTTGTCTGGGTCTCCGTTTTTCTGTGTCCAGTTCCCCATCAGAGAGAGAGAAGCGCGGAGTGCGAATGGTTTGCTGCCTGCCATCATCCGACCTCCAGGAACGCGGCTAAGGCCCAGCCGACCGATGCGGGTGCCAGCCTTGGCACGTAGGATCGTCGTCACCTTGTCCACCATCACCTGCGACCGCAATCGCAGCTCGGTGCCCTCGCTCGGCTCCACCGTGACCCGGATCGACGGCATGTCGTACAGGTCACTCATCGGCGGCAGCACGGTCAGCGATATATCATTGCGCGCTATTACAGTTAGCGGCCTTTGAGAAGCCACCGGCCTAGCCTCCCGCGTATCCCATGGGGGCCAATGGCCGGTAGCGTCTGCGGCTCCTGTGGCAGCGTCTGTGAGGCTGGTTGCTGCTGCTGGTGCGTCAAGAGTCGGGTCTGTGCCTCGGCCTGTTCGCGCCAGTGGTCACGGTCCTGCGCCAGCTCTGCCGCTCGTTCCTCGGCCTTCGTCACCAGCTTGCGCATTAAGGCCAGTTCCCTCTCGCGCGCGGCTGTCAACTCTGCTGCTTCGGGGTGGCTCTTTCCGGTATCACGCGATCCATCAACCTGTCTCGGCTGATAGACACGTTCCAGCTCTGCCGGGTTGATATGATAGTGTCCCAGCTCGTCCTTCGTCGCAGACAACCGTCCGCCAACAATGGCCTTCTGCACGGTAGCCCGTGTCACCCCGGCCCACTGTGCCGCCTGTCTCATCGTCATGTCGGGCATGTATCGGCCCCGTTCTTTATGGTGTATCGGTTGATGCCTATCCGATACAGCATCCCTCTGCAAGCCGTTCGCAAGATTGGGATTGCCCGCCCCACTGATCCATTGAGCTGGTCCCTCTGCCTCATCTCTGAACCGTGTTCTTTGTTCGGACTGCTGATAGCCCTGTTCTTCGTCCCGTCCCTACCATTGGTCCAGCACGGCGACGGCTAGACGGGTCAAGGATGCCCGCTTGGGCACCACGTAGTGGCGCGAAGCGTCCTTGATGCGGCTAGACGGCGACGGGCACGCTCAAGGTAGGTGAGGGCGTCTTTCTTCCCGCGCACTAAGCCGTCCCCGCTGTTCACAGGAACCTGTCGCCAACTATCGGTAAAGCTATAGGATTCTAACTATCGGATTGTATCGCAAAGTGCCCGTGCCAAACCCCGGTTTTTCATCGCAAAGTGCCCGTGCCAGCATCGCAAAGTGCCCGTGGATAACTTGTTGATTCACAAGGTTTGGCCGCAAACTAGCCGTGCCTCAATCCTTCTGAACCATGATCGCCGTGCGTCCCTTAACCGGCGTGGCGCTGTGCGAGAGCATCAGCCCTCGGTGGTCCAGCTCCACCCGCGCCCCACGGTACT
>JAABUQ010011465.1_pt1 | contig 11313 bp, 2 predicted proteins | sample 5560001 | NCBI WGS metagenome assembly JAABUQ01 (sample SAMN10711888, study PRJNA513371) | rock metagenome | isolation source: Antarctica rocks | place: Antarctica: Victoria Land, Finger Mt nord | collected 2015-12-18
AGGTGAGGGGTGAGGGGGAGAGGTTTGGGAATGTGACTGCGTGGGCGGAGTTTAATATTTATGTGAGTGAGAAGTGGGGGGCGAGGGGGTTGTGTTGGGGCTGACAGCAATAGTGCGATCCGGAGGCCGCCCAAGCTATTTTCTCGAATGAAGAGTTGGCGGGGAAGACAACAATGATACCATTGGATTTGACGCATCAGGTACTTGCTACGGAGAATGTCCAGCAGCGACTTCTGACTGGATCCCGAGGAGTCCTGTCTACGGACGATCATTCTGTGATTCGCCGGCTATTCCATGATCTGCTCGTTTTCTTCGCCAGCACATACAGAGATGTTTTTGGATTAAAGATTGGTCCCCCATTGCATGATCCCATCGCTATCGCTGTGCTCTTGGAGGGCTTAGGCATTGAGTTTGATGATCAGGGAGGCGAGCGATGGAATGTGGAGGTGGTCACCGATGGATTGCACAGCGATAAAGACGAGGAAAGAGGCCAGGTCGGAAGGACAGTCACTAGCAAGGCTGCAGCTGGTGGTGTTCGAATTCCTCGAAGTCTGAACGTGGCCCGTTTCTGGGAGACCGTAGAACTCTGCTTGAACCGGGTTGAAGAGTCTCTCGATTCCTCTGATAGTGACCAATAGATGATCAAGAGTGTTCGTGCTTCATCGTCTCCCCTCAACCATGATGATGTGATACCCAAAGCCACTCTTCACCTCCGCATACTTTGGATTGCCCGTTGTACTGGGCTCCAGCTCATACGCTGCCTTTTCATATGCCGCATCAAGAGATCCACGGACCTTCCATCCTAAGCTGCCTCCTTGCCTTGCTTTATCCTCGGAAAAGTCCCTCGCTACCTCGTCAAATTTAGCACCATCGCGCAACTTAGCTAGAGCTTCCTCTTTTTTCGCATGCTTTTCACACTAGATTGCAGTAGTTAGAGATGTGATTTACCTTCGAAGTGAATTCCATACCAGGATATGTCTGGTGTTTATTGCAGTAGCAGGCTTCAGCTTTCCTCCGCTTTCTTTGGTTTCCTTGCTGGAACTGCCCTTTGCGTTCGCCTTCTCCTTCTCACCCCCTTTGGCAGGTTTCTTGTTTCCAACCATAATATCTATGCACAGCGATGGGTTATTGTTGAAGTTACTTGAAAAGCTAGGCACGCTTGTGAATTTAAATGCCCCCACCTCAAATTTTGGAGTTATAGCACTATTGTCACAGTTGATGTGTCGCAGTTGAATCACCAATTTTGTTGAACCACCAATCAACTGATGTTGGATTGCTAATTCAACTGACGATTAGCTGTTCAACGTACTACTGCAGGTGATTGGCCAATTACCTAACTAAGGTACCTTACCCAGCTGGGCTTGGCAGTAGGCTGTCACCGTATAGAAACCGTTACAATCTGGTTACGTTAAAAACGTTTGTTCTAGCTCCGACACTGTTTATAAAAAATAGTTACTATCAATTTTCGTTAAAAAATTCTAAACGTAGCAATTATCTTATTATTAAAAAGATTTTATCGTAAATAAATTCAAACATAAAAATTATATATTATATAAAATTTTTTAACGTTAAAATTTTTAATATAACGATTATATTTTACCGTATTTTTACAGTATTTTTACAGTATTTTTACAGTATTATTATAGTATTATTACAATAATTTATTATTTTTATTTAAAAAAAACTTTCCTTTTTTAAACGTTTTTGTTTAGTTATTATCAATTTTAGCATTTCCTTTTTTGGACGTTTTTTTTTATTTACTATAAATTTTAGTATTTGCTTTTATTATTATTTTTGTTTATTTATTTATTTGTTTTTCTTGTCCCTGACCTTTTTATTTTCCAATCAATTTGCGGCTTATAGTTGTAAAATTCTATTTTTTTTTAATCAGATTATAAAGATTTACTATTTATATTAATATATATAATTAAAAGATATATAATACTTTTAAAAAAAACGTTCAAAAAATAAACGTTTATATTATATTTCCGATTAAAACTATAAAAATAAATATATAATGATTAATATATAACGTTAATATTAATAAACGTTAATTTTGGATAACGGTCTCTATACGGCTTTTCAAGAAGTGACAGTATCTACACGGTTCCAAACATACTGCCAAACTTTCTAAAGTAGTCAGTTGAATGAATATTCAATTAAAACCGCTTTCCCCATGATATCGGCTAATATATAAGATAATGTCAATATGGATATAAATTTAATATAATATACATTGCATCCTTTTAAGTACCTTAGTTATAGCAAGTGTTACTGCACAATACTTGAAACGGTATATATTAAAAGTGAGGTGCACAGTGGATGTTGTGGGAAAGAAGCGGTAATGGGGAAGGGCAGGAAAGGCGCGGGGTCTGTCGAGATGTCTCAGCTTACGTACATGATCTCCACCGGAGTCGATTCAGATTGTGCAGATATTTCTTCCATAGCAAGGCTTTCCCTTCAGCAAATCTCGATTCTCCTCAACGACCCTGAAGAAACGTAGAACACTCGCTCGTCAATGCTCCTTGATGCCTGATATCTAGACTGGAAAAGCTTTGTCCTTCCCCGAGGTGACCATCCCGTAATGTTAATCAAGCTCGTGGAGAAAGGAATAGGGAAGCTGGACTGGCCCCCAACCAGATATATTCGATTTTGGCAGAGGATGAAAGTCGTGTAAACGAGAGGTTAATGTCCTGAACTGCCAATCTTAATATACGAGTAATGAGACGTGATCCTTGCCTCCCCTGAATGTAGATCTAAGTTACAGATTCTACGGCACCTCGCCTACGTCTTCACCCCGCAGGCCAAAGTGTCTGAAACGAGCATCGTTGGGAAGGCGCAGCACGAGTAGAATCATCTCTTCAGAGTTTCTCGCCTGTAGCGGATAGGTGTTTGATTCGTCGCATAGAAATACAGAAATAGAAAGGTTCAAAAGCGCAAAGGCGAACGGGTTTTCATTGGCGGTGGATCAAGTATAATGAAGATTCGTCATGTCTCGAGAACTTTCGTTCAACAACCATGCTAGACCACGTACTTTGGCTTTGCTGTGTTGCAGCTCTACCTTCGTGCTCGTTTTCTCACGCTCGCGCAGCGCCGCCTCTGCATTGCCCATCAACATCATCAGGCTTATTATCAGGGCTGGCACCACGATTGAATGGCACAAAGAATCATCTTTCGTAAGTTGATATCAACTGTGTTCCAACTTGAACTCCATACTTATATGTCAAAAGGGTATTCCCAACATTCCCGCCCCCTGATCCATATTTTTACGATGATCCCGGCACGAGTCTCGAGCTGAAATTCAAATTCTACAACATCGATCACGATCGCGATGAAGCCGAAGTAGCGGCAGTGCTGCATTTAGCAACTGCAGAAGCCTTCACCCAGCCGGCACAGGCGGAAATGGAAGAGACGCCTCTTTACTATCCTCTCCGACAAACAGAGTTAGAAGTTACCTCTAGAAAGGATGGTCGGAGCAGACGCAGGGCGCTGACGTGGAGTTTGTGGCTTACGACGCTCTCCGGGCTGAAAGGATTTACGTTGGCGTACTCGGGATTGTGGTTCACATTCGAGATATTCGTTATTGTAATGATCGAGGGTGGGATGGAGGAGGAACTCTGGCTTGGTAAAGGTCTCCTTGGACCGAGATAAGTATGGTCTGGAAGAGTAGATATGACTTAGATCTCGAGAATCACGGTCGAGACCCCTCACCATACAAATTTGCAGTTTCGCACGTAATACCAACGATCTGTCCTCAGAACGAGCAGCGCCAGCAGGAAATGCTGAAAATATTCGAGGAGCGTAGGAGAAAGGTCTAAGCTTGATTCAACATATCTAGAAACTCAACTCTGGGGACGCACTCTAGCAAGAAGACATCACTTTGTCGCAGAACTTGACGTGCTTCTCAGAGGCCGAGAAACAGAGTCACGTATTGGGTGCCGCCAGAAGACAAAAAGAGAATATACGGCACGCACATTATATATATTGTCAACGAGACTGGGCTTAGTGACTAATACCAAAGTCTGTCGGCAACGTACGCAAGCCAGCCAATGCAGTAAGGCGGTACCGTCGGCGAAAAGATTGTTCTTCGTATTTCTTATACGGCTGGTAGTCGGTATAATGCAGTAATGTACTACTTGTTTCAACCAGGCGGTTTGGGCGTAAGCATATCGATGAATGTGCTACTCTAGCCTCAATCTCGGAACTCGATGAGGATCAAAGTGGGAGGCGACGTGTGGGGGTCAAAGATTGTCTCCTATCACCTTACGACCGTCTCATTGGCGGACCATTTGTCAAGAGATGGCACAGTCCAGCAGCGATAGGCATGGACTACCATCTGTCCGAAGGAAAGCGCAGAGTACTTGAGAATGCCATGTGTAATGGAACTGCAATAATAGGACCCTCGGACTAAGCTAAAAGTGGCGTGGCGGCATACTCGGTTAAACATCGGGCTATATTAAGAGGAACCCGCACTCAAGTTATAGTTAGGCCGGGGTCGAAAAAAGTTCAGTCAAGGTCGAAAATTAATTTTAATTTTAATATAATTGAAATTAAAATTGAAATATAATATAATTAAAAAAATATTAATTTATATATTAATTTTTTTTTTGTAAATAAAATTAAAAATTAAAATAAATGAATTATTATTAATTTAAATTAATAATATTAAAATATATATTTTTTTAATTAAATATATATAATAAATATATGTAATGAAATTATTATATTCAAATATTTAAACATGTTAATTAATAATATAAATATTTATATATTAATTTATAATAATAAATATTTATAAATTAAATTTATATAAAATATTTATTAAATTTATATTAAACATTTACTAAAGTTTAAATAATTTTATTATTAAAATATTTTTAATTTTTAATTATTGTACTTTGTAATTTGTATTGTTAATATAAAATTATTCTTAATATAAACTGCGAAGTTACAATTTTAATTCGGAATAAAATTCGTATTTAATTTTTAAAAATTCAATTAATTATTCTTTTATATATAAAGTATCTTTACTTCCTTTTAAAAAGCTTTATAATTAACAATTTAAAATTAAAAGTAAATTATTATAAACTTTTTTATTTCAAAATCTGTATTATTTTTATTATTTATTATAAACTTTATATGAATTAATTATTATATAAAAGGTTTATAAATAAAAATTAAGTAATTAATTAATTCTAAAAAAGTATATTATTTTTAATTATTTTATTAAAAAATTTGTTAATTTTTGCGATTATATTATAATTAAAATTAATATAAAAGTTTTTTTTTTCTGTTTCTGAACAATTATATAATTTTTATAATTAATATATTATTAAATTCAAAAAATAAAGTTTTTGAATATTAATGTAATTAAATTATTACAAAACAAAAAGAAAATTATAATTATTTGAAAGTCAAAACTAATTGTTGTTAAAAATATTAAAAATATTTTATTATTTATTATATATATATTTAATATTTTTAAATAAAATAAAAATATTTAATTAATTTGATTAAGTAAAACTAATTCAGTCAGAAGAAGTATATATTTAATTAATAAAAAATGTACGACTAATTGAATAAAATATATAGAAACAATTACTCTTAATTATTTATACTAATTTTATATTAAGTCAAGTATACTATAAGGCTATACGTAGGTCTTGGTATTACGTATATATTCTATATATATTCTAGTATATAATTAGAAGCTACGTTAACACTAAGCCTATTAAAGCAATTTTATATCTACTTTATTCAAAAGTTTTACTTTATTATTTTAAAAATCCTTTATTCTTTTAACGGTAGCTATTAATTCTTTTATCCTTTTAAAAAATAAAATTAATAATAATTACTTATTTATTATATTTAATTTATATTTTATTATTATAATAATTATATTTAATTATTATATTTTGTATTATTATTTATTATATATTTTAATAATTTTAACAATTCTCTTTATCGGTATTATTTAAAGTAAAATAATTAAATATAATATATAATTTTTATAACTGAATTATAATAAAAACGGCTTAAATATTAATATAATTAATTTAGGAATATCTTTAAAAAAAATTAAAAATAAAATATATTAAATTAAATTTAAAAATATTTATTTTAGGTTATAACTTATAAATATAGAAGTTAATATTTTAAAAAAATAATAATAGAATTTAAATATAAATATATAATTTATATAAAATAATAATATTTTATATATAATAATTATAATATTAAAAGAACCTTATATTAAAGATTCTTTATAATATAAAAACAAATTACTTAAAAACCTTAATAATTAATTTTAAAAGGTAGGAAATTAAATATAATAAAGCTTTAATTATTTTTTTAATAATATATTCAAAATTTCCTTTATAAAATTAAATTTAAATAATATATAATTAGAATATATCCGGAATATTAAAAAGTTTTAAAATATATTTTTCGAATATATTTTTAAAGCTTTCAAAAAAATATTAATAAATTTAATTTCCTATTTAGTTAATAAATTAATTAAGGTTATATTATATTATAAGAATATAAAGCAAAGGGAGTATTAATTAATTTACGATTTCGATATTTATTTTTTTAATATTAAAATATAAATAAATCTTAAATATAGGAAGGAAATTATCAAAAAATAAACTTATAAAATTTATTATATCCGCTTTATTATAAAGGATAATTAAAGTTATTAAAAAAATATAAATTCTTTTTTTATATTATAAATTAGATTAAGTTTTAATTAATTATTAAAATACCGGGTCTTAAAAATCTTTATATACAAATTAATTTCGGAATAATAATATAAAGATTTCCTTTTATTATTAATAAATTTTAAATATAAAATATTTTAATAAAAGTCTTTTTAAATTAATAAAAGTAATTAAAATAATATATATAATATTATAGCCAATCCGTATTTAAGGTAAAGAAATAGCTTTATTTAAAAGACTTAAAGCTTATAAAAATATCTTTTTTAAAAATAAAATATTTTAATTATTAGCTTTTAAGAAAGGTAATTATATAATAAAATTAAAAAATAAAGATTTTCTTTATCGATTTATTTATAATTTTTCTAAATTAAAACTTAAAGAACTCTATCGGTATATTAATAATATAATTATATAAAGGATAATCTGCTTTTTAATATTATTAATAAAAATATTAATTATAAAGGTTTAAATATAATAATTAAAAAGAATAAATATTTGCTTTTTTTAATTATAAAAATATTAAATTATTTAAATAAAGTTAAAAAGTTTATTAAGTTAAATTTAACAAAAATATATTACCGAATTCATATATAAAAGAGTAATAAATAGAAAATTATATTCTATATATAATATAAATATTTTAAATATTTAATAATATTATTTAGTTTAATTAATATTTTAGTAACTTTTTAAATATATATTAATAAAACTTTAATAAATTTGATTAATATAATATATATAATATATTTAAATAATATATTAATTTATTTTGAAAACCTATTATAATATTAACGGTATATATATAAAATATTAAAAATGTTAAAATAATATTCTTTATTTATAAAATTATTTAAATACAAATTTAATTAGATAATAATTGAATTTTTTAGCTTTATAATATTTATATAAAATATATTTATATTTTTAGAGAAAATTATAATAATTATATAATAATTAATTCTGATATTATTTTATTAATTTTAATAATTTTTAAGGTTTGCAAATTATTTCTACTTATTTATTTTAAACTATTTTAAGAAAGCGAATCCCTTAACTACTTTATTAAAAGATAATAAAAAAGGTAAAAAATTTAATAAATTCAAATAGCTAGAAAGTATTATATAAACGTTCTATACCTTACGCAAAGCCTTTATATAAGTATTTTTGCTAATATATTTTAATATCGAAAAGGGAATTCGTTTAAAAACGAATATTTTTAAATTCGTTATTATTATAATATTATTGCAATTATAAAATAATAAATTATAATAAATTATAATTTTTTAATTTAAAAAAATAATATTTATAGAACAAAAGTTATTAGTTATTATTAATACGTTTGTATATTAATATTATTACCTTAGCAATAATATTTATATTATAAAAGTTTTAATAAATTATAATAACCTAAGAGGTTTTATAAATATTAAAAAGTTAAATTTTAAGCAAATTAAATAAGCCTTAAATTTAGCTATTTATAATTTTAAAATTAATTATAAACTTAGGAAGACAAATTTAATTAATATATTATTATAACGCCTTAATTACGAAGGTAATTTTAATAATCTAAAGCAATTATTATTAACGTTCTAAACTAAATTAGCCCTATAAGACAAAAATTTATAAACAAAATATTTATATAATATATTTATTATAAGAATATTTCAAAAAGCTAATTATATAATATTTATATTAAAATAAAAGGTTAATATAATTATAAAAATGGCTTATAAAAACCGTATTATCGAGGTTACGAATTTAATTAAAACTTTATAATAAAATAATAGCTTTATTAAAAACATGTAATTAATTAACGAAGAGTTTATAGGGAATAAGCGGAGGCGTTGTTATAATATATAAGATTTTATTAATAAGATTTTAATTATTTAAGAACATTATTATATATTAAAAAATAAAATATTAAAATAAGAGCTTTTTAAGCGGTATTATAACGATTTTTTAATTAAATATTTCAAAATAATGAAAATATTCAAATTATTATAATAAAAATATTAATAAAAAAATATCGTTATATATATAAAACGTTATATTAAAATATATAATATCTATTAATATATCAAAGTATAACGGTATAAATTATATAGAAAGCTTTATAGCTTATTATAACCTAAAGGGCCGTAGGCAGAAATTATTATAAATTTTATTATTAATTTACCGCCGAGCAAACAAAAAGGTTATATTTATAATATAATATTTAATAAAAAATCTCTATTTATAAGTACTTTCTAATCCGAATTATATTATTATTTTAAAATTAAAAAATATTTATTAATTATATTTTATTTTTAAACCGATAATATAACGGAGTAATAGAACTAAACTTTAAAATAATATTTATATAATTATTATAATTATAAATAGAGTAATTAAACTATATTATTATTAATAGCAGAATTTGCTTATAATAATTATTATTATAAAAATATTAAAATAATTTTATTTTTTATATATTATAATTATAACCTTATTATTTATTTCGAAGACGAAATATTTAAAAATAGGTAAATATTAATAGCAAAAGAAAAAACATTAAAAATTATAATTTATCTATATTAAACTTAAAAAAAGTTATTAAAAAATAATAAAATATTAATAAAAATATTATAATAAAAATTATAAATTATAAACGTTCTTTATAAATAGTTTAATATTATTATTTATTAAAAACTTAAAGCAAAAGCGCTTTAATAAGAAACTATTTTATAAGTTTATTAATCCTTTTTAAATATTTAATATAATCGGAATATAAATTTATTATTTAATATTATTTAATATTTATTAAATTTATTTAATCTTTTATATTTTATTATTAAAACTTTATTATAATTTACAGGAAAATAATTAGGAATATATATTACCCTTTAAGCTAATAAATAATCAATAGGAATAAGAAATAGAAAAGGTATTAAAAAAGTACTATTAGAAAAGCGTTATATAATATTAAATTAAATAGAAAGATTAAAACTTAAAATATAATAAATAAATTAATAAAGAAAATATAAAAAATATTATAAAAAATATTTAGAATTTTAAGAATAAAGCAAAAAAATAATAATTTTATTAAATATAAATATATTTATTATAAATATTTTAAAAAATTTAAAAATAATAAAGAAAATATACTACCTGATAATTAAATTTATATATTAAAAGTATAATAATTACTCGATTTTAATATCGAATAAATTTAAAAATATTACCTTTTTAAAACTAGGCTTAATAATTGCTTTTATATTAAGCTTATATTAAAATAATAACAACGCGGTACCGATTATAATATTTATATTTATACTACTTTTTTATAATTTTAATAGTTATAAGTTTAATAGTTTTAAAATCCTTTCTTTTTTCTTTTTTTACTCTTTTTTCTTTTCCTTCCTTAATACTCTTTATTTCTATATCCTTTTATATAAAAGTTAATTAAATTATATAGAATTCAATATAAAAATAGAATTTATATTTTTTTCTTCTTCTTTAAATATTATAAATATTATTAAGGAGGCTAAAAATATACCCTTAAGTTTTATAATTTTATTTTTTTTAATAATAATATCTCCTTTTATTCCCTTAATAATAAATTTTCTTTATAAAAATTAATAGAAATTATATAAAATTATTAAATATAATAATTAAAGAAAATAAATTAATAACCTTTTTAAATAAATAATAAAGGAATCGAAAGTATTTTATAAAACGGCAAATTCGCAGCGGTTATTATAAACCTCCGTTTTTAAACTTTTTAATAACTCTTTTATATAAGCCGTAACCTTAATAGCCGAAGGTTTATATATAGAATCCTTTAGCCTTACAGCTTATAAGGAATTATAATAGCTTTTAATAAGGATTATTTTAGCAGCCTTTTTAATAAGATTAAAAATGCCGGTTTTAATATATAAAAATAAAATATAAACGTAAGTACAGAGGGTATATAAGAAGGTTATATATTTATTAAAATTATATTACCTTTTATAATACCGGGTATAAATATAGTTAAAGGCGGGGCCAAAATAAAATAAAATAATTTTATTTTCAAAAATAATAATTATATAATATAAATAAAAAGAAATTATATTATATATATATTAATTATAATTATATAATAATTGCAAAATAAATATATAATAATAATATATAGCAAAGTAAAATAAATAGAATATTATAAAAATAGGAAAAATATATTAAAGCCTATATTTATAAAAAATATAAATAATAATAAAATAATATTTATATTACTTATTTTAACTTAAAAGGCTAAATAAAAATAAAAAGTATTATATAAAATATTTATATAGAAAATTATAAAATAAATATTATTATATTAATAATAATATAACAAGAGTATATATATAGAAATTATAATATAATTATTATAATAATATTTTTATTATTATTAAGCAAAAAGTTAATTATATTTAATATAAAAAATATTGAAAATATATAAAGTTTATAAATATATATATAATATATTTTTTGTAATTAAATAAATATATATATATTATATTAATAGCTTAATTTAATTATATTTATATTATTTAAATATATTATAATATTCAAAATAATTATATATAAAATA
>JAABUQ010011466.1_pt1 | contig 11312 bp, 10 predicted proteins | sample 5560001 | NCBI WGS metagenome assembly JAABUQ01 (sample SAMN10711888, study PRJNA513371) | rock metagenome | isolation source: Antarctica rocks | place: Antarctica: Victoria Land, Finger Mt nord | collected 2015-12-18
CGGGCGCCTGCATGGGCTGACCGCGTTCGGGGCGCTACGGGCCGCACTGGCCGGAGAAGCTGTTATGCAAACCGCTTGAGCAAGCGTGAGGCAGGTGAGCAGTTACGCTGGCTGCGTACCACCTGGCCGTCCGGGTCGTAGCGCTCCTGGGTTTCCCGCACCTGGTCGAAGTCGAGGTCGATGGCCGCCTCCGCCCGGACGCGGCCGGGACCCAGCGTGCGCTCCAGCATCTCCTCGACGGCGTGGGACAGGCGCTGCTCGGTCGCGCGCTTCATTTCCTCGGAGGACTGCGCGGCGCTCACGGCATCGGCCGGCTGCCCGGCGCGGGCCAGCAGGTTGCCGCGGCTGTCCACGATGGCGATGTTCTGCGGACGCAGGCCCGGCACGGCGGCGGCCACCACGTTCAGCACGGCCTGCGTGCCCTCCCGGTCCAGCCGCGCGGCGCCGGCCATCGTCAGCACCACGCTCGCCTGCGCTTCCTGCCGGTCCCGGGAGAACGGCTCGCGCTTCGGCAGCACCAGGTGCACCCGGGCCGCCTTGATGCCCTGCAGCATGCGGATGGTGCGGGACAGCTCCCCTTCCAGCGCCCGGGTCTGGTTGATGCCCTGCTGGAAGCCGCTGGCCGTCAGGTTGTCGCTGCGGTCGAAGATCTCGTAGCCGATGGAGCCGCCGGACGGCAGGCCCTCCTTGGCCAGCAGCATCCGGGCGCGGGCCACCTGGTCCGGCGGCACGAGGATGCGGGTACCGCCGGCTTCGACCTGGTGCGGAATGCGGGCGCGGTCTAACTGATCGACGACCTGCCCGGCTTCCCGCAGGTCGAGGTCCGCGTACAGCAGCGCCATCGGGCCTTCGCCGCCGCGGACCATCAGGAATCCCAGCAGGCCGAGCGAGACCAGCGCCACCGCCGCCATCGCCCCCAGCTTCTTCGCGCCGAGCGCACGGAGACCTTGCAGCAGCGCCGTCATCGAACCCGCCCGCCTTGCCTTTGCCGGTTTTGCCAAAGTGCCATGGGCGCAGGATGCACCCAGACACCTTCCGAAAAGGTTAATAGCCCGGCAGAAATTGCCGGGCTAGGCGAAAGACAATTTATGGCGCAAGCGACTGCACGGCCGACATGTCCACCTTCAGCGCGCCCAGCGCGACCTGCAGCGCGTTGCCGGACTTCTGCACGCCGGTCGCCGTGCCGCTCACGGTGAACGGCAGGTTCTGGGCCGCGCCGCCCGATTGGGCGCTGACGACCGTGCGGTACGCGCCGTCCGGCACGGCATTGCCTTGGTTGTCCTTCCCGTCCCAGGACCAGGCGTTCTGGCCCGGCTGGCTGCTGACCACCGCGTCCCGCAGCTTCGCGCCGGCGTCCGAGTAGATGCCGATGCTGACCGGCTCGGCGGACGTCGTGTTGAACTGCACGGCGCCCTTGCCGTCCTGCAAGGCAATGCGGTCGGAGGTCACGGTCACGGGCTTGCCGACCAGGGAGGAGGCTTGCAGCACCTCGCCGCCCTGGGTGAGCTGGATGAGCTGGGTCAGGCTCGTGTTGGTGGCGATCTGCTGCTCGACGCTGGAATACTGGACCAGTTGGCTGGTGAACTGGTTGGTGTCCATCGGGCTGGTAGGGTCCTGGTTCTGCAATTGCGTCATCAGCAGCTTCAGGAAGTCATTATAGTTGTTCGTCAGCGACGTTTGCGCGCTGCCCGTGGCGGAGGCGGCCGTGGCGGAAGTGGCCGACCCAGCCGCGGCGGTCGGGGTCGTGATGGTGTTGGGCGTGGTGAGGAGGGAGGTCATGGACGTTGTCCTTTCAAGCCGTGATATCGACGCCAGCCCGGCGGAACGCCGCCGGCCCGGACATGGGTTCGTTGGAGGAAATCGCGGTTCCCCGCATGGCGGAGCGGCCGGAGTGCGGCTGTCCCGGCCGCTGCTGCCCGTGCCCGTGGCCGGCGTTGGACTGCGCCGCCGTCCCGCCGGTCGTTTGGGCGTTCGGCGTTGGGGTGTCCGGCGGCGCCAGGTGGAACTGCAGCGTGCGCTCGGTGGATGGCACCCCGGCGAGGTCGAGCGCGCGGTGAAGCTGCGGCTGGTCGCGCAGCAGCAAGAGCAGCGTGTCCGGCTTCTCGACCTTGAGGTCCACCCGGGCGCTGCCGTCCGGCGCGCGTTCGATCCGCACCTGCACACGGCCGAGGTCCAGGGGATCGAGCCGGATCGTCAGCTGCTGCGGCGCGCCGGGATGCGCCGCGCTTGCGGCGAAGCTGGCGAGGACGGGACCGACCTGGGCGGCGGCGGGCGGGGGAGGGGGCGCGCCCGCGGCTGACGAGTGGGCTGGGGCTGGGACTTGGGATGGCGCCGGCGCCGGGTGCGGCGCGATGCTTACCGGTGCTGGCGTTGGCGCAGCGTTCGGCGGGCTCGCGGGGGCGGCGGCTGGCAGCGGTGCGGCATCGGTAAGGATGGCGGGGGCGGCTGACGGCTCCGCCTCCCCTACGACGGCGGCGGGATGCTTCTGTGCGGCAGGGGCGGCCGCGTCAACGGCACCGGATGGGGCCGCGGCACGGGGTGGCAGCGTAGACGCGGACGGTGCTGCGGATGGTGCCGCGGTCTGGGCCGCCACCTGGGCCGCAGCAGGCATAAGGGTGGACGCCGGCTGGCGGCCGTCCATGCCGGCAACGGGCGTCGTGGAGTCGCCCTGTCTCGTCGATGGAACGGCGTCGCCGGCCTTGGATGGCGGGGCAGCGGGTTGCGCGGCCAGTGGCGTGACTTGAAGCGCCACGGCTTGCGGCGGCACGGGCAAGATCGGCTGGAACGGCGCGGATGCCTGCGGACCTTCTGACGCCTTGACGCCCTCGGCGGGCGGCTTGTCCTTCACTTCGGTTGCCGGCGCTTCGGTGGCCGTAGCCACCGGCGCATCCTTCTCGGGCTTGCTTGGATCGGTGGCCGGATCGGCTTTCGGTGTTGCTGCGGCGGCCGGAGGCGTCTTCGCTGGCGGTCCCGTCATCGCCTGGGCAGGGGCAGGGGCAGGCGCGGGGGCGGGGGCGGGGGCAGGCGCGGCCGAGCCGGCCGGCTCCGGCGATACCATCGCCTGATTAAGCGCGTCGCCGAAACGGCCCGGCACGCCTTGGGACGGCGCGGCCGGGGCGTTTCGCGTCGTGCGGGAATGGGCAGCCGGCGGCTGGATGGGTGCGGTCGAGGATTGCATGAACCCCCTCTCAGCAAGAGCCGGGCCAACAGATTCCCGGCCATTTTCCGCCCTCGGCGGGCCGCACCCGGCAAGTTTTGCCGGTCCTATCGTGCCGGGCAGGACGATTTGGACCAGCATCTACGGTTGATTTTCGCTGTTTCTGCTGCTGCCGAGAGTTGGCACGATTCCTGCCATAGCTCCCGGCGAACCCTGCCCGGCCTGGCCGAGCGCAACCCAAGGAGCACTGCCTATGTCGCTGTTCGGCGCCATGAACACCGCGATCAGCGGACTGACTGCCCAGTCGGCCGCATTCAGCAACATCGGCGACAACGTCGCCAACAGCCAGACCGTGGGCTTCAAGCGGGTGGACACCAGCTTCGAGGACCTACTGACGCAGAGCAACGCGACGGTCAACCAGTCCGGCGCGGTCGTCGCGCGGCCGGACTACGCGAACACCGTGCAGGGCACCGTCACCCAGACCGACAAGCCGCTGGACTTGGCGATTGCCGGGCAGGGCTTCTTCACGGTCAGCAGCCAGGCCGGCGAGAACAAGGGCGTGCCGGTGTTCAACGCGCTGCCCGAATACACCCGCGAAGGCGACTTCGCGCTGAACAAGGACAACTACCTGGTCAACAGCTCCGGCAACTTCCTCAACGGATGGCCGGTGGATGCCAACGGCACGGCGGACCAGACGACGCTGAAGCCCATCCAAGTCGGCCAGGGCGGCTCCAGCCCGGTGCCCACGTCGGAGGTCACGCTGTCGGCCAACCTGCCTGCGACGCCCGATGGGGCCGCGCCGATCACCTCGCAGGTGCAGGTCTATGACGCGGTGGGCCAGACCCACCCGCTGCAGCTTTCCTGGACCCCCGTGGCCGGCACGCCGAACGCCTGGCAGGTCGCGATCTCGCAGCCGGGCGCCGCGACGCCGATCGGGGTGGCCGGCGTCAATTTCGGTACCGCCGGCAACCCGGCGGCGGCACAGGGGACCATTGGCAGCATCACGGCGGTGAGCGGCGCCGTGACCGGCAGCACCTATGCGGCCGGCGGCGCCGCGAAGCTCAACCTGACCGCCGATCTCGGCTCGGGTCCGCAAGCCATCGCCTTGAACCTCGGCAACTTCGGCCAGGCCAACGGGCTGACGCAGTTCGCGGGGGCAACCTACAGCCTGAAGTCACTTACGCAGAACGGCGTGGCGCCGGGCAGCTACAGCGGCGTGGAAACCAAGTCGAACGGCGACGTGGTGGTGAAATTCGACAACGGCCAGTCCCGCACCGTGGCCCGGGTGCCGGTCACGACGTTCACCAACCCGGACGCGCTGCAGCGGCAGGACGGCCAGGCGTTCACCGCCACCAAGGAGAGCGGCACGCCGCAAACGCTGGCGGCCGGCAGCAACGGCGCGGGCAGCCTAGTTGTCAGCTCGGTCGAGAGCAGCAACGTCGATATCGGAAAGGAGTTCACCAAGCTGATCGTCGCGCAGCGCGCCTACTCCGCCAACACCAAGATGGTCACGACGGCGGACGAGCTGCTGCAGCAGACGCTAGACATGAAGCGGTAAAGGGAGGTCAGTCCCATGTCCCTCGAAAGCGTCCTCAACTCGTCGGCGTCCGGCCTGGACAGCGTCAGCCGGCGGATCGCCACGGTGTCGCAGAATGTGGCGAACGCCGGCACCGCCGGCTACGTGCGCGAAACCGTCGACGTCAACAGCGTCGCCGCCGCCGGGCAGGGCATGGGCGTCCGCACCGGGGTCGCTTCCCGCAGCGTGGACGAGCGGCTGCAGGCGGACGCGCTGGCGGCGTCGGCAACCGTCGTGGGCCAGCAGACCCAGTCCGACGCGCTGGCCTCCATCGACGCGGCCTCCGGCACGCCCGGCAGCGGGTTCGACATATCGAGCCTGCTCGGGACGCTGCGGGACGGCTTCTCGAAGCTGCAATCCGACCCGTCGAACGCGGCGCAGCAGCGCGCGGTGGTGGACGGGGCGGACGCGCTGGCCCGCGGGGTGAACACGTTGGGCAAGGCGGTCTCGGATGCCCGGCAGTCTGCCCAGGACTCGGCGGTGTCGGACGTCGCCGCGGCGAACAGCGCCCTGCACGACATCGGCACCCTGTCCGACCAGATCATCGCGGCGAAGAACAACGGCGCAAGCACGGCCGACCTGGAAGACCAGCGGGACCGCAGCATCCGCACCCTATCGGACCTGACCGGCGCGCGGGTGCTGCGCCAGGCGAACGGGGATGCGCTGGCGATAGCCGGGGGGCTGGTGCTGCCATTGCCCAGCACGACCGGGCCGCTCGCGCTGGGCTCGGCGACGCTTGCGCCGGACACCCCGGGCGCGGCCGTGCCGCAACTAAGCCTGGACGGCGTGCCGGTCCCCGGGCAGCCGGTCGGCGGACGGATCGGCGCGAACCTCGCGCTGCGGGACAGCACGCTTCCTGCCCTGCAAGGGGGAGTGGACCAGTTCGCGCAGTCGCTGGCCGCGCGGTTCAACCTACAAGGGCTGCCGCTGTTCACCGGCGCCGACGGGACCGTGCCGGCGGTGCCCGCCCCCGGCTTCGCGCAGAACTTGCAGGTGAGCGCCGCGGCCGTCGCCGCCCCGTCGATCACGCGCGACGGGACAGGCCCGGCGGGCGCGGCCGGCTCGACGACCTTGATCAACAACGTGCTCGACAAGGTGCTGGGCAGCGCTCCCGGAAGTCTGGTCGCCACCGCCTCGGCGCTGGTCAGCCGGAATGCCGGGCTGTCGGCGGACGCGGCCGGGAAGCTGGCGACCGGACAGGCGGTGCAGGCGTCGCTGGACAAGAAGCTTTCCGACGGGACGGGCGTGTCGCTCGACACCGAGACGGCGGACCTGGTCCGCCTGCAGAACGCCTACGCCGCGAACGCCAAGGTCATCACGGCGGCGCAGGCCATGTGGACGCAACTCCTGGACGCGGTGAAGTAATATGTCAGGCACCATCAGCACATCGGGCAGCAGCGCGCTGCTCGCGCGTCTCGCCGACAACAGCGCGGTTGTCCGCCGCCAGCTCGACACGGCGACGACGCAGGCCTCCACGGGGCGCATCGCCGAAACCTATGCCGGGCTGGGGGTCGGGGCGAAGACGTCGCTCGACCTGCGGCCTCAGGTGACGCAGGCGGCGGCCTGGCAGGCCAACATCGACAGCGCGACCGGGCGGCTCGGCGTGGCGCAAACCGCGCTCAGCAGCGTCAGCACGATTGCTGCCGACTTCTTCGCAAAGTCGGGGGCGATCAACGGCCTGAACCCACAGGAGGCCAGCAGCATCGCGGCGTCTGCCAAGGTGGCGCTGGAGCAGGTCGGGCAGTTGCTGAACAGCAAGGCGGGCGGCGTTTACGTGTCCGCCGGGCAAGACACGGCCAACCCGCCGCTTCCCGACATCTCGGCCGCCGTCGTCGGCCCGGCGGTGCTGGCGAGCGACACGGCTACGGCGCCGTTCTCCGCCACCCTCGGCACGGCGCCGCCGACGGTCGAGGTGGGGGAGGGACAGCGGGTGCAGGTTGGCGTGTTGGCGAACCGCAACACGCTGACCCCCTCGGCCGCGCCGACCACGGGGTCCTACGCGCGGGACATCCTCAAGGCATTGGCGACGCTCGCCAACGCGACGCCCGGGCCGGGCCTGCAAGCGACGGCGGCCAGCGCGCACGCCCTGTTGGGAAGCGCCGTGACCGCGATTGGCGTCGAGTCCGGGGCGCTGGGAGACGTGCAGTCCAGCCTCACGGCGCGGCGCACCCAATTGGGCGACACCGTGACCGCCCTGAACGCCCAGGTGGACAATGCGGAGAACGTGGACATGGTGGCCCTGTCGACCCGAATCTCCCTGCTGCAAACGAAGCTCCAGACGTCATACCAACTGATCGCCGGGGCCAAGAGCCTGAACTTGGCCCAGTATCTTTAGCCGGTGCTCAGCTTGGCAGAAGTCTTGGCAGCTTTTGGTAATCGCCACGGCTTTGATCTCCAGCGCCTACGCCTCGTCATGGATGGCCACTCCCGTGCGGTCTAAAAGCTGGTTCCGCAACAGCACCAAGCGGTCATTGCCCCAGAACATTCGGTCGCCGACTATGAATGTCGGAACTCCGAATGCGCCTCGCTGCGCCGCCTCATGCATGATCCGCTTCCGCTCGACCGTCGTGCCTGCGTCATCAAGCGCAACGGTGAACGAGGCCCGGTCAAGCCCGGCCCCTTCCGCCCGCTCGATGCACAAAGCGCGATCTATGGCGGGCAGATCCTCGACGAACACGGCTCGGAACAAGAGTTGGGCGTAAGTTTCCGCGGCACCGAGCCGGCGCGCGGCCGTGCAGGCCAGCGAGAGAAGGTCAGGATCAAGCGCCAGGCGGCCACGCGGCTCGCGGAAAGGCACTCCATAGAAATCCGCCCAGGCCTCGGCATCTTTTTGCCGATAGCTCCAATCATACTGACCGGCGCCGTTCGGGGCAGCAAACGGGTCATAACCGCGTGCCGCGATGAGCCGGGTGCTGTCCACGGCGAGCCAGTTGAACCGCGCGCCCGTTTCGGCTTCAAGCGCCCGGAGTTGGGTTGCGGCAAGATAGGAGTAACGGCTTCCAACGCCGAAGTAGAAATCCACGACCAAAGCCGAGGGTTCTGCGTGCGGCTTTCCCGCTGCCATCAGCCCAGCGGCTCAAGGATGCTGACGTAGTTGGCGACGCCCGCGCCGCCCATGTTGAACACGCCGGCCACGTCCGCCCGCGGCAACTGCATGGCGCCGGCCTGCCCGGTCAACTGCATGGCGGCGACGGTGTGCATGGACACCCCGGTCGCGCCGACAGGGTGGCCCTTGGCCTTCAGCCCGCCGCTGCGGTTGACCGGCAGCCGCCCGTCCGGCCCGGACGTGCCGTCCAGCACCACCCGCGCGCCCTGGCCCGGCTCGGCCAACCCCATGGCCTCGTAGGCCAGCAGCTCGGCGATGGTGAAGCAGTCGTGCACCTCGGCGAAGGACAGGTCCTGCAGCGTCAGCCCGGCCTGCTGCAGCGCCTGCGACCAGGCCAGCGCCGCGCCGTCGAACCGGGTGGGGTCGCGGCGCGACAGCGGCAGGAAGTCGTTGACATGCACGGCGCTCCGGAACCGCACGGCCTTGCCCCCATTCTCCGCCATGCCCCGCGCGGTGTCCTCGTCCGTGAGCACCAGCGCCGCAGCACCATCGCTGACCAGCGAGCAGTCCGTGCGCTTAAGCGGCGGCGCGACGTAGGGGTTTTTCTCGCTCACGGCGCGGCAGAACTCGTAGCCGAGGTCGCGCCGCATCTGCGCATAAGGGTTGTCCACGCCGTTGCGGTGGTTCTTGGCGGCAATGGCGGCCAGCGCGTCCGATTGGTCGCCGTAGCGCTGGAAATACCGCTCGGCGATGCGCCCGAACACCCCGGCGAAGCCCGCGGGAATGTCGCCTTCCTCCCGCCGGTAGCTCGCGCCCAGCAGGTTGTCGCCGACCTGCGGACCCGGCGTCGCCGTCATCTTCTCCGCGCCCACGACCAGCGCGAACCGGCCGCGCCCGGCCGCCAGGAAGTCCCGCGCGCCGTGGATGGCGGCGGAGCCGGACGCGCAGGCGTTCTCATACCGGGTCGCCGGCTTGAACCGCAGCGCCTCGATGTCCTGCATGGGCAGGGAGCTTGGGAAGTCCTGGCGGGAGAAGCCGTTGTTGAACAGGCCGACGAACACCCCGTCGATCTCGGACGGCTCGATGCCCGCATCGGCGATGGCGCCCCCAGCAACGCGGGCGATCAGCGCCTCGACGTCCGGCTCCTCCAGCTTGCCGAACGGGGTGTGCGCCCAGCCAACGATGCATGCGGTCATGGCAGCCTCCGGTTGATACCTCCGGGATTTCGGTGGAACTGGGCCGGGATGCAAGCGGGCCTTCCTTCCGGATCGGAACTGAGGTACGGGCGATGCGTCGCACGCCTGCGTGCGCAAGCGTGCGACAAGAAAATGCCGGAGGACGCGCCCATGCCGCCCATCACCCGCCGCAGCCTGGCAGGCGCGGCCGCGCTGCCGCTGTTCGCCGTCCGCAGCCGGTCGGCAAACGCTGCCGAGTTCACCTACAAGTTCGCGAACAACCTGCCGGCCGCGCACCCGATGAACCTCCGCGCGAACGAGGCGGTGGCGCGCATCGAGGAGGCCACGGGCGGGCGGGTTGAGGTCAAGGTCTTCCCGAACAACCAACTCGGCTCCGATACCGACGTGCTGAGCCAGCTCCGCTCCGGCGCCGTCGAGTTCTTCACGATGTCCGGCCTGATCCTTTCGACCCTCGTGCCGGCGGCGAGCATCAACGGCGTGGGCTTCGCGTTCAAGGACTACGGCCAGGTGTGGCGCGCCATGGACGGCAAGCTCGGCGAGTATGTGCGGGGGGAAATCGCCAAGCGCGGCCTGATCGCCATGGACCGTATCTGGGACAACGGCTACCGGCAAACCACGACCAGCACAAAGCCGGTCCGAGTGCCAGAGGACTTCCGCGGCGTGAAGCTGCGCGTGCCGGTCAGCCCGCTTTGGACCAGCATGTTCACCGCCTTCGGCGCAGCGCCGGCCAGCATCAACATCAGCGAAACCTACTCCGCCCTGCAGACCCGGATCGCCGACGGGCAGGAGAACCCGCTGGCCGTGATCGACACGGCCAAGTTCTACGAGGTGCAGAAGTTCTGCTCGATGACCAACCACATGTGGGACGGCTACTGGTTCCTGGCCAACCGCCGCAGCTTCGAGCGCCTGCCGAATGACGCGCAGGAGGTCGTCATGCGCGAGATCAACAAGGCGGCGCTGGAGGAGCGGGCCGACGTCGCCACGCTCAACGCCGGGCTGCGCGGCAAGCTCTCCGGCAACGGGCTGGCCTTCAACGACACCGACCCGGCCGCCTTCCGCGAGGCGCTGAAAAAGAGCGGCTTCTACGGCGAATGGCGTGGGAAGTACGGCGATGCGGCGTGGGGCCTCCTGGAGGACGCCGTAGGCGGCCTGCCGTGAGCGCCCTCCTGAAACGCGGTCCAATACCCATATAAGCGTTATCGATCGGAGGAGATCACGATGTCCCTGTTTGCAACCAAGACCAAGCCGACCGAAGCCTACACCTTCACCCGGACCGACGCCGAATGGCAAGCCATGCTTACCCCGGAGCAGTACAAGGTGATGCGCGGCCACGGCACCGAGCGCGCCTGCACCAGCCCGCTGAACGCCGAGAAGCGCGACGGAGTTTATGACTGCGCCGGCTGCGGCCAGGCGCTGTTCAAGACGGACGCCAAGTTCGAGAGCGGCACCGGCTGGCCCAGCTTCTTCCGGCCCGTCACGCCGGACGCGGTCGGCACCACGGAGGACCGGTCCTGGGGCATGGTCCGCATCGAGGTGCATTGCGGCAACTGCGGCAGCCATCTCGGCCACGTGTTCCCGGATGGCCCGGCGCCGACCGGCCAGCGCTACTGCATGAACGGCGTTTCGCTGACTTTCCAGCCCGCCTGACCTGCCAAAGATTCAGGAAAAAGCCGTGCGGCCCTCAACAAGAGGGCCGCACGGCTTAGATTGCCCACTTGTCTTGGCGGCTCAGTCGGCCGCGAGCGCCATCGCCTTGCGGGCCAGGATCTGGCCGACATGGTCCTCGATGGCCTGTCCGACATGCTCGGCGTGGCTGGCGAACACGTGGTCCGCACCCGGATACACCCGGTAATCGACCTGGACGTTCTTCTGCGTGTTCAGCTTGTCGACCAGCTTCCGCACCGAGGGTTCCGGCACAAGCTCGTCGCTGTCGCCATGCAGCATCAGGCCGCCGCACGGGCACGGGGCGAGGAAGCCGAAATCGTAATGGCTGGCCGGCGTCGCCACGCTGACCCAGCCCGAAATCTCCGGACGCCGCATCAGAAGCTGCATGCCGACGAAGGCGCCGAAGGAATAGCCGCTGATCCACAGCCCCGACGAGTTCGGGTTGACCATCTGCGTCCAATCGAGTGCGGCGGCGGCATCGCTGATCTCGCCGAAGCCGCCGTCGTATTTGCCCTGGCTGCGCCCGACGCCACGGAAGTTGAACCGCATGACGGAGAAGCCGAGCTTCTGGAACGACTGATACATGGTGTAGGAGATGCGGTTGTTCATCGTGCCCCCGTGCATCGGGTGCGGGTGCAGGATGAGCGCCAGCGGGGCGCCGGTCTCCTTGGA
>JAABUQ010011468.1_pt1 | contig 11310 bp, 15 predicted proteins | sample 5560001 | NCBI WGS metagenome assembly JAABUQ01 (sample SAMN10711888, study PRJNA513371) | rock metagenome | isolation source: Antarctica rocks | place: Antarctica: Victoria Land, Finger Mt nord | collected 2015-12-18
TCCCTCCCAACACTCTCTCCCCGGCCCACCGCCTCCGCAACCCCCCCTCCACCCAACCCGTCTTTCGAGCCGCTTCCTCAAAAAAGCAAAGTAGGGCCGAACCAAGACACACAGGCAACCCCCTCGACCTCAACGACCTCAACACCTTCTCCAATCCAGAATCGCGCAACTCAGCACAATCATCACCCGAAGACCCTCTGTTCTCGGAAGTATCCCCCAAAGGAGCCAGAGGGGGTTTCAGGGAGCCAGCGTTCTTCCCTGCGGGAGATAGGACAGATACAGGATTGGAGGGGCTATTCAGCGGGACGTTCTCGCTAGGAGAAGAGCCATTCCGAAGGGTCGATGCGAAAAGAGGAGGGCGGGGCCAGAGGGAACAGGGCAGTGGGATGTGGAAACTTGCCGCATCGCAGAAATACAGCATCCTCGGCCTAATACTCCTAGGAGCCCTCTACACAGCCACCACTCACCTCGACATCCTTCCCCTCCTCCCCAACATCCCCATAGACATCGCCCTTCCCACCGCCTCCCTATTCGCAAACCAAGACCATCTCCTAACATTCGGCGGCTACCTCCTCCTCCTTCTCCTCGTCCTTCTCGCCCTAGGCTTATCAACACCCTACCTCTATCTCTACCCCCGCACCCCCTCCCCAACCACAGCGCTCAAACCTAACTCCGAAACCTCCCGCCCTGCAGCTCAAAAAGCAACACTCCCGGCAACCAAAACCCCCCGCGCGCGAACGATGAGAAATATGCATTCCACGCGTACGCAAGGTCTAGGGTCGGGGATTAATGGACTTTCTCTCGGGAGCTAGACGCCACCGATGAGTACGCAAGAGAGGGGATGTGGGGGGATGTGGTGAGGTTGGGTGGGAAGGGGGAGGGTGTGATGGAGGTGATTGAGGGGAGGAGGAGAGGGGAGGGGGAAGTCGTGGGAGGGTGGAGCAGGGAGGTTTGGGGTGGGGGGAAAGCAGTGGAGGGGTGGAGCAGGGGGGGTTGGGGTGGGATTGTATGGGATTGTATAAAGCATAGCGTGCATACATTCTGAATAGCGAGCATAGGCAATTGGGAAGCGAGATACCTTTTCATCGCGTGGGTGGGATAGTATAACTTGCGATGATAATGAATCGCACACCACCTCCTTCCCCTCCCCTTTTCCCTTCCTTCCCCCTTCCCCATTCCATTCACCAAGAACCTGACAAAAATCCTCCAACCATACTCCCCCCCCCTTCGCCAACGCCATCGGTAAAACCCATACCCCATCCCATCCTCAGACAACTCACCCTGCTCCTCGGCCTGTCGATTTGGGGAAGGGAGGGTTTGGTGTATTATAGCGTGGTTGTGAGAGGCGGGGGCGAAGGATTGATTTGTAAGCGTTGGTAATGCGAGGTGAATCGGAGAGGGGAAAGGAGGAAGAGAGCTGTTAGGGAACGGGGGGGGGGGAGAGAAGAAGGAATGTCGATATTATACGGGAAGAAACCGGGGGGTCGAAAAATCGAAGAAGCGAAAGGAGGTGCAAACTCATGCCCAAGGTGAACGTATGCACGAAGATGCTAGGAGAGGAGAAGGTGGGAGAGGGGGAACGACGGCGTTCGGTGTAGGGAGGAAGACTGCAAGGGACTGGAGGGGAGAGCGAGTGGAGGGTTGTGTTGGAAGTTGGGAGAGGAGGGTGGAGGTCTGCGGGGAGAGATTGCAGGATGGAGAAAGGGGGTGAGGGAGAAGAAGAGACAAGGGGCGTGCTGGATTTCGACGTAAAGATGAAGACAACAGCATCTCGCCGCGCAGACCGGCGAAAACGAGTTAAGTGAAGCAAAGGCCGATCAGGGCATTAACCCCATGTCTATATTTCATCAATCGTAAATAAGGAAGTATGTACATATAGATAGACAGCTAAGCGCAGGGAGGGTAACAGAAGGTCGCCATTAGAACGGCTTGAGAGGATCGATGCAAATGCCCCCGTCACTTTCCCACGCACCGATGCTAGTATGCGAATTCGATGAGGATCCGCTGACGTATGTTGAGGGGACGAGTTGAGAGTGGTGGTTGTGTGGATGGTAGGAGGATTCGAGGGATTAGAGGTGCGGTTGTTTGAGAGGTTGGGGGGATGCTGTGGTTATGGTAGCAATGTGAGAGAAAGGAGTTAAGAGCGGCTGGTGAGCGGATCTGCCTGCTTTAAAGTGGTCGGGTATGGTGGAGGCGGTGTTGATGGTGGTGGTATCGTGGCATTAGAGTTGGTGTATCATGGGAATAGAGTCGGCGTATCGTATGATTAGAGTCGATGGCTGAATAAGAATCGCAGTCTTTCAATCCTCAACAGTAGGGAACCGATCGTCCCGCATTCCGTTATTACTCTTCCTCTTTTTCTGCCAGCCGAGCATCTTCTTCCACGTATTATCGCTTCGACTCCTGGGACTCCCCCCTCCAAAGTCACTCGAAGGAGGCGTCGACGGCGGAGTCATTGGTTCTAATTCTCGACCAGGACTCGAACCACTGGCCGAATCATCCGTCATCGAATCCGGATCTCCACTGCCGCTTGAGGTGTGACTCGGTGCTCGATAACTCTTGCCGATATTTAAAGATGGGGTCAAACGACCAGTAGGGTCGGAGGGCGAAAATGGGGAATCTGAGGATGTTTTTGGTGAGCCTCTTCTTCGAGACTTGCTTCTTCCAGATACTTTTTCGCCGGAGCTAGTGGAATCACCTCTTTCTCGTTGAGCGATTTCCAGAGTTGACGGTCGGACTTGCTTCGATTTGGCGACCTTGAAAGACGGGGGAACCTCGTTCAGGAACGATATTAGGACGGATTCTTCCATCAGGTTGTATATGATCTTGACTGCGTCCTTCAGCTTGTCAGGATCGGGTGGTGTGGTATGGTTTGAGACTGCGAGCAGGCTTGCACGAACTCTGCTAGGGATGTTGATTTCACGTGGACAGTCGGGCATTATGTAGGCATCGAGCAGGCGCTGCCATAACGATCTCAAATGTCCGCATTCCTCCATCTCTGATGAAAGAGGCGTGCCAGCCATTTGCGAAGCCAACACATCATATCTCTTCTTATAACGCTCGGCGTCCAATGTGAATTCGAGGTTTTCCAAGCAGTGATTTGAGGAGAGGTAGGCGGTGAAGGCACTCAGTGTCCATGGAGGTGGTGCCGAGTTTGAAAGCACGTCCGGTAATGTAGGTCTTTGAGGATAGAATGGTCCTTTGGGATGTCGGCTTTCGTATGTGGTTAATGTGTCTGACGGTGGAGACTGCGTAACGTCCTCCATCGACATTGTGTCTTCGTCGTCTGCGTCGCAGTCCGAGACGAGGACCGACGAGCGAGACCAAGTATCTGGTGAAGGTGTTCGGAGATATGATAAAGGTGGAGACGGCTCAGGTCTCCGACGGATCATGGCTCGTTTCCACGCCCGTATTCTTGAACCAGTCCGCTCGATTGCTCCAGCCTTTCTCTTGACTGAGCGACTTCGGTGGGACGAACTTGCAGGGATTGGTATTTCCGGGCGAGCCACTTTGACTTGGGGCCTCGAAGTCCTCGAGGAAGTTTTTCAATTTGTTAGTTGCTTCATATGATGACCCCAAAGGCAGAGCCAGCGAGTTTCAGGTTCACGAGTAAGGTTTTCCTGACACAAGCCAACTGAGACAGGTCGAGACAGGTCGAGACAGCGTACTGAACACGGTACGGATGAGCTATGGGCGGAACGATGGGTCGTCGGAGCAGGCAATGTCTTCATCGGGGGTCAGGTTTTGTTTGCTTTCTTTCTCCACACCGAGTCAGGCAAACGGTGGTGATGCGGAGAGTTGCAGATCTGTAAGCAGGCTGGCGAATTTGCGCAATGTCTCCTGGTGGCGGATTGAGCGGGTATTTGGGTCCAATGCAGATGCCTGGCGCGGAAACAATGGCGACTTCCGAAAAGGACAGAATGGAGGGAATATGAGAGAGAAGGATGGAGGTTGAGGAATTAATTGGTTGTTGATGTTGCACCGTGCAAGGTGTGATATGAGTAATTTCAGCAGAAAGAAAGTGGAGACAGGGTGTCAATATTGTAGAAAGTGATTTGACTAACGGCAAAGCTCAAGTGGAGTGACGGTGGACTGGTAGAGTAAGATTGTGTATGGGGGCAGATGGGGTAGATGGGGGAAGGCGAGAGTCTAGGGGGAGTCTAGGGGGAGTCTAGGGGGAGTCTAAGGGGACTCTAGGGGGAGTCTACGGTTTAGGGGGGGGCCAAGCGGCAAGTAAGAATCATGCCTTAGGGGGCATGGGCGCGCTTTTACCCATGCAGCCGAAAGACTGAAGAACACTTCGAACTTGCCCCAGACCGCCCGTAGAAGTCCCGGTAGAACTATAGAAGGCGTCGGCTTCTACGCTAGAAATCCTGTGCGTCAAGCTAATCAACCGTACTTCCTAAAGGCGAAAAGTAATGAATGAACACAATGCACAAGAAATTATCCAACAGAACTCCAAAAACATCCCTTTGTCATGAGTTATTGTGTCATCTTGTTCGTTCCTTCAATGAATAGGATCTGTTGTTCTCCATATTGGTTTCGGACAATTTGCTAACTCGCGTCCGGTGTCCATGCGCCAGAAGAATAATGATGATCATCTCTCCACTTCCATCCGACCCGGCCCTGCAATTGAACAAACAATTTCAATGACCGGACTGCCATTAGCCACAACGCTTTTGTCAACCCCGGCGGCAGAATCGTGATCCAATCTTCCCTATGCACCAGCCATGAATCGCCGCTGGTACGTGTCCTCCAAACTCTGATGAGAAGCTAGTCATCCAGGGAGGTGAGAGAGGCAGTATTCTGTACTACAAAGTGCAGGAAAGCCAAGTACCTTAATTAATTGGTGAAGATAACTGACACGTAGTCCGCCAAGAGAAGAAAGCAAATAAAAAGTGTGGGCCTTCAGCCCGGTCCAACGCGTTGCTTTTGCCGCACAGCAATCCATGGCAATCTGCGTCGTATATCCGCCACTGCGCAGCAAGTCTGACCTGGATCTATGTTCAAACATCCTTGGGCGTCCATAGCGTCCTGCCTTCTGACGCCTTTTCGGAGAATTTGACAAGGCCCTGAGACTGCTAAGAGAGATCAAGCCGGAGCCCCACTGGAATAGAGCGGAGTCATCACAAGATGAAAAGCAGGGATGGTCCAAGTGTGAGGCTTAGCCGGTGGGGGGATGCAATGTTGATTGGTCGTGTTAGAACGGTAACCAGAAGCCGCTTTTAGTTGATTCTGACCGAGTAGTAGTAACGGCTCCGAAGAAGTCCCCCCAAGCTGCAGTGATCAATCACCGCCTGCTCAATTCTTTGTGCTTTATCAATTATTCGACGCGATTGCTGGGGCCGGATGATCAACATCCCACCAACAACACCTAATTGTCGCGCATAATTCCACCTCCGAATTCCTTCTCCATTCTATGCGATCCTCTCACACGGCGCTGACCGACGCATTGTTTACTCAGCTCACCAATGCCGTCGCGTTTAACGGCCATGCCGCAGTCACCTTTCGTTGGTATGCCGCCCCCCCGAATCTCGGCCTTTTGCCACTCGTATTGAATAATCCTTCTGGAAGGTTACCTTTTTGGGATCACTCCCACGCTTTCGACATCAAAAGTCACCCTGCGCTTGTAACTGACAATTGCCGCGGATGGCTTCAGTCTCCAATTCTCCACATCCCTGATCCAGCGCGGATGAGTGATAGCTTCATCCCTGACCTCGTCGACATCGCTTTGTGTGTTGTAGATTTGCTGGCATTTCTGAGAACCAGTGGTGGCCTTTTCCGATCAATCATGTGAGTCGACCCGCGTACCAGCTGAATGGTACTAGATGGTGATCGAAGATCGATCCCCTTTCAGCCCTCTCCCCGATACGGATATCCGTTTCTACTTGACCGTCTGTGCGATCCCAGTCGTGTCCACCGAAATCCGAACGCCCGATGTTGTTTCCAGATTGGCAATTTGAGGATCCCAGCCGACGGCTTTCATTCGCTCAACGTAAGCATCCCACCGATTCGACAGCTCCACTCTGACCAATTCAAGTATCTCACATATGTTATCAGTCGTCGCGCCTGCCGGAAGTTCCTTTTCAAGGCGGCGAGCAGTCCAAAGACAGTGGGTCCACACCTTCAGCTGAGATTGTGGCGAGACTTGGGCTTTAAGGACGACATAAGCTCTTCGCTTCGGCCAGTCGTGCCACAACAGGTACTCCTCTTGCTCGTACATGCGGACAAGCTTCTCCATAAGCAGACTGCCATCGCTTATTGCGCCTGTTACATGGTGCGCTGGCGCCACTGACTGGAGTAAATATTGCAAGGAGACTCCAATGCTTGCTTTCGCCAGGGGCTGGGACCCCTTCCACCTAAGGACGCCATCCCACTCGAAAATGCGTTCTTGAGCCGACACTTCTTCCGGAGTCATGACTTTGTTGTCAGCCAACAAGTGTGATAGGACGATGTTGGCTCTTTGTCTGTTGAGGCTATGCATACTCACTGCCCTGACAGCGGCACGATTCATCGCTAAGTGAATTGACAACAGTAGGATGAGACAAGACCATGTTGCGATTGGGGTCGAAACATACGAGACTACAACACTGCCGGCCTAGCACAGATCAGGAACTGATAAGCAGGGTGTGAGCAACGGAACCTACCAACATGCCCAGAAGTGATATGATCGTTTCCTGGCTCGAATCTTTCTATCAAGCAATCAGTCCCAATGCTATTCAATCAACTTCGCTGAATTCGGTAGCTCACAGCATTCAACTCGCCTAAATTTCCCCACTTCGCAAAGTGAGCGCTGAGACTAGCTTTGGAGCTGCCAGCAGCAACACCGCACAAAGCTCTAAGCACACTGGAGAAGCTCAACAGAATCACTCTGGGCCCTTTGGGCAAGGCAGGAGACAAGCAATCCAATACCATAGCCGAGTCGTTGAAGATATCAGCGGCTAGCCGATACATTTTACATTCCGGCTCGAGACTACTGCCAAATTTGTGGGCGAAGAGAATCGTTGCGATTCGGCCCATGCTTTCTTGAAGTACGGAGAGAAGTAATGCTGCTGTCGGTGAAGCTGAGGCGTCGCCGACGCCCACTCCTGGAGAAGATGGTAAGCTCGATGTGGAATGCTCTCGAAGATTCCCTCCATACCCTCGAGCACGGCTCGTGAAGACAAGAGGCCGGCGATGGAACTTGAAAAAGCTTGCAAAGAATCCTAGAGGGAGTGCATTGGTCTTTCTGGCTTCAATGATTGGAGATGAGCCACCTACATAGATCTGATACCTTGAGGCCACGCAGCAATTATCAATCAGCCACCACAATGTGAACGGGACCATGAGAGTAATCGTACCACATGTAATCACTCGTCACGCTATGGGGATATCCAGCCGGCAGAAACACGGCAAGTATCCGAGCCCACAGGCCGCTTGTGTTTGCTGGTTTAATAATATCGATTCTGCCTTTGCCATTGGAACCCGAAGACAGATACGTTGCCACGAGGGTACGCGTATCGTCCGTCTCGGTGATTCGGAGTACCATACTGGCGTGAGTTGCGAATCTCAGTAGGCAAGCCGAACGATTCTCCAATCAAGACCGATTCAATGTTCCTGAGTCCCTGGACAATCACACAATCCAGACATATGGCTACCACCTGATCAGGAATGTAAGCCGAGCCTAGTAGGCTTGGCATTGGGCACGAATAGACACTCACGTGTTTAGATGCTCGAACAAGCAATTCACCTCGTAAGTTGCGAACTGGCATACGATCCTACTATACCAGATGAGTTGCTCCCGGGCAGATTCAACCAGATTCCCGCTATGTCTATGCTGATCTGGTGAGATTGCCCATGGTTGATTTGACATTGACGATTGATCCAATGGAATAGGGCCACAGCATGCGATTGGCCACGGGAAGATCTCAATTGAAACCAAGCTAATTCGGTAGTTGAGTCTCGGTCGGGGAATTTGATTATGGATCGAGATGGATACATCATAGCTCCATAGATGCACCAGACGGACCCTTTTCATCGACAATTTGGAATGATCGACTTCGTCATCCTTGTACATCTATGGAAATAGTACCGAAGTAGCCTCGTCAATACCTCCGCCGTCTGCACAATTGTTGCGGGTATCAATCAATAAATCAATTAAGAACAATGCACTGTGCGATGTCACGCCGATGGAACGCTTACCATTCATAACAGGTGGAGGTTCTACTGCTTACGGAAATTCTCGAGGTATTTATCTCACTATTGTACATGTTTGGAATCTTGCTCGGCCATGTCCCAGGAGCAATCAAACTAATCAAGTCCCGATCGATGATCCAACAGAGTTCGTCATTCCCAAAGCCCCCTGTCTGGCCTCATTTATTCTCTCTACAGCTTCCATACGCTTCAAGCCGGCCATATGCTACTGAATGTAACGCTGCATTTTAAAGTGACATTACTGCACCCTACAACTGCAGCTCTCCGGATCTCCAACATCTCCTTCTTTTCAACCTCTTTTCTCCGACTTCAATGACCAATCTTCCCTCTCTACGCCTAGAAAAAGATGCCAAACAAGTACTCCCATGCACTTGTACTTTCTCACTACGAATCTCACGGTCTCATTGATTTCGATCGTCCACGTGCCTCTAAGCCTACGTCCTCGAGATCTGCCCGTTCTACTGAATCCTCTCAATCCTCTAGATCGGCTCCGCAACCGTCCAGATATCAGGACGACCCTCTACCTCCACATCCCACTTCTGCAGATCGACTTGTCCTGCAGCCTTCTCCTCGAGAGCAGCAAAGCGTTTACACTCCTCGCCATGGACACGCATCCTCCGTCGAGACACAAATCTTCAACCCATTACAGACTTCTTCCCAGCGTCAGACGGGGCCATCGCCAAGGAGAGCATTGCGCACCACTCGCGAGGCGAAATCTTCTGTTGATCGATCTCTCCAACGCCACTCAAGACGAGATACTGTCTCCTTGCTCGATCCTCCAACATTCGAAGAGCTTCAAGCTGCCTCGCTCCGGTCCAGATCTAGACAATTCGCCAGCTCGTCCACCCAAACCCAGAGCCCACCCAAAGAAAAGCCATACACTTCTGGGAGATTGAAAGAGGAAAAGAGAAGGCTTTCGAGTGACACCGCGATTTACTCTCCACTGAACACAGACACCGATACACGCACCTTGAAGCACCAACAGGCTCCACTCGAGCCCTCTGGCTACGCTCCTCGACATCCGCCATCTCCTCCGTTGACACCACAGCATCGTTACAGCTTTTCGCTTGATGCCGACGATGATGACCTGCTGCCTACACAATTGGCCCCGCCCATACTTGACCGCAATATTCACCGCACTCCACCGTCATCTTCCGCTAGCGCCTCCACCACGCAAACATCACTACCCACACCCCAAGAAGCGTCGATTTCACGGACAACCGACAATATCCACTCTCATCCACAAACTGCACCAAACCAACCCCGTCCTCTCTCAGTCTTGGCCCGCCATTCCTCAACCAACGCAGTAACCTCTCCAACCATCTCAGACTTCTCCTCTGCCAACCCTTCACACTCCCCAGTACTAGACCTAGACGCAGACCTCGAGCCGCTCCCGCCACTCCCCTTACTGGATATCCCCAAAGTCATAGACCTTGATATTCTCCCCTGGGACAATCCATCCACCGATCCCTCCCCTATGGGCGAGACATGGAAAGATACCTTTTCCTCCCCAATCTCAACCCGCGCCTCATCGTTCGACTCCGCAGCCCCACCTCCTATCGCCCGCGCACCACGGCAGTCACTCCTGCCTACCCAAAAAGAAAAGCACCTCCAGCGAGAAATCACTCTAATCCGAAAAAGAAAGCCGCAAGAACCTTCTCCCAAATCGGTACCTCTCTTTCGCACCATTCCCCTCACAACCCCCAAGGCAATTCCTTACACCCAAACCATCCCGGGCATCCATCCCCACGAGATCGCAGTTTCCAGAACCGCAGCCCCTAGCATCCCCACCATCTTCGCCGGATACCAAGGCCCGTTTCCACCCAGTGTAGTAACCACCTGTTCCGCGCGAGGGGGCTTGCCCGACTGCTGCAAGAACGCCGGCAACCACAGCCACGACATTCCCAAAGACAAAGGCAAGGGGAAAGCCACCAACAAATCCTCAAATACCTCGCCACCCATATCCTCCACAACCACCCCGCCAACCCGCCGTCTCTCCCTCCGCCTTCCCACCAGCTCTTCCAGCTCTTCGAGCACCCAGAGAGCTCGGCCCAGCACAAGCGGTTCCACGTCCGGGGCGGAGAAGAGGAGGAGTTGGTTTGGGAACTCGAGCGTGACGCAGAATCTAGACCGCGCGCTGGGGTTTGGGGAAGTGAGGGAGAAGGGGGGGAGGGGGGTAAGGAGGAATTTGAAAGAGGGTGGACTGCTTTAAGGAGGCTTGGCGTCGAGGCGGTTCAGCTTCCAATCTTGGCTGCTGTGCGCGAGAACGGCGTGGGACGGCAAGAGATACGGAGCGAGGAGCGCGCAGTGGGGGGTGGTATAACATTTTTGCTCGTGCAGCCTTTGAGATTGGAGGTCCGATGGAAGTAGACACGCTGGGAGTCCCTGAGACAGAGGGATCTCCTGGCGGGTTTCCAGCAATCCAGCTTTGCTTCGCTGGCTACCTATTCATCTCCCTTATCCCCGCCTCTACCTAACTTACAAATCCCATTCCAATACCCCACCTACCATGTGAGCTTCCCTCACGATACCAAATCAAGACACATTGCAGGAATCTACAACCGACGGTTTCCCCTTTCAATTCCCCCCTCATTTCGTCTTCGTTCCCGTGCCTCCTAACCCCGGTCAGAACACACGCGTATAAAGAAGGGGGATTACGCCAATAGGCACGTTGGAGTCTGGATAATAGTAGGAAAAGGAGTGGAGCATTGTACAGGGCGCAATTAGGCAAACAAGCGGCCTACGTGCCTCCAAACCGCACTCAATGCCTGCGTATATCGAAACGTCCCATCATAGATGATCCTAAACCAACAAAACCCCCCTCCACCCTTCCCGTACCGCAAGAAACGCCATCGCTATCGAATGCGCTAACAGTACCTACACACACAGAAGAAGCGAGGGAGATCTAGCCCGGGGGAAGCGAGCTCGCGTCGACCAACTCGTCCGCGTTCTTCTCGGCCTCTTCTGCTGGGGCGTGCAGGGGCGAGCGGGGGAGCGCCATTAGCCCTGTGCGCGCGGACTCGAGGATGCCGAAGGGGGAGATGAGTTTCATGAAGGAGTCGATGCGGGTGGGTTTGGCGGAGCTGAAGAGGGGGGGGGGGTGTTAATTGTTGGGGA
>JAABUQ010011470.1_pt1 | contig 11309 bp, 14 predicted proteins | sample 5560001 | NCBI WGS metagenome assembly JAABUQ01 (sample SAMN10711888, study PRJNA513371) | rock metagenome | isolation source: Antarctica rocks | place: Antarctica: Victoria Land, Finger Mt nord | collected 2015-12-18
TTTTATTTTTAATATTTAAGATTTATTAGAATTAATTATTTATACCGGTAAATATAAAAAATATAAGAATAATAATAATAGAAAATATAATATTAAAAATATTTTATATTTAAGAATATTTAAGTAATTTAAGAACAATTTTAATATAAATTATATTTATTTAAATTTAATAATATTAAATAATTATAATAATAATTTAACAAATTAATTAAATAAATTTAATATAATAAATTAATAATATAATCTAGGCTTATAATTATCAGATATATTTAAAGTTAAATTATCTAATTAATAAATAATAAATAATAATATTTTAATATATATAATAATAAGGCCTTAAATAAGGGCAAATAGATATTTTTAACCCTGTTTTATACCAATTGCTTCGCCTGATAAAATAGAAATTAAGTGGTATAATAATAATGTTTTAGTAATATAATTAAGGGTCCAAATAACCCTAGAGAAAGCAAAATAGGAAAAACGGGCTGACAAGGGAAAATAGGGGCAATGACAGCTGACACATCTGGAGCAAGGTGAGAATTACTTCATATATTGAAAACAAGTTTGCATCCAGTCTGAATATAGCTACGATTTGGTATCAGATCAATGCAAGTCTACTCCAAGACGGTGGCTCTCGCGGTGTAAGCCCCACTCCGTCAAAGTACAGAAGTACGCCACAGGCCAGCAAAGGTCTACGATTCCACAGACGAAGATGCTATGTGAAGCCCATATGATTCTCTGGGTGCGTAGGTATTGATATTTCGTCCAAGGATAATGTGATAATTGTATTATTTCTACCACCGCCCGGTACGATCGGCACCAAGTGCTCCTGTCATCCTCTTGCAATACCAGGTTCCATCACTAAAAGACCAAGATCGAAAACGACTTAAATCTTGAAAGATGATGTTTCATCAACGGGCCAGTCAGCTTACTTCACCCAACGCTACTCCGGCACGTTTGGCGCCACGCTTCTCCAAAATCTGCATCTCGCTCCCCTCCCTGCCTCCCAAGTATCCGAATTCACAAGCACATTGTTCGTCTCCACGTTGCCCTCTGGCTGACTCCCTTCCAATCCCAAGATGCTCACATTTCTTACTGGGTACCCGCCCGTGACATTGAAGTTCATCATAATGTTGTTTGTTGGCGAGTACGCTTGCCAGCCGGGGTTGTTGTGAATAACAAAATTGCCGTACGTCTTTCGCCACTGCGCGACGAAATCGACCGGTAGGTTCAACCCAGCGCTGTATTTAGGGCTCACCCACCCGGCGGCGAGAAGCGTATACGTGTGGTAGGCGGGCGGAAGGGAAAATTGGTACTGCCAGCTCTCTTTGCCGGACTGCGGATTTGCAAATGCTTCCGCCAGCCAGTAGGCCGTGCAGACGAAGGTCAGCTCGCCGTAGAGATTGAAGGCGCGTTGTTGTTCGCCGGTCGCGAAGTTGCCGACTTGCAGCGCGCTAGGGTTGTGAGTGCCGGAGGAGGAGTAGGGTGCCGGGAGGGTGGGGAAGGAAGGATAGTGCGAATTGAGTTCAGCGAGTTGAGAGCTAGTGAGGTCTGGCAGGCGGTAGGATACGAACTCGTTGAACGAAGTGGTGTCGGTGATGGTTTGGGGTGTGAACAGGGCGCCTTCGTCGGCTACGTTCTAGATTCATGAAGCAAGGTTTAGTGGAGGCATTCATCCTAGGGATTTGGCGCAAGAGGGTAAGATGTTCGGAGTCAAGAGAGGGAGAACGGGAAGAAACGTACCCCTGTCAACATGCGGACACCATTGACCTTTTGCTCGAGAAGCTGTCGCGAGGGCACATCCCTGACGAGTTGACCGTCTGTAACGGGCAGGTAGGGCCAGGTGCCGTAAGGTGCTGAGACGTATTAAACTCTACGTTTCGCTTCGAACTTCACAACAGGATCGGACTGACCATGGGCCGTGACCTCAGAGCTGGCATTTTGCAGTGGGACTGTACCCGCATCCACTAGGCACTGGAAAACGTCCGAGTGTCTTGCGCAGCCGACTTGCTCTACGAACCTCTCATAATTCTGCTCGGCAAAAGCCGAATTGTATTCATGTTGCATCGGCAGATACGGACTCTCAGCAACAATGTTGATGAAAAGCTTCGTTCCCTGCGTGCCTCCATACGCCATTGCCTGCAACATGACACTGCCTCCTCCTGCACTCTGCCCTCCTATTGTTACCCTGCTTGGATCTCCTCCAAATTTCACGATGTGTTCCTGCACCCACTCAAGCGCAAAGTGCTGATCCAGCAGACCAGCGTTCACAACGCCCTTGGCGTGCACCTCGGCCGAAGACAAAAACCCAAACGCGCCGAGGCGGTATTGGATCGATATGCCGATGTAGCCGTTGTTGGCAGCGTGGATGAGGCCTGTGTGGTCATAGGTTGCGGCATCACCAATGCCGTAGCCACCACCGTGGATCCACAGGAAGACTGGCAAGTTGGAGGCCCCATGGGGCACGTACATGTTTAGGAAGAGACAGTCTTCGCTTGAGGGGTAAATTGGTGTGTAAGTTCTGCATTTGTCTTCATCAGCCCAGGTTCGGACAGAGACTTCTGTACGCTAGTCAGAAGAACGGAGTGGGAATAAGGGAAACCTGCAGTGGTCCGGAAAGGGATTGCGGGCAGCGCATGCCGAATTCTTTTGCTGATACGACGCCTTGTTCCATCAAAGGGTGTTGGGGTGGTTGCCAACGGAGTTTGCCAGTGGGAGGAGCGGCGAAGCGGATTCTATCCCACAGCTCATTAACATCATTACGGAATCTCATTAAATCAGGAACACATCATGATTCGGGGACGTACCCTCTGAACTGATTCAACCCGGTTGATGCATTATAAAACCCTTCATACTTCGCATACCCCAAATCAACAGTCAGGCCGTCAGACGCCTGCCCCCGTTCTGCGAGCGGCGACGAGACTGCAACATGACTTGAGGTCAGGAAGGTAAGAGCAAGAACCCCACCCAAGCACACCTTGGAGAAAAGACTACTGGCCATTTCGATGCGGTTTCGAGATTGCTGAAATAGACGAGTCAATCATCGACGCAAGGAGATTAATGGTCTTGGCCAGGGGCCAATTTGTATATACAGCATCTTTCCACAGTTCGGCGATACTCGCCTAACTCTTTACACTAATGAGTCAAACATTTGTCTAAGAAAAAAGGATCTTGATCAGTCACTGGCGTTCAAAGAAAGTCGCAGCTCTAGGTGAATATAGTACCGCCGTGAGAAGGTATAATACACAAAATGGCACTCGTACGGCCATATGCACGGCATCATTCAAACATTTGTGCGTGGATCTTTCACACTGAATAGGAACAAACAGCACATAGAAAAAGCGCTAGAACAGGTGGGAAATCGAAGCTCCGGTTTTTGCTAAGGGGTACATCGAAAGTCAAGACTTACCCCGCTGTCAAATTTTCAACAATATTATGAGCCTCGTTCAGAACCTTGGATAGAAAGTCTCAGATTGTCATTATGAACATCATCATTAAACGCAAGTATTGCCTGATCGAGGTGGTGTAAAGACCAAAGCAGTAATTCGCAACTTCGCGCGGGGCAAGAAACGTTGCTACAAGCGATGAAGCATGTTTCGTTTCCAGATTAGTACTCCATACTAGCAATTGGCACGTGCTTCGGGATATTCTTCGGAGTGGTTCCTACGTCAAGGAACCTACCGAACACCAGCTCGTAGGTAGCATCCTTGTGGCCGGGCCTAATGGACCACTTATCTTATGTCAATTTTTCATCAATTTGAGAAATCTTGGACCTAGAGAGCTCGAACAAATAGCAATTTACCGACTATGATTAAGAGGAGCAATGCGAGCAGGGATAGGGTACCTGGAGTCTGGATGATATCACGGATATGAGAAAGAACCCTAGAAAGTCTGTCGTGATTGTGTTTTAGCGCGAAGTGTGGAAGAGTCTAAGATACAGAAACAGACTTTGAGATCTGGATAAAGACGGTGATGCCGGTTGTCATCTATTCCCTTAGCCGTCAATCTGATCAATTCTCCTGGTGTTGCTGCCTCAAGTCCTCCAAGTGTCGAAGAAAGAAAGCTGCGAATTAAGCATATTTCATGTATCAACTACTTACACCTAAGAAAGCTGGCGTCGCTTCTCTACGTCCCTACACAGAGAGAGCGATGTTGAGCATTCTGGTAGAATTACCTTGGCATGATATTTGGGATGACTACCCAGAGCTGCATCAAATACTCTTTCCAGATCAAAGCACCTTCAATGGCTGCAAGTCAACAAGCTTTATCCAGTTGCCGTCACTGCATGGTCCTCGAACAGACCTCGAACTCATAGCACCGCCATGCTCTGGAAGCCTGGTTTCTGATCGAAGATGAAGGGTAAATTGGTGCCATTGTCACTTTTGTTGACTGACTGAGGGAAGTTTGAAGCTCGAGGAAATGTTTCGTCTCAGAGAAAATTCGGCCTATCCCCGAGGCCTCGTGCCTGATGTCCGCGAGATCGAGTCGCCGGGAAATCGCAAATTGATGGATAGTGGACAATGTAGAAGCAGTACGACTTGCCACCCAGGGAAAAGTCTGAAGCGAAGCTGTGATGTTGCATGGGTCTCTTTCCACAAAGTTGCCGTACTCGCTCGTTCCCTCAAGCATGAATGATTAGACTCTTCTATGAACGCTGGAAGACACTTGAACAAGTTCTAGCACATTTCTCTTCACAGACTGATGAAGGTCTGTCAGATGCAATATGTACTACAAATACAACTAAAAATGCGACCGCACTCAAAGTACGTTATTTAGATATTTATTGACATCTTTTACAGCTGACAAGGTCTGTCATTTGCGACTCGAATATATTTTCGGATTTTTGGGAAAGTTTTGTGCTAAACCTATCTGAGAGGTTTTCCCCCCTCCACTGCCGAGTGGTTTCCGAGAGTTCTCGCAGGAGCGTCTTGAATGAAAAAATGCCAGAATGCTTTTGATACGCTAGACCTGTTCAAGTGGGTTTTTTTCCCTCCAGCGTCGAGCGCCCCCGAAAGTCCGCGCAAGAGCTCGAACGATATCTTGAAAAATGCCCAAATATGCTTTTGATACGCTACACCTATATGAGCGGGTTTTCTTCCTTTAACGTCAGGGTCCCTCGTGAGCTCCAGGCTGAATTGGCGCAGCCCTTTTAAAACCACCAAATTACCTACATTTCGGAAAAGTATATATATCTACGGAGACACCAGTAGTTTTGGTTTGCGCTAGTACGAGTTGATCTTAGGTTCATCCTGGCCCCCGGAGTAGTTGCCTGGACGAAAGCACCCGGAAGATCTAAAAATTTTCGGCTTAAAATACTCTACAAGTAGGGGTCTCTAAGGACTTGTCCCTGGGACAGGCCATGTAAGATCAATTCAACAGCTAATTAAGTTCTTTAACCGGGGCCTTGCTCCAGGCCACTTATTTAGCCCTAGCCCTAAATTTCACTAGTCTCGTACTAGCGCGACCAAAACTACCTTATTGGTGTCATCCTCCCACGCCTCCGTACCTTACTTGTACATTCAATTCTAGTATTTTCTTTCGGAATGTGATTCAAACCTACTAATATGACTCTCGAATTTTTTTAAGAAAAAGTAACAAGACGGTAGAACATTATTTTGCTCCAAATTTAACCTGGCCACCTTCAATTTCACCAACCCTCGGCCAGCCATAACACTGATACGCTATACCTAACTAAGTGGTTTCTCCCGTCCAGCGTCCAACGGAGCGCCAAATTGAGCGCCGAATGGCATACGAGAATCGGAAACTTCCTCCATAACGCATGGCGTTTGGCTCTTCACCATTCATGACGCGAGAATCTTGGACAGGTTCTGATCTCATGGCTCCATGCCATTGCTCAGGCGCTGCTCCCTTCTGCCTTCACGCGTTCATACATCAAGTCAGCTCGAAGTCGTGACTACGACATGCTCCCTTGGGCCGCAAAGCGAGATGCAGAGTCTACACCATACCCTGCCTCCGGTGTCTCCTACAATAGCCTGCCCCACTGCCCTTATTCAGGCTATCTTTTCGCTCCTACCTGTCTACCGTATACTGGTTGTTTTGTCCATCGTCTAGCGATGCGCCTGCTTACTCCCAGCCAGACAAAGCTCCATCAAATCCGCGCTGTCTCTTCTTGTTTTCCTTTTCCCCTCTCTCTTTTGATTCGCTCTGCGTGCTCCTGACCATCTCTGTGGATATTTTTGCCGCGTCCAATGCTAAAGAAGAAGCTTTCTTTTAGCGAGCTTGTGAGAAAAGTTCTAGGATCTTTCATCCAGAGCCCCACCTGGTCGCTTGGATTTGCTCCCAGAACGTTGTGGAATCTTACGTGGATGAAGTATCTAGATCGTTACAGACACAACACTTGCCTCAGCGCCTGCTCAAGCTTGGCCTGATGATCAGAGGGTTGTCTCCTCTCGCGCCACGCTACGAAGTCATCTGGACGAACAAGTATAGCGCCTCGGGAGGAGATACCTGCAGCAGATTCAAACTCACCCTTTGAAGTGACAAGATCACCTTCTGGTCCTAGACAATATGCGTCAACGGCCATGCCTAGAATAGAAGATACTTTTTTTGCGGCCTCCAACCATGCAGCCCCCCCTTCTCCAGCCAGTAGTACAAAGTTCTTCCGGAACAAATCGAGAGTTGAGATACGTTTCCCTTGATAGTCAACCCATACGTGCGGTGCTCTCCTTCCAGGTCTTCCATCAATTGAGAGGAAAAGGCTTGGCAAAGTCCATGGCCTCCAGGTCATTCCTCCGAGCGGAGAAGTATCTTCTACGCAAATCGCCCTACTCGTATAACAATAGCCATGCCCTGACATTAAAGGCATCCTCCTCAGCCACCCCATCGCAACCGTCAAATTCCACTTCATTGACAAGAGCCCCCTCTCATCAACCCCACTCGCCGATGCCTCAGCAGCCGCCCGTCCTACGGGAATTCGCTCCGCATCATACGTCTCCAATAACGCCTTGCTCGCATGTTGTTCCAGTACCGCAGCGAGCTTCCAAGCAAGGTTATAAGCATCTGCAATGCCTGAATTGGCGCCCTGTCCTGCCCATGGCGGCGTTTGGTGCGCTGCGTCGCCAGCAAGGAAGATACGCCTATGTTGCAAACGCTCTGCAATTCGTACGGATGCCTCCCAGGGGAGGATACTCTCAATATCGATCTGGATTTCCGGCATATCTAATGCGATGCGCAGCAATTCTTTGCATCTCTCGGGCGGGAAGTCTGAGGCTTTCTCGCCTTTCGACGGGCCATATAAGAGGTGGAAAACCCAGCGGTCGCTGTTGTTGATTGATGTGAATAAGCCACATACTTCGGGGCGCTCGATTCTACAGAGAGAGAACTCGCGTTGGTGGACAAGGGATTTGAGGTCGGCGTGGAAGAGAATATTAAGGAGATGGCCCAATGTACCTTAGCCGGTTATTGGAGTGCCGAGTTGAGTGCGGATTGGACTCCCTGCTCCATCAGCGGCGATGAGATAATCTGCACGAACAGTCGAGATGGCGCCGCTCTCCCGATCCTCCAAGGTAGCTGTGACACTATCTCCATCTTGCTCAACGCCGATACATTTCGTAGAAAACCTCACCTTAGCCCCGCGTTCCCTCGCGACGTCTACTAGGACCGGTTCGATCATATCCTGTGTGACAAATGTGCCATTCATTGGACTTATTGGCGCAAGCAGCCATTTAAGGGAAACTTCCTAGGACCTTCTTTTCGCGATCTTGCTCCGATGACTTCCTTGAACGAATGCCCAGAGTGGAGACCCATGCTAGGTGACATTGCAGCACCGGCTTCGCGAACGAGGCCATCGATTCCGAGATGACGGTACAACTCCATAGTTCGTGCATTGACACTCCGCGCGCGGGGGTGGATTGATGTCCCTGAGTGGCGCTCGATGAGCAGCGAATGGATGCCGGAGTAGGAGAGGCAGAGAGAGGCTGAAAGGCCTACGACGCCCCCCCTATGATCAGGACGGGGAGTTGGGTTTCAGAAGACATGGTCGATGGAATTGTAAGATGAAAGATAGAATTCGTGACAGAAGACGAGAAGAAGGGCCTAGGCTCGGAGGATATCTATTTACTTTTCGTTCTTGTGGTGACGTACTCCGTATCCGTATCCGCAAGGCTAATGCCAAGCTTTATAAATGTCTGGGGCATCTACCCGAGCTCCCAAACCAATTTCATAGGTTACACTTTCGACTGAGTGCCCTTTGAAGATGGCCGCCAATTCAAGATCTCATGTTACGACAAGCGTATCGATGCTTGACCATGTCACCAAAGCAAACAAAACGTCCTCTTGTAGCCGTGGTTGGCGCTACAGGGACAGGAAAGTCTCAACTCGCCGTTTCTTTGGCTGAGCAATTTAATGGCGAGATCATCAATGGCGATGCCTTACAGATGTATGAGGGTCTTCCTATCGCTACAAACAAGCTGTCGGTACAAGAAAGGAAAGGTGTACCGCATCATCTATTGGGATGTGTAAGATTGGAAGAAGAACCGTGGACTGTGCGGCAGTTCCATGAGCGAGCTACTAGTATAATTGATGATATCAGGTCAAGGGGCAAGCTTCCGATATTGGCGGGAGGAACACACTACTATACTCAGTCACTCATGTTCAACAAAGTCCTCGAAGAAGACAAATCCGAGCATCTTTCTCTAGAAGAGCAAAACCACACATGGCCTATTCTCGAGGCTAGCACTGAAGACATGTTGGAGGAACTTCGAAAAGTTGATCCTGACATGGCTATGAGGTGGCATCCAAAAGAACGAAGGAAGATTAGACGAAGTCTCGAGATTTGGCTACAGACTGGCAAACGAGCTTCTGAAGTTTATAAGGAGCAGCGTTGTGGGGACAATACTGGTGTTGGGGGGGGAAATTCTACCTCTCATCTATCCCTGGCTCACGATACGCTCGTTTTCTGGACCCATGCGAGATCTGATATTCTCAGCGCCCGATTGGATGAGCGCGTGGACAACATGATCTCAACCGGCTTACTTGATGAGGCTCAGTCGATGGCAACCTTCCTCTCCGCCCAACAACATCAAGGACTTGAGATAGATCAGGGAAAAGGCATATGGGTTGCCATCGGTTTCAAAGAATTGCTGCCCTACCTGAGGAATGGCAATGCTCCAGGAAACACCCGTCAGGAAGGCATTGAACGCATAAAGATTGCCACGAGACAGTATGCTAAACGTCAGGCTCGATGGGTCCGATTGACACTCCTCCAGGAGATGGCCATGGCACAAGCTGATTCGATGATGTTTTTACTTGACGCTACCGATGTCTCACAGTGGTCATCTCTCATTGAGGTACCAGCAAGGGAAATCACTGCAGCTTTCCTGAACGGTGATCCCTTGCCTTCTCCCAATTCACTCTCAGATTTGGCGAAAGAGCTTCTCATCGCGGAAAGAAAGGAGAAGTTGGCTTCACGACACTGCATGCTTTGCAACAAAACATTGATGTCGGAGGCCCAGTGGATATTACATTCAAAGAGCAAAGGACACCGAAGCGCCGCCAGACCCGAAATTGATTGGCAAGCCCTGTATCCGAAAAAAGAGCGCGAATGATTGCAGAAATATATACTTTAGAGGACCATGCATTGTCTCTTGAGCAAGCTAGCTCTGATGGAAGAAAAGCTCTGACATTTTGAGTGCCAAGCCAGGCAATTCACGTTGTGAAATCTTGTGATTTGGACTATTCCTGGCCAATGCTTTGACACCTCGGACATCAAACCGTCGACACGCACATTGCGAAAAAATGCGCACACACGAAAGCTATGCGACTCAAGAATGCCCTCTACTGGCGTCTCACACTCTGGCTGATTTCAACCGTTACTAACGCCATGATCTCCACTAAAGGGCAATGCACCGACCATGCACACAGAGCCGCAGAGCATCCGTTCGCGTAGAGACATGCTCCATAGTAGCTGAAGAGCTTGTTGTGAAGTCGCAGAGCTGCTTGAAAGCCGCACGAAGATCAATTCCAGACGTGTGGATTGGGAATACATTCATGGTATTGGGCGTGCACGCTGATGCATTGAGAAAGTCAAGCTCCGAAGCAAGAGGACAGTGAGAGGAGAGCAATTGAATCCGTTACCCCAGATTCTGCACCGACCATCTTTGACGTTTTGTGGGGAGAGTCTATAGGTACCTTACCTAGCCTGCAGCGCCTGTCGCGACCATCCTTACGCCATGAGCCAAGCGAAACCGCGTTGACCCCGCGGCCACTCTTCTTGCTTTTGGCGCCCCTCTCATGGTGATCCCGTGGGTACATACTAGGAAGTCCAGGGACAACTTTTTAGGTAATAGACTTACTTTTCAGGGCCCTTTATCCAATGATGCCAGTCATGCCAAAATAATTCTCCACCATGACCACTGAAAACATTACTGTCTCGGCCGTCTTTCTCAATCAAAAAGACCCAAAACACAAAATGCATTTTCGCCACGGAGTATCTATACATTATACTCATTCTTGATTTGCGCTTTTTTGTAGTAAGTGAGACTGCGCTCGTCTATATCGCTGTACTACTAAGTTAACCCTGGAGACATCCTGGCAAATGCCTCTTGGACCTGCTTTTCTGTCTCGGATCCGCCTCACCATCTCTCTCGTCATTCCAAAAAGTCCTCGTGCGACTCGCATTAAGCCTTTCCATGCGATCCACTCTTCTTTTCACAGCAAACGCACTTTCCCCTAGGGCATTTCCCATTCATCACTCTGACTCGATCTCATAATGGAAAAGCAGAAAGCAACGTATAGCCTCTTCCCATCACCACCCACCAGCATCCCCAGTCGGAGTCGCCAATCCGACGAGCGATCAAGCCTCTCCATAAATCAACCACCACCCTTCGTACCACCTCAGCAGGCCTTACCGCCAGTCTCCCGATCCCCTTCACTGGCACAACACCACCAACATACCCCTTCAAACGCACTTGCCCGAGCACCAGACTCCCTTACCTCCCTTCCCGAATCCTCAAAACGACGATCTCAAAATTCCTTCTCACAAATCCAGGACCTCCCACCATTACGACACTCGCGACAATCACGGCACTCATCCCAAAGCCACCCCCCTCAGCACGAAATGCACACCTCACACCTCTCCACCTCCTCCTCCCCCGCAACCTCAACCTCAACCTCCTCCCTCTCCCTCTCCCTCCCCAAACCCCCCCTCAACCTCTCACCCACCCAATCCCCCAACCACAACCCCACCCCCAACTTCCAACACAAAACCGCCTACTTCCACAGCGGCATCGGCGGCCGCGGCAACTACCGCAAAGTAATCCGCGAGAACGACCGAGCCCCCCTCGCGCACG
>JAABUQ010011471.1_pt1 | contig 11308 bp, 14 predicted proteins | sample 5560001 | NCBI WGS metagenome assembly JAABUQ01 (sample SAMN10711888, study PRJNA513371) | rock metagenome | isolation source: Antarctica rocks | place: Antarctica: Victoria Land, Finger Mt nord | collected 2015-12-18
CTGTCAAGCAGCTTAAAGAACTCCTAAAAAGTTTGCTCAATGATGGCGAGCTAGTGATTAACTGGAATAGGAAAGTCCGTAATAAGGGTAATAGAGTTGTTGCAAATTAGATGTCTATTAGCTTAAAACACTCAACGTGAATGTCAAAGGTACGATTTACGGTTGTCGGGCGGCGATCCCGCACATGCTGCAAAATGGTGGCGGCTCGATTGTCAACATCTCAAGTGTAAATGGGCTTGTGTCTGAACCTTTCTTAGCCGTGTATTCGGCATCTAAGGGAGCGATCGTGATGCTTACCCGAGGTGTGGCACTCGACTATGCAAAGAAGGGCATCCGCTGCAATGCAATCTGCCCTGGATGGGTGGACACACCCATCAACTATGCACATGCTGAGATGCTCGGTGGGTTGCAGAAGGTGTACAACACGATTGACTCGTTCCAACCGATTGGTCGCCCCGGCGAGCCCCGCGAGATCGCACATCTCGCGCTCTTCCTGGCGTCAGATGAGGCGTCGTTCATGACTGGTTCGATCATTGCTGCCGACGGTGGCATGACCGCACAGTAGGAGAGACAGCGGCGATACCATAAGTTGGTATGTGCTCTTCGAGACCCACTTTAGTTAGTGGAGAAAATATGATATGTACTTAACCCCAAAAGAATTAGAGCGATTGACAATTTTCACAGCAGCGGAAATTGCGCGACGGCGTAAGGAGCGTGGCATTAAGTTAAATATCCCTGAGGCAATTGCTTACATTACCGACTTGATTATTGAAGGTGCCCGAGAAGATAAAACAGTCGCTCAGTTAATGTCAGAAGGTTCAACCCTGCTAACGACCGATGATGTGTTACCAGGTGTGCCAGAGCTTATACCTCTAATTCAGGTAGAAGCCCATTTTGCCGACGGTACTAAGTTAGTCAGTATCCATAATCCAATCCGAATGCCAGAGGATTAAAGCTTAATCATGCCCAGCAACGCTAATGCAATACCCGGTGAGATCTTTTGCGAACCCGGCACGTTGGAGCTAAACGCGGGTCGCGCTGCCAAAAAAATTACTGTCGCCAATCTTGGCGATCGCCCGATTCAAGTTGGCTCCCATTTTCACTTTTTTGAAGTGAATCGAGCCTTACAATTTGACCGTGCTCAGGCATTTGGATTTCGGTTGGATATCCCAGCAGGAACAGCCATCCGGTTTGAGCCAGGTGACACAAAAGAGGTGACTTTGGTGGCAATTGCCGGAGAACGTCACGTCTATGGCCTTAACAGCTTAACCAATGGTGCCCTTGATTCGCCCAGCGTGAAGGCAGAGGCACTCTTGGTGGTGCAGGCTCTTGGCTTTGCCGTCGTACAACAAGAGGACACCAATGAGAATTAACCGCGATCGCTATGCTGAGCTGTTCGGTCCCACTACAGGAGACCGAATTCGACTGGGCGATACCTCCTTAATTGTGGAAGTGGAGCGAGACACTACTGTTTATGGCGACGAGTGTGTTTTTGGCGGTGGTAAGACTCTCCGAGATGGACTGGGGCTGGCACCTGGCGTTACTGCGACTGATGGTGCTCTGGATCTGGTGCTCACTAATGTGGTATTGATGGACCCAGTTCTGGGAATTGTGAAAACGGATATTGGGATTAAAGACGGCAAGATTGCTGGCATCGGTAAGTCTGGCAATCCTGGTATCATGGCTGGCGTAGACCCCAATCTTGTCATCAGCGCTAATACAGACGTTCGTTCAGCCGAAGGCTTAATTGCTACACCAGGAGGCATAGACTGCCACGTTCACTTTGACAGTGCAGGTTTATGTGCAGAAGCTCTCTCTAGTGGCATTACCACAATGCTTGGAGGTGGTTTAGGACCAGTCACTGTCGGCATCTGCTCTGGAGGTGCTTATAATTTGGGGTTAATGCTACAAGCCTCTGAAGGCTTCCCAATTAACTTTGGATTTCTTGGCAAGGGCAGTTCTAGCCTTCCAGCAAGTCTGGTGGAGCAGATTGAAGGGGGAGCGTTTGGGCTGAAGATTCATGAAGATTGGGGCGCGATGCCTGCCCTGATTGATACTTGCCTATCTGTTGCCGATGAATACGACTTTCAAGTTCAAATTCATACAGATACGCTCAACGAATCTGGATATGTTGAAGATACACTCGCTGCAATCAAGGGGCGAACCATTCACATGTATCACACCGAAGGAGCCGGAGGTGGACATGCACCAGATATTATCAAAGTCGCTGCTTACTCGCATTGCTTGCCTTCTTCCACAAATCCAACGAACCCATATACGGTCAACACCTTCGACGAGCACTTAGACATGGTGATGGTCTGCCATCATCTCAACCCTAAGGTGCCGGAAGATGTAGCTTTTGCAGAATCACGGATTCGGGCTGAAACAATTGCTGCTGAAGATATTCTGCACGATATGGGCGCTATTAGCATGATGGGCTCAGACAGTCAAGGAATGGGTCGGATCGGTGAGGTTATCTGTCGGACTTGGCAATTGGCCTCAAAGATGAAAGACCAGCGAGGTACCTTACCTGAAGATAGCAGTCGCAACGACAATCACCGCGCGCTACGTTACTTAGCCAAATACACAATTAATGTGGCACGAACCTGTGGAATTGCTGACTATGTCGGTTCTATAGAGCCTGGAAAGATTGCTGATATTGTTCTATGGCAGCCGGGTTACTTCGGAATTAAGCCAGAGTTGATTATCAAAGGAGGGTTTATTGCTTGGGCACCGATGGGCGAATCAAACGCCTCTTTGATGACTTGTGAGCCTATTATATATCGGCCTCAATGGAGTAGCTTCGGTAGTGCAATACAATCAACTTCAGTCTGTTTCGTGGCTCAAGCAGCTTTAGATCAGGGATTGCAAGACAAGCTAGGACTGCGTAAACAACTCCTGCCAGTGCGAGGTACCCGCACTCTGACAAAGGCTTCGATGTTGCACAACGATGCCTGTCCTCAAATTGAAGTTGATCCGGATACCTTTAAGGTCAGAGTCAACGGCGAACTCGCCACCTGTGAGCCAGTTAGCAGAGTCCCACTCGGTCGGCTTTACATGTTCAGATAAACCAGATAAGGACAAAAGCCATGAACAAATCAGTAGCCCGACTTGGGGTTGGGGGTCCGGTTGGCAGTGGTAAAACAGCTCTACTGGAATGTCTGGTGCCGTTGCTAATGAAGCAAGGAATTGAAGTGGCAATTGTGACCAATGACTTGCTGACTCAGGAGGATGCAGACCGCCTCAAGCGCAAAGGCTTACTGCCAAGTGAACGTATCATTGGCGTGGAGACTGGTAGCTGTCCTCACACAGCGATCCGAGAAGACCCAACGATGAACCTCCTGGCAGTCAGTGACTTAGAGTTGCTATATCCTCAGCTAGACCTAGTTTTTATCGAGAGTGGCGGCGACAATCTGGCTTCTACCTTCAGCTATGACCTGGTTGATGCCTATATTTTTGTGATTGATGTTGGGGCAGGGGACGACATTCCCCGTAAAAACGGCCCAGGCTTTATGCAGGCGGATTTAGTAGTGATTAATAAAATTGATATTGCTCCCTATGTTGGAGCAGACCTGGATCTGATTCGCAAGGAAGCCGCCGAGCGACGCCGGGGCAAACCGATTGCCTACACGAATTGCAAGACTGGGGATGGGCTGGATGAAGTTGTTTGCTTTATTCTGGAAACTGTTCTATTTCACGCTTCACTAGTAGGGGGTGTCGCCAAAGAAGGTCAAGATATTTATGGTCACTGAGGTTAATTTTGAGACGACTTCAGCAATTGAAGTGGCAGCGACCCCAGAAATGCACCTCTATCTGCGTCTGAGTTGCGATCGCGATGGCTGCTCCGTCGTCACTCGCCAGTATGCCGCTTACCCCTTCCGACTCTCTCGGACTTTCCGCCTCGATCCAACTGACCCGAGGCGCGCCTACCTTTATATGATGAATGCTTCGCCGGGACTGCTGGCAGGGGATAATCTGCGAATTTCCTTACAGTTAAATGCAAATACCAGCCTCTACCTGACTGACCAGGCAGCAACGAAGGTTCACAGCATGCCCACCGGGAACGCTGCAAAAACGGTGTACGAGATTGCAGTAGGAGCAGAGGCGAACTTAGAGTTTGTTCCAGAACCCCTAATCCTTTACACAGACGCAACCTTAGAACAAATCACTCAGGTGACTCTTCATCACACTGGGCGGCTATTTTTAAGCGAAATTATTCTTCCAGGACGTTTGGCACGGGGTGAGTCCTATCGCTTCCACCATTATTTCAGTCGCTTGCAAGTTACTTCTTCCACCGGAAAACTGTTGTTTGCCGACGCAATGCGCTTAGAAGGAAAGCTCAACCAATTTAGAGATAGTAGTGCTTTTTCTTCTCTACCTGTGCTCGGCAACATCTTCATAGTCTTGCCTGATATAGACCTGAAACTGTTGCTTCTAGAGCTAGATGATTTAAAGGCTGCAGATTGCTTAGAAATGATAGCAGGCAGTTCCCTTCTACCCCACTGTAATGGTCTACTGGTCCGGGCAATGGCGAATAGTGCTAATGCTCTCAAAAGTTATGTTCGGTACGCCTTAAACTGCGTGCGTCGAGTGAGCGGTCAATCTTCCTTACCGGAAATTCCTAAATAACTGAGTTATATCGAATCCGAATGAAAGCCCATATTACTTATTTTTCTCCACTCCCCACTCCCGGTTTAATTGAGGGTAATTAAAAGAAGATGATATTAGCACATACCTATATCGGCAACTGGATTAGTAATTCAGATTTATCTGAGCGATTCAAGCAAGCACGCACACGGGGTATTTGCCTAGAGGTTTTTCTGCGCCAAGTCGACAGTCTTAAGGGCCGAATTCATGCAACATCGTCATCTGGTGAAGTTGTTGGAATCATTAAAGGACGCGATTGGACTCTAACAGAAGGAGATGTTTTCGAAACTGATAAAGGTCAATTACTTATCATTCATCTGGAAGAACAAAAGGTAATGGTGTTGAGTTTCACGGGCGAGGCTAAAGGGCATGAAATTGAGCTAGTGCATTTAGGGCATGCAATTGGCAACCATCATTGGCCCCTAATCGTGCGAGGAGACAAGATTTATATTGATTTAGTAGCGGGTATAGAAGTAATGGAATCTGTGGTTCGTAGTTTTAATATTCCTGGTCTGTATATGACATACGAGTCTCGCTCGTTTGATAACCAACTCACATTTTCCAAACATTCAGATCACAAGCACGATGAACAGGAGTCGTGACGTCAGTCGTCAAAAGGAGCCAGTTGCGTGCGTGGGTTCCCCCCGTTGAGCAAACTGGCGTTCAGAAGAACCCTATGAGTAATCATTTCTCTGCTGTAGATCGGCGACTTGCCTTAATGCAATTGTCTGACTCTTTTTTTCCGTCAGGCTCTTTTACGCTATCTCATGGGCTAGAGTCACTCATTTACTCTGGTCAGCTACAATCAGCAGACGACTTTCAGGATTTTCTGCGTTTGTTGCTGCACAACAAAGTTGGTCCGTCAGATTTAGTGGCGCTAATTCATGCATATCGCGCTAGCGCATTGGATAATTTGGCTGAAGTTCAAAAAGCCGATATGAGACTATTTGCTCAAACTTTGGTACAAGAAGCACGCGAAGCACAGCGTAAGAGTGGTCGAGCCTTGCTGATGGTTGCTCGCTCTACTTGGGCAGATTCACAGTTAGAATCCTTAGCATCGTATGCGGCAACAGGCCAAATTCAGTGTTTACACCCGGTAATATTTGCTGTAGTTGGACGTGCAGCTTACTTAAGCGAGAGTGATACAGTTCTTGCTTTTCTCCATAGCTTTTTAACAGGCTTATCTGGTGCCGCAATTCGACTTGGTGTATTAGGACATGTGCGAGCCCAGCTTATACTTAAGACAATTGCGCCAGAGGTTGAAGCAGTAGCCAACAAAGCTGCATGTATGGACTTAGAGAATATGTGGTCGTGTACCCCGTCCATAGACATTGCTCAAATGTTACATAAGCGACTGCCGCAGAAGCTGTTCACGAACTAGGAACTGAAATTACGAATTCATAGAAGGAAAAGAAGCAACGATGAAATGAGCCTTATTGGTGATCGATGGGGCGCATCTAGTGGTTGGGGAAAGCTTTGCGATCGCGTACTAATGCTCTAACTGCTGTCTAACCCAGGTACGGAAAGCACGGGTTATCGCAATTTCCCCAGTCTTTCTGCTTTCTTGGATAAATCGGGGAATCTCAGTCACTGGTACAGGCGCAAAGGTAGGGCTGCTGTCACGCTCTAAATATTGGCCCGATTCAAGTGTGTAGATTTGCAGCACACTCCCGTTGTAGCGCCAGAATTCAGGAACTCCCATTGATGCATAAAGCCGGAACTTATTTAACTTAGACCTGGAGTATTCCACCTCCAGCACCAAATCTGGGGGTGGATCTGAGCCTAAGTCAATATCTTCCTTGTCCCGGACTCTGTACTCATTTTGAATATAATAGCTGCTGTCTGGTTCGGCTCCACGCTCCAAGTCATTCCGCGTCATGGTTAGTGAGCCAGCCCGTTTAATCTCCATGCCCAACTCCTCGCACAGCACACCAACAAAGACTTCAATGAGTCGATTGGAGTTCTCATGCGGCATCAGTGGGGACATAATTTCCACCGTTCCCTCGTCATAGGCTAGCCGAGAGCCACGCTCAGAGCCCATTTCAACCAGCATAGCCTTAAACGTTTGCCAACTGATGTTATGAAGTAAGACTCGTTGTTCTACAGGCGTCGATGTCTTCACCATAGGACTGGTTAATTAGGTTTTCGCTTTTTTCACGATTGAACACGTTGTCTTTAATCACAACTGTCCCATCTAATCAAGTCTAGCTCGTGCTTTAAGCAGTTTTAGGCAAGGTTTAGCTTAGCGCTGTTTTCTGCGCGACTACTGATACCGTTGGCGAAGTCACGCCTTGAGTAGTATCTAGTCTAACAACAGAGCTTTTAGCCACAGCCGAATCAGGGTGAGAGTTTCTTCCAGCCAGTTCGCACTTCGGGCTTCGGAGCTTCGCCAAACCCTTAGTAGAGCTGCCTGGAGAAAGATTGCAGATAGTCAAATTTAAAGCTAGCTTAGGACTACCTTCTCTCCTAAAGTGCCCAAATGACTACCTCCCCCCCTAAAAATTTAGTCTCGTCAGGCAGTGATGAGGCCAACCAGGAGCGTCCTCTAACAATTGCTCAGCGTCTGGCACAGCGAGAGAGAGCTTTTCTAGAAGGTCCCGCCGATCTATCCGAGCGCGAGACCCGCAAAAGAATTGCTTATGACTCTGCTAGGGAGCGTCATCAAGCTCGTGAGAACTAATGTCCCCGCTCCTGGCTTTAGTCGATGCTGGACCTTTAGTAGCCTATTACAACAAAACCGATTCACACCACACTCAGATTTGTACCTATTTTGACAGTTGCACGTTTGGGCTAGTCACTACAGATGCTTGTCTAGCTGAGGCTATGTATTTACTACGCTCTTCCCACAGAGTCCAAAGTAGCTTGGCAAGGGATATTGCCGAAAGGATTTGGCAGCGAGAGCCATTAATAGATAGTGATTTTGAGAGAATCGCTGTACTGTTTGAAAAGTACAGCGATCTGCCCGCTGATTTTGCTGACTTGTCTTTGATAGTGATTTCCGAGCGACTAGATCTACCGAGAATCGTAACTCTAAACAGCGATTTCAATATTTATCAACGGTTCCGGGGCAAGCCACAGCCTTTTAACAGAGTCTTCTATCCGCGCGCTTAGTCAAAGAATAATGGGTAGATTACGGCAATACTCCTGTTACTGTTTGCCCGTCTGCCTATCGGTCTGAGTGCAATGCAAGATTACTGCTGGCTAATCCGCCCTTAGTTGCAGTGCCTGCTCTTATTACCTCTAAGTGTAGCGACCTGCAATACTAATCGCTCAAACCTGCAATCAAGACATTTCCCAACCAGGATTAGGGCTCTTCCGCGATTTTGGTGATCGGGGGCTTGAGATCGTCCTGAAACCCAGAATTTACGTTGTCCGAATTGGCGATCGCACCCAGTCATCACCAAAAGTGCGTATGAGCCTTAATGTGGTCTCAAAACTGCATTGATTGCGGGCTAGAACGATTAGTATTGCGGTCCGCTACAGATAGCGGTCTGCCACGGGAATCAAGCGGCTGGTTGAGCTTGCCTTGGCGCAACTGCAAGATTAAACATAATCGGAATAATGCTTAGATGAGCAGAAGGAACTCTACCTTTGGTTTACCTCATTGAACTGTCTAGCTGTCAGTGTAGAAACCTTTTGCTCGGCTTTTTTTTGAATTTTCATCATCCACTCTCTGGATATATTTTTGATAGTAGTTTATCGCACTGGTCAAGTCACCTTTGTGCTCTTTCATCATGGCAAACTCTAGATAATCCTGTGTAGGAATAGCTAGATTTATTTGAGAGTAAATGTTAAAAATAGGTGTAATCCCTGATGTAACAAGTGCTGAAATCATCAGGGAAACATAAAACGGATACCCTACTCTAGCCAAAACTGAAAAACCATACGCTGCTATGCCGAGGAATGCCAAAATAACAATGAGAATTACAGCTAGATATGGGTCCTGAAAAGCTTCATGTACTGATTGAGAAAATTCCGAAGATAAACTATGAAAGGTCCAACCTGCTAGGCCAGAAGCAATAGGAACGGTATACCTTCTCCAGTTTGAGTACTTTTCTGGAATACTGAGCAGGAGTGACACAATACTTGCTACTCCAGTCACTAAAGACCAAAAGTCTGGAATATTCATCTTAAACTCTCCTTGCAGGGAATCCCAGTCCAGAGTTTTTTAGGTTTACGCAGTGTACGTAGCCACTATATTGAGGATGCCCAACTACATGAGTAAATTTCACAAATTCATTTTCAGTCATATTTACTCATCAGATGCCCATTCAAGTCGGCGTTTCAGGTCATTGCAGTGACTGCGTGGTAATTCCTCCTCATGCTGAAGTCTACCGGCCACAATTCCAGGTGCAATGCCGATTTTTGAAGCAAACTGCCGAATCCCAGCTTTAGTCCGTTTTTGACTCGATGCCAGAAATCGCTCCCATTCAGCTGGTGGGATCAGTTGGTCCGCTGCGAATTTGTTTGCCTCTTTTTCTTCCTCGTCTTCCTGATTCTCCTTGAACTCCAGAAATACATTTCGCTTACCATGCAGCAGAATGTGACCTGCCTCGTGAAAGAAGGAAAACCAAAAGTGGTCGTCAGTCTTGTAGCGTAGGCTAAGTTGAATCAGCGCCTTATTAGGTTTCAACCAGCGAGTGGCTCCACTAGTCTGTATCTTAAGTAGTTCAGGCACAAAGACTACAGCCACACCAGCACAGGCGCACAACCGCACTATTTCAAACTGAAAAACCTCTTGTGGTTCAATAGTCAAAGTGCGAACTTGTTGCAGTACCTCCCTAAACTTGCTTGGATTATAGGCACCACAATTAATCTGGGCTGCTTCAATTTCCCCCTGACACAGCCAAGCAGCAACAGCACCAGGATCGCTTTGGAACGCAAGAGATTTCCGAAAGTACACCTGAGCGCTTCCCCAAACTGTTTGCCATCGCTCAGGAGAGGCTACGCCGAAAAAATTTAGCACTTCCCGCAGCTGCTCAACCTTGTCTTTGCAGTCCTGAATCCATTTCTTGTTAATCATGTCCTTTATAGGTATTTGGTCAAGCCAATCCACCTGGTTGGACAAGCGCTCTTGCTCTTCTTGCCGTGCTAAAGCCTCCCGGTAGTGTCGTTCAAGATTGTTCCAAAACCTGGCTGGGATACCTAAGACCCGCTCTAGCTGCAATGCTGTCTCTGGAGTAATTGCAGCATGACCATTGATGATTTCGCTAATTGTCTTCCTGGGTCGCCCCATCCGTTCTGCCAGTTCTGCCTGAGACATCTCACGCTCCTCAAGGATCTCCTCAAGGGTCTCACCAGGAGGAGAAACATAGTCTGGCGTGTATTGATTTTGAATTACTTCACTCATGGGTATCCTCCACGCCGAGAATCCTAACGGCAGTTACTTTAGTCCAGTCGATGCCACCATCTGGTTTAGTGGGAATTGGTTGATTTGCTAGCTCGAATATAAGCCTATATGGTTGCTCCAAATCCAGGGAGAACTGTCCCCAACGGTCATAAAGCAAGTCATGACATCGCCCTGAAACACCTCGCATATCCTCAAGCACTTCGGCTGCACGGAGAGCGTCAAGCCGTCGCCGAATGTATTTAGCTCTTTTTTGCCCGTGGTTTCTTTCTAGAAGCCTCTGGTTATTGCACTCTTTTTCAAATTGCTTGTCTTTAAATACAATATCCATTGTACCAGAGATTTTTCAATAATAGTTAACCCCAAGGGTAACAATTTTTTAAAGAATCCTGACGAAAATTTGAAAAAATGCACCACATATAGTGGTTACTTCGCTTTAATCAGAACAAATGTCCTAAATATAGCGTTGTGCCTTCCAAAAATTTTGTTAACCTTTGACGTTAAGATACCCTAACAGCTGTCGGATGCCGCTGAATACCCGTTCCATAAAAGCCCAACATCTTGACTGGTCTATTTTTAGACAAAGTTTTATTTGGGATTTGTTACTACCAGTCTTTGGAAACCCTAGCCCCGACCGTCGGTGACTCTGGCATCGCTGCTCACAGAAAAAACAGTTACACTATGGCAACCATTTTTTTCGCTCTTGCCCCAACCGTCAGTGACTGACATCACTGCTCTCTCTGCTCTCTCTGCTATCGGTTACGAATCAAGGAGCGCTGATTATAGCCGAAAGCAGTGAATGCAGCGAGAGCATAAGCAAATATCATCGAAAATGGCTCAAAGCTTGATTCTGTCACCGCCGGATTGATAAGCCTTAGTTAAGTGGGGATTGACGGGGTCAACCAGATAACGACAAATCAATACTTTCACCCTGCTATTCCACGTTACACCGATTTCGTGTAGTCTGGTGAGACGGGCAAATTTATCCGATGAAAGTTGCAGGCAACGGGCAAGGGAAGATCCTCACCCCAGATGAGTTGAGGCGACTGTTTACTGAAGGGGTTCACGAACCCACGGGATAGAGCACTGTTTGGCATCTGCTTATTTACCGGCTGTCGCGTGGCGGAGGCGCTTGCCCTCCAGACCACAGATATCATTGGTGAGACTTTGACTAATAGACAAGTCTACCACGGCTACCAATTTAAGCCGGGACAGTATGCAAGTGAGGCCTTTGAGAGTGCGGAGATGGTTTAGCACTTCTAGGTAGGGGTAAGTCAGGCATGTGTTCGACAATGAACTCGAACAAGTCTGGAA
>JAABUQ010011473.1_pt1 | contig 11308 bp, 13 predicted proteins | sample 5560001 | NCBI WGS metagenome assembly JAABUQ01 (sample SAMN10711888, study PRJNA513371) | rock metagenome | isolation source: Antarctica rocks | place: Antarctica: Victoria Land, Finger Mt nord | collected 2015-12-18
TGTGGCCTAAGATCAACCTGTCCACGAAAGCGGGGTAACTCCAGTCTTCCGTTTGCGGTGTTCCTTGTTGGCTTGCTTCTCATGTTGTCAACAGCGAGTGATGCACTGGCAGCGTCATCGGGAACCACGACCCAGACGGGCAAAATGACGGTTGATTGTCAGCAGACACTGGCAACGGCAAAAGGGCGTGCCACCGCCAAGCGGCTGCACCTGTGTGGACAATCAACGGGCGGTGTCCAACCGAATAATACGGTCTATGGTGCCTGTGGGAGTACGACACTCACCCTAAGTGATGGTGGGGCTGGGGAGGTGAACTTCTACGAGGATGCAATCAGCAATTCAGGAACCATCGACTACGTGGCGTACAATGTAGGGTGGACGAATTTTACTACCGGTGTTGGCGGTAATGCCAGTGGTACCGGAAGTTCGCCCTCGACCTACTGGTACCACAACGATCATATCTATACAGGGCACGGATATATTTCCGCGTCAATGAGTGGCCAGGCCACTCTGTCAAATGGTCTCCAGTGCGTCTTCGGTGACGCTAACGGAAACCTTGCGTCCGACTCAATAACCGTCTAACCGCACTGAAGCGAGTTTGAAGGTTCCGCCTTGATGTGGGACACTCGGCTTGCAGGTCGGGGCAGGTTGCGAGACCTGCCTCGTTGTGTACTCTTGCTTTCGGAGGCGGTAATGTATTCCCTTATCATGCTAGATCGCCACGCTCGAGAGCAATTGCGTGCGATGCGGCACCTGCCCGCAAGCACCACATTGCCCCGGCCAGCCACCATCGAGGAACAGTGGCTGCTTGATGAATTGTTAAGACAACCAGATCATATCAGTCCTCTGCATTGGATCGGACAACATGCAGGCGACGTAGCATCACGAGTCACACTACTTCACGCTATCGTAAGCATCGAAGGGGTTGCTTATGGTGTACAACGCGCGCGAGCAGCGGGATGGGTCATTCCTGAGTTCGAGCAAGCGCTTCTTGGCGATTTGATTGGGGGGGAGAATAAGGGAGATCAGACATTGACAAAACAGGGACCGTTACTCGAACATGACGTAGTCGTTGAACAGTTTCAGCAGCTACGCAGGCGTCGTGGAAAAGTGTACGAGGTAATACCAACTGCTCCCAATGAACGCCAACAACTTTTCGTTGATATTCTCCAACTCGGAGACGGTGTGGACGCCCTGGAATGGCTGCAACGCAACCGTAGCAAGATTTGTGCACGAGTTGCACTTATGCATATCTTAGAGCAATGCTCGCCTTCTCGGCGACAGGAGACTGGAGAGCAGATTGCTGTTCTCCGGCCTGAAGCCGTCCTCTTCGTCCCTCCCATTGCATCCATTGTGATTACCGAAATTATATCGGGAACAGAGGGCTTCTCCTTACTCGCAAACGTTACGACTTCTGCGGACACTGCTATTGCAGCCCCGAGCGATGTACATGCAGTAGTGGTTGAATGGCCGGGTTTTGATCGTGTGGTTGACAATCTCGGACAGCATTACATGCTGAAAGATAGAAGGATAAGCACACGGTGGCAGGACACGTTATGTAGAGAAGAGATAACTATGACGTTCTATCCAGCAATCGCACCAGACGTGGAAGAGTTAACATTCACGGCAATATCCTCGTTTCTGCAAACGATAGGAATGAGGCCAAGCCAATCTCCCGTCCTACTACAAGAGCAGAGTTATGGACGCATTGTTTGGCGCACGAAAGTACCGGCGTAGTTTACTAGTGGGTCATGCCGCTTCGCCGCTGGCGTGCCCGTTCCCGCCGTGCGCGCCGCCTTCCGCCCCAGACAAACGGCGTCGGCGCTTGATTTCACCCCGCCACCGGCTCCGCCAACCACCCAATGATCTCTTCCGGCGTCTCGGGATGCTGACCGGTCAACGCCCGCCGACTGATGATCCGTTGCACCGATTCCGCAGGCACCCTTTGGGCAGATTGAGCCACGGTCCCGACAGCGGGGTGTATAACGGCATCACTCCCTGTGTAAGCAGCCAGCGCACGATTACCTGACTCAGGTGTCCGAGCCAGGTCGCCCAGCGCGCCGCCAGCGGTCGTTCCGCTTCCGCTACGGGCGCGGTGAGACGGATGGCTGCGTCGATGACTGACGTGCCTCCCGTCCGTCCGCTCTATCGGCTTCTGCGCCGCACCACATCCACCGTCGTGGATTTCGTCTCGAACGCGGCGCGCGGTCGACCCACCCCACCAGCGGCGGACCTCCCGGACGACGGACGATTCCGCATCCGGAAACCCCTCGGGCCGGGGCACTTTACGGTCTGAGGAGAAGCGACCGATCTCCTTGCCTGCGTGATCGCGTACACTCCCTTATGAAAGTGAGGGCGACGATGAGCTACGAACTGCACGACTCCGACACGGCCAACATGATCGCGGCGGCCGACACGGAAGACGAGACCCTCGCGACGGTGGCCGCGTACGTGGCGGCGCACGGGCGCGCCGCAGTCGAGACGTGGGTGATGCTGCGTGCGAGCGCGGACGGTGCGCACAAGGAGGCGGTCGCGGCGGGGACTGCCCTCGCGGAGCGCGCTGCATGTCCCGGCACACGGGGACGACTGACCGCCGCGTCACATCCCGCGGCTCGCCCATCCCATTCGCCCTGTCCCGCGTCTCCGCGAACTCCGGTAGGCCCGCGAACGGCAGGCTCCCCGCACCCGCGGTGATCGTCTTTCAACCGGCGAGAAGAGGCGCGCAGCGCCGGGCTTGCTGGCGGAGCGACCGAAAATATTCCTTGTCGGCGGTTGAGCGGAAGGACTCGCGCACTACCGCAGGTGATCTGCCTGCGGCGTCGCTGCGAATGGCTGCCACGCCAACCGCGCCACGGGGAACGGCGCGAGGAATCAAGGAAGGTGACCGATGAACACGACGATGCTGGACCTCGCGGCGGGAGGTGCCGTGTCGGTGATCCATCCCGATACCGGGAAGCGCTCCTTCCTTCTGCGGATCAGTGCGGACGTGCCGCTCTACGGGCTCATGCGTGACGACGAGGACGGGGAGCAGCGCACGGTGCTCTCCCGGACGATCGCGCGGGCGATCGGCGAGACCTGGGAGCAAGCGCCGACGGAAGTGGATGTGCCGGGATCCCACGACTGATTGCACTGGGAAGCGACACCTGGAGTCGGACGGGCGATCTGGCCCTATGTACCACGCCACGGCTGGACTCTTAGTCCTTGTCGGCCATGAAGGATCACCTACGATGATACCGCGTCTCGTTGTCCCTACTCTTCCCGATGCGCTGTCACGCCGTCGGCTTCTCGAGACATGGATCTATTGCGCGCATTGGGCGATGATCCTCCTCGCTCTGCCATGGATCGTCGGGCTGCATCCGTCGCTCTGGTGGCTCTTCCTCGCGGTCGCTGCTGGCGGCGCGTTCCACAATATCCTGCGTGCATCGCTGATTCACCACGGGACACTTGACCGCCTCCGGTCGCGCGGTGCGCTCCTCCTCATCCTCGACAGCCTCGTGCTCATGATCGGCCTGTGGCCAATGTTGCAACAGGGGCACTATCCCATGCAGCAATGGCTCCTCGTGATCCCCTTGGAAGTGGTACCCCGCCTCGGCTTCGAGCGTCCGCGCGTCTCGGTGCTTGTCATGGCGGTGCTGACGGCGATCCTCAGCGGGTATGAGGCACTCGGACTGCGGTATCACGAGGATTGGAAAGACGTCTTCCTGTGGACGGAGTTCTTCGTTCTGATCGGCATCTGGGGATCACTTCGGGCACGGGCGATATGGCAGCAACAGGGGAGGCAAAAAGAGCGGTCCGAACACACATCACGATGGTCTCCGCTTACACGACAACATCGGGCAGTATTGCGCCTGGTCGAAGAGGGACTGACGAACGGGCAAATCGCGGAACGACTCTGCACGAGCCCTGGCACCATCAAAAAACACTTGGATGAAGTCTATAAGCGGCTCGATGTGCATGATCGGGATTCAGCAGCACGCATTGCCCGAAAGCGCGGCTATCTCGATTGAGAAAGTACGAACTGTTCGTTTACCCCGCGTCTATCCCGGCGTAGGGCGAAAAATACCCCATATCTACGCCGAAAATACACCGAGCAAAGGATTGCCTTCTTCATGAGTCATGCGTACGGTGAGGATGTCCTGCAGGCGGTTCGCATCACGCGTTGGAGGAGGCAAACGATGTATAGGTGGAAGGACGGACCGCGTCACCCTCGGCGAACATTCCTCAAGCGCTTTGCCGCGATCGCCGGTGGCATCGTCGCATGGCGCGCAACTGGGCCTTTACTCGGAGATAGCGTAGTCAACACAGGAGGGACCGCTGTCTCCGCTGCGTCGAGCTATCTTTCCCCCCGGTATCTACCGGCGGGGTATCGGCTGGCCGAGCAGCAGGCCGAACATCCTTATGGTGGCGGGCGCGGTCAGGAACAGCTCGTCCTGGAGTACACAAACGCATCGATATCTCGCGGCTCAGAACATCCACTTCTCATCTATCAATCGCTGAACCCGCGAAGGAGTTGGTTTACGCTACTGCAGATGGATCACGGCAAGGCAATCCCGCTGACCTTACCATCCAAGCAGCGTGTCTCAGCCACCTATTCCGATGGTTGGCGAGTTCGGGACGAGAATAACGAACCTGTTTGGAAAGCTGACGACATGCACTCGCTCGCATTCAGTTCAGACAACTTGGCGGTGGGGCTGCGCGGTTCCCGATTAGCGGGCCTCAACGAGGCGGAATTAGTACATATAGCAAGCTCCTTGGCCTGATGGAGATATACGATGGTATGGTTGTCTGAACTCGGCGCTCACGTTGGACAGGTCTTTGTCGGCTTGGTGTTCCTGTATGCCGGCTTGCGCAAGCTGCGAGACATTGACGGCGCACAGATCGCCATTCTCGATTACCATCTCATCCCCGCTCACTTGGCCCGCCTTCTCGCACCATTGCTCGGAGGGTTCGAGATCACAATCGGGACCGCGCTGATCGTCGGAATGAGGGTGGCTGTACCGATCGGCCTTCTTCTGCTCGCCATCATGTCGACAGCAGTGGGAACGGCGCTTGCGCGGGGGCTCAACATTGATTGCCATTGTTTTGGCGAGGGCGAGAAGGTGTCGCGGGCGACCCTCGTGAGGAATGCGGTGTTCGCAGCAGCCCTTGCCGTGAACCTCCTCCTCAGAACGCCGAACCCTTCCTTGTTCGCCCCGCAATTCTTGACGGCCCCGCTTTCGCATCTCCTTGGGATTGGTTCTATCCTCGGGGCGATCGTCATGACGATCATGGCGAATCGCACTGTTCGCAGGTCAGCATTTGGCGCGAGCGAGAGAAGGCGATGAACATCTTATGGCAACTTGCTGTCGCGGTACTCTTCGTGTGTGTGCTCGCTGAAGGACTCGCACTCGTGGCCTTAGGACGGGCGGTTGGTCTCCTCCAGATTCGACTCGGGCCGGAGCCAGGCGCACTCCAGACCTCGAATGGCTTGGCGCTCTATGCGGATGCACCTCCGGTTAGTGGCTTCGATGTACGTCTCCAACGCCCCGTCACGCTTGATGTCAGTAGCGGGCGCTGGGGGCTCATCTTCATCACTGTCACATGTCCGAGTTGTCGAGAGCTTATCCGCGATGCCGGTCGGGTTGACAAAGATCAAGGGTGGGGGGCGCGCATTGTGGTGATCTCACAAGGTACCCACGAGCAGAACGAAGTACTGCGAAAGCATACCCCCGATCTGATGCTTCTCAGCGATCCGCATGGGGACATGCATAAGCAATATGCGGTCGAGAGCACGCCCTACGCATTTCTTGTCGCAGCTGGTCGCGTAGAAGCCAAGGGGGTTGTGAATCACCGAGATCATCTCGAAGCATTGCTTGAACGGAAGACGACGGAACGTCCTGGTCTACTATGGACACGCGTTCGTGAGGGATCACCAGAGCGCGATGCTGTAGCGGTAGAGGACGCGACGGAGCATTGAGCGAAAGGAAGGAGCGGCACGATGGACGTGAACCGATATTTTCAAGGACTGGCCTCAAATACTTCACGGCGGAGTGTCTGGGCGCGCGTGGGCGCAGGTCTGATTGGTGCCTCACTCCTGTTGGGGAAGACGTCAAAGCAGGTGAGCGCAGATTGCAGTACATGCGGAGGATGCGGTAGCGACCCATGTGCCGGGACAAATCTCGGCTGCTGTCCAGGGTGCGTCGGATGTAACGGCGGCACCTTTTGCGATTCCTCCCTGAACGGGGCGTGCCCTGCGTACGCTTCGACACCAGGCTGGTATTGGTACTGCTGCACCTCCGGCGATTTGTCAATCTGCCAAGACTGTTGTGACTCCAACAACCACTGCCAATGCACGTCTCGGGGCTACCTCGGTTTCTGTTAGGAGGGTAGCAAATGCCACGCAGGAATGCCCGACGGGCGTTCACTTTGTTCGCTCTATGCACGCTCACCGTCGTTGTTGCTGTAATACGCCTCGAAAGCGATACACGACAACAGCCATTAGGTGGTGCAGCGGTGGCCGCGATGCTCGCCCTGCTCGCGCTGCTGATCGGCTTCGCCAAAACGACAACTGCCTGAGGAGGCTCGATGGTGGGAACCATCGCGCCCCTCGTGCAGGTGGCAAGACGGCAGTGGTTAGTCAGCACAGGCATTTTTCTCGCGACTAGCGTGCTGGGTGGCGGCTTGTTCGGCGTGGCGCTCGGTAGTCTAGGATGGTTCGTCTGCGGCCGTAGACCTCCACATCTGGTGACGTGGCTCCTGGCAACCTGTGCCGTCGTACTCGCTCTTGTGGACATGCAGATTCTACCGTTTGCCGTGCCGACGTCCTTCCGCAGCGTGCCGCAATCTTGGTGGGTGCGTTACGGCCCATTCAAGGCAGCATTTGCCTACGGGGGCATTCTCGGGATGGGGATCACGACGTTCATCCCCTTCGCGAGCTTTTACTTCATTCCTGTAGCAGATCTGCTATTAGGACCGCTTCTCGGCGGGATCATTGGTGCGGGCTACGGCCTCGGGCGGGCACTCGCGGTGCCAATCGCCTCGATTGCGATCATCGGGGGGGTGAAACCGGAGGCAATCGGCCAAGCGATCGTCGGTGCGGGGCGGCTGCGGCAACTCGCCAAGAGACTCAATGGCCTCGGTCTACTATTGGTTGCCGTTGGGTTGATCGTCTGGACTTGAGGCGATGCGCGCGTTGCTGCGCATATCACGAAGAGCCTGCTAGACGGCAGTGAGATGCGAGTCACCCAATGACATCTGAACCTCAATCTGGTCAAACGCCGTCGGCGAAAGACGCTGAAATCTTACGACCTTCGATAGTTTCGGACGATGCACGTCCGGTCGTTGCTATGACGCGCATTCGCGTTCGTCATGTGTGGCTGCTCGTCCCAGCGCTTGCAATGTTTTGGCGCTTGTATAGAGAAGCACATACGACGCCCGGATTTATCCGCGGGCAGGTTTCCCTCGCTAATCTTTGGACACTCACCAATTTCTCGATATGGCACAATCGTCGGGCGATGCTGCGGTGGTCCGGGAGCAATGGACATGTTTCGGCAGTGCGATGGACGTATAAGCACGCCGTAGAGGTTTGGTCATCAGATTGGGAACTCCATCGGGTGAGTAGTAGCGCGCATGCATGGGACGGTGATCTCATCCTGTGAACGGCGTGCCCCGTTCCCTTCCCTTATGGGTGACTTGGGAGATCCGCACAGGCAGCAAGTCGCCCGGTGCCATTGATGTTGGCGAATGCGGCGAGCGAGAACGAAGAGGCGCTCCATGCGCTCGGCATGGTGAGCATGAACGCCTGCTGCGTGGGACTGGTCACCGGGAAATTGTTCCGATAGAAGACTTTCGGTGTGGGAATCCTCGCTACGCTGTTGCAGTTTCCAGCGATGATGTGCCACATGAGATTGATGCCACCGTCTGCGCGGGTCAGTTCTTCGGCGGGTCCGTGGACAGCAGCGCGCAATTGTCTGTCACCACTCGGCAGTTGTGAGAGCTGAGCCTGTCCCGTAATATGCCAGCCAGGCGCGGCCTGGATGACGACGGTCGTTGACGGAAGACCGGTATCCGACCCGTCATGCGTCGGCGTGGGGATCGCGGTGCGGTCTGGAGATGCAGAGGGCGTCCGCACATCAGTGGGTGTCAGTGTAGCGGCGACAGCGCTCGACCGTGTTTGCCCCGCTGCGTGCTCCCGCGTGACACCGGTGACCGTGCAGCTGCTCAGGATGATGCCCAGCGCAACCACCGTGAGGAGGCGTCCAAGCAGACGTATCATCGCGCATCCCTCCTAGACCAGAAAATGGCCCGCTACTATAGACTACAACGCATCCGGCACAATGGTTCCAGAGCAAGCGGCGGTCGCGCCGGGACAATGCGGCAAGGAGGCCGATGCGCAGGAGATTCCGCCCCGGCCGGACCGCGCCGCGCTCACCGATCCCCGCGCCCGTCATCCCGTGTCGCCCGCTCCCGATCCTCCTCGCTGCGGGAGGAAGGTCCGCCGCCCCCGGTGTGCTCGCGTGGGTGCGCTGGCATCGGCACGGGTCGCGGTTCCTGCAAGCGAGTCTCAAAGCGCTCCTGCGCCTTCCCCAGCACGTCTCTCGCGGCAGCGGGCGTCTCTCCGCCCCGCGCTTCCCGCAGGCGCACGTAGGGCTGCTGCCCGTCCGCCCGCGCGTGCTCCGGCTGCTGGTTCGTGAAGCCCGCCAGCCGCCCGTACTGTCGCCAGTCGGCGCTGTTGGGGTCGCCCCCATAGCGCGCCGCCACCTCCCGCGCCGCTTCCGTCGCGATCTCCGGCAGCAGTGGCCCGTCGCTCACCCGCACCCACGCCTGGTAGTTGCCCGCGCTCGTCTCCGCCACCGCCGCCGGCATCAACCCGTCCCGGTTGAGTTCCGTGAGCGCCTTCGCGCTCAGGTCATCCACCAGCACGAGCCCGTTACTCCCCACGGGCCGCACATAGATGTCATTCCCCTGGGCATTCATCGCCTTCAGCCAGCCGATTCCCGCCACGATCTCGTCCGCGCTCCCCTGCCGCGTCAGCATCCCCCGCGCCGGGTCGCGCACCGCGATCTCATACCGGTCGCATCCCATGGCGGCGAGTTGGCGCCGCACCGCGTCAGTCGTCCGGTCTACAGGTGTCGTCGCGCGATCACGATCAGCACCCCCACGGTCAGCACGACGGCGAGGACCATCACCGCCACGGCCACCGCCGCCACCCGCTGCACGAGCCGCGCGCTCGCCTCCATCTCCCGCTGGCGCAGCCGAATCTCGTGCGCCAACTGCTGCATCGCGCTCTGCACGCTCGGTACCTGCGCGGCGACTTTGTACCACTCGCTCGTCAGCGCGTTCTGTGCCCGCTGCAGTTCGGTCAGATACTCTCCCTGCACCTGCGTGAAGCGGGTCACCGTCGCCATCTCGTCGCCCACTGTCTGATGGAGCCGCTCGATCGCCTTGATGATCGGCGTCGGCTCGACCACCTGCACCGATGGGCTGCCGCTCGGCGCGGACGTGGCCGTCGGCGCGGCCCGCTTCGGCGCGGGGCGCTTCGCTGCGGTGGATGGCGGTGTCGCCGTCGCCGTCGCGTCCGGTGCGGGCAGCGTCGCGCGGGCCTGCCGCTGCAAGTCGGCCAGCTTCCCTTGTGCCTGCGTCGTCGCTTCGTCCATGTTCCTGCTCCTCCCGTCGCGCGTCCAATCGCGCCGCCAGCCGTCCCCAGCCGTACTCCTTACCGAGTTGGCTCCCCTTAAAGACCCCTTGTCTCTCCCCCGCCTCGTCGCGCACTGCGTAACTCGCCCCATGGACCTGCCCGGTGCTCGCGATGTTCCAATGCGCCGTCACTCCCAGGGCAGCAAGTGCCTGATCGAACCCCTCGCGTGTCCCGTCGCTGCGGGCGACCGCTTCATCAATCCGCGCCGCGAGCACGAGCTTCGGTGGCACCTCTCCCCGCCGCTCCGCCATCGCCACCTCATCGCGGCTCAGCCGGGCTTGCGGCGCGCGCTCCCGTTCCGGGTCGCGGGCATGCGACAGCCCGTACCGCTCCTCCAGGCCGTACACGATCCCGTTGCTCCGCCACCGGTCGTTCCCGTCCGGCACGGTGCTGCCATCAAACTGGACGCGCGACGCGACGATGTGGACATGGTCAGCTGCGTGTTGGACCACCACGTACGGCACCGCATCGAAGCCCATCGCGGCGAGATAGTCGCGGCTGAACGCCCCCCACTGAGCCGCCGTCAATGCTTCGTCCGCTGGGAGTCGCAAGGAGCAGTGGTAGACCGCGCGCGTCAGGTCGGGGTTGAGGCGCCGGTAGACGCCGAACTCCGCCGCCAGCTCGCGCGGCGTTTCTCCCGCCATGTTCGTGTCCACGATCCGCGCCCGCGCGTGCCCGCGTTCGGCGCTCGCGTCGAAGACATAGGTGAGCACCCCCCGGAAGCCCCGCCCGATCCGCGCCTTCTGGATCATGGCGCATCCTCCTTCTCCTCCGGCGCCACCCCCAGGAGCGCGAGCCGCAGCAGCCGCACCTCTGCGGTGAGAGTCGTCAGCACGTCTCGCAGCGGTGCGGCGCCGGGTGGGTCGCGCAGATTCCCCGCATTGAGATGCGCCGTCAGCTGGTTGAGGTTGCTCGCCGTGCGCGCCAGGTCCTGCCACGCTTGCCGGTTCACGACCGGCACGACGGCCTGCGGGGGGCGTTGGGCGAACACCGCCGTCCGCAGATACGCCCCCATCTCCCGCATGCCGACGGCGTCCCGGCGCGTGGTCAACGCCGCGTACTCCGCCGCGTTCACCCGCACGCTGATCGTGCGCGTCCGCAGCGTTGCCACGGGCGGTACGGGGATTCCGGGGGGTGAAGTTGTCCGAGGGGATGAGGACGATGACATCGCGCCCTCCGTGCGCTCTCGTCAAACGTGAGGATCTGGGCACCGACCGACACGTTATGTAATGTACGGACAGTCTAGCACATCCGTCCTACCAGGGCGCAAGGGGTAACAGGCATTCGGCGCGCGTCGGCATCGCGATAGGAGAGGCGTACGTGCGCCCATTTTGCAACATGCGGCGGGGCGTTCCGTGCCGCCGACACGCCGTGCCGGGGTCCGGGGCACACCCCGGCAAGGTCGTGCAAGCGAAGCGCCGCACATGCCTTGCTCCCTGCCACGGCGCGGGGGCCACACCTCTACCACAGCGGGCTGCGACATGGCGTGGGCCGCGCGCCTTTTGCGCTCCCGCGCGCCGCTGTGTTCCCCTTCGTGATCGGGTAAGATATGCGTGCAATGAGACGGCGACACACGATGGAGGGCAGCATGGCGAAGGTCACCGTGGATATCCCACTCGAACGGCTCAGCAT
>JAABUQ010011474.1_pt1 | contig 11308 bp, 7 predicted proteins | sample 5560001 | NCBI WGS metagenome assembly JAABUQ01 (sample SAMN10711888, study PRJNA513371) | rock metagenome | isolation source: Antarctica rocks | place: Antarctica: Victoria Land, Finger Mt nord | collected 2015-12-18
AGGCCCGGTCCTCGTCGAACCGCCCTTCGGCCCCGCGGATCTTCTCGGAGAGGTAGACCGTCTCGTGCCGGGCGCAGCGCTCCAGGCGGATCGAGAAGAGGGCGACGCGCTGGATCAGGACGCGGGCGAGGACGCTGCCCGGCCGCAGCTCGGTTTCGAGGGCGTCGAACCGCTCCTGGACGGCCTCGGCGTCCTCGCTGGGCAGGGCGACCCCCGCGCCCGTCAGGCCGTGCTTGAGCGAGTTCCGGCGGGACCGGGACTTGCCGTCGAGGGTCTTCGGGCCGGTGCTCTTGGTGGCGTTCTGGCGGTTGGCCTTGATCTGGAAGGTCGAGCAGGTCATGGTCCGGAATCCCCGAGCGGGGCCGACGGGTCGCTCGGCCCCGACGATTTGGGGCCTCCGTCAGATAAGATCGTTTCCGGAAGAACCCGATAGCATAGAAGTTGGAATAATCAAACGTGTAGGGTGGGTCGAGGGACGAGCCCCTCCATCAACACGTCTCGATGGTGGGGCTCGCTCCGCTCGACCCACCCTACGAGATTGGCTTGCATGGATTCAAGGGTGGCAGGGGTAAGCTCGCTGACCCCGGATCGCCATAAGTCGAGCCACCGGGGTAAGCTGCGCTTACCCCTGCCACCCGCAACCCGCTGAATGGGGCTTGTCGGTCCACGACAGAATAAGCCCGGCCGGCGGAGGGTGGTGCCTCCGCCGGCCGGGCTCTGGGTTTGGGTCAGGATCAAGTGACCGACGATTCGGTCAGTTGGCCGCTTCGGCCCGCACGGGGGCGGCGGCGAAGACGGTGTGGCCGAAGTTGAGGTAGTCGCCGATGATCTTGACGACCTCGTCGTTGTAGTAGTTCGACTCCCAGACGGGGCGGTCGGTGAGCCGCTTGCGGGGCTCCTTCTTCTTGGTCTTGGCCTCGTCCTTGTTCTCCTCCTCGGAGACGAGTTCGGCGCGGAACTTGGCCTCGTTCAAGGAGATGGCGTGGCGAGACTTGCGGTCGATCAGCTTCTTGATCGCCGCGTCGCGCTTCTGGAACTTCTCGGACTCGGCCCGACGCTTCTCGGACCGGGCTTCGAGCTGGGCGACGAGCGGGGCCGGCACCTTGTTGAACTGGTCGTGGGGCCGGGCGGCGACGTGGTCGAACTTCATGGCGTTGTCCATCTTCCCCTCGCCGAAGTCGGACTGGTCGAAGAGGGAGGGGATGTGGATGTCGGGCACGACGCCGCGGATCTGGGTGCTGTCGCCGTTGACGCGGTAGAACTGCTGGATCGTCAGCTTGAGGGCGCCCATGTCGTCGTTGTTGCGGAACAAGCGGTCGCTGAGCTGGACGACCTGCTGGACGGTCCCCTTGCCGTAGGTGCTGGAGTCGCCGATGATCAGGCCGCGGCCGTAATCCTTGATCGCCCCGGCGAAGATCTCGGAGGCGCTGGCGCTGAGGCGGTCGATCAGGACGACCATGGGGCCATCCCAGGAGGTGCCGGCGTCCTCGTCGTCGAGCTGGTCGACGCCGCTGGACTTGCGGACCTGGACGATCGGACCCTTGTCGATGAACAGGCCGGAGAGCGAGACCGCCTCGTTGAGCAGGCCGCCGCCGTTGGAGCGGAGGTCCATCATGATGCACTCGACGTTCTTGGCCTTGAAGCCGTCGATGATCTTGCGGCAGTCGTTGGTGCAGCTCACGGCGTCGGGGTCGCCCTTGAGCGCGGCCTGGGTGTCGCCGTAGAAGGCGGGCAGGCTGATCACGCCGATCCGGGTCATCTTGCCCTGGACCTCGGTCTCGATGACCTGCCCCTTGGCGTGCTGCTCGGTCATCTCCACCTTCTGGCGGACGATGTCGTAGATCTTCTTATCCTTGGTGTCGTTGGGCTGGACGATCAGGCGGGCGTGGGTGCCGGCGTCGCCGCGGATCTGCTTGACGACGTCCTTGAGCCGCTTCTCGACGAAGTCGACCTCGGTGCCGTCTTCCTTCTGGATGCCGAGGATCTTGTCCTCGGGCTGAATCCGGCCGTCCTTGTCGGCGGGGCCGCCGGGGATCAGCTCCTTGACGACGGCGAACCCGTCCTCGCTGGCGAGCGAGGCGCCGATGCCGGTCAGGGAGAGCTGCATCGACTGGAGGAAGTCGTCCCACGACTCCTTGTTCATGTAGGAGGTGTGGGGGTCGAAGGTCTTGCTCAGGCTGGTGAGGTAGAGTTCGAGGATGTCCTGCGACTTGAACTGGTTATAGAGTCGGTTGCGGTCGCGGTAGCGGATGACCAGCTTGCGGAGGGCCTCGTCGGCCTTCTCGTCGTCGATCTTGGACTGGAGGAGTTCGAGCTTGACCCGCTTGCGGACCCGGTCGCGGGCCTCGTCGTCGTCCTTGGGGTAGTCGAAGAACTCGGGGTCGTCGGCCATCGACTCGTCGAGGTTGAAGTCGGGCTTCTGCTTGACGGTCTCCAGGACCATCGCCAGCCGCTCGTCGTTGCGCTGGAGGAAGCGGGCGAAGACCTCGCGGGCGAAGTCGATGTTGCCCTCGTGGATCTTGTCGTCGATCGTGGCGGCCTGGGGGAGGAACTCGCTGATGTCGGAGCGGAGGAAGTAGTATTTCTGGGGGTCGAGGTCCTTGAGGAAGGCCCTGACCCACTTCTCGGCCGTCGCGTTGTCGACGACGGGCTTGGCCATGTGGTTCCGCTCCAGGAGCGCCACCACCATCTTCGCGGTCTTCTCATCGGCGGGGGTGATCGCGGGCGGGGCCTGGGCCCCGACGACCAGCGTCACGATCGCCAGGATGCCGAAGGCCGCCAACGGACGAAACAAGGATCGGGACATAAGTTTGGGATCCCGTTGCTCGAAGGGTTTCGGTCTGGAGCGGACCGCCCGGCCACACCGAGTCATCATAGTCCAACCGCCCGGGGGCTACAAGGTCGCTCGAAAGGCGACCGGGACGGACGGCCGTCGCCGGGCGGCGGATCTCGTTACTACGAAATCAGGCAGACGTTGTTCAAGGTTCGGCCCGGGGCCGGTCCCACTCGACCCGGGGCGGGTGGATCATCGCATCCGGGCTGATCCGGCCGAGCGGGCCCGACCTCGACCCGAAGAGGACCCGAAAGGTGAGGGACTTCGAGGCTTGCGACGGTTCGAAGTCGCGGCGGATCACGATTTGCTTCCGTTCGACGGCGACGTTGCCGCCTCCGGCCGCGGCCGCGATGACCGACCGATGGGCATCGTCCACGCGGGCCCAGTCGCCGGCCGGACTGGTCCGGGAGGGGTCCGGGTCGAACGCGAGACCGAGCGCGAACTGCAAGCCGGTGACGACCTTGCGCGGGTCGTCGAGCGTCAACACGGCCTCGACCCAGGGCTTGCCCCGGGGGAAGGTGAGGTCGAGCGTCGCCGACCCATTCCCGCCCTCGAACGGGCCGGCCTCGACCCGGGCGACGACGGCCAGGGGGCCCTGGCGGGTGATCTCGACCCGGGGGGGCCGGCCGGACCGGAGGTCGATCGGGGCCTTGTCCCGGCCCACCTCGACCCCGACCGACGTGCCGGCCGCGCCGACGAACGCGAGCCTGGGCGAGCCGGCCTCGACGAGCGGGCCGGGCCCGTCGAAGAGGTCGCGGCCCAGCCGGAAGGCCATGCCGGTCGGCTGCGTGACCTGGAAGTGGTCGCCGACGCGCTCCAGCCGGATTCCCGCGCCGGGGTCGGGGCCGGGGTCGACCCCCTGGCCGGAGTGGACCTCGTACCGCCGGGTGTCGCGCGAGTCCAGGGACGCCTCGAAGTCGAGGGCCACGTCGTGGTTCGGCCCGTCGATCGGCCGGAACTGGGCCACGATCGGCTGGCCGTCGCGGAGCAGGAGGAACCGGGTGTCCCGGCCCGCCCCCTCGATCGTCGTGTGGATCGGGTAGGTATCCCGCCGGAGGCCGTCCGCTTCGATCAGGCGGAAGGCGCGGACCCGGGTCGGGAAGGCGTCGGGCGAGCCTCGGGCGATCGCCGGCCAGCCGGGTGCAAGCAGGGCGAGCCGCAGGGCGGCGCGGCGCGAAGGGCGGGCCGTGGGCGGTCCCGGCCGGCGGGAGTTGCCCCGATCATCGCGGTTGGCATGAGAGTTGATAGACATGGATTGGTGAGTCGCCGCGAGGTCCGGTCGCCCCTTTCCCCCCGCATCGATCGTGGATCTTCGAAGCGACCCTTGTCAAGAGAAGGGCGACGAGCGAATCTCCCCGGACGTCGCAAAGTCCCCCAATCGGAGCGAGCCACCATGAAGCGTTATGCACTCCTCTCCGCCGCGGCCCTCGCCTTCGGGGCTTTCGCCCCGCTCGCCCAGGCTTATCAAGCGAACGGGACGGCCGGCAGTCCCCGATCGACCAACAACCGGGTCGACACCGAGTCGTCCACGCCGCCGCCGGTGAACTCGGATTATCGCAAGGCCGCCGAAGGCCAGCTCCCGACCGTCCCGGGAACTTCGACCGTCGCCCCGACCGCCCCGGGTGCCCTGACGGGCGCCCTGGCACCGAGGGCCGGCCAGGGGGCCGTCGACCCCGCCACGCCGCTGGTCCCGGGCCGGGCGGGCGACGGCCAGGGCGACCCCGCCGCCGGCCTCCAGCCTGGCGCCCGGAACCTGTTGATCGAGCGAGTGGGCGAGCGCGGCCGACCGGAGATGGCCGGCATGGGCGCGCTGCCGGCCGGCCTCGACGTGGCGATGCTGATCGAGCACGCGGTCGGGATGGGGATGGAGGCCTCGGCCCTCCAGGCGATCGGCGAGATGGCGCCGGACGACGCCGCTTGCAGGAGCCTGATCGATCATGCCCGCCAGCAGATGGTCCAGGCCAAGGCGATGCTCGCCATGGCCGCCGAGGACGGCCGGGGCATCCCCGCCGACTCGCCCGCCCGCCGCTTCTACGGCGCCGCGAATAACTACCTGACCACCCTCGGCCAGTTGACCGCCCCCGGCGCCCCTTCCACCCCGATGGACAAGGCCCAGGTCGCCCTGATCAACCACTCGGTCAAGCACGTCCTCGACGCCGACCACATCCGCCAGTTCGGCCGGGCCTTCCCCGGCTCGCAGGCGACCAACCAGATGATCGACCACTCCAAGGCGATGCGGGCCGCGGGGATCGAGGCGGTCACCCGGCTCGCCGGCGCCGGCGCCGCCGGCGGCACCGTCGACCCGGCCGCCCCGGCCACGGCGACCCTGCTCGCCCAGCGAGGCCGCGAGCTCCTCGACGCCACCGACCAGCTCGCGGCCCTCACCGCCGGCCCGAACCGGATGATCGGCGTGCCGATGATGGCCAACCCGACGGCCAACCTCCCCGCCGACCCCAACCCGGCCCGGCTCCGCGACACCCGGGCCGAGATCGTCGGCGGCACCAGCGCCACCGGCAGCCCGACCACCGGCACCGCGACCGGCCCCGAGGCCGCCGCCAACGTCAAGAACTCTCGCGAGCTGCCCAACGGCCAGCTCGTCGTCCCGACCCCGAGCGGGGCCCCCGGCACCGGCACCAGCAACTACGGCGAGGGGAACAACAACACCCCCCCCACCAACAGCAGCGCCGGCTCCCGCCCCCGCTGACCCGCGGACGACTTTCAGGACTTGCGGGAGGAGGCCGGATTCGATCCGGCCTCCTTCGTTCATGCGTGGTGGCGAAAGTCCTCCCCCCGAATTTGGTGACAACCTCAAGTCACCCGTTCGACCTGTCGATGATCGTGATACCGCACCTTGAACCGGCATCACACCATCGTCGAGGGAGCACCCTGGCATGAACGAGCACGCGGGCGTCTCCTGCGCGCTGAGTGTCCTGATCGTGAGCGCCTTCGCCGTCCTGCTCCACGACCGCAACCCACCACCCCGCCGGGCCGGCCCGCCCGAGGCGACCGCCCGGGTCGAGGCGACCCCCCCTGCCCCGCCGCCGCCCGAACAACCTCGGCCGGCCCCGAAGCCCATCATCGCCGAATCGCTCGTGGTCAGCCCCGCGCCTCCGCCCCGGCCCTCGCCCATCGAGCCCTCGCCCGCGAAGCAAATCGCGGCGCCCCAGCCCCCCGCCGCCGTGATCCGCAAGCCCGCACCCGCGCCGGCGACGCCAAGGCCCGTCGTCGCGACCGTGCCCGTATCGCCCCCGAAGCCGCCCCGACGCGCCCCCGCCCGGCCCGCTTCGGGCTTCGTCGAGGTGGAAGCCGGCGAGACGCTCGCCGACGTCGCCTCGCGGGTCTACGGGACCGAGGATGCGGTCGACACCCTCTGGAAAGCCAACCGCGACCAGCTCGCCAACCGCGACTCGACGCCGGCCCGAGGTGCGTTGCTCCGGGCCCCTTGACAGACTTGATCATTGGATAGGACGAGCAACCAGGCACATCGCCGATCGATGCTTCGCGTTCGCCGACTTTGGAAAATGTTGGGCGGGCTGGCATGGACCGGCGCGGGTGCTTCGTTGATCAGGTCTTCTCGGGGTGGAGCTTGAGTTCGAGGGCGTCGAGGCGGGCGTTGACGTGGGAGAAGTCGTCGTCGACGAGGGTCTGCTCGCCGAAACGGATCTTGTAGAAGGCGTCGACGACGAGGGGGGGGACGTCGGCGACGGCCTCGGCACCCGAGCCGTGGCCGGCGAGGAAGACGGCGGCCCTGCGGGCGAACTCGCGGGGGGTCTCGGCGGGCGGACGCTCCAGGCCGTACTCGGCGAGCAGGGCGAGGAGCCTCCGGTAGAACTGGATCGCCGCGGCCCCCGAGGCGTAGGCGGCCCTGGGCCCCCGGTAGCGGCGGATCAGCCTCCGGCCGAGCCAGGCGACGAGCTGGACGAGCCCGACGAGCACCAGCAGGGCGGCGAAGCTGACGACGAACCCCCGGAGGCTGAAGAAGCTCTCGACGCTGGGGAAATGGAGCAGGTCGCGGACCGACTGGCCCATGATCTCGAAGCCCCGCCTCGCCTCGGCGATCAGGGCGCGGATCGGGGCATAGAGGAAGCGGTCCTGCCGCTCGGCGTTGAAGCCGACGATGTAGAAGATCCAGATGTAGCGGATCAGGTCGGTCACCAGGCGGAAGTTGCTGGCCACGCCGCCGACCTTGGCGACCGAGTCGTTCCGCTGGTCGGCGGGGGTCGGGTCGAGCGTCAGCCAGATCGGCAGCCGCGCGGTGCCCTGGTCCGACGCCTCGTCGACCAGCGCCTCGACCCAGCTGTGGGCGTGCTTCTGGCGGACGGTGGTGGCCCCGGTCACGGCGTTGTAGTCCCCCCCCTTGAAGCCGTTGACCATCCGCGCGGGGATGTCGAGCGACCGGAGCATCAGGGTCAGGGCGCTGGCGAAGAACTCGCAGTGGCCGGCCTTGCGGTTGACGAGGAAGTCGAGCACCGGGTCGAGCTCGGGGTCGACGATGTCGAGCTTCAGGGTGTACTGGAACCGGCCGGAGGCCCGGAGGTAGTCCAGCAGGGCCCCGGCCCTGCCCCTCCGGTCGTTCTCGGGGATGCCCTTGACCTGCTCCTCGGCGATCGCGCGGATCTTGGCCTTGAGGTCGGCGTCCATCGCCACGAGCTTCGCCTCGTACTCGAAGACCGGGAAGCCCTCGCCGGGCTGGACCGCGTCGGTCCGGTTCGAGGTCGCGGCGACGTAGTCGACCGTCACCGCCGCCGAGTTCATCCGGAAGAGGCTGCCGTCGATCTCGTTGAGGTCGGGGTCGTACCGCCGGTCGTTGGCGTTGGCGTCGAGGATCGGCCGCATGCTGAAGAGGATCGGGCTGTCGGTCGGCTCCAGCTTGATCGCCTGGCGGATCAGGTTGGGCTCGCGGTTGCTCTGGGTCGGGGCGAAGGAGTAGTTGTTGGGGAGGAGCCTGGGCCGCTTCCACCGCCCCTTCTCGTAGGAGTCGAGGCTCACCCCCCGCCATCGATACTCCGAGCCGGCGCTGGGCCCGATCCTCGATCCCTCGCGGTCGGTCATCTCGATGCTCATGACGACGCTGTCGTTCTCGAGGATCTCGCCGAGCTGGCCGAGCTGGACCTCGTCGTCGAAGCCGCTGAGGTGCTTGCCGACGGCGCCGTTGCTCTGCGAGTTGCCCATCGAGGAGAACCGGGGCATCGCCAGGAAGATCAGGCCGCCCAGGGCCAGGGTCAGGGCCGCCACCCGCGAGGAGGCGAAGAGGAAGGCCGGGTTGATCAGCCCTCGATACGGCTCGGAGCGGTCCCCCCCGGCCTCCGAGGTGGCCATCGGGTAGGCCTGGAGGCGGATCGCCTCGCGGTGCAGCGCGAAGAGGGTCAGGACCCAGAGCGAGGTCAGGACCCAGCCGAAGAGGGCGGCCCCGACCTTGTCGCTCTGGCTCATCACGCCGCCGACGAGCACCTGGACCAGCCCGAGCATGAAGAGGAACCAGTCGTCCTCGATCGTCTTGGGCAGGAACATCTTGATCAGCTGGAGGTAGACCAGCCAGTGCGCCGCGGCCAGGAGCATCAGGTTCTTGTCGGCGGCGTACTCGACGTAGCTGAGCACGCCGGCGGCGATCCCGAGGAAGCTGGCCAGGGTCCGCGACGGCGCCAGCGCCGGGTTCCGGTCGACGGTGAGGAACGCCACGAACGACGCCGCGGCGACGGCCAGGGGGTAGAGCATCGCGATCGGGCTGTCGTCGGTCGCGTCGATCGAGAGGACCAGGGTGGCGAGGGTCAGCATCAGGTAGAAGCTGGCCCGGTACATCGCGAGGAACCTCAAGGCCGGGCCTCCCTTCGGGGGTCGGGCGCGACGGTCGGCTCGACCTCGGCCGAGGTGTCCGCCAGGGCGAGCGAGCCGTCCTCCTCCAGGTCGCGCGGCAGGCCGCGCTGGAGGGTGGGCGAGAGGCCCGATCCGCCGTGCTGGATGTAGCCGGCGAGGTCGCCCTTGGACACGTCCAGCAGGGTCACGCGCCCCATCAGGCCGCGCAGGGCGGTGGCCGAGAGCCTGGCGGAGCGCTCGGCCTCCTCGATCAGGTTGAGCGGCCGGGTCGAGACGACCAGGAGGATCGCCTCGCGCAAGGTCGAGGGCGGGACGACGTCGAGCAGGGTCGAGAGCCCCCCCTCGGGCGAGGGGCGGAGCGTGGCGAGCTGATCGAGGAACTCGTGGAGCAGCTTCATCGACGCCGGCCCCTGCCGGACCCCAGGCGTCGGCCCGGTCCAGCCCAGCAGGAGCCGGCGGCCGGGGTGGCGGCAGGTCTCGAAGCAGACCGTGGCGGCGAACTTGATCGCCTCCTCGACCGCGTCGCGCTGCTCGGCCGTGACCTTGGTCCGGGGGAGCCAGGGGTCCAGGAGGATCGCCAGGTCCTGCTCGTGCTGCACCTCGAATTCCTTGACCATCGGCTGGCCCAGCCGGGCCGAGGTCCGCCAGTGGATCCACCGGGGGCTGTCCCCGGGCCGGTAGTCGCGGAGCCCGTGGTACTCCTGCTGCTGGGTCGACCGGTCGTGCCGCGACCCTCGCCGGGTCTCGCTCGCCTCGCGGTGCATCAACTGCCAGCGCCTGGTGAGCTGGCCGATCGCCGGGTACACCACCAGCTCGCCGGCCTGGCCGATCGAGACCCGCCGCTCGAACAGCCCGAAGGGGGCCCGGGTGGCCAGGTCGAACGCCCGGAACCGATACCGGCCCCGGCGAGGCACCGCCCCCTGCCAGCGAATCCGGGCCCGAGACCGGCCCGAGACCACCGGGAAGAACACCACGGGGAACGGGCCCGAAGGCCCCGACACGACCCGGTCGACCGGCACCAACTCGTCGCTCAGGATCAGGGCGAGGGCCGAGGTATAACGGCGGTCGTTGTCGAGCGTGTAGTCGATCGACAGCGGCTCGCCCGCGAAGACGTAGGCCGGCACCCGCCGGGACACCCGGAGCCCTCGGAGCATCGCGGCGCTGACGAAGATCGACGCCACCAGCGGCCCGGCGGCCAGCCCGGCGACCAGCAGGATCAGGTTGATCTGCTGCCACAACCCGGTCGCCAGCAGGCCGAGCCAGACCACGCCGTAGATCATGCCGGCCCTGGTCCAGCGGAGCTTCTGGTTCGGCCAGAGGCCGGCGACCACCCATCGGGTATACCGGCGGATCGTCCTGCGCGGATCGGCCATCGGGGCGGCCTCGCTTGCGGGGCACGGGGGGGACGCGCGATCGGAGCGGGAAGGCCGGGCCGGATCGATCGATCGATCGATCAGGTCGGCACGCGGAGGCGGTCGACGATGTCGCGGATGATCGCCTCGGCCGCGCCGAACTCGCCGGCCTGGAGGAACGACTTGCCGACGACCCGGTGGGCCAGGACCGGCACGGCCAGCGACTTGATGTCGTCGGGGACCACGTAGTCGCGGCCCGAGACCAGGGCGAGCCCCTGGGCGGCCCGGTACAGGGTCAGGGCCCCCCGGGTGCTCACGCCGACATGGAGCTCGTCCCCCTCTCGGGTCGCGTGGACGATGTCGAGCAGGTACTCGGCGATCGAGTCGTCGACCCGGACCTTGCGGACGGCGACCTGGAGCCTCCGGATATCCGCCCCGGAGACGACCGGATGGAGCGACTCGACCGGCTCGCCCGAGCGGTGCGTCGCCAGGACCCTGCGCTCCTCCGAGCGGAGCGGGTAGCCCATCCTCAGGCGGATCATGAACCGGTCGAGCTGGCTCTCGGGCAGGACGTAGGTCCCCTCGAACTCGTACGGGTTCTGGGTCGCGATCACCAGGAACGGCGGCTCCAACAGGTGCGTCCGCCCCTCGACCGAGACCTGGCCGTCGCCCATCGCCTCGAGCAGGGCGCTCTGGGTCCTCGGCGTGGTCCGGTTGATCTCGTCGGCGAGGATCACGTTGGCGAAGATCGGCCCCGGCTTGAAGGTGAACTCGCCGGTGACGTTGTTGTAGACGCTGGAGCCGAGGATGTCGGAGGGCAGCAGGTCCGGGGTGAACTGGAGCCGGCGGAATGAGCAATCGATGCTCGCGGCGAGCGCCCTGGCGAGCAAGGTTTTGCCCACGCCCGGGACGTCTTCGAGCAGGACGTGTCCTTCGGCGAGCAAGGCGACGACGGCCAGCTTGATCGCCTCGGGCTTGCCCAGGACGACCGACGCCATGTTGTTGAGGAGCCGTCCCAGGAGCGTCGCGAGGTCGGCCGCGCCGAGTTCGGGGGATTCGGCCAGGTGCGGGGCATTCATGCAACGTCCTTCGGAGGCAGAGACGGGCGGCTCGGGCCTGTCGGGTCCGCCCGGGTCCGGGCCAGGGCCCCGCTACTATAAGCGAGCCGACGCGGCTTTCCAACCATGCTCGGTCGAAGGGCCAGGTCGATCGGATCGCCAGATGAGGTAGGATCGTTCATCGCCGCCAGCAAGCAATCGTGTAGGGTGGGTCGAGCGCAGCGAGCCCCACCATCGATGCGTGTGGATGG
>JAABUQ010011475.1_pt1 | contig 11306 bp, 9 predicted proteins | sample 5560001 | NCBI WGS metagenome assembly JAABUQ01 (sample SAMN10711888, study PRJNA513371) | rock metagenome | isolation source: Antarctica rocks | place: Antarctica: Victoria Land, Finger Mt nord | collected 2015-12-18
GACAAGATTGTAGGCCGTGGACTCTTCTTTCTTTCGAAAAAAATCCAGCTGTGTCAGCGTCCCCTTGTTGACTCTATTCGTTATGACTATGTCACCAACCTCCAACGCAGCTGAAGCGGCCGGCAACAGCCGCCAGGGCAAGTATCTCGTTTACGTCGGTATCTATGGGGAAGGCGTTCATGGCTTTCGTTTCGATCCGGACAGCGGCGCGCTCGATTCGATCGGGTTAGTAGGCACGGTTACAAATCCCTCCTGGGTGACGACAGATCGCGACTACAAGCATTTGTACACCGTCAGCGAACTCGAGGGAAAAACGGAGGGTGGCGTGGCTAGCTTCGCTATCGCTCGCGATACCGGTAAATTGAATCCTCTGAATCATGTGAAATCAGGGGGAGCGGCTCCGTGTCATGCCTCAGTGGATGCGACCGGTAAAACACTGGTGGTCGCTAATTACGTCACCGGCGGCGTCTCGGCGTTTCTTATCAAGGACAACGGCAGCCTCGGTGAAATGACGTCTCTCGAAAAGGCTCAGGGCTCCAGCGTGAACAAGGAGCGCCAGGAAGGGCCGCACGCGCATGAAGCCGTGATCACGGACGGGCGGGTCTATGTGCCTGATTTGGGTCTTGATCAGATCCGCATTTACCGGCTGGAAGCCGCATCGGGCAAGCTCGTGCCGAACGACCCTCCAGTGGTGAAAGGCGAGCCCGGGCTTGGACCGCGCCACATCGTGTTCGACAAAGCAGGCAAGCACGCGTACGTCATCAACGAGATAGAGCCTTTTGTCTCGGTGTACGAACACGACCGCTCGAACGGAAGTCTTAAGCTGCTGGAGACGGTTCGCACAATCCCCGAAAATTTCACGAAAGAGAATACCGGGGCGGAGATCCGGCTCGCCGAATCAGGAAAATTTCTATACACTTCGAATCGGGGAGAGGACAGCATTCGGGTCTTTGCCGTTGATGGTGTAAGCGGAAAACTGCGACAGGTTCAAACCGTGCCGACAGGTGGGAAGGAGCCACGCGGGTTTGCGCTTGATCCTACCGGACGATTCCTCGTGGTCGGCAATCAGAATTCGAACAATCTGGTCGTCTTCAAGGTTGACAGCGAGACCGGTAATCTGACGCCGACCGGTCAGAAGGTCGAAGTGAAGTCGCCGGTTGACGTTCTGTTCGTGCCGGCGGCATAGACCTCCGGTGGTTTCCAGCCGCCAAACTTCGCTTCTATGGCGCGGCATACTTTGAGGGCGGTCATGTCGTCCCAGGGCCGCGCCACCACCTGCACATTAACGGGCAGACCAGCGTCCTCCCCACAACGCACTGTGGCGGCTGCGGCGCCGGAGGCGTTCCAGGCCATGGTATAGCTGAATCCCCGAAAACTGCTTTCTTCTAAAGAGCCGCCGTGTTTGAGAGCTGTTTGCGTGTAAGCGGGGCACAGCACCACGTCATAGCTATCAAAAAACAACTTCATGTCGGCCCGGTAGTCGTCCCACTGTGCCCAGCGGCGCGCGAGTCCAGAGGTGGTGGTTCGGTGCGGCCGCATGTGGCTAAGGAACGCTGTCAAGAACGGGTGCACCTCGGTGCTGCCGGTGTCGCCCAGATATTCATCTATACCGTCCGCGCCATCGGACCCCAGAAGAGCGAGCTCCAGTTGGTAAGCGTTCTCTACTCCCGGCGGCCTTTGTTCTTCGACTCTCAATCCTTCTCGCGCCAGGAATTCTGCACAGCGCTCGACTCCTGTGCTTACAGCCTCAGAACAAATGGCAAATCCGTTGTCCGTGAAAAACGCAACGCGCAGGTCAGCCAGGGGACGCGCTTCGAATAAAGGGACGGGAAGCGACGTGAAATCTTTCCGATCGGGACCGGCGAGTATCTGCATGGCGAGTTCGAGATCCTCCACGTATCGTGCCATCGGGCCGATCTGCCAGAGCGCTTCAATCCATCCCCCTGCTGGCGGCACATGGCCCGTCCGGGGCAGGCGTCCGCTGGTCGGCTTAATGCTTGCGATGCCGCAAAACGCAGCAGGCACTCGCACGCTTCCGAGCGCATCGCTTCCCAAACCCAGAGGCGAGCCGCACGCTGCGATCAATGCGGATTCCCCGCCGCTGCTGCCTCCAGGCGAGCGCTCCAGATCATACGGATTGTTCGTTCGGCCAAAGATGAGATTGTCCGTCTCAAACGAAAACAGAAGGTCCGGCAGATTTGTCTTCGCAATGGGAATCGCGCCTGCCTCCCGAAGCCGCGCGACTAGCGTGGCATCTCTCGGGGCCGGAGCTGCCTGCTTTCTTCCCAGCGTGCCGGCGGTAGAGCGCGTGCCGTTCACGTCAATCGAGTCTTTTACGGAAAAGGGAACGCCATCGAGCGGCCCGCACGGTTGGCCTGCCGCCAATCTCCGATCTGTCTCAGTTGCTGCGCGAAGAGCTGAATCAGAGAGCAGTTCGACGGCCGCATTCAGAGACGGATTGATGCGTTGTATTTCATCCAAGTGTGCTCTTACTAATTCGGCTGACGTGATCTGACGGCTGCGGATCATCGCGGCCATGCGACTTGCACTTAGTTCAAGCAAGCTAATAATCTAGCAGCCAAATCGCAAGATCGAAGCATGTCGATTCATCTTTTCTACACTAATAGCAGCGCTTCCACAACCAAAGAATGCCTCGCTTGAGAATCAGCGGCCTGGTCGCCGCGCTATGCTCCTTGCTGCTCATTGCGGCGGACACACCCTCATCGGCCGACGACCGGCTATGGGAAGCCCGCAATCTCGGTAAAGCCTTTTACGAAAATCCTGACACGCATGTTCAGTCCGTGCAGGAGTTGAAGAAGGCGCTTGACCTCAAGCCGGATTCGGTTCGCGAACGCGTGAACTACGGATTGGCGCTGCTGCGCGCTGGCCAGACAGATCAGGGCACGATCGAGCTACTTCGAGCACAGAAGCAGGATCCGTCACTGCCGCACACGTGGTTCAATCTCGGGATCGTTTACAAGAACGTAGCCGATTACGAAAAGGCGATTGCGCAGTTCCGGGGGATGATCAAGCTGGCGCCTGATGAACCTGCAGGCCATTACAACTTAGCTGCTGTTCTGCGGTCGAAGGGCGATACTACTGCAGCGTTGCCTGAGTTTCTGGAAGCTTCGAGACTCAACCCCAATCTCGCCGGTCCGCATTTTCAGCTGTTCACTCTTTATCAGCGGATGGGCGACCGGGAATCTGCCGCACGCGAGCGAAAAATATTTGAGGAAGCGAAGAAGCGCGATGAAGGCTCGGCTGTACCCGAGAACATGGAGTGGTGTTTCTACGCGGAGCTCTATGATCCGCCAGAGCGAAGGCCCTCAGCAGCGCACTCCCCTACGCGCTACGACGATCACGTACTAAGCCAGGGGTGGCAGCCGGAGACGTCCGGGCTGTTGTTGCTCGATTCGGAAGGCTCCGGGCGCGCCGATCTCCTGACCTGGTCAAAAGATCACATAGCACTCTATAAACACGGTGCGGAAGAAATCAAAAGATCTGGTTTGGATGGCCTGAGTGGAATCGTTGACGTAGCTGCAGGTGACTTCGACAACGACGGTTTAGCTGACCTTTGCGTGCTCACTACGACCGGCGCCACACTGTTTCACAACAATCACGGTACGTTTACGAAATACGCTGAACTGCCGGCGACAAGCGGCGCGACTCGCGCGGTTTGGCTCGACTACGATCACGATTACGATCTTGATCTTCTGCTGTTCGGAGCCCATCCGATTTTGATGCGTAACGTCGGCAGCGGGAAGTTTGAAGAGAAGACTGCAGCATTTCCTTTCATCAAGGGCAACGCGCTCAGTGCCACTCTGTTTGCCGTTCGCGGCGATACGGCCGCGCAGGATTTGGTTGTTTCGTACGCGGATCGCCCGGGTGTTCTATATAGCGATAAATTGAATGGCACGTTCGAAGCGAGCGATGTTCTTGCGGTAAAAGCAGGTTCGGGTCTTCTTGACGCGCAGGATGTAAATCACGACGGCTTGCTCGATCTTGTGGTTTATGGGTCCTCGATGTACACGGTGATCAATGCTGCGAAGGACGTGAATGCTCCTGCCGTTTTTGGACCGGCCGATCGAGTCGAGATGGCGCCTTCCAAGATCCGGGCGGATTTTAACGGCGACAATCGCGAAGATTATGCGCGCATTCTGCCGGATGGCTCTCTGCATGTGTACACTAACGCTTCGCCTGATCAGCATTGGGCCACTGTTCAGATACATGGCGTCAAGAATCTGAAAGAGGCAATGGGCGCAACGATCGAGATGAAGTCGGGCGCCTATTACGATAAGCGCATCGCACAAGGCGTGGCGGTTTCCTTCGCGATAGACGTACACCGCGATGTCGATACGATTCGGATCACGTGGCCGAATGGTTTGATCCAGAACGAGCCTCATCAGAAGAGCGGGGAATTGCTGAGCATTGCAGAAGCGCAGCGGCTATCCGGTTCGTGCCCGATGATCTTTACCTGGAACGGAGACAACTTTCAGTTCATCACCGATGTTCTCGGAGTTGCTCCCTTGGGCGCGAGCTCGGGAGACGGGCATTATTTCCCGGTCGATCATGACGAGTACATCCAGGTTCCGGGTCGGGCGCTCAAGCCGCGTGACGGAAAATTTCAAATTCACATCACCGAAGAGTTGCATGAGGTGTCGTATCTCGACCAGGTGCGGCTCATTGCTGTGGATCACCCGGCGGACCTGAGCGTCTACACGAACGACAAGTTCAAATCGCCGCCCTATCCCGAATTTCGCCTCTTTGGTTCGCGGGAAAAAATACATCCTCTGCGCGCCATTGATGCTAAAGGTGTCGATGCCACGGCTAGCGTTACAAAAGTCGATCAGGCGTACCCGGACGCGTTTGCCCACAACACTGCCGGAGTCGCCGAACTGCACACCTTGGATCTTGATTTCGGAAAGGCAGCATCCGACAACAATGCCGCTCTCGTCCTGAATGGATGGGTTGATTGGGCTGACGGCAGCACTTTTCTTGGTGCATCCCAGAACGGGGGAGGCCTGATCTTTCCTTATCTGCAAGTGAAGGATGCAGCGGGCCACTGGAAAACTGTCGTGGGCGATATGGGCATTCCATCCGGCAAGCCGAAAACCATCGTGGTCGACCTTGCCGGCAAGTTTCTTTCCTCCTCACGTGAGGTTCGGATTGTGACCAACCTGTGCGTTTACTGGGATGAAATCTTCCTAATCGGGAACTCAGCCGAGCCGCAAGTCAGAACGACGCGCCTCGATGCTGCCAATGCCTCGCTTCACTTTCGAGGTTTTTCAAACGCTGTCATTGATCCGACCCGTCAGCAGCCTGAACGATTTTTATACGACGAAGTTCGCCCGATCTCGAATTGGAATCCGACTTCGGGCTACTACACGCGTTACGGGGACGTCAAACCGCTGGTCACGAACATCGATGATCAGATGGTTGTGATGGGCTCGGGTGATGAACTGAAACTGGAGTATCTTGCTGCCGGGCTTCCTGCGCTTCCTATAGGCTGGTCGCGCGATTACCTTTTGCTGGTAGACGGCTGGGCGAAAGACTCAGACGCGAATACGGCATTCAGCGAGAGCGTGACCCCGCTGCCGTTCCACGCAATGAGCGCTTATCCGTATCGGCCGAGTGAGTCTTTTCCGAAGGACTCGGCTCACGAGCGCTACGTCCACGATTACCTCACCCGTCCGGCTCTGCGTCTAATACGGCCGCTCGCAAACGACCATTCTGGATACTAGATGCATGATGCGACTCTGCGCCTTACTTTTCGTTAGCTCGTTTCTCGCCGCGCTGGCTCAATCCGCGCAGCCGGTCACAGCACGGCAACTCATTGACCGGATCAAACAGCAAACAGCCGTCACGCTGCCCGCCAATACCGTAGATACATTCAAAGCAGGGAATCCGGATGCGCCAGTCAAAGGCATCGCCGTTACAATGATGGCGACACTCGATGTGCTCGAGCGAGCAGCTCAATCTGGCAACAACTTGATCATCACCCACGAGCCGACCTTCTACGGTCACCTTGATGAGACTGCTCAATTGGAGAAGCAAAACGACGCAGTGCTGTCAGCTAAGCAGAAGTTCATAACGGAGCACCAGCTGATTGTGTGGCGCTTTCACGACGGCTGGCACGCCCGCAAACCCGACGGCATTTTGCTGGGCATGACAAAAGCTCTCGGTTGGGAGAAATATCAAAACGCGACGGAGCCGCACCTCTTTATCCTTCCTGAGACTACGGTCGGCGATTTAGCTTCCCTAGTAAAACAGAAGCTCGATATCCGCCTCTTTCGGGTGGTGGGCGACTCCGCTCTGAAAATCACGAAAGTGGCGTTCATACCGGGAGCTGCCGGATCAGCCAAACAGATTCAGGCGCTGGAGCGCGATGACGTGGAAGCTCTTCTCATTGGCGAAACACCGGAGTGGGAGACGGTGGAGTACGTTGCTGACGCCACAACCGCGGGAAAACGGAAAGCTCTCCTGATTTTGGGACACATTCCTTCCGAGCAAGCCGGAATGGAGGAGTGCACCACCTGGCTTCGTTCCTTTATTTCCGAAGTCCCAGTGACTTTCGTTCCCGCCAAAGAACCGTTTTGGCAGCCAAAGCCTTAAGCGAAAGCGTCGAATCTATTTTTCAGGTTGTCCCGCAATACCGGTCTCAATAGCAAATAAACCGCCGGCCAAACGTTCTGTTGCGGGCGCTTTTACCCCCGCCGTGGTCACATAAAGCGTCTTGCGATCCTCGCCGCCGAACGTGCAGCTCGTAATGTTGCTCACCGGCATTTCAATTACGCGATCAATGGATCCGCCCGGAGCAACGCGTACGATGCATCTGCCATAGTAGCGGCAGTTCCACAGAAAACCGGCGCTGTCCACCTGCGATCCATCTGGGAAGCCTCTTTCGAAGCCCGAGAAAAAAGGCCGCTCGTTGCGGATTGATCCCGTGGCTCCGTCGTAGTCATTTGCGAATACTGTGTTGTCCAAAGTGTCCGCAAAATAAAAGACTCGGCTGTCCGGGCTCCAGGCGAGGGTATTTGAAATTCCCACGCCGCGCTTCCATTCGCTAACAGACCCGTTCGGATCGATACGATACAACACGCCGTCCTGACCGCCAGCTTCTCCGGCCGATCCGTCGGGATTTACGTTATTGCGCATCGAACCCACCCAGAGAGAACCGCGCGGGTCTGCTCGTCCATCGTTCAAGCGAACTTCCGGCCACTGATCCAGCGTCCATCCGTGTTCTTCGCGTTTGTCGGCCCGTGGCCGCCAGAAGATCAAGCGTGATCCGAGCGCCACGGCCAATGTGTCATCGCGATTCGTCAGTATCAAAGCCGTAACCGGCTCGTCAAAGAACCACGTTTTCACATTTCCGGAAGCGGGATCGAAGCGGTGAATGAGAAAGCGATTAATATCGGTCCAATACAGCGCCTGTTCGCCAGAGTGCCAAACCAGCCCTTCCCCGCACACGTCACCAGTTGGCGCGACACAAACAGGTTCTCCAATCGTTGTCACGCAGCCTCGGACTCGATGACCTTCAGGCAAGCTCGCAGATATCCCATCGCAAATGCCATTCCGGCATGCCACGGCGCATCGCAGGTGAGTTGTGGCGCATGATCCGGAATCACGACTCCCGAAAATGCGTTTTTCTTGAGAATACGCAGGACCTGTAGCACTTCGAGATCACCATCATCGATATGCGTTTCCTTATAATCCGGAACTTTGCCGTGCACGTTTCGAAGGTGCACATAGGCAATTCTTTTTTGCGCGCTATAGCGATCGACCGCACTATAAGGATCACCATCGCGCATTTCCGTAATCGTTCCGGCGCAGAATTCCAGCTGATTCGCGGGGCTCGGGTTTAGGTCTATCAGCTTCTGATAAAGATCCGGACGGTACACCAATCGCGGCTGGCTTCGAACCGCGGGCAACGGAGGGTCATCGGGGTGCGCGGCCAGGCGTACCCCGGCTGCTTCGGCTGCAGGCAGACACGCCTCCAGGAACTCCTGCAATCGACCCCACAACTGCTCAACGCTTGTCGCAGGAAGATCTCCCGGCGGCGCGCCGGGATCAACAACCATGTTCCAAACCATGCCGTTCGGAATGGGAGCATCGACAGGACCGTCCATGCCTACGCTCAGCGCGCCGCCCCTGGCGTAGGGTCCCGATACGCGGCCTGCGACGCCGGCGATGCTGAAGTTATAACCGATAATCGGAATCCCAACTTCCCCAACGTTTGCAATTAACGTCCTCAGATTTTCGAGCTGCCGCTTTTTTCGCGGACCGTCGAGCAAAACGTCTGACCAATGCGCCGGATCGAAGTTCTCGATCGCTTCCCAGATCAGGCCGGCGTCCTCGACCTGCTGCTTGATCGCGCGCATTTCTGCAACAGTCCAGAGCCGATCAGGGTCACCTGCGTAGCCCCAACCGGCCAGCTCTCCAACGGGCTGATCGCGCCGCGGATTTCCCGGGCCGCCTTGTTTGAAGTAGTCGACCATGTGAATGACAACGTGAGTCGCCCCAACCTGCCGTGCAAAGGCGAAGTGGCCAGGCGTCAACATGTGGCGGTATAGGCCGAACCCTAATTTCATCGCTATGAGCTACTGCCCTGCTGCCGTTGCCAGAAGCTGGTCGTTCGGATAGTAGTGATCGACCGACTCCGGAGTGATGAGTTGATGCTTCACGAAAACAGCTGGCGGTACCGGACGGTGATTCAGCAGATCGAGAGCGACGCGGATCAAGTGGTCGCCGTATTTCTCAGGGAAAAATGCTACCGAACCAATCAAACGCGTACCGGGTTGGCGTAGCTCAGCGCGCGCTTCCGGTGAAGCATTTTGTCCCATGATGCCGCAGTCTTCGTGCCGGCCGGCCTCTTGAAAAGCACGCAAAGCTCCGAGGGCGCTTGAATCATTGATCGCGCCTACCAGCACGTGACCGCTCCGGTTCACCCGCAAGTGCTTCCGCATCACGTCCAAACTGTCTCTGAATGTGCCATCGCCATCAAGGAAGGTGATCCGGCATTTCTCGAGCGAGGGTAGCACTTCTTTGAGTCCCGCCAGCGTGCCAGTCAAACGCATCTTGGGGAGGCTGCCGGCCCGCGGCAGTTCGAACATCACGATCTCCTCCACCTCGCCGTGCCAGCGCTGCTTCGCCCAGCGTCCCAAGTGCCTTCCGCCAATCAGGCCCGCTTCATAGTTATTGGCCCCATAGTACGTAGCGCCCGGATGCGGAATGTCGATTGCGATCAGTGGGATGTTGGCCTGCCGGTATTTTGCTGCCACGATAGGCGCAACGTTTTCGTCCGTCTGAAATTCGATAACCAGATCCACTTTTTCCCGGACAAGTAAGTCCGCATTGCGTTGGGCAGTCTTCGCGCTATAGCGATTGTCAACCGAGATCAGCTCGATTCCTTCCACTTGAGCTGCGCGTTGCAGACTCTGCGAGACGTCTTTCGAGAACTGATACTCCGTGCCCTGCGCCGCGTAACCCACCCTGTAAAGTTTTTGTTTCACGGGCCGTATGCACGATTGATAGAGGTTCTGCCCGACTTTCTCGATCATTCCGCACTTTTCGAGCGTATAGAGAAGCCGGAACACCATGGTTTTCGGCAATGTGCTCCGGGCCGAAATTTCCCGTAAGGAAAGCGCTTCTCCGGACACGCGGAATGCTGCGAGCAGCTGCGAAGAATGGATGATCGATTTGACCAAATAAGGATCACGGAGAGTTGCAGTTGAGTTCATAAACACCTCGACCCGGAGGAACTTGTGGCAGATGATATCACGGGTCTTTTGCATTACGAAATGATCGAGGACGTAGATGAGGCACACTGGGATCCCTACATTTTCAGGCTTTCGCTCCAAGTCTCCGAATTGAGAGATGAAACGGCTTGCGCGTCCGCAGCCCTAGATTTCGCAATGCGAAAGAAACCGCTCAACCGGAAAAGAGTTTGGAACTGGTCGCGTCAGTTCTAATATGAATCTTATCCAGACAGTCACATCAGGCAATCAATATATGAATGGCAAGCTGACGGATCGCGTCTTCCGCGCGTTAGAGGCATTCCGGATTGAAATCCCCTCGTGGGGCTTCGCCAACACAGGGACGAGATTCGGCAAGTTTATTCAGCCGGCTGCGGCGACGACTACGGAAGAGAAGTTTAGCGATGCAGGCCAGGTGCATGCGCTGACCGGGATCTGCCCCACCATTGCCCTGCATGTTCTATGGGATCTTCCGAGCGGAGTGAGCGATGTTCCTGCATTAGAGGCTTTGGCCGACCGGTATGGAGTGCGGCCCGGGTCGATCAACCCTAACGTCTTTCAGGATCAGATCTATAAATACGGATCGTTCGGGAATCCTGACGGCGAAGTCCGAGAGGCAGCGCTTCGTCATGCGGAGCTATCGATCGCCATTGCCCGCGAGCTTCATAGCCGCGACGTATCGTTCTGGTTTACGGACGGTTCGAACTATCCGGGAACCGCCAACATACGCGAGCGGAAACGTCACTTTGAGAGATGCCTTAAGGCAACGCACGCGAAGCTCAGGCCCGACCAGCGAATGCTTATCGAATATAAGCCGTTCGAACCAGCCTTCTATCACACGGATATTGCCGATTGGGGAATGGCTCTGCTGTTTGCCCGTTCAGCCGGACCGCAGGCGAAAGTTTTAGTAGATACCGGGCACCACTATGCGGCCCAAAATATAGAACAAATTGTGGCGTGGTTGCTTTCTGAAAACATGCTGGGCGGATTTCATTTCAACGATCGGCGTTATGCCGATGACGACCTGACAATGGGCTCGATCGATCCGTACCAGGTATTTCGAATCTTCCACGAAATCCTGTTCTTTGAATGGGAAAATGGAGGCCGAGCCGATATCGCGTATATGATCGATCAGAGTCACAATCTGAAGGGCAAGATCGAAGCTATGATCCAGACCGTCTCGATAGCACAGGAACTCTTTTCGAAAGCGGCATTGGTGGATCACGAGAAGCTGGCTGCCGCCCAGCAGAAGTCCGAACTGATCCGGGCGGAATCTTGTTTGCAAGACGCGTTTGCTACTGATGTCCGGCCCGCCATTCGTGAGTGGCGAAGAGCGAAAGGCCTCCCGGAAGATCCGTTAGAGGCGTTCCGGGCAAGTGGTTATGGCGAGCGCATTGCCCAAGAAAGAGCTTCGCGCAACATGTCGAGTATTTCTTCGTATGCGTGAGTCCGTTGAAGCCAACATCACAGTTGAGAGAATGATCCGAGGTTAAGCGATGCCTGAGACAACTGAGATAGTTCATCTGAAAGATCTATGGGACGAAAAGAAAGCGT
>JAABUQ010011476.1_pt1 | contig 11306 bp, 14 predicted proteins | sample 5560001 | NCBI WGS metagenome assembly JAABUQ01 (sample SAMN10711888, study PRJNA513371) | rock metagenome | isolation source: Antarctica rocks | place: Antarctica: Victoria Land, Finger Mt nord | collected 2015-12-18
TGTATCGGACGCTCACCGGCAAGGTCGAGGAAGGCGCCCGCGAGGCCGGTCGCGACCCCGCCGACATCCGGCGCATGATCGAAATCAAGGTGTCCTACGACCGCGACCGGGACTTCGCCTATGACGCCTGCCGCTACTGGGCCGCGCTCGCACTCACCTCCGAGCAGAAGACCGGGATCGAGGACCCGCTCGAGATGCAGCGCGTGTCAGACGAGAACGCCGACAAGGCACACACGCGCTTCATCGTCTCGGACGACCCCGAGGACGTCGTCGAGCGCATCGCCGCCTATCTCGACCTGGGCTTCCAGGACCTGGTGCTGCACGGGCCGAGTCACGACCAGTCACGCTTCCTCGAGCAGTTCACCGACGATGTCCTGCCGCTGCTGCGCAAGCGCGCCGAGCAGTAGCGCTCACACCACCGGCACAGCCTGCGCCGTCACCCGAGGCTCCCCCGTCGTCCGGTCGCGCTCGAGCTCGTCCTTGAGCGCCCAGATCCCGACCTTGTTCTGCTGGCCGCGCCGGCGCCGCTCACGTGCTGCCGCTCGGGCCGACAGCTGACGCACCTCGACAGCGCTTCCGGGGCGCGTGGCGTCGGCGCGCAGGAAGTAGTGCACGATGACGCCGTCGCCCCAGGGCTCGAGCCAGAACTCGGCGGTCCCGACCAGCGCTCCGGTGACGGCGAACCGCAGGCCGTCGCGTCCACGGTCGTGAGCGACCCCCAGCTCCAGATCGGGCCACCACCGGCGCCACAGCTCGGGGTCGTGCACCAGCTCGGCGAGCCGGTCCGGGTCGGCCACCACGAAGCTCTCGTCGATCACATCCACCTGCGGCACGTGCCCGATCCTGCCAGCGTGCGATGTCTGCTGTTACCGTCCGGTACCTGGCGGTGGTACCGACCCTGAGGGCCGAAGGAGAGTCACGTGCGCGAGTGCAGCGTCCCCGCCGATGTCAAGGTGGCCCCTGATGCCACGCTGAGCGACGCCGTCTTCGACGCCGAGCGTGACGACCCGGACCGGGTGATGTTCCGGCGCAAGGTCACCGGCAGCTGGGTGCCGGTCACCGCCCAGGCCTTTGCCCGGCAGGTAAGGCGGCTCGCCGCGGGGCTCATCGCGCGGGGGGTCGAACCCGGTGACCGCGTCGCCCTGATGAGCCGCACGCGGTACGAGTGGACGCTGTGCGACTACGCGATCTGGACCGCGGGAGCGGTCACGGTGCCTGTCTACGAGACCTCCAGCGCAGAGCAGGTCGCCTGGATCCTCGGCGACTCGGGCGCGGTCGCCGTCTTCGTCGAGGCCGACGAGCACCAGGCCACCGTCGACGAGGTCGCGGGCACGCTGGGCGCCCTGCGCCACGTGTGGAAGCTTGAGGGAGGCGCGCTCGAGGAGCTCGCCGAGGCCGGCGGTGCGGTCGGCGACGCCGAGGTCGAGCAGCGCCGCACGACCCAGCATTCCGACGCACTGGCGACCGTCATCTACACCAGTGGCACCACCGGGCGCCCGAAGGGGTGCGAGCTGACCCACGGCAACTTCCTGTTCGACGCAGCGACGACGACCGACGGCCTGCGCGAGCTGTTCACCGAGGGCGCGTCGACGCTGCTGTTCCTGCCGCTCGCCCACGTGTTCGCCCGCATCATCCAGGTCGGGTGCGTGCTGAACCGGATCACGATGGGCCACACGTCCGACGTCAAGAACCTGCTGAGCGACTTCGCCGTCTTCGAGCCGACGTTCATCCTTGCCGTCCCGCGGATATTCGAGAAGGTCTACAACGGCGCCCAGCAGAAGGCGCACGGGGGCGGGGAAGGCACAGGCCGTGCTCTTCGACCAGGCCGACCGCACCGCCGTCGCCTACAGCGAGCAGCTGCAGAACGGCCGGGTCAGCGCGGTGACGAAGGCCCAGCACCTGGCGTTCGACAAGCTGGTCTACTCGCGCCTTCGAGCCGTGATGGGGGGAAAGGTGACCTACGCCGTCAGCGGCGGCGGTCCACTCGGCGCCCGGCTCGGCCACTTCTTCCGTGGCATCGGTGTGACGGTGCTCGAGGGGTATGGGCTCACGGAGACGACGGCGGGTGCCACCTGCAACCTGCCGGACTCGATCCGCATCGGCACCGTCGGGAGGCCGATTCCGGGCGAGACCGTCCGTATCGCCGACGACGGCGAGATCCTGCTGCGCGGCGACAACATCTTCCGCGGCTACTGGAAGAACCCTGAGTCGACGGCCGCGAGCCTTGCCGGCGGCTGGTTCCACACGGGCGACATCGGGGAGCTCGACGCCGAAGGCTTCCTCAGCATCACCGGCCGGATGAAGGAGCTCATTGTCACCGCCGGTGGCAAGAACGTATCGCCGGCCAGCCTCGAGGACCGGGTGCGCAGCCACCCGCTCATCTCGCAGTGCATCGTCGTCGGCGACAACAAGCCGTTCATCGCGTGCGTCGTGACGCTGGACGAGGACGCGCTGCCCGCCTGGCAGCAGGAGCACGACAAGCAGGGACTCAGCCGCGCCGACCTGGTCAACGATCCCGACCTGCGGGCCGAGATCAAGACGGCGATCGACCGGGCCAACCAAGCAGTCAGCAGGGCGGAGTCAATCCGCACCTTCACGGTCCTCGAGACCGACTTCACCGAGGAAGCCGGCCAGATGACACCGTCCCTCAAGCTCAAGCGGAAGGTGATCATGGAGGAGTTCGCGACGGACGTCGCAGGGCTCTACGCCTAGCAGTTGTCACCCCTGGGTTGGCTGCCCTCGTTGCGCTCGCCGGTCTACCGCCGGTAGACTGATCGGTATGGGCGACACCACCACCGTCAAAGTCCAGACCAGTACCCGTGACCTGCTTTTGGAGCTGGGTGCCGCTCGCCGCATGAGCGCCGATCAGGTCATTGTGGCCGCGTTGGAAGCTATGCGACGGGACGAACGGCGCGGGCGAGCTGCCGCGGAGGCTCGTGCCATCAAAGATGATCCCATCGATCGTGCGGAGATCGAGGCGATTCAGGCCGGACTTCCGCAGATGATGGGCACACGGGTGTCGTGTTAGGGCTGTTGACCTGCGGCAATGCGGGCAGCGTCGGTCGGGGTCGTGTTACTACAGCCCCGGTCCGGGGTGTTCGGTCAGCTGCTGGGTGGGGTGAAGTCGAAGACGCGGGGTGGCTCGGGGAGGGCGAGGGCGGCCAGGATCGTCTTCTGCCCGGGAGTGGCGTTGGTGCGCTGCGCGAGGTGCCCGTCGTCGGTGGCGAGGGTGACCAGGTGCATCCGGTCGAGTTCGTGGCGGGTGTTGCGCCAGGTGTCGTCGGTGGCGTTCTCGATGACGCGGATCAGCAGCAGCGCGAGCCAGCACAGCTGGACGTGGGCGCGGATCCGATCCTCGCGGTGGTGGAACACCGGTCGTAGGCCGAGGTGGCCCTTCATGTCCCGCCAGCCGCGTTCGACCTGCAGCAGCTGCTTGTAGGCCGCCGCGAGGTCCTCGGCGGTTAGGGTGGTGTCGGAGGTCCGCAGCAGCCACTTGCCGTCCAGGTGCGACTCCCGCTTGATCGCGGCGGCGTCGACGCGGAGCAGTCCGGTCGGGGTCCGGCGTAGGTAGCGGCGCAGGCCCGGCTTGGTCTTCAGGCTCCCGATCAGCTCGCTGCGTCGGCTGTCCGGCCAGGCGTCGCTGCCGTCGATCAGGCTCTCGAGGTGGGCGACGAGCTGGCCGCGGACGGTGGCGTCCCGGTCGGCCTGCTCGGGGTTGTGGCAGATGACGAACCGGTTGGTCCGGGCGCCGTCGTCGCCGACGCCGCCGGGGCGACAGCGACTTCCTTGACCCGCAGGTTGCCCGCGACGGTGCGGTAGCGGCCGGGCCGGGCCAGCGCTGCACTGGCTTCGGCGTTGGTGTGCCGGAGCTTCTCGGCGTGGATGTAGTGCCCGCCGCCGCGGGTCAGGTAGGCCCGGTTCGCCGCGGAGGCGAACCCACGGTCGGCGACCCAGACCATCCGGTGCAGGTTCCAGCCGGCCAGGTCGTCCTTCACGGTCCGGATGATCGAGGTGTCGGCGGTACTGCCCGGAAACGTCCAGCACCGGACCGGGACGCCGTCCCGGGTCACCGCCATCGCGACTACCACCTGCGGCAGGTCGGTGCGGAAGTCCTTGGAGTGCCCGAACGCGCGCTTGCCCTGCTCCTGCGGGCTCGCCACCCCGTCGTCGGTCACCTTGTCCTGCAGGTCGGCGAGCTCATCGGGCACGTCGAGCTCGAAGTACGTCAAGATCCAGGTTGAGCAGGTGCGCGACCGCCCCGAAGATCTCCCCGGCGATCTCCTCCAAGGCCTCGAGCAGGAAGTCCATCGCCCGGTACGCCTGATCATCGGTCAGGCCTGGCAGGCCCTCGATCGCGACCCGCTCGGCGACCCAGCGGGTCCCGGCCAGCTTGGACCCCGGCGCGAGCGCCCGTTGCGCGACCAGCGCGAACAGCACCCGCTCCACCGCGGTCGCCTCGAGCTTGCGGCCGGCGGCGACCTTGCCGATCGCGGTGGCGATCCCGAGCCGCTCCCAGACCCGGTCCAGCACCCACGCCCCACCCAGGTGCCGGGAGTCCACCAGTTCGACGTCACTACCCGCGACCGCTGCCGCGGCCTCCTCCGGGGTGAGGAACCGCGAGATCGAGGTGACGAGGCGGGCCAGCGCCGCCCGGTCGACCAGCTCGGCCCGACCGAACGAGTGGATCACCTTCGCGAACGGCTGCCCCGAGACCGGGTGCCGTTCATTGTGCGCCAGCTGCAGATACCGCACCACGCTGCCGTCCCGGTTGGCCCGTCGCGACTCCCGCAGGTACATGACGACACCTCACCACGACCCCACAGCGGCTGCCAGCCGACACGCTCAAGGTCGTGTGCCTACGCGAATCGGCCCTCAACGCGGCATGGCAACCTCCTCACCTGCGCAAGCAAGTTCCCGGGGCCCCCGATGTGCCTACCAGCTGCGGAAGTCCGGCCCTGGCGTGGCTGCTGCTGGCGCTGGCGACCGGGTCATGGGCAGCCGGCGAGCTCGCCTGGTCCTACTTCGAGCTGCTCGCCGGCCGGCAGACACCGTTCCCGTCAGTCGCCGACGCCGGCTACCTGCTGTTCGCGGTGCTGGCCGTCGCCGGGATGCTGCTGTGGCCCTCGCACGCGCTGCGCGGCGGGGCGCGGTGGCGGGGGCTGCTCGACGGGGTGCTGGTCGCCTGTCGACCGTCAGGTAATTCCCTAGACCGTATGGAGTGACCGCATCCCGATCTTGCGGTTGCTGGCCGGGGCCTCGCTCACGCAACCTCGTGGGTTACCGAGCGCGAGTCCCCGCGTTCGGCCTATCCGACATGTGTGGGGAGGCCCCGGTGTTTGGTGAGCGTACGAGTGTCGGGCTGGACGTGCATGCGCGTTCGGTCGCGGCCGCCGCGATCGACGGGCAGACCGGTGAGGTGATCAAAGCGCGGCTGACGCCCGCGCACGCGCAGGTGCTCGAGTGGGCTGCCGGGACCGGTCGCGGTCGCGGTCGCGTATGAGGCTGGACCGACAGGGTTCGGGCTGTCTCGCGCACTGTCGGGGGCGGGGGTTCGGTGTGTGGTGGCGGCTCCGTCGAAGCTGCAGCGCCCGGCTGGTGATCGGATCAAGACCGACGCCCGGGACGCGCTGCATCTGGCCCGGTTACTGCGCCTGGATGAGGTGGTGGCGGTGCGGGTGCCGCCGCTGGCCGAGGAAGCTGCCCGTGACCTGGTCCGCGCCCGTGAAGCCTGCCGGCAGGATCTGATGCGCTCCCGCCACCGGCTGTCCAAGCTGTTGCTGCGGCACGGGATCGTCTATGACGACGGCAAAGCCTGGAGCGAGCTGCATGACCGTTGGCTGCGTCGTCAACGCTTCGATGCGCCCGCGACGCAGGCCGCTTTCGACGACGCGTATGAGACGGTGCTGCTGGCCAAGGCTCGCCGTGACCGCTTGGATGAGAAGATCACCGCGATCGCGGGTGAGGGCGAGTTCACTGCGCTTACCCGGCGCCTGGCCTGCCTGCGGGGCATCTCCACGTTGACCGGTTTCGCGCTGGCGGTCGAGATCGGGGACTGGCAACGCTTCACCGGCGCCAGCATCGGTGCCTACCTCGGGCTGGTGCCCAGCGAGCACTCCTCGGGGCAGAGCCGATCCCAGGGCCCGATCACCAAAACCGGCAACACCCACGTGCGCCGCCTGCTCATCGAAGCGGCCTGGCACCACCGCACCCCCTACCGGCCAAGCGTGGTGTTGCAGCGACGCTGGGACCAAGCCGGCGCGGCCGCCCGCGCGCGTGGCCATGCCGGCAACCAGCGGTTGCACTCGCGCTGGGTCACCTACAACCTGCGCAAGAAACGCGGCGTCGTCGCAGGCGTCGCCATCGCCCGCGAACTCTCCGGCTGGTGCTGGTCGCTGGCGGTGTTGCCCGACTGACCCCTGCCCAAAGCTGGCCGTGGGGGTCAGCACCGGGATCACAGCGCGTGGAGCGATCCGCACCCGGGCTATGAGCAGCCTTCAGGCCACGCTCGTCCTTAGACCAGCGGTCACGCTCCAAGCCGAACACACGGTCCTGCGGTAACCAACCCGCGAATATCAGCCTCGACAACGCGTCGTTCAACGACACGCTGACCCCCGAGCGCAGACCCCCACGGCCCCACATCCAGGTCGTCCACATCCGTGATCACCAACCGCGACACGGACGAATCCGGCGCGCCCTCTTGACAAGAGACGCGTCCATATCAGCCCGGGCGTCACAGACGACCAGGGAATTGTTTGACGGGACCGGCGAATCACTAGGGAATTACTTGACGGCCGACATCGCCGGGTCGCTGTTCACCATCAGCTGGGTCAGCGCCCTGGGATCGGTGGTCCACGCCGGCGGTGACAGCCCGTTCGCGTTCGGGGTGTCGTTGGCGTACCCGGTCACCGACCTGGTGCTGCTGACCCTGACCGTGGTGGTCGTGGCGCACGCCCGCCAAAGCTCCCGCTCCGGGCTGGGACTGCTGGCCGCCGGCCTGGGATTGCTGTGCCTGGCCGACAGTGGTTTCGCCTACCTGACCGCCGCCGGTAGCTACGCCACCGGCAGCCCGGTGGACGCCGACTGGTTCGGCGGGTTCCTGCTGATCGCCGCCGCCGCCGGCACCGCCACCACACCCGCCGCGGGGCTGGTCGACGAGGGGCGGGTGATGGAGTCGACCACCGCCGCGCTGCTGCCCTACCTGCCGGCCGGCCTCGCGGTGGCGGTCGCGGTCGGAGGCCAGCTCACCGGCCACGGCGATGCTGTCGCGCTGCTGGCGGCGACGCTGGTGATGGGAGCGCTGCTGGCCCGCCAGCTGCTCGCCGTCATCGACAACCGCCGGCTGGTCCTCGCCCTCGTCGACACCCAGGAGGCGTTGCGGTTCCAGGCGTTCCACGACCCGCTGACCGGGCTGGCCAACCGGGCGCTGTTCGCCGACCGGCTGCACCACGGCCTGGAGCTGCACCGCCGGGACCTGCGGCCGCTGAGCTTGCTGTACTGCGACCTCGACGGGTTCAAGACGGTCAATGACACCCTGGGTCACGACGCCGACGATGAGGTGATCCGCGCCGCTGCCGAGCGGCTGCGGGCCGTGACCCGCCCCGGTGACACCGTCGCCCGGATGGGCGGGGATGAGTTCGCGGTCCTGCTCGAGGACGGCGGTGACGCCACCACCGTCGTCGCCAGGATCCTCGACGGGTTCACCCAGCCCGCCGCGGTCGGACGGAGCATGGTTCCGCTGGCTGCCAGCATCGGCGTCGTCGAGCTGTCCGCCGGTGCTTGCTCGCCGACCCCGGCCGAGTTCCTGCTCTGCGCTGACGCTGCGATGTCCCAGGCCAAACGCACCGGCAAAGCCCGGGCCGTCGTCTGGGACGAGCGCCTGGCGCCAGCCCGGGCGGCGGCAGCAGGTCCAGCAGCGGCACCGCCAACTGCACACCGGCCGGCCTGACCGCTGTCCGAGGACCACCAACGGCCGGGGTGCTCAAGCACGCTGCTGGTCGAGCGAGGCGCTCCTGGGGACCTGGCGGCAACCGGCTGTGGGCCACAGAAAGAGACCGCCGTCGGGATCGGCCCGCGAGGCGAGGCGGCCTCGCCGACGGCGACGGCGGGTGAGCTGCTCGAGAACGCTGAGGCTGACCGCTGGCTGGTCGTCCGCTCGAAAAACCCCGGGCGTCGTCAAGAAGGGGCACGTCACCGCTGAGCATCTGCTGTTCGGACCTGGTTCCGGACGGAGCTGGCCGAAGTCGTGGTTGAGGTAGCGGCCGGCGGGGCCGACAGTGCAAGGGTGGACAGCCGCCGCGGGAAGGATCCCGCCGATTCGGTGTTCCCGCCGGAGCTGCTGGAACAGGCCCGGGCGACGCCGGGCGGCTGGCTGTACGTCATCGACGCGGCGTTCGCCAGCGCCGGGCCGGAGGGTGTGGTCCCACCCGAGGCGATCAAGGGTGCCTGGAGGGTCGGCGAGGACGGCGTACCCACCGGTGAGTTCGAGCCCAACCCCGACTACCGGGGTTGAGGCGCACCCGACAGCGTTCGTCTGCCAGAAGCCGGGTCCTTGGCTGGGTGGGACTGTGCGGCGGTGCCCATAGGCAGACAGCAGACTCTGTAGGTCGCCACGACCAGGAGGCACAGCATGAGCACCAGCGACAAGATCAGCAACAAGGTTGAGGAGCTGCAGGGCAAGTCAAAGAAGGCGTCGGGGAGGCCACTGACGACAAGGACCTGAAGGCCCAGGGCAAGGGCGACCAGGCCAAGGGCAACCTCAAGCAGGCAGGCGAAAAGCTCAAGGACGTCGTCACGTCCTGACCGGAATCCTCGCGGACGGCGGCGTCCACCCGCGGGAGCCCAGCAGTACGCAGAGTCAGATCGGGGACTGGGACAGGTCGCCCCAGTAGCCCGTCAGCAGCACCCCGTTGCTGGGCTGCGGGAAGCGTCTGCGGTCCGGCACCTACCGGTCGGCAGCCTGGCGGCGCACCAGTTCCTCAGCTGACACGGGCGTGGACTTCTGGTGCGGTTGCACTTGGTGCCGGCGGTGCGTTCGGCGCGGCGAATCCGCGTTCATCGCCTTGTGCCGGGTCAGGGACATCAGCCGGACCGTCATGCAGTCGGCGGGACCGCCGAGTTGCTGTCGCCTGGCGCCGGCGGCGACGGCGGGTGAGCCTGCACGCTCTCCCTACCCGTCGGGGGGCGCGACATCAGGGAGCCGACATGCTGCCTCGTCTCGGGAGGCGGGGTGGTGGCAGGCGCCGGTCTCCGAGCCAGAACAGCGCCGTGACGATCGTCAGCACGACGACGACCAGAGCGCCGTTGAGGAGCACCCGGGCGTAGCCGTGGGTGGCGACGTCGACGAAGGGATAGGGGTACCAGCTGCTGATGGCGCCGTGAATGAGGGTGTAGGTGATCCACGCGACGGGCCAGAGCAGGGCCAGCCCGACCGTGCGTGCCTCGATTCGGGGGCGGGGGCCGAACATCAGCCACCCGAGGACCATCATGATCGGCACGATGTAGTGGAACACGGTGTTGGCAAGCGTCTCCCTCCAACCGTGCGGCTCGTGGATCTTCGCGAGCACGGTGGCGTAGACGATGCCGGTGACCGTGATGCCGAACAACGACGCCAGGCGCACCGGACGCCATAGGGGGCCGTCACGGTCGGGGGTCCGGGCCAGCAGGGCGCAGGTGACGCCGCTGAGGATGTTGCTCTGGACGGTGAAGAAGCTCAGGACCCTGACGATGCGGCCGGCGAGCGGAGCACCGGCAAGGGTGCCGACCGCATGTGCTCGGGGAGTGCCGGGCACGTCGATCGCGACCAGGAGCTGGATGACGAAGGCCACCAGCACTACCGCGGCGATCGACGCCCACCACCCACGGGCCGCGGTGCGACTCACTGGCACTCCTGTTCGCCGGGTAGCCGAAGCGTAAGAGAGTAGTGCCGCTACCGAAGAAGTGATTCCGATGCAGCCAGCCACGAAGGTGCGCGCATCGCGTCACGCCGCCTCGCCCCTGAACCAGTCCTACGGCCCAGCACCTCACCTGCTGGTCTGCGTCGCGGTGTGAGTGGATCGATTTCACCAGTGCGGTGGTGGTGGGGCTTGCGGGACGCAGGCCTTCTGGTGAAGCGTCGACCACCATGAACTCGACCAGCACCAGGTAGGCGACGCACCCCCGGCCCGCGCGGCCAGCCGCACCAGCGGGCGACCAGGAACAGCAGCGCGTCGATCACGGAAAGCGGGGCCGTCGCGGACGTAGTCGTCGAGCTCGTAGACCCTGCCGCCGGTGCCGGTGCTGGTCACCAAGCCACCCGGGCCCGGTCACCGACCCGCGCTCAAGAGGGGCTTGGTGAGCCCTTCCGGTTCTGACTACCGCTCTGACCGCGGCGGGTCGGGGAGGCCGGGCCGCGGAGCGCCGAGCGACTGCTCACCAGCTGTCGTGATTGCGGTGTCCGGGTCCTGGCCGGCCGCTGCGACCGGCTCCACGCCGCTCTCGCCGTGACGAAGCGGTAGGCCAAGCCGGCCAGCGCCCCCCTACGATCGGTGCGAGCCAGAACAGCCATAGCTGGCGCAGGGCGCACCCGCCGACGAACAGGGCTTGGCCCGTGGACCGTGCCGGGTTCACCGAGGTGTTGGTGACCGGGATGCTTACCAGGTGGATGAGGGTCAAGGCGAGCCCGATTGCCAGCGGCCCGAAGCCTTTGGGGGCACGCCGGTCGGTTACGCCGAGGATGACAGTGAGAAATCCTGCGGTCATCACGATCTCGGTCAGCAGGGCCGCGGCCAGGCTGTACCCGCCGGGTGAGTGGGTGCCGTAGCCGTTGGCCGCAAAGCCGGCACCGGTGGAGAAGCCGGACTTCCCGCTCGCGATCACGTACAGCACCGCGGCGGCGGCGATCGCCCCAAGGACCTGCGTGACGATGTACGGCAAGACCTCTCGCGCCTCGAACCGGCGGCCGAGCAGGAGCCCTACCGTGACGGCGGGGTTGAAGTGTCCGCCGGAGACGTGGCCGAGGGCGTAGGCCATCGTCAGCACAGTCAGGCCGAAGGCCAGCGACACGCCCAGCAGGCCGATGCCGACGCTGGGGAACTTCGCCGCCAGGACAGCGCTCCCGCAACCACCCAGTACTAGAGCGTGTCTCCTATGTGGTGAGCCAGACGATGATGCTGCGCAGGACGGCGGCGCCGCGGAAGATGATGGCGAGCTTGTCGTAGCGGGTTGCCAGTCCTCGCCACTGCTTGAGGGTGTTGTAGGAACGTTCGACGACGTTGCGGCCGCGGTAGGCGATCGGGTCGAAGTGCGGGGGGCGTCCGCCGGCGGACCCG
>JAABUQ010011477.1_pt1 | contig 11305 bp, 9 predicted proteins | sample 5560001 | NCBI WGS metagenome assembly JAABUQ01 (sample SAMN10711888, study PRJNA513371) | rock metagenome | isolation source: Antarctica rocks | place: Antarctica: Victoria Land, Finger Mt nord | collected 2015-12-18
CCGGTCGAAGCGTATCAGTCGATTTTAAGCAAAACTAACGAAGAGGGTGCCGATGCGCTTGGCCTGTTTTGAGATCGAGGGACGCCGACGCTTCGGGTCAGTGGCCGGCGACATCGTGACCGATTTCGGCGCGGCTGACGGGGGCGGCTTGCAGGACATGCTGCTGGGCCGTCCTGGACCATCGGCCTCCGCCGGCAACGCGGCGCCGTTGCCGCTGTCGGGCGTGACGCTCCTGCCGCCGCTCGCCAGCCCGGCCAGCAAGGTCCTGGCGCTGGGCTGGGCCTACAAGTCCCACCAGGACGAGACGGGGCACAAGGCCGACCCGTTCCCCTTCTTCTTCCTCAAGCATTCCCAGAGCCTCGTCGGCCACCGGCAGCCGATCATCCAGCCGTCGGTGTCGGAGTCCTATGACTTCGAGGGCGAGTTCGTCGTGGTCATCGGCAAGCCCGGCCGCCACATCCCCGAAAGCCAGGCCATGGAGCATGTGGCCGGCTACTCGATCCTGATGGACGGCTCCGTCCGCGACTGGCAGAAGCACAGCGTCACTGCGGGCAAGAACTTCGACCGTTCGTCCTCGTTCGGCCCCTGGATCGTCACGCGGGACGAGGTTGCCGACCCGCACGCCCTCACCCTGACAACCCGCCTGAATGGCGACGTGGTGCAGCAGGCAAGCATTGGCCAACTGGCCTGGTCGGTCGCCTACCTCGTGCACTACTGCTCGACCTTCACCACGCTGCAGACTGGCGACGTGATCTCCACGGGAACGCCAGGCGGGGTTGGTTCCAAGCGCACGCCGCCTCTTTGGCTGCGGCCTGGTGACGTGCTCGATGTCGAGGTGAGTGGCGTCGGCAACCTGTCCAACACCGTGATGGCGGAGTGAAGCATCCGGCTCGTGGGCGACACGTACCGAGGGGCACGATCGCCTTGGAATAAAGGAACGATGTAAATGTCGGAAAGCCAAATCGAGGACACGAGATTGCTGCTGCCCGGGCTGGCGGGTTTCTACCGCCGGGCCATCCCGATATCGTGGCTCGTCATCCGCGTCGCGGTCGGTTTCACCCTGTTCATGCACGGATGGCCTAAGATCCTGGCCGAACCGGCGGCTTCCGCGCCCCGGCTTGAGCAGATGGGATTGCCGAATGGCGCGCTTTGGGCCTGGGCGGACTTCTTGATCGAGTTCGGAGGCGGCATCGGCATCATGCTCGGCCTGTTCACGCGACTCTTCGCCGCGGCAGCCGCTATCGAGATGGCCGTGATCATGGTCCTGTACATCCCGAACGGGTATCAGTGGACGAACCGCGGCTACGAATTCGTCCTTATGTGGGGATTGCTATGCTTCGCGATCGCGCTGCGCGGTGGCGGCCCCTATTCGCTCGACCGGCGCATCGGCGTTCAACTTTGAACAGCCGCGGCAGGGCAACGCCATGAACCGGTCCTCCACCGACAGAGCGTTCCGGCTTCAAGCATGGTTCTAGGGTCCAAGGACAGGAGTCCCGGCTCCAAGGCGACCAAGGGGCGGCTCCGCCTTGTGGCGTGCCGGGGCCGCCACGGGGAGTGGGGCCTCATGAAGGCTGCGGCGTGGGAAGCAGGCCTCCGACCCGGCGGAGGTGCCCCATGTGCGCCTGCACGACCGAGGCGGGCGGCATGCGCCCGGTCATGAGTTCCCCGCTCCGTTGATCCCCGAACCTCCAACTCAGAACGGTCAGCAGATGACAGACCCGGCCCGCTTCCTTTCAACCCGCTTGATCGCTGTTGCTGCGCTGCTCTTCTTCGCCCCGGTCGTGGCCAGCATTCTCGCACCAGCCGTGGTCAGCTTCGGCGTCGCTGACCCGGCATGGGCTCGCAACTATCCCGGGATACTGTTCCACCTCGCCCTTTTCCTGCTGGTGGCCAAGATCGAAGCTCCCGAATGGGCCAGGGCCGCAGGCTACGGTTGGCTGGTCCTCGACGTGATGACTGGAGTGCTCACCCTCAACGGCGTTCCGCACGAAATCTATGACTTCGTCCGGCTTGGCGGCCACATCTTCGGCGGGATCTGGATTGCGACCGCGTCGCTGTCGGGATCGACCCCGGTGAAAGTCATTGGTCTTGTCACGGGCATTTACCTATCCGGCTTCACCTTTGTTTCGCCCTTCCTGTCGCTGAAGGTGCTGGGTCCGAATGCGATCCTTGTGCTGGTTTGGCTGGCGATCATCGCTTGGCAAAATGGCAGCAAGGCACCTCCGCGCTTGGCGCCGGCACCATCGGGGAACCGTGTGCCAAGCAGCGGTTAAGCTGACCTTTGACCAAGGCGTGGCCAAGCAATCAATAATCCTATGGGGAGACGAAGCATTTTGATAACCCGCAGGCACCTTGCCGCGATCACATCCGGCGCTTTCGGCGCGATGGCGCTCGCTGAGCGCAGGCCGGCCTGGGCGGCGTCTCCCCCGCCGGGGCAGCAAACCTATTACCTGCTGGCGTTCAGCAACCCCCTCGCGGGGCAGGAGGAGGCCTATGACCGCTGGTTCTCCGAGCCGCACGTACACGACATGGCATCCTTTCCCGGCGTCGTCGCGGCTCAGCATTACGCCGACGCCGGATTGGAGCTGCGCCGGGCGCCCGTGAAGACGCCGCACGACCTCGTTCTTTATACCATCGTGACCGATCAGCCGAACGATCTAAGGGACGCCATCGTCCGCCGGGCGGATGCGGGCGGGGCGTGGCCGGGTCCAACGCTCGCTTCGGTAAGGACCGTGACCTATCGCGCGGTTCAGCCGCGGATGGATGGTGTCGGCGGAGAGCCTGCAGAGGCCCGGGGCGGCGATGCGGCAAGCTACTTGGTGCTCGCCTTCCTCGATGCGGTCGCGGGTCAGGACGATGCCTTCAACACCTGGTACGACACCGTCCACGAACCTGAGCTGCTTGCAAATCCCGGGGTGGGCAGCGGTCAAAGGGCGGTGCTCAGCGAGGTGCAGATGGGACCGTCCGACATTCAGTCCCGTTACCTGATGATGATGACGCTCGTCACGCGCGACTTGTCGGCGGTGTTCCGCGGGATGCTTGCCGGCGGCCCGCCCTCGCCGGCATTGGACCGGACGCGCGGCTACGGCTACAACTACAGGGCCGTCAGTCCGTAAACTTGACCGGCCGGCCGGTCAGTCAGCATTCTTCCGAAACCGCGCCGGGCGTCTCTCGTTATGGTGGCCCGGAGGTTCCGGACAGCTCAGGCCCTGTTGCATCCGCTTTCGTTCCACCGATACGATCCGGACCGGGCGGAGTCGCTTTGGCATATCGCGCCAGCCGACGGCAGCCGGACCAGCAGCAGCCGGCCGGGTGCGCTGGCGCGAGCCATAACGCAACCGTGCCAAGCCGTCTCCGATCTGGATGCGTTCAAAGGAAGATGATGGTGTTCAGCAGTATGTTGAGGGCGCTGCCAGTGCTCCGCGTGTAGATGACCGCGGTCGGGTGGTCGGTGTAGCTCACGCCGACGTTGACGTTGACGCCTGGCAGCGCAGCCGCGCCATACGACGCCGTGTAGGTTGAGACGTCGTCATGCGCGAGCAGTCCACGGCCGCGCGCGGTAGAAACCGCCGCACCACTGAAGTTGCTGTGGTTTGCGACCAGGCTGATCAGGTCGTTCGGACGGCCCGGGATCAGCCCGAAGCCGTACAAACGCCCCTCGTAATACGTAGAGAACGTGTTGAAGTACGACGGCGCGTGTTCGACGGTGAACCCGGCGTAGATGCCCCGCCGCGCCGAGCCGAACCCGGCATTCGGCGCCGTTTGAAGGAGCTGCCGGTCGGCGAGGAGGTATAGGCCGTAGTTGGGCTGCTCGCGGTTCACCGTGTGGGCAAGCTCCCTCTGCCGGCTCGTGGTGACGCTCGCGGCGCCACGGATCCACATCTGCATCTGGCCCGGCGATGGGTCGATCCGGTAACCGACCTCGTCGAGCACCAACACGCCCGCATGGCTCACCTTAAGGTTGGTCGCAGTCGGATTGCCGAGACGCTCGGCAATGGAGCCATCGGGGCTGATCGCGCGTTGAACGGTGCCCTTCGTGTAAAAATTGTTCGGCAAGTTGACCCTGACGTTCACGCCGTAGGTGGGGAAGCCGCTGGAGTTGAGCCCGTTTTCGACCGGGATGCCGGCATTCGGCCCGAACACGCCGCTCGCTAGGCTGCCGCCAACCTGCGCGCCAAGGAACTCCGTCGAGTTCTGGAGCAAGCCGACCTTAAGCTCGACCTTCTTGTTTAGGAAAGTCTGGTAGTAGCTTGCCGCCCCAAGATACAAGCCATCGGGCCCGGCGGGGTTCCAGTTCGTCGAGATTGACGACACGTTGAACTCGAGCTGGCCATCGGCGATCCCGTAGCGCTGGAGGTCATACAGCGCGTAGAACTGGTTTTGCGTGACGTAAGTCGGCAACTGGCCGCCGTAGAGCTGGTTGTCCCGGCTGTGCTTGCCGAAAGCGTTGCCGGCAGGCAGCGCGTGGCGGAGCAGGTTGTCCTGGAACGTCGTGGCTGAAATGCCGAAGTAGCTGAAGCCGTTCTCGGCGAGCTTGTTGCGCACGCCAAAAAGCCCCTGGTCGATCGTAGCGGCTGCGGTGGGGACTGGGATGATCCACCCCCGGATCCTGAGGCTGTCGGCCAAGGCAAAGGGGTTCTGCCCCGGCGGCAGCGAGGGTGGCGCGATCACCGCGTTCGGCAGCTGCCCCGGCGTCACGCTACCTTGCGCCAACTGCATCAGGCCGGTGCTAACGACCGGCTCATCTGCGAGCGCGGGGCGTATCAAGCCGCCGCACACCAACAAGGCGGCAACGGCCAAGACGCGGGACGGCAGCGCCGACTGGACGAACGGCTCGCGCACGGCGATATTGTTCTTCGCCACTACTTGCATAGTTTCTTCCCTTATGTGTTCTTGCCCGCTCGGGAACGGCCAGGTTAAGGCGGTCGTGCCTCCCTTATTGTTGGGACGTGGACCAAGGAGCACCGTGCGCGGCAGCCCGTGTTCGAGCAGCGCCGCCATATCCGACCGACCTGACCGATGCCGAATCGGAGTAGGTCAACCCGCGCTTCCCGAGCGCGCCAAGCGTGGCAGGAAGCCCAAGGTGGACCTGCGCGAGATACTGAACGCGATCCCCTGCATGGTGTGCCCGAGTAGCGCCTGGCGCGTGTTGCCCGTCCATTCCGGGCCGTGCGGGACGGCGTATTCGTGGTTCCGCTGCCTGGCGTGGTGCCTGCTGTTTCAAGCCATCCACGATGTGGCCCCTTTGCTCGACCGCGAGCTGGCAAGCGGGGAGGCAAGCGGGCCAGTTTAACTGTCCCGACTTGGTGAAGCGCGTCACGCCCTGCTTGCCGGCCACGCGCGGCTTCCTTTCCGGCTCAGTGGCTGCCGTCATAGTTCTGCGTGATCTGCTTGTATTCCAGGAAGTCCTCGATCCCGCCAAGGCCGCCGAGCCGTCCAAGGCCGCTCGCCTTGAAGCCGCCTTCCTCGAACTCGACGGCCACGTTGGCCCAGCTGTTGATGGAGACCAGGCCGGCCTCCAGGCGACGCGCGACGCGCATCGGCCTGTCCACGTCGCGGCTCCACACGCAGGCGCTCAAGCCATACTCGCTGTCGTTGGCCATCATGATGGCCTCTTCCTCGGTGTCGAACGTTTGCACCGTCTGCACCGGGCCAAAGGTCTCCGCCTGCACAATCGGCATCGATGGCTCTGCGACCTCGAGCAACGTCGGATGGTAGAACGCGCCGCCGGCGAGGGCGGCAAGCGTCGTCGGCCCGCCGCGGACAATTGGTTTCGCGCCGGCCCGGATCGCGTCCTCGACCAAGCCGTGGACGCGGGCGACCGCGGCCTTGTCGATCATCGGACCCATCTCGCTGCCGGGGTCGGCGGCCGGGCCTGGCCGGACCCGCGCCAGCCGCTCCGCCAAACCGGCCTTGAGCCTTTCGGCGATCCCGCGCTGCGCCAGGATCCGGCTGCCCGTCATGCAGAACTGTCCGGCGAAGACCGTGGACGATTTCTCGACGGTCGGGAGGACGGCGTTCAGGTCCGCGTCATCGAACACCACGTGCGGGGTCTTGCCGCCAAGCTCCAAGCCGACCCGCTTAAGGCGGGGCGCCGCCGCCTGGGCGATGAGCCTGCCGGTGTGCGAGCTGCCGGTGAAGCTGATGACCGGGACCTGGGGCGAGTCCACCAGCAGCCGGGCGCCGTCGGAGCCGGACTCGATGAAAAGGTTGACTACGCCCTTCGGCATCTCGGGGACGCTGCCGATGATTTCTCCCGTCAGCGCCGCAGCCTGCGCGGATTGCGACGGCATCTTCACCACTGCCGTGCAACCGGCGGCCAGGGCCGGCGCCAGGGCGCGTATGCACAGGTACGAGGGGGAGTTCCAGGGGACGATCAGTCCCGCGACGCCAACCGGCTGGCGGATGGACATCGACTGCTGGCCCGGCCGGGGATCGAGCACGCGGCCGTAATTCTGCACCGCTAGACCAGCGGCGAACCGTAACGCGCGGAGGATGAAGTTTGCCTCGAATATCGCCTCGTAGCGTAGCTTGCCGTTCTCCAGGCAGAGCGTATCGACGACCTCGCCGAGGCGTGCCGCGTAAGCGTCGGCCAAGTGGCTGAGGGCCGTCGTGCGCAGCATCGGGTCGAACGCCCAGCTTTCACGGCGGAAGGCCGCCGCGGCGGCATCAATCGCGGCCTGCGCCACCTCGGCCCCGCCATCGCAGAACGTGCCGATCGCCTCGCCGGTGGCGGGATCGATGCTTTCCCGTTCGGAGGGCGAGTCCACCCATTCGCCGCCGATCCAGTGCCGGGCCTTGCGCTTCATCGTTGCGTTCACAGTGTTTCTCTCCATCATTGCAGGGCCAGGTGCCCGGGCTGCAGTGCTGCGCGGTTGCGTCTTCCAGCTTGAACCGCTTACGCGCGTTGAGCCGGCTGGTCTTGCGGCGGTCCGCCTTGCTGATGCTGGCGGCGCCGAAACAGTTGGCGGCGTGACCGATGTTCCCGAACGGCTGGTCCATGGAGAACAGGAGCCGGCCGGCGGCGCTCTCCGGGGTGGCGTTGATAAACGCACGTCCTCGGCCCGGGCCAGCCTGCCACGATCCGGGGGGACAGGGTCATTCGTTCTTCGAGGCAGTCTCTGCGGCGGCGTAGAGCTGGCCGCTATCAAGCCAGGCCGCGCCTTGCTTGTAGACTGCTTCCACCTCGGGGCCTCTCAGGCCTGGCATGCTTCGCTTGACGGGGAAGCCGATGCGGGTCTGAAGGTAGGCGAGGTGGCGATAGCCGGGCGGGAACTGCTCCAGCAGGGCCTTGTCCAGGACCGGCACGGCACCGGGTGTCACCGGGTCAAGCCTGTCCTTCTCGTAGATCGGCTGCCTCAGCACGATGCCCCACTTGCCGTCCCTCTTCTCCAGGAAGTCGTAGAAGCGCCCGGTGCATACCACGTCGCAGAGCACGCCTTCCACCTCGGCGCGCTGCGATATGGTCATCTTGGTTTGCGAAACGGCACGGTCGCTTTTCAGGTCGATCGAGATGCCGCCCAAGCGGTGCAGGACGTTGACGCCCTTGGCCCAAGCCCCCTTGCTCATGGCGACGAACTCGTCGCCGGTTCCCTCGGTCCATGTGGCGACCATCCGGCCGCCCGGGTGCCAAAGGGTGCGCAGACGCTCCCAGTCACCGGCGTCGCGCCAGACGACCCAGTTCTCCAGCAGCTCACGGATTTGCTGACGGCCAGCGGCGTCGTCCCGTTCCGTCGTTATCTGGCCAGAGGCAGTCTTGCTTTCCATGGAGCGGCACCGTTGCATAAGTGGTGGAATTGGGTTGGCAGTGGAGCTTCCGGTTCGTTGCAGCCAGTCAGGCCGCGTTGGCCGGGACAATCGGGTGAACGGGCCGGAAATTTCGGTGCTGCAGCTGATGCATGTTCCTGCATGCTCATCGGTCAGCGCCGCTGAAGCTGCTCAGTACTTTGTGAACCCAGGCGCTGCGGGCTTATCGGAGATGCCTGAGGCGCCTTCGAAACAGGAAGCGTCATCCAGCACCTGCCACCTGGGATCGGTCATCCGGTGCCAGATATTGGTGGTGACCACCGGTTCCTTGAACGCGTCTTCGTCATAGAAGGTGAGGTGGACATGAAGCACATCCTTATCGACGCGCTCCAATGCCCACTTGATATGCAGCTTCGGGCTGTGGGGAAGCAGCGCAGCCGCGAACGTGGTCGGCCCATTGATGCCCACTGTGTCCACGTGCAGCGTACCGTCCACCCAGTATCCGATGGAATGGCCATTCTGGCTGGGTGCCAGGTCCTTGGGGTGCGCCCGGCCATCGGTCCAGATCGTGATCGGGAAGGTGCCCCAGACGAAAAGCGTCACCTCGCCCGGCGTCTGGACGATCTCGTCCGGAAAGTTCTTGTTGACGAGCATCATCGGCAACCCGAACGGCAGGCACCGTGCGCCGACATCGCCGACCGTTCTGCCCCTCCTTGACCCGTCGGCCCGTTCGTCAGCAAGCTTCTGATAAGCCGGCGTGTAGGGCAGCGGCCAGGGAGCCAGGTAGGTCGGGGGCCGGCCATCTTGCGACCCTCCCGAATTTGTCAGGGAGGGCTTTCCAGGCACGCCTATGACCGTTCCAAGCCATAGGCCGGAAATGTCCGGCACCTTCGGGTCGCCATAAAGCGAGACGCCAGGAACCAATTCGGAGGACTGCCGATCGTAGGCGGCCGGTGCTTCGGCTGCGGCGCAGCCCGCGGCGAAGCAGCCCAAGAAAGCTGCTACAGCGACGGCCATAGAAAGGCCGGGTTTCTTCAGACTGAGCATGTTTCCCATCACGCGCCTCCAGAAGACATTACTCTCATAGGCCTTTCGCGACCGCGTTCCACGAGGCTACTGCAGCGTCCCTCGGTGTCCGTCCCGCGCTTGCCTCGCTCAATGGAGAGAGAATGGGTTGGACCACGAGGAACCAGCAATCAGAACGGTTTGTTGCTGGTCCCAAGCAGGCGCCCGAGCGAGACCACCGTGAACAGGCCGACCTCGAACCCGTCCGAAGGACGCCGCCTCCCGCGGACGTCGTTGAGGTTGTCCGGGTTGACGAAGTACTCGACAAGCGGCCTGATGGCGATTGCGGGCGTCGCCTGGATGCTGCCGATGACCTCAAACTGGAAGCCGTTCCGATGTTGGCTCGGGCCAGGGCCGGCAAAAAAGTTGTGGGCTCTGGTTTCGAACTTCGCCTCGACCTCGCTTAACTGCTGGTAGTGCGCCTGGATGCCCAAAGCGTCGAACGGGCGGCCCTGGATCAGTCCGGTGAAGTTCATCCCTACGATGGCATCCAGGTCGATGGGTTGCGGCCTGTCCACCGATACGTCAAAGGACCCATAGACGTTGATGTTCGCGGGCGGCGCTCCGGTGTTGGAAGCGCCGCGCCAGATGGTCTGCAGCCCTTGCATGTAGATCGCGCCGCCACCGGGGTAATTGGCCGCCGTGACCTGCCGCGAAGCCGGTGCCGGCGAACCCTTGACGTTGTTGTAACCGGAGCGCGTGTTGTACTCGACGCCGACTTCAAGGTTGGCCGGGTATGCCGCGTTGCTGAACTCGGTGCGGTAGCCGACCTCCGCCAGGATTTGGGCGCCGGAGCTGCCACGAGTGCCGAACGCGAGCGGGTAAGTCACGGCACGGGTGAAGTTGTCCTCGAAGGCTCCGACCTGGGTGTACCAATGGTTTGGAAGCTGGAGGGTGGCCCGGCCGCCCCAGGTCGGGAACGGGATGGTCGGGAAATCGCCATTCAGCACGATGGTAGTGGAATAGTGTGTCAAGGGGTCGAGCGAGTTCGGAAGGAAGAAGTACCGGTAAACGCTTGTCTGACCGAGTTCGACCGACAGCCTGTCGTTGAACAGCCGTTGCTCGTAGGTGGCCTCTGACAGGTAGAACCAATGGCCGGACAGAGCGGGAACGCCCTGCTGGTTGCTGACCAGGGCGCCGCCGCCGTCAATGACGTAATTGGGCTCGTTGGCCCTGAGGGTCAGGAAGGTTGTCGAGATGTGGATGTTGCCGCCGGTGATCCCAGCGGCCTTGCCGAGATCGACGTCAAGGGCCGGCGCGATCGCAAGGAGGTTTTCGGTCTCATGTGTCCGTACGCCGGCTGACGGGTTGGACCGGACGTTGTCGAACGCGACTCCATGGAAATCGAAGCCACGGTCCAGCAAGGTCTTTCCGAGCCCAGGAAACAGGCCGACCCGGGGCACGTTCGAGATCGGCGTCGGAGGTCCTCCTGTCTCAGCCGACGAGCTTCCGGTCGTGTCCTGGTTTCCATTGGGTGACACCCCCAGCGGGCTGTTGCGATTGCCCGGACTTGCCTCGGGCCTCCCAGCATCGGCAGGCACCGCAGTGAGGGGCCGCCTTTGGCCAATGACGCCCGATGGCAGGTCCTGTGCGTGGGCGGCCAAGGGCAGAGCGGTCGCGAGAAGCAACGCGAGTGTGGATACAGCGCGCGCGTCGAAGCGAACCGGCGCGGCACCCCGGGAGCCATGGCCGGCATGCTGACCACCCTTTAGGCCAGCTCCAGAGGAGGCTCCATTCATGGTCAAAATGCCGCCGTATCCGCAAACTCTCATGCGCGTCCCCCCTCCTTATCACGACGACGTTATCTCCATCGTTCTCGGGTTGTTTGCACGTAGCTTCCCTGCCTGTCAACAAAGAAGATCGACACTCGGGGAAAATATATACATTTTGGGAAGAAACATGTAGGCTTGTTCGCAGCAGCAAACCCGACGTTGCGGCTGTGATGAACCATCCGGGGCGTGGTTCAGAATCCGCCGTTTCCGGGAGATGCCGGCGAGCGTCGGCGCGAACAAGGCCGCGTGGGCGCGAAAGTCTCTTGGAACGCTCTCTTGAAACCATCTCTCGATTGAAGGAGGGTCATCACGAGTTTTGGGAAAGAAGGGGCGACGTACATGGCAAAGCAGTGGCACCATCAGCGGCCACATCACAGGATATCGCTTTCCAAAGTCAGCTTCAGCGGATTGCCACAGCCTCGCTTGGCGTGGCGAGGCTTGTCTGATGATCTTAGTGCCGAGGCGAGGTCCAACGGATTTCGTATGCGCACTTCGTGCATCACGCATCAAGTTTCCCGCGGAAGGATGCACGTTTCGGCTGGACGTTGCCGGTGGGTCAACACAGGATGATGGCTGCCCATGCTGCCACAGGCTAAGGGTTCATCCGGGAATATCTGAATCGAGTAGCATGCGATGGTGCTGTTTCCGGGTTCTCGTTGCTTGAGGAGTTTGTTACCCCGTTTGGATGATTGATCCTCACCCGATCCGCAAGCGCTTCGCAT
>JAABUQ010011478.1_pt1 | contig 11305 bp, 11 predicted proteins | sample 5560001 | NCBI WGS metagenome assembly JAABUQ01 (sample SAMN10711888, study PRJNA513371) | rock metagenome | isolation source: Antarctica rocks | place: Antarctica: Victoria Land, Finger Mt nord | collected 2015-12-18
TCCCGCTAAGGTGCTGGACCACCAACGCGCACGGGGCACGCTCCGCCTTTCCTTCAAGCGCCGCGGCACAGCGACCGTGCTGGACGGCCTGCGCCAGGAAGGTTGCCTGAAGGGGCGCTTTCCGCACACGGAGCAAGGCTCCTGGACTGGCGCCGTCACGCTCAACAGCTCCGGCGGAGTTGCGGGCGGCGATGTCCTGGACACCACGATTTCGGCCGGCCCCGGCACGCAGGCGACGGTGGCGTCGCAGGCGGCGGAACGCTTCTACCGCGCCCTGCCCGGCACGGCGCCGGCCCGGATTTCGACCGCGCTGCATGTGGCGCCCGGCGCGTCGCTGGAGTGGCTGCCACAGGAAAGCATCCTGTTCGACCGCTGCGCCGTGGAGCGCCGGCTGTTGGTGGACCTGGCCGGGGACGCTTGGTTCCTGGGTGTCGAACAGCTTGTGTTCGGACGCGCCGCCATGGGCGAAACGGTCCATGAGGCCAGTTTCCGCGACCTGATCCAGGTGCGCCGCGACGGGCGCCTGTTGCTGCACGACGCGGTCCGCTTCGATGGCTCGGTGCAATCTTTGTTGAACCGCCGGGCCACTGGCGGCGCAGCGCGCGGTGTCGCGACCTTGGTCCACGTGTCGCCCGACGCGGAAACCAGGCTGGACCCGCTGCGGCAAGCCTTGGCTGGGCATGACGCCGGCGCATCCGTTTGGGATGGAACGCTCGTTGCCCGCGTCGTTGCCCCAGATGGCGCGTGCTTGCGGGCCGCCATCGTGGCAGGATTGGCCGCACTGCGCGGCGGCCGTCCGTTGCCGCGCGTTTGGCTGTGCTGAGGAACCGCTATGCACCTGACCCCCCGCGAAAAGGACAAGCTGCTGATCGCCATGGCGGCCAACGTCGCCCGGCGGCGGCTGGAGCGCGGCGTCAAGCTGAACCATCCGGAGGCGGTCGCGCTCATCTCCGACTTCGTGGTCGAGGGCGCACGCGACGGCCGCAGCGTCGCTGACTTAATGGAGGCCGGCGCCGGGGTGCTCACCCGCGACCAGGTCATGGAGGGCATTCCCGAGATGATCGCAGACATTCAGGTCGAGGCCACCTTCCCCGACGGCACCAAGCTCGTCACTGTGCATGAGCCGATACGATGAGGGCGGAACGATGATCCCAGGTGAAGTCCTAACTGAAGACGGCGACATCGAGCTGAACGCCGGCCTGCCCCGCACGAAACTGACCGTCGCCAACACCGGCGACCGCCCGATCCAGGTCGGCAGCCACTACCATTTCGCCGAAACCAACTCCGCCCTCCAATTCGACCGCACGCAGGCCCGCGGCCAACGCCTCGACATCGCCGCCGGCACCGCCGTACGGTTCGAGCCCGGCCAGACCCGCGAGATCACCCTCATCCCCTATCGCGGCGCCCGTATCGTCCAGGGCTTCCGCGGCGACATCATGGGGCCGCTATGACCCGCATCCCGATGGGGTCGCTATGACCCGCATCCCCCGCCGCGCCTACGCCGACATGTATGGCCCCACCACCGGCGACCGCGTCCGCCTGGCCGACACCGACCTGTTCGCCGAGGTCGAACGCGACCTCACCACCTACGGCGAAGAAGTGAAGTTCGGCGGCGGCAAGGTCATCCGCGACGGCATGGGCCAGTCGCAGGCGTCGCAGGCTGAGGGCGCCGTCGACACCGTGATCACCAACGCCCTGATCCTCGACCACTGGGGCATCGTCAAGGCCGATGTCGCCATCCTCGACGGCCGCGTCCACGCCATCGGCAAGGCCGGCAACCCCGACGTCCAGCCCAATGTCACCATCATCATCGGCCCCGGCACCGAGGTCATCGCCGGCGAGGGCAAGATCCTCACTGCTGGCGGCGTCGACAGCCACATCCATTTCATCTGCCCGCAGCAGGTCGAGGAGGCGCTGGCGTCCGGCATCACGACGCTGGTCGGCGGCGGCACCGGGCCGGCCACCGGCACCAGCGCCACCACCTGCACCCCCGGCCCCTGGCACCTCGCCCGCATGCTCCAGGCCGCCGAGGGCCTGCCGGTCAACCTTGCCTTCGCCGGCAAGGGCAACGCCTCCCGCCCGGCGGCGTTGGAAGAAATGATCCGCGCCGGCGCCAGCAGCCTGAAGCTGCACGAGGACTGGGGCACTACCCCCGCCAGCATCGACTGCGCGCTGAGTGTCGCCGATCGCTTCGACGTGCAGGTGATGATCCACACCGACACGCTGAACGAGAGCGGCTTCGTCGAGGACACCATCCGGGCCTTCCAGGGCCGCACCATCCATGCCTTCCACACCGAGGGCGCCGGCGGCGGGCACGCCCCCGACATCATCCGCGTCGCCGGGCTGCCGAACGTGTTGCCGAGCAGCACCAACCCGACACGGCCCTACACGTCCAACACGCTGGATGAGCACCTCGACATGCTCATGGTTTGCCACCACCTCGACCCCGCCATTCCCGAGGACGTCGCCTTCGCAGAAAGCCGCATCCGGCGCGAGACGATCGCCGCCGAGGACATCCTGCACGACCTTGGCGCGCTCAGCATGATTTCGTCCGACAGCCAGGCGATGGGGCGCGTTGGCGAGGTGGTGATCCGCACCTGGCAAACCGCGCACAAGATGAAGCAGCAGCGTGGCCCGCTGCCGGGTGACGGGCGCGCGGACAATGCGCGGATCAAGCGGTATATCGCCAAGTACACCATCAACCCGGCCATCGCGCAGGGCCTGTCGCACGAGGTCGGCTCGGTGGAGTCTGGCAAGCTCGCCGATTTGGTGCTGTGGTCCCCGATGTTCTTCGGCGTGAAGCCGGACCTGGTGCTGAAGGCCGGCACCATCGTCTGCGCGCCGATGGGCGACCCCAACGCCAGCATTCCCACGCCGCAGCCGGTGCATTACCGCCCGATATTCGGCCAGTTCGGGACGGCGCTGGCCGCGAGCTGCATCACCTTCGTGTCGCAGGCGGCGCTGGACGACGGCATCGGCCAGCGCCTGCATTTGACCCGGCACCTTTCGGCCGTGCGCGACACCCGCGGCCAGATCGGCAAGCGCAGCATGATCCACAACGATGCGACCCCATTGATAGAAGTCGATCCGGAAACCTATGAGGTGAGGGCCGACGGCGTGTTGCTGACCTGCGAACCCGCCATCGTGCTGCCGATGGCGCAGCGTTACTTCCTGTTCTGATGCGCGCGAGCCAGGTTCTCCCGTCCGGCACTTGGGACGCGGCGCAGGCCATGGACCGCGTGCTGATCGATTTCGACCGCCGGCACCGCCGCCGTATCGTGCTGCCGACCGAAGCTGGCGGCAGCGTCCTCGTCGACTTGGCGCAGGCCGCGCGGCTGCGCGACGGCGACGGCCTGTTGCTGGATGACGGCGGCGTGGTCCTGGTGCGCGCCCAACCAGAACCTTTGCTGGACATTCACGTCCACGACGCCGCCGCATTGGTCCGCATCGCCTGGCACCTCGGAAACCGGCACCTGCCCGTGCAACTGCTCGGCGCGCACCTCCGCATCCGGCGCGACCACGTGATCGCCGGCATGGTGCGCACCCTGGGCGGCCACGTCGCCGAGATCGAAGCGCCGTTCGATCCCGAGGCCGGCGCCTATGCCGGCGGCCACTCGCATTCCCACGATGACGAGGACGGCCATGCCCACCCGCACGGCCACTGACCTCACGAAGCTGCTGACTTGGCTCTCCCCCGCCTTCCCGACCGGCGCCTACGCCTACTCCCACGCGCTGGAATGGGTGGTCGAGGCCGGGGACATCAGCACCGAGCACGACCTGCTGGCGTGGCTCGACGACGTGCTGCGCCATGGGTCGGGCCGCGCCGACGCCATCCTGCTCCGCCAGGCCCACGCCGCCCGCAGCCCGGCGGCGCTCGCCGCCGTGGCCGAACTCGCCGCCGCCGCCCAGCCCAGCCGCGAACGCCGGGCCGAGACATTGGGCCAGGGAGACGCCTTTGCCATCGCCGCCGAGGTCTGGGGCGCCCCGCTGCTGGCCGCGTTGCGCGAGGGCGGGCAGCCGATCGCCTATCCCGTGGCCATTGGCGCGCTGGCCGCCGCGCAAGGCGTCGCGGTGGACCCCACAGCGTTGGCGTTCTTGCACGGCTTTGCCGCCAACCTGGTCAGCGCGGCGGTGCGCCTGGTGCCGCTGGGCCAAACCGCTGGGCTGCGCGTGCTGTCGGCGCTTGAGCCTGCCGTTCAAGCCGTGGCCGAAGCGACCCGCGGCGCGACGCTCGACGACCTCGGCGGCGCGTGCTTCCGTTCCGACATCGCCGCCATGCGGCACGAAACCCAGTACACGAGGCTGTTCCGTACATGACATCGCCCCATGGCCCGCTCCGCGTCGGCGTCGGCGGCCCCGTTGGCACCGGCAAGACGGCGCTGATGGACGCGCTGTGCAAGCGTTTCTCGCCGCGGTTCGACATCGCGGCGATCACCAACGACATCTACACCAAGGAGGATGCCGAGTTCCTAACCCGCGCCGGGTCATTGCCGCCCGAGCGCATCCTGGGGATCGAGACGGGCGGCTGCCCGCACACCGCCATACGCGAGGACGCCAGCATCAACCTGGCAGGGATCGCCGAGATGCGCCGCCGCTTTCCGGCGCTGGACCTGATCCTGATCGAGAGCGGCGGCGACAACCTGGCGGCGACCTTCAGCCCTGAACTGGCCGACCTCACGATCTACGTCATCGACGTCTCGGCAGGTGACAAGATACCGCGCAAGGGCGGCCCTGGCATCACCCGCAGCGACTTGCTGGTGATCAACAAGATCGACCTCGCCCCGCATGTGGGCGCGAGCCTTGAGGTGATGGACCGCGACAGCCGCCGCATGCGGGGCGACCGGCCGTTCGTATTTGCCAACATACGCGCCGGCCAAGGCGTGGGCGAGGTGGCGGCGTTCATCGAACAGGCGGGCGGGCTGCGGTAGCCCAGCGCCGCAACGCGACGACCGCCCAGATCGCCTCCACCACGCCGAACGGCCACGCGCCCTGCATGAAGCCATACGCCGACCCCAGCGCGCACGAGCCGGCGAACCCCAGCACCCAGCCGCGTCCCCGGCCCTCGCAGGCATAGCACACCAGCATCAGCGTGACGGCGACCAGGCCGAACAGGGTCAGCGCATCCATGCACCGTCAATGCCATGAACCCAAGGCTCAACCAAGCGTTGCCGCGCGATGGATTTGCATGAGAAAGCCTTAGAAATCCACCGTAGGCTGTGCCGGGCCTACGGCTGCCCCATCGCCTACTTCCATTCGCTCGACCCGCTCAGCGAGCTGGTCAGTTCTTTGCTTTCGCACCGCACCCGCAACGCCGACAGCGGCGCGGCCTTCAAGGCGCTGCGCCAACGCTTTCCCGATTGGGCCGCCGTCGCCGCTGCGCCCACGGCGGAGGTCCAGGCGGCGATTGCGGGCGTCACCTGGCCGGAGCAGAAGGCGCCGCGCATCCAGTCGATCCTGCGCGCGGTCGAGGCCGAACGCGGCGCATTGTCGCTCGATTTCCTGGCCGACCTGCCGGTGGATGACGCCCGCGCCTGGCTTGAGCGGCTGCCCGGCATCGGGCCGAAGACCAGCGCGGCCGTACTCAGCTTCAGCACGCTGCGGCGTCCCGCGCTGCCGGTCGACAGCCACCATCACCGGGTTGCGGCGCGCACTGGGCTGATCCCGTCCGGCCTGGCGGTGGGGCCGTCGCACCGGGTGCTGGCGGCGCAACTGCCGCCCGATTGGGACGCGCAGCAGATCTACGACAACCACGAGGTGCTGATGCTGCACGGCCAGCGCTGCTGCTTCTACCGCAAGCCGGCCTGCGTGCGCTGCCCGTTGCTGGACCTGTGCCCGACGGGACAAGGACTAATGCGAAGTGTGACGGGGGCGGACGACGTTGATCCAACGGCGTTGCCTGTATGAGGCGGCAGCTTCCAGTGCTTGGCTGCCAAGGCATCGTCATGCAACCGACCTTAACGGAAACGCCGCCTTCAGGATGAGGTTTTCACCAGTGAACAGCCGGAAGCGATCGATTATCCCGCACCCATAACAAGCTCCCGCCCTGCTTGGAACTCGATCGTCGAGCCAGCGAACGCCTTCCCCACCGGCTCCGCCCGGCCGCCAAGATGCTGCGCTAGGAACATCTCGGCGACCGCGTTGAAGGCCAGGCGGTTCTCCTGGCGCACAAAACCATGCCCCTCGTCGGAAAAGGCCACATAGGTCACCGGCGCGCCGCGCTGCCGCATCGGGCGCAGTGCCAATCCGTCCAGGTCGGTCCGCGCTTTGAACAGCGGCGTGAACGCCTGCTTGCGCCGGTCGTAGATGCGGAACTCGGTTGAGGCGTCGCTCCGCGAATAGCTCAGGACGACCTTGCTCCACTCGCCGCTGATAGTGCTGAACGCGACGTCGCCCTCGCCCTCAGCCGCCTTGATGTGGTCCAGGTCGAACGCCCAAGCCGGGTCGATCAGGTGCCAACGCTGCCGCGCAGCGACGGAATACGCCGCAAACGGCCGTCCGCTGCCGGGATCGTAGACGCCGGACACGATATCAGCCTCTGGGTCTTCGGCGAGCACGCGCGTCTCGCGTGTGGCGATGTCAGTCTCGATCAGCGCCGCTGTGTCCCGCCCGCGCGAGTCGATCACGAAGGCGAAGCGGCCGTCGTCGCTGATCGCGTCGAGCCTGGTTGTCAGCGCATCTTCAGGTGGGATGTCGAGAAAATTGCCCCATTGCCCATCCGACTCCCAAAGCATCACTTCGGCCGAGCCGTCGCGACGGAACCGGCTGCCGAACCGCACGGAGAAGTCGGCCATGGTGTAGAGCTTGGCGAAGCCAGGGTTCTGGAACAACGGCCGCGCCTCGCCTGTCGTGACATCGATGCGGATCAGATCGAAAAATGAGTGGTCCCTGGCATTGTGGCCGAACAGCATCTCGTTCGGGGTGCGCCGTGCGCGTTGCTGCAGGAACGAGCGTCCACCTGCGGGGAGCAGGGGCAGCACCTCCCCAGTGTCGATAGCGACGCTGAACGGGCGGTAGTTCTCGTCGCCGGCCTCGTCGCGGAAGAACACCAGGTGCTTGTTGGTGAATGCCCAATTGAAGTAGGTCGAGAGCGACCGGCCGGTGACATGCGTGAGGCGGCGCGGGTGCGACACGTCCTCGACCGCAGCCATGACGAGGTTCAATGCACCGTCATGCGGCTCCAGCCAAGCGAGGTTGCGCCCATCCGGGCTCAGGCGCGGCACCGTGCGGTCAGGGTCACGGAAGAACACTTGGCGCGGCGTCAGGGGCACCTCCTCCGCTGCCGCCGCGCCGGACCACACGAGCGTACCGGACGCCATCATGGTTAAACCTGCCGTCGCCGCGCCGAGCAGGTCGCGGCGCATCACTGGAACAGTCACGGTTCATGCCTCGCTTATCACGCCAGAGCAATGGGCGGCATCGAACCGCGAGCGGTTCAACCTGTCAATCGCGCACGCGGCGACATTCAGCGTTCGGTCGGCTCCCAATCCGACGCAGCCGCAATCAATCGCAGAAACATCGCCCCTGGATGAATTCTTCTATACGATCGTAGATTGAAACTAAATTACACTATTTGGGACAACAATCCCCTTTACACACCTACACTCTAACCCTGCCTCTAGAATATGCGCACGCGCGACGTTCCCCGCTATCCAGAGTTTGGACCGTTTGCTAGGCGAGTGGCTAACCCTTATTAGCCCGCATTATTCACGAGAAATGCGCGATCAAAGCCAAACCGTTGATATCGTTCACAACTATGCGAATGGGCTGTTTGATGAAGTTTTTTGCAATGAAATCTCTAGCCCAGGTGTTTGGTGGCCTGGGCCGATTTCGGGCGGTCCGATGAATTATTCGGGTTAGGAAAGGGCCCTCCGGCATGGCAAATACCTACGATCAGTTTTTTCATGATCTGGCGGTTCGCGAGTCCATTGGCGTCTTTGACCAGAATGCTGCACCGAATTATCAAGCGCTTGGCGCCAATGGATTGAACTATCTCGGCGCATATCAATTCGAGGGCTGGGCGCTCATCAATCTCGGCTACTATACCGATGATGGAAATCCCAATGCCAACCAGTGGAAAGCGGGTTATTGGACCGGCAAAGACGGCATCAACAGCGAACAAGATTATCTGAATAACCCAGCCGTCCAGGATAGCGCTGCGCACCAGTGGATGCAGAATTTCGTTTGGGGATGGGTCCAGGATCGTGGACTGGACCATTACATTGGGCAGACTATTGGCGGCGTGAACATCACCGCCTCTGGACTACTCGCCGGCGCTCACCTTCGTGGAGCCGACGCAGTCCAACAATTCATTAAATCTGGCGGACAGAACGACCCCGCCGATCCATACGGCACGCCTGTGTCGCAATACATGTCCCATTTCTCAAACTATCAAACACCGTTCGATCCCGGATCAAACCCGGTTGTCGCACTGTCGAATGACGTGATGGTGCTGCACGTCAGCGCAGACAGTTGGAATGGCAGCCCGCAATTCGTCGTCAGCGTGGACGGCAAGCAACAGGGCGGAACGCAGACAGCGACAGCCTCGCATGCGGACGGGCAAACCCAGAATCTCACCCTTTCCGGCGCGTTCGGCGCGGGCGTGCACGACGTCGCAGTCACCTTCCTCAACGACGCTTGGGGCGGCACCTCGACCACGGATCGCAATCTTTATGTCGATTCCATCGACGACAACGGCCAGCATTATGCCTCTGCGGCCGCGACGCTCCTGTCGAATGGGACGGTCCATTTCCAGGTAGGCCTGCCGAACCCAAACGGGACCTGAGGCAAGCCGTCGGAGGACCAACGGGTAACGGTCCAGAACGTGGGCCGGCGCCCAGCGCGCAGGTGCCCATCAACAAAGCCGGCTGCCCCGGCCGCCTGACCCAGCGATGCCACGGTATGCCGGGCGAAGCCAGAGACCTATCGCTATGAACGCAGGCGCAGGCAGGTCATGCTGACAATCATTCTAACCGCTTCTGCTCACGCTTCGCCCAAAATCGGGATTAACAGCTTTTGATCGCCCCGCCGTATATCGCAGGTCCCCCGAGTGCGGCATTGTAACCCGTCATGCCCCCTCGCCACGACTACCGTCCCGCCACCACCCACGCCGAGCTCGGCGACGAGTTCTTCGACCGCGTCGACCCGGCCGTGTTTCCAAAACACCTCCTGCGCCGCCGCAACCAGCGCTGGGCCGCGCGCGTCGGCCTCGACACGCTGACCGACGCCGAGTGGCTGGCGCATTTCGGCGCATTCACGCCCCTGCCCGGCAGCTTCCCGCAGCCCTTGGCGCTTCGCTACCACGGCCACCAGTTCCGCAGCTACAACCCCGACCTTGGCGACGGCCGCGGCTTCCTGTTCGCCCAGCTCCACGACCTCAAGGACGGCCGCCTGCTCGACCTCGGCACCAAGGGCAGCGGCCAAACCCCCTGGTCCCGCGCCGGTGACGGCCGCCTCACGCTGAAGGGCGGCGTGCGCGAGGTGCTGGCGACCGAGATGCTGGAGGCGCTCGGCGTCTACACCAGCAAGTCGTTCAGCCTGGTCGAGACCGGCGAGGAGCTGAGGCGCAGCGACGAACCCTCGCCGACGCGCTCCGCCGTGCTGGTCCGGCTCAACCACTCGCACATCCGCATCGGCTCGTTCCAGCGCTTCGCCTACCTCAAGCAGCCGGACACCATCGCCCGCCTGCTCGACTACGCCATCCGCACCTATTTGCCCGAAGCCTGGCGCGACGACCCGGCCGAGCGCGCCGCCGCGTTTCTCGCCGACGTCACCGGCCGGGTCGCCAGGCTCGGCGCGCAGTGGATGGCGGCCGGCTTCGTCCATGGCGTGCTGAACACCGACAACATCAACATCACCGGCGAGAGCTTCGACTACGGCCCCTGGCGCTTCCTGCCGACCTACGATCCCGAGTTCACCGCCGCCTACTTCGACCATAACGGCCTTTACGCTTATGGCCGCCAGCCCGACACGCTGCTGTGGAACCTGGTCCGCCTGGCCGAATGCCTGCTGCCGCTGTCCAACAAGGCCGCGCTGGAAGCTGTGCTGCAAACGTTCGCGCCGCAGTTTCACCGGGCGCTCGACCTTGCGGTGCTGCGCCGCCTCGGCTTGGGGCCGGTCGGCGACGAACAGGACGCGGCGCTGGCTGCGCAGTGGTGGACGTTCCTGGAGGCGAGCGGCATCGGCTTCGAGCGGGCGTTCTTCGATTGGCACGGTGGCCTCGGCAGTGCCCGCCGGGCCGACGCCGGGCCAGCGGCCGAGCACTACGCGCGCCCGGAGTTCGCCGCCGTCCGTGCGGCGCTCGCAGGCTACGCGCCCGCCCCCGGCGTCAAGCTGGACCACCCGTATTTTGCTGGCCCGCACCCCTGCGCCATGCTGGTCGAGGAGGTCGAGGCGATCTGGGCGCCGATCGCCGAGCATGACGACTGGTCGCTGTTCCACGCCAAGCTTGAAGCGATCGAGGCGATGGCGGACGCCTACGGGGCGCTCACCTGATCCGCCGCAGCTCGATCCATTGGAACACCAGCAGGATCGGCAGCCCTAGCGCCAGATCGCGGGCACGCCGCAGCAGCGACACGCTGAGCGCCAGGTCGGGCGGCACGCCGAACGCGGCCCCCAGGCCAACGTAGCCGGCCTCCTGCACTCCCACCGCGCCGGGCACGACGAAGGTGGCGGCGACCAGCGCGTCCAGCAGCGCCTCCAGCGCCAAAATCGGCAGTATCGCGGCCTCGAACCCCAGCAGGCGCAGGCTGATCCAGGTGCCGACGCCGGTGCTGAACCAGCCCAGCAAATGCACCATGCTGGCCAGCAGCAGCCGGCGCGGATCACTGTAAAGCCGACTTATCTCCGTCCTGACCCGGTCAAGGCCGCCCTGCCCGCGGAACCACTTGCCGAGCAGCCGCCCGCCCAGCCCGCGCAGCCCGCGCCCAACCGCCCGGCGGAACCGCACCGCCGCCGCCGCCAGCAGCCCCGCCACGGCGAGCGTGACGCCGGCCGGCAGCAGCAGCGGTGACCCCGGCCGCAGCAGCACCAGCGCCAACAGCCCAAATACGCTGAACAGGAACTGCCCGATAAGCTCGGCCGTCACGTCCACGACGGTCCCCGCCGCCGCGGTCGGCCAGGCGACGCCGCGCACCGTGATCGCCCGCGCGCCCAGCACGAAGCCCCCCACCGGCGAGAACGGCAGGCACGTGGTCGCGGCGTCCCGCACCATGCGCCCCCACACCAGCACCCCTGGCCGCACCCCCGGCAGCACCGTCGCCCACGCCAGCCCCAGCATCAGGAACAACCCGGCCTGCCACAGCGACAG
>JAABUQ010011479.1_pt1 | contig 11304 bp, 12 predicted proteins | sample 5560001 | NCBI WGS metagenome assembly JAABUQ01 (sample SAMN10711888, study PRJNA513371) | rock metagenome | isolation source: Antarctica rocks | place: Antarctica: Victoria Land, Finger Mt nord | collected 2015-12-18
AGCGCGTCGGGGTCGAGCGGCAGGTCGTGCAGCACATGCCCGGGGATGCCGATCGGCGGCACGACCACGCCATCGACCAGCACCTCGGTGCCGCCCGGGTTGCCGGCGGTCAGCAGCAGCGGCAACGGGTGCGGCGGCACCGGCCAGGTCTCACCCGGCTTGAGCACGCGGTTCAGCAGCACCTGGCCGGTCTGCTTGTCACGCACCTGCACCCAGGCTTCGGTCTTGGCCCGCAACACGACGCGCGAGCCATCGGCAGCAGCCGCCGGCGGGGTTGGCGCCGCCGCTGCGGCGACGATGGGCAAGACGGCCGGGCTGACCGGCGGCGGCGCGGCCGGCAATAGCGCCTGCGCTGCAGCAGGCGCATCCGGCGCGGGCGCCTCGGAGACGATGGCCGTGCCGCTCGCGTCGGGGGCGGCGTCGGCGGTCCTGGCCGGCGGCTTGTCGGCCAGCGGCGCCAGGCGGTCCGGCACCTGCTGCAAGGTGTCGTTCGCCGGCCGGTCGTTGCCGCTCATGCGATACCAGCCGATGTAGGCGCCGATCGCCAGCACCACCCCGACCGCGATCACCGCCAGCGCCGGCACGCCGCGTTCCGGCACCGGCGCCGGGAAGTCCAGCTCCGTCTTGCGGTTGACCTCGGCCGCCTCGGCCCGGAACCGCCGCGCCACCTCGTCCTGATCGAGCCCCAGCGTCTGCGCATAGGCCCGCACGAAGCCCATCGCGTAGGCGTTGCCCGGCAGGTCGGAGATGCGGCCGTCCTCGATCGCCTCCAGGAACGGCAGCCGGATGCGCAGATGTCCCGCAATCGACGGCAGCGTCCAGCCGAGCCGCTCGCGCGCGGCACGCAGGTCGGCGCCGACCCGCGCCGCCACCGGAGCGAAGCCGCCCCGCCCGACCGGGCCGCCGGCATCGAGACTGTCACCGTAGGAAGCCATCACCACCGGGCTTTCGACCAGATTGAACCTGCGCCAGATTAAACTTGCGGTTGTGGAGCGCGGGCATGTCGTCCGTGGCTGCATGGGTTGCAGGCGGGCAGGAAGCCCCGACCCGTCAACAGGCTTGTAAGCCCAACCACCGCCAATGCAAACCGTCTCCTAGTCCTGCAGGCCATGCTCGCGCGCCCATGCCTCGATCGGCTCGCGCAGGCTGGCGTCGCCGTCGGCGTTGCGGCGGATCGACGCCAGCACCGGGCGGAACGCCATGAGGTCGAAGTCGCCCAGATAAACCTTCACCGGCAGCACCGCGGTGGCCGGCATCGACAGCCGGGTGAAGCCCAACGCGGCCAGCGTCAGCGCCTCCAGCGGGCGGGAAGCGATGTCGCCGCACACCGACACCGGCACGCCGGCGGCGTCGGACTGCGCCCGCACCTGCTCCAGCAGGTCGAGCATCGGCGGGCTCAGCGGGTCGTAGCGCCCGGCCAGGCTCGGCGTGCCGCGGTCGGCGGCAAACAGGAACTGCATCAGGTCGTTGCTGCCCAGCGACAGGAAATCGACCTCGCGCAGCAGCGCCGGCAACTGCCACAGCAGCGACGGCACTTCCAACATCGCGCCGACTTGCAGCCGTTCCGGCGACGGATGGATGCGCGCCGCCTCGGCCAGCAGCAGCGCCCGCGCGGCGCGGAACTCCGCCACCGTCGCCACCATCGGGAACATCACCGACAGCGGACGCCCTGCCGCCGCCAGCAGCATGGCGCGCAGTTGCCGCCGCAGCAGCGCCGGACGGTCGAGCCCGATGCGCAGCGAGCGCCAGCCCATCGCCGGGTTCTCCTCGGCCTGCGGCGTGGCGCCCGGCAGCATCTTGTCGCCGCCGAGGTCGAGGGTGCGGAACAGCACCGGACGCCCGGCGGCGGCGTCGAGCACCTGGGCGTAGACCGCCGCCTGCTCGGCGCCGTCGACCACCACGCCGCGGGCCATCATGGCGATCTCGGTGCGGAACAGGCCGATCCCCTCCGCCCCGGTGGCGTCGAGCTGCTCCAGTTCGAGCGCCAGGCCGATGTTGAGCATCAGCTCGATCCGGGTGCCGTCGCCGGTGGCCGCCGGCCGTTGGCGCAGGCCTGACCAGCCGGCGGCGCGCTCGGCCCGCAGCGCCACGGCGCGCGCGAAGGCTTCCAGCACCTGCCCCTCGGGACGCAGCACCAGCTGGCCGCCGTCGCCGTCGACCACCGCCTGATCGCCGTCCTCGGCCGCCTCCAGCACGCCGCGCACGCCGCCCAGCGTGGGCAGGCCCAAGGCGCGGGCCAGGATCGCCGCGTGGCCGGTGCTGGTGCCCTCCTCGACGACCAAGCCGACGATGCCGCGGGCGTGCCAGTCGAGCAGCTCGGCCGGACCCAGCCGGCGGGCGATCAGGATGCTGCCCAACGCCATCGGCTTCGGCCCGGCGTCGCCGTCGAGCGCGCCCAGGATGCGCTCCGCCAAATCTTCGAGATCGGCCAGGCGCTCGCGCAGATAAGGATCGGTGATGCGGCGCATCCGGTCGCGCAGCTCGGCCGCCACGCGATGCACCGCGGCCTCCGCCGACAGGCCGCCGCGCACCACCTCGCCCACCCGCTTCAGCCAGCCGGCGTCTGCGGCGACCATGCGGTAGGCGTCGAGGATCTCGCGCGGCGCGTCGCCGTCGGGCAAGCGGGCGGAAATCAGCTCGTCGATGCCGCGCTGCATGGTGTCGAGCGCGCGGGTCAGCTTGGCCATCTCCGCCGCCGGGTCGTCGGCCAGCAGCTCGCGCGGCGCGGCGCGGGCGCCCAGCCGCAGCACCGGCCCGATCGCCACCCCCGGCACCAGGCTGGCGGCGGAAAAGCGGCGCGGCACGCTGGCGGCCAGGCCCTCGGACGCGCCCTCGGTGGCGCCGGCGGCGGCCAGCACCTCGGCCAGCAGCATCGCCACCGTTTCCAGCACCTCGGCCTCGTCGGCGTCGTAGCGGCGCGGCTGCCGGTTCTGCACCGCCAGCACGCCGGTCACATGCCCGGCCCGGCGCACCGGCACCGCGAGCATCGAGGCATAGGTGTCCTCGCCGGTCTCCGCACGGTAGGCGAACGAGGGATGGTTCTGCGCGTCGGGCAGGTTGAGCGGCTGCGCGGTGGCGGCAACCAGGCCGACGATCCCCTCACCGACCCGCAACCTTGTGTGGCCGACCGCCGCCGCCCGCAAGCCCTCGGTCGCCACCAGCTCCAACGTGTCGCCGGGGCGCATGGCGTAGACCGAGCACACCTCGCTCACCAGTTCGGCGGCGACCAGGCGCACCAGGGCGGGCAGCGGGTTGGCTTCGCGCGCCATCAAATCCCGCAGCCGTGCCATCAGCCGGCGCGGGATCGTCGTCATCAGTTGCCGTTAGCTTGGGCGCTGGTGGCTTGAACGGGCGGGCGGGCCGCCAGTGCTGCGACCGCCTGGCCGACCAGCTCGGCGATGACGGCGGCGGCGGGCTGCACCGAGGTCACCATGCCGACCGATTGCCCGGCCATGACGCTGCCCTCCTCGATGTCGCCGTCGATCACCGCGCGGCGCAGCGCCCCGGCCCAGAAATGCTCGATGCCGAGCTGCGCCGCCTCGCGCGTCACCTCGCCGGCGTTGAAGCGGCGGATGGTCTCGGCCTGGTGTTCGAGGAAGTGGCGGCTGCCGGCGTTGACCAGCCCGCGCACCGGGATCACCGGAAAGCGCGCATCGAGCTGCGTGCTGGGCAGCGCGTCGCGCGCCGCCGCCCGCACGAAGGCCGCCTTGAACCGCTCGTGCGCGATGCTCTCGCCACAGGCGGCGAAACGGGTGCCGAGCTGCGCGCCGGACGCGCCCATCTCCAGGAACGACAGGATCGCCTCGCCACGGCCGATCCCGCCGGCCACGAACACCGGCACCTCGCGCAGATGCGGCAGGATTTCCTGCGCCAGTACCGTCAGGCTCACCGCCCCGATATGCCCGCCGGCCTCGCTGCCCTCGATCACCAGCGCGTCCGCCCCGGAGCGCACCAGCCGCCGGGCCAGCGCGAACGCCGGCGCGAAGCAGATCAGCCGGGCGCCGCCGTCCTTGACCACGCGCACCGTCGCACCGGGCGGCAGGCCGCCGGCGAGGACGACATGGCTCACCCCGGCCGCGATGCACACCCGCGCCAAGTCGTCGAGCTGCGGGTGCATGGTGATGAGGTTGACGCCGAACGGGCGCGTCGTCAGCGCCTGGGTGGCGGCGATCTCCGCCTCCAGCAAGGCCGGGTTCATCGAGCCGCAGGCGATCACGCCGAAACCGCCGGCGTTGGAGATGGCCGACACGAGATGCCGCTCGCTGACCCAGCTCATCGCGCCGCCCATGATGGCGACCTCGCTGCCGAGGAACGCCCGGCCGCGCGACCACAGCTCGTCGAGCCGCGCCCGCGCCATCACGGCGGCATCCGGCGCCATGAAGTCAGCCGGCATCGAGGCCATACGCGGTATGCAGGGCGCGGACCGCAAGCTCGGTGTACTCGGCGCCGATCAGCACGCTGACCTTGATCTCGCTGGTCGATATCACCTGGATATTGATCCCCTTGTCGGCGAGCGCCCGGAACATCGTGCCGGCGACTCCGGCGTGGCTGCGCATACCGACGCCGACGACGCTGATCTTGGCCACGTCCGGGTCGTGGATCAGGCCGGAATAGCCGATTTCGTGGCGCGCCGCCTCCAGTGTCGCGCGGGCGCGGGGCAGGTCGGCGCGGCCCACGGTGAAGGTCATGTCGGTGGTGCCGCTGGCCGAAACGTTCTGCACGATCATGTCGACGTTGACGCCGGCCTGCGACAGCGGCCCGAAGATCGCGGCGGCGATGCCCGGACGGTCGGGGATCTGCTGCACCGTCACCTTGGTCTCGTCGCGTGAATAGGCGATCCCCGACACGATTTCCTTCTCCACGATCTCGTCCTCGTCCACCACCAATGTTCCGGGCAGGCTGGCCCCGGTCTCTTCGCCGAAGCTGGACAGCACCTGCACCCTGACACGCTCCTTCATCGCCAGTTCGACGCTGCGGGTCTGCAGCACCTTGGCGCCGACGGAGGCGAGTTCCAGCATTTCCTCGTAGGCGATCTTATCCAGCTTGCGCGCCTTGGGGACAATACGCGGATCGGTCGTGTAGATGCCGTCGACATCGGTATAGATGTCGCAACGGTCCGCCTTCAACGCCGCCGCGAGCGCCACCGCCGAGGTGTCGGAGCCGCCCCGTCCCAGCGTGGTCACGCGGTTGTCGGGACCGATGCCCTGGAACCCCGCCACGACCGGCACCTGCGGCATCTGCATCCGGCGGATCAGCTCGGCGCCGACGATGCTGTCGATGCGCGCCTTGCCATGTGCGCCGTCGGTGAGCAGCGGGATCTGCCAGCCCTGCCACGAGCGCGCGTCGACGCCCATCTCCTGCAGCGCGATGGCGGTCAGGCCCGCCGTCACCTGCTCGCCGGTCGCCACCACCGCGTCGTATTCGCGGGCGTCGTGCAGCGGCGACAACGCCTGGCACCAGCCGACGAGTTGATTGGTGACGCCGGCCATCGCGGACACCACCACCGCGACCTCGTGGCCCGCCTCTACCTCGCGCTTGACGCGGCGGGCGACGTTGCGGATGCGGTCCAGGTCGGCGACGGAGGTGCCGCCGAACTTCATGACGATGCGGGCCATAGGATATGGGGTGTTCCGGACTGAGGCGGCTGTCTGGCGGGACCGGCGCTGGTCGTTTCGAGTGTGCGGCACACATACTGGCGAAGCAGGGGACGGGCAACATGCAGGCAGGTAGCGCGGATCGGGTCACGGCGGCCGAAGTGGCGCGGTTCGACGCGCTGGCGGCGCAGTGGTGGGACCCGCGCGGCCCGATGCGCCCGCTGCACCAGATGAACCCGTTGCGCGTGGGCTGGATCGACGAGCGCATCCGCCGGCGGTTCGGCGGCGGCGTGCGGCTGCTCGACATCGGCTGCGGCGCCGGCTTGGCGGCGGAGGCGCTGGCGATGCGCGGGCATGACGTGCTGGGCCTGGACGCCGCCCGCGCCGCAATCGCCGCCGCGACCGCGCACGCTGGCGGGCGAGGCCTCACGCTCGGCTACCGCGCCGGGGTCGCCGAGGACCTGCTGGCCGAAGCGGGACGGTTCGACGTGGTGACGGCGCTGGAGGTGATCGAGCATGTGCCCGATCCCCAGCGCTTCGTGCGGACGCTGGCGGCGCTGCTGCGGCCGGGCGGGCTGTTGTTCGTGTCCACCCTCAACCGCACCGCGCGCTCGTTCGCGGTGGCGATCGTCGGCGCGGAATACGTCGCCCGGATGCTGCCGCGCGGCACCCACGACTGGCGCCGGTTCGTCACGCCCACGGAGCTGTCGGCGGCGATGCGCGGCGCCGGCCTGCGAATGACCGAAGTGGCCGGGATGCTGCCGGACTTGCGCCGCGGCGGCTGGCGCGTCGGCCGCGACACCGCGGTCAACTACATCGCCGAGGCCAAGCTGGGTTGAAATCAGGCGTCGGCGGGCGGCACCCAGGGTATTTGCGCCACCTCGATGCCGTCGTCGGCCAGCGCCTGCGCCTGCTCGGGCGTCGCCTCGCCGTAGATGCCGCGCGCCTTGCTTTCGCCGTCATGGATGCGGCGGGCCTCCGCCGCGAAGCCGTCGCCGACGTAATCGCAGCGCCGCTCGACCTCCGCACGCATCCGCTGCAGCGTAGCGCGGAGCTGCGCGGGCAGCCGCTCCGGCGTCACCGCGACGTTGGCCGGCGTCGCGGGAGCGGTTGGCGTCACCTCGGCGGCCACCACGGCCTTGCTGCCTTTGCGCGCCACGGCGGGGCGCATCAGGGCGCGCGCCACGTCCCGCCCGCCGCAAACCGGGCACTCCAGCAATCCGCGTTTCGCCTGGTCGTCGTAGGCGGCACTGTCGCGAAACCAGCCGTCGAACTCGTGCGTGGACCGGCACCGCAGCTGATAGTGGATCATCGCAATGCCGCCGCCGCCAAGCAAGCCAACGGGACGGTCAAGCCGCCGCCAGCAGCGGATCCAGCTTGCCGGCCCGCTCCAGCGCCGCCAGTTCGTCGCTGCCGCCGACATGGCGGCCGTCGATGAAGATCTGCGGCACGCTGGTGAGGCCGCCCGAACGTGCGTACGACTCCGCCCGCGCCGGCGTGCCGCCCGGTGCGTCGATCTCGGTGTAGGCCACGCCTTTCTTGGCAAGCAGGTTCTTGGCCCGCGAGCAGTACGGGCACCAGGGCTGGGTGTAGATCTCGATGGTCGGCATCGCTCGCTCCGTCAATGAGTAGCAAACGTTGTGTATCCGCCATCCCGGCGCAAGATGTCACGCGATGCGGCGATCCGGCACGCGGGCTGCCACCAGCACGTCGACCGACGCCGCGCCCGCCGCCAGCAAAGCCAGCGTGCAGGCGGCGGCGGTGGCGCCGGTGGTCATCACGTCGTCCACCAGCAGCACCCGCCGCCCGGCCATGCGCGCCGCCCGGTGCGGCCGCACCACGAACGCGCCGGCCACCACGGCCTCACGCTGCGTGGCATCCAGATGTCCGAGCGACACGGTATGGCGGGTGCGGCGCAGCAGGTCGGGCAGCGCCGGGCGGGCGGACAGCCGTTGCAGCGCCAGCGCCAGCAGCGCCGCCTGGTTGTAGCGCCGCGTCAGCAGCCGGCGGCGGTGCAGCGGCACCGGCACGATCACCTCGGCACGCTGCAGCAGCGCCGCGCCGGCCCGCTGCATCATCGCCGCCAGCGCGCCCGCCAGCTCGGTGCGGTCGCCATGCTTGAAGGCCAGCACCAGCCGCCTCGCCTGCGCGTCGTAGCCGAGCGGCGCGCGCGCTTGCCGCCAGGGCGGCGGGTTGCCGGCGCAACCGGCGCAGACCCCACGCTCGCGTCCGTCCACGACGAATCCTTGGCTGGCGTCCGTGAAGCCGCGGCCGCAATGGTCGCAGCAAGGGGCGCCGATGAACGCCGTGGCGGCGAAGCAGGCCGGGCAGAACAGTCCCGGCTCGGCCACCGGCTGGTCGCAGGTCAGGCACTCCGGCGGCAGAAGTAGGTCGAGCACGCCCCGCCCGGCGTCCCGTGCCGCGTCACGGGCTGCCACGGCCGCCTGCCGTCCCCATGTCTGGAAGGCGATCATTATGTCTGAATTGCCACTCGTTGCAGGATACGCCGATGTCAGACGCCATGCACGTGTTCGATCGCCGCACGGTCGGCCGCCACCGCACCCGGGCCGTCGCCACTGTCGCCGCGGTGGAGCCGGTGCTGCGCGATGCGGCGGAGCGCCTGCTGGACCGGCTGGACGACACCACGCGCCAGTTCACGGCCGCCCTCGACGTGGGCGGGCGCGGCGTGGTCGCGCCGATGCTGCGGGCGCGCGGCATCGGGACCGTCGTCGCCTGCGACCTTTCGCCGGCGATGGCGGCCCGCTCGGCGCCGTTGGCGGTGGCGGCCGACGAGGAGTTGCTGCCGTTCGCGCCGGCCAGCTTCGACCTGGTGGTGGCAAGCCTCGCGCTACACTGGGTCAACGACCTGCCCGGCGCGCTGATCCAGTTGCGCCAGGCGCTGCGGCCGGACGGGCTGCTGCTCGCCAGCCTGCCCGCTCTCGGCACGCTGGCCGAACTGCGCACGGCGCTGACCGAGGCCGAGATCGAGCTGACCGGCGGCGTGTCGCCGAGAGTGTCGCCGTTCCCCGACCTGCGCGACTGCGCCAGCCTGCTGCAGCGCGCCGGCTTCGCGCTGCCGGTCGCCGACGTCGAGGACATCACCCTGCTGTACGCCGACCCGCTCGCCCTGTTGCGTGACCTGCGGGCGGGGGGCGAAGGCAATGCGGTGGCCCTGCGCGACCGCCGCACGCCGCCGGTGACCCTGTTCGGCAGCGCGCTCGGCCGCATCGCGCCGCGCGACGGCCGCATCCCGGCGACGCTGCGGCTGGCGATGCTGACCGGCTGGGCGCCCGCCCCCTCGCAACCGCAGCCGCTGCGCCCCGGCAGCGCCAAGCATTCGTTGGCGGCGGCGCTCGACGGCGGCAAGTCCGGAACTTAGCTTTACCGCAAACGTAACCATTGGCATCACCAAGGGGAACTCCGCGATGCCGACCGTCCTGATCCGAATCGCCGCCATCGCCGCCCTGTCGCTGCCGCTGGCGGGCTGCCTTTCCTACACCGAAGCGCAAAGTCCAGCGCCGATCCTGGTCCAGCAACCGCCGTCAGGCAACGTCGTGGTGCAGCCTCAGCCTTAAACTCCAGGCCTTAACCCCCAGTGACGCTCATGTGGCGCGTCACCGCGGGGCGGTCGTGGCGGCGGTCGATGACGAAGTCATGGCCTAGCGGCTTGCGCGCGATGGCCGCCCTGATGGCGTCGTCGAGCGCGTCGTCCGAGGCATCGGCGCGCAACACGCCACGCAGGTCGGCGGCGTCATCCTGGCCCAAACACATATATAACGTGCCGGTGCAGGTCAGTCGCACACGGTTGCAGCTCTCGCAGAAATTGTGCGTCATCGGCGTGATGAAGCCGATGCGTCCGCCGGTCTCGGCCACGGTGTAGTAGCGGGCCGGGCCGCCGGTGGCGTAGTCGCTTTCCCGCAGTGTCCACCGCTGCCGCAACCGGCCGCGCACGACGGACAACGGCAGGTATTGCTCAAGGCGGCCGCCGGCAACCTCGCCCAGCGGCATGGTCTCGATCAGGCACAGATCCAGGCCATGCTCGCCGCACCACGCCAGCATGTCGTCGAACTCGTCCTCGTTGACGCCCTTCAGCGCCACCGCGTTGATCTTCACGGCAAGCCCGGCCGCCTGCGCCGCGAAAATCCCCTCCAGCGTGCGGTCGAGCCGGCCCCAGCGGGTGATGTCGGCGAACTTGGCGGCGTTCAGCGTGTCCATGCTGACGTTGACCCGGCGCACCCCGGCGGCGAACAGCTCCTCGGCGTGGCGGGTCAGCTGGGTGCCGTTGGTGGTTACCGTCAGCTCGCGCAAGCCGCCGTCGCCGAGCCGGGAGCCCAGCGCGCGGAACAGCGATATCACGTTGCGTCGGACCAGCGGTTCGCCGCCGGTGATGCGGATTTTGGTGGTGCCGAGCCGGATGAAGGCCGCGCACAGCCGCTCCAGTTCCTCCAGGCTGAGCACCTCCGCCTTGGGCAGGAACGTCATGTCCTCAGCCATGCAATACACGCAGCGAAGGTCGCAGCGGTCGGTGACCGAGACGCGCAGGTAGGTGATGGGCCGGCCGAACGGGTCGATCATGCTGGCAATGTCGGCCGGAGCGAGAGCCGGTTCAACCCCGTGCCGCCCGGCGGTCCACCGGCTCCAGCGCCACCACCGTGGCGTTCACCAAGATTTTGCCGGCGTGCTCGAAGTTGACCGTGACCCGGCCGCCGATCACGGACTGCACCTGGCCCACGCCCCAATCCGGCTGGCCGGGATGGCGCACCCACGCACCCGGTTCCAGCACCGAACCGCCCGACAAACTGGCCATGCGCATTGCTCCCGCCGTGTCCGTGTGCCTGTATCGAACGCCATGCCAGTTCCGCAAACTCCATCGACCGGAGCCAATGACGCGCTGCGGCTGGCCGAGTTGCTGGCGGCGCGGCTGTGCCACGAGCTGGCGGGGTCGATCGGCGCGCTGGCGGGAACGCTCGAACTGGCGATCGAGGATGCCGACGACGCCGGGTTCGCGCTGGCGCTCGAACAGGCGGCGGCGGCGGCGGCGCAGCTGCGGCTGCTGCGCGCGGCCTGGGGCCTGCCCGGCGAGCCGCTCGACGTGGCGGGGCTGCGGGAGCTGCTGATCGGCCGGCCACGCGCCGGGCGGGTTCACCTGGATCTGGACGGACTGGACAGCACGACGACATACTCGCCGCACGCGGCGAGGCTGCTGCTCAACGTGCTGCTGCTGGCGACCGAGGGCCTGCCGCGCGGCGGCACGATCGTGGTGGGGCAGCCGGCTTCGGATCAACTCGCGGTGCAGCTGCAAGGCGACCGGGCGGCCTGGCCGGCATCGTTCGCCGCGATGCTGGACGACACCGCGACCAGTGCTGCCGACATGCGCGAGGTGCAGGCCACGCTTACTGCGCTGATGGCGCGTGATGCCGGCATCACGCTGACCTTGCCGCCGGCACATGCCACAGTCCGACTGCTGATCGGCCTGCGCGCCTCCGCCGGTTAGGGTCAGTGCCCGGCGTTGCCGCCCGAGAAATCCGGCGCGGCAAGGCCCGAGGCGGCGAGCTGGTCGACCAGCACCTGCTTCAACCGCTCCAGGCCCTCGTCGGTGCCGGACTCGGCGCGGGCCACCAGCACCGCTTGCGTGTTCGAGGCGCGCAGCAGCCACCAGCCGTCGGGCGTCGATACGCGCGCGCCATCGGTGCGGTCGACCTTGGCTCCT
>JAABUQ010011480.1_pt1 | contig 11304 bp, 9 predicted proteins | sample 5560001 | NCBI WGS metagenome assembly JAABUQ01 (sample SAMN10711888, study PRJNA513371) | rock metagenome | isolation source: Antarctica rocks | place: Antarctica: Victoria Land, Finger Mt nord | collected 2015-12-18
CCGGGCGGCGGCGAATAGACGAACGGCGGATGGTGCACCGCGATCAGCACCGCGCCCGCATAGGCTTCGGTTTTGATACGGTTCAATTGCGCCGCGAGGAACGCGAGCTGGGTATCGGGCACCGCGGGCCAGCGCCCGCCCTCGCTCGAAATGACGCCGGGATCCTCCAAAGCGTTGGAGAACAGGCCGATGACCCGCACGAACGGCGCGTCGAGCGCGAAATATACCCCCGGCTGCGTCATCGCGGTACGGTGCAGCGATCCGGCTTCGCGCGTGATCATCGGCGTTTCGGCGCAGAACTGGCGCGCGAACGTCGTCAGCGGCTCGTCGCCGGGCACGGTCCCGGGCAGGACGAAGCTGTCATGGTTGCCGGGGATGGCGATGATCGGCGCGGGATAGGCACGTAACGGCTCGTAAAACTGGTCGTAATAGTAACCGCTCTCGCCGAAGTTGTAGACAACATCGCCCAAGTGGAAGAAAAACGCCGCGCGGTTCGAGGCCTCGCTCGTCACCGCGTCGGCGGAGAGCTGATCGGCGACGCGTAATTCATTCGCATATTTGCGCACGTCGGACGCGCCCGTATCGCCGACCGCGTGGAAGGTGATCCGCCCCGCCGCCTGGATCTGCGCGACCACGTCCACCCCGCGCGCGCCGTAGGCGTCGGCGAGCGGGAACAGCCCGTCGTCCGCGACACGCGAAACCGGGAAGCCGACTACTTCGGTTTTGAGCAGGCTGCCGATCTGCGCGTAAGTGCCGCTGTCCGACGGGTGCGGTGTGCCGAAGCCGATCGGATCGGCGGTGATGCCAGGTTCGGAGAAAATCGGCTGATCGAGCGGGGCGTCGAGCTGGCGGGGCATATTGGTAAAGCTCCTGTATGAGCGCGCGAATTAGCATCGGCGTGCGCGGCCTGTCGCGTGACACTATTGCGACATAAGCGACTGCCGCACGCTCAAGCTCCCGCCCCGTTCCCCCATGCGCACCAACCGGCTACCCAGCCCTATGCTCCCCTCCCCCGCCGAGATCCTCGCCTTTGTCGCCGACACGCCGGGCGCGGCGGGCAAGCGCGAGATCGCGCGCGCGTTCGGGCTGCACGGCGCGGACAAGATCGCGCTAAAGGCGCTACTAAAACAGATGGAGGCGGGCGGCCACCTCGAACGCTCTTCCCAGCGCGACTACCACCGTGGCGGTGGGCTGCCCAAGGTGACCGTGCTGCGGGTGACCGAGTTTACCGACGATGGTCGGCTGACCGCGGTGCCCGACAGCTGGGACGGCGCGGGCGCGGCACCCACGGTGCGCATGGTCGAAGGGAGCCGCAAGGGAGCGCTCGGGCTCGGCGACCGCGTGCTGACCCGCATCGAGGACGGCGAGCACGGCCCGGTCGGCCACCCGATGAAGCGCATCGAGCGCCGCGCCGATACTATCCTCGGCATCCTGCGCGTGGTGGCCGGGCGCTATTATTTGACCCCGACCGACAAGCGCGCGCGCCACGAGTTCGCGGTCGAGGACCCCGGCCCCGCGCACTCCGGCGAGCTGGTCGCCGCCGAGCCGCAAGGTCGCCCGCCGCGCCTCACCGCGCGCATCGTCGACGTGCTCGGCGATCCGTTCGCACCGCGCGCTTTCAGCCTGATCGCCATCCACGAGAAGGGCATTCCGCAAATCTTCCCCGAAGCCGCCATCGCGGGCGCCGAGCAGGCCACGCACGCCCCGCTCGGCGCGCGCGAGGACCTGACGCATTTGCCCTTCCTCACTATCGATCCCGCCGACGCGCGCGATCACGATGATGCGGTTTGGGCCGCGCCCGACCCCGACCGCCCCGGCCACCACCAGGCCATCGTCGCCATCGCCGACGTATCGTGGTTCGTGCGCCCCGCGAGTGCGCTCGACGCCGAAGCCCGCAAGCGCGGCAACAGCGTCTATTTCCCCGACCGCGTCGTGCCCATGCTCCCCGAGGCGCTCTCGGCCGACGCCTGCTCGCTTGTGGCTGGCCAACCCCGCGCGGTAATCGCTTGCCACCTAACCCTCTCGCCGGAAGGCCAGGTTCTCGTCCATCGCTTCACCCGCGCGACGATCCGCAGCACCACCAACATCGCCTACGAAGCGGCGCAGGCCACCATCGACGCGGGCGCGGGCGAGCACCATGCCACGCTCGCCCCGCTGTGGTCGGCGTGGGCGAGCCTCGCGCAAGCGACCGCCGCGCGCGCGCCGCTCGCGCTCGACCTGCCCAAGCGCACCGTCACCTTGGACGACCAAGGCAAGATCGCCGCGATCGGCACGCGCGCGCGGCTGGATGCGCACCGGTTGATCGAGGATTTCATGATCGCCGCCAACGTCGCGGCCGCGCTCAGCCTCGAGGCGGCGAAAACGCCGTGCATGTACCGCTGCCACGAGGAGCCGGCGCGCGCGAAGCTGATCGCGCTAAAGGAGTATCTCGCCACGCTCGGTATCCCGTTCGCGCTTGGGCAGGTGGTGAAACCCGCCACCTTCAACCGTATCCTGCGCGAGACCGCCGGGCGCGACGATGCGCAAGCGATCGCCGAGCAGGTGCTGCGCTCGCAGACGCAGGCGTATTACGCACCCCGCAACACCGGGCACTTCGGGCTGGGGCTGGCGAGCTATGGCCACTTTACCTCGCCCATCCGGCGCTATGCGGACCTGGTGGTGCACCGCGCGCTGGTGCGCGCGCATGGGTTGGGCGAAGGCGGGCTGACCGCCGCGGAGGACGCCGCGCTGCAGGCCACCGGCGAGCACATCAGCCAGACCGAACGCCGAGCGATGGAGGCCGAGCGCGATACGATGAACCGCTACATCGCCGCGCACCTGAGCGACCGCGTCGGGGAAACGGTGCAGGCGTGCGTGACGGGCGTGGCGCGCTTCGGCCTGTTCGCCACGGTGGAGGGCGTGGGCGGCGACGGGCTGCTGCCGATGAGCGCGCTCGGCCCCGAACGCTTCCACCTGGACGAAGCCGCCCGCGCGCTCGAGGGCGGCGGCGAGCGCTACACCGTCGGCCAACGGCTGCCGCTCAAGCTCGCGGCGGCGGACCCGGTGACGGGCGCGCTGCGGTTCGAGCTGGCGGAGGGAGGCGGGATGTTGGCGAAGGTGCCGCGCGTGGGCGGGTTGCGCAAACGGGGAAAGGTTAACAGGCGTTAGCGGGCGGGCCGGTTCAGGCGGTTCGCGCGGCGCGCATCGCCTCGACGATCGCCACGGTTTCCAGGCTGACGGTCACCACGCGCTCGAGCAGCGCGATCATCGCTTCCTTGTGGTCCGCGAACCGGTAGGTGTTGAACCGTGCGGCGACGGTCGGGTCGCGCGGCGTCTTCTCCTTATGCTGATCCAAGACCCAATCGATCGCCGAGCGGTTGCCCAGCCGGTAGTCCCACGCCGCGCGCGGTATGCCGCCGAGCGTGGTGACGCTATCGACGATTACCGAGCCGGTGGCCGCGCCTTCGGGCAACACCGATCTCAGCTTCGGCTCGACACCGCGTTTGGGTTCGGGCGTGTTCGCGCGCGCGAGCGCGAACGGTTCGGCCGCCTCGTAGCCGATGTGCAGTTCGAGAAGCCGCGCGCCCCAATCGCGCCAGCGCGCGAAGCCATCGTGGAGCATGATGCGTGGGAACTGGCGGCGGAGATCGGCGGCGTAGGTTTCGCGCCACACCGGATCGTGCAGCGCGGCATAGGTGTAGGCGAAGATGTCGTCTTTGCCGAGCGCCGGACCCCCCGGCTCCTCGGTATAGCGCGCGTGGAACTGCGCGAGCGCCCAATCGGTGATGTTGTCGACCCGCTGGCCGGAGGGTGTGTAACCGAACCGGGAGATACCCTGGAAGCCGTCAGTGCTCGCCGCCAAGTGTAATTCTGCTGGAAGTGACGTTGCGAGAACCGTGAATGGAGCGCGCGATCCCCGGTCGCTAAAGTAGATGGTAGAATTATGTGATTTTGGATTCGGATACGACTTGGTAAGTTTATATAGCGACCAATTCAATTCCAGAGAATGATAATGTCGTCGCTTTGTGAAAGGCGGTATAGAACAGGTCGGTCGTTTTCTGCATTATATCGTATATTCTTTCGCGCAATGGCGTAGCGCCTTAGGTCCTCCGTCCACTTAATAGAGTAGTTCAACTCGTCATCTACTGTTTCCAGCGTCACCTGTGGCGAGAGACGATCAACAGTAGCTCGATACGTAGTTAAATAAAAAGCCAGCTTCTCTGCTAACGAAATTGAGTCTCGTGATATAACCCAATCATCTCGATTTGAGACAAAACCAAATGATGCTTCGGCGAACACGGACGGATTGGTCTTCTCCGCCGCTGTTCCACTCAGCTTCGCAGGCACTAAAAGCAGCTGTCCCTCAAAAACACCGTCCTGACCAAGCCAGTTTCCTTCTGCGGCTTGAGCTGCCTTATGACCCGGTATGTCGTTTAGCTCCGCTGTGGCCAGCAAAGACAGCTTCTCGGATCCTGGCCCTATTTCGACCCCGCGCATAGTCACCGTGGTCTTCTGAGCCTGGTACTTGCGAACCAGAAAAATGATGGCTGTCCCGACCTTGTTAGGAAAGACGTTCCCCCCGTGCTTGTCCGCATCACGCACGTCACCGAACAAATCTACAACCTCGATGGCGGAAAACTCTTGAAAAACGGATAGCCTAAATCCTTCAAAAGATCGCTTTTCAACAAAACTGCGATTGACAACGAAGGCGACAACACCTTCCTCTCCAAGCCTGTCGGAAGCCCAACGAAGGAATCTCGAATACATGTCGTAGGACTTTGACTTATGCAAGTCACCCTTGGCTTCGTATGTAAACCGTATACGATCGTCTATGTTGTCGTATGCGCGACTTTTATTGTTCTGGTTTTCGTTTTCCTGATGAGCAAAGTAGGGGGGATTGCCAATGATAAGGCTAATTTTTCGCTCGTTCTGACGCTTTATGCGGCCAATGTTTTCGTCGCTCATGCCGCCGAGCATATCAAGCTGCTGTCCGGCATACCCGCTAAGCCCCGCCGTGTTGTCGAGCGTATCGACGAAGCACAGGTTGGGGAACTCCAGATACTCGCCCGCAATCGCCGCGTAGGTCGCCTAGATGTTCAGGTTGGCGACGTAATAGGGCAGGATCGCGACCTCGTTCGCGTGCAGCTCCTCCTCGTATTTATAGCGCAGCTTGTCCGCGCCCTGCCCCCGGAAATGTTCGAGCAGCTCGACGATAAACGTTCCCGTCCCAGTCGCCGGATCCAGGATCTCCACGCCGGGATCGATCAGGCATTTGCCGAAATACTTCTCGCATAGCCAGTCCGCGCCGCGGATCATGAAGCGCACGATCTCGCCCGGCGTATAGACCACCCCCAGCCGGTCCGCCGCCTTTGGGTTATAGATCTTGTAGAAATCCTCGTAGAGCTTCTTCAGGAACGTCTGCTTCTCGCGCGCGGTGCCGATCCCCGTCGCGGCGTGCTTGATCGCGTTGTAATAGGGCTTTAGCCGCGCGACCGTCGCGTGCCTGAGCGCGCCGCTGAAGAACTCGCCTTCCAGCTTGCCCAAACGCTTGGCGACATTGTTTTCGCGGTGGAAGCCCGCGTTGTCGAAGATGCTGGCGAAAATCTCCTCAGTCAGCACGTGCTGGATCAGCATCTCGCGCACGTCTTCCGACGTGACCGCCGGATTGATCGCGCCGCGCGCGTGGGCAAGGAACTCGGCGGCCGCCGCCTTGTACCCCGGCGGTTCGCCTCCGCATCGTCGAGCGCGTGGCGGAGCGCGCCGAGCACCACAGGCAAATCGGCGCGGAACTGCGCGGCAGCCTTGCGGAACTCGGCGATCTCGGGCCGCTCGAACGCGAAGAAGCGGGTTAGCAGGCGCAACAACCCGGTGTCATCGGCAAGCGGCGTGCGATCGACCTCCTGGCCGTTCTGGCGCAGCACGGCGGTAACCGTATCCTCGTACACGATGTTATCGTCAGGGTAGCCCGCGCGACGTTTCTTGGCGATCTCGGTATAGAGATCGTCCTTGCTGTCCTTGGCTTCCCAATAGCCGAACGGCACGCGCAAGACGTTCGGCACGAGCGCGCCATCGACTATAACGCTGTTACCGCGTGGACCTTTATCCTTCCACTGCGGCGCGAGCACCAGATCGTGCGACTTGCCCCACGCTTCGAGCAACCCGGCGAACGCAGCCGATAGCGCACCTTCGTTCAAGCTGCCGCTGACCGCGTGCAACTCGGCGAGCTTCTTGCGATAGGCATTGACGCGCTGGCGGCTCATTGCGCCGATGTGTAGCGATTGGCGCTGAAACCGCCATCACCAGTTTGCCATGCAGCCCGCTTCGCGCGCGCAAGCCGCCTCGCCGTCGCGCCTGTGCCCGCCTATATCTCCCCGCTTGACGGGACGCCACGCGGACCGCATCCATGATGGAACAGTCCGGGAACATCGATGCAGAGCCACATCCAGGTCCGCGGCGCGCGCGAGCATAATCTGAAGAACATCGACGTCGATCTGCCGCGCGGTAAACTGACGGTGATCACCGGGCTGAGCGGCAGCGGCAAGTCTTCGCTGGCGTTCGATACGGTTTATGCCGAGGGGCAGCGGCGCTATATGGAATCGCTGTCCAGTTACGCGCGGCAATTCCTCGAGATGAGCGCCAAGCCCGACGTGGATCATATCGAGGGACTCAGTCCTGCGATCGCGATCGAGCAGAAAACGACTTCGAAGAATCCGCGTTCGACCGTGGCGACGGTGACCGAAGTCTATGATTACATGCGGCTGTTGTGGGCACGCGTGGGGGTGCCGCATTCGCCCACGACTGGGCTGCCGATTACCTCGCAGACGGTCAGTCAGATGGTCGACCGCACGATGGCCTTGCCCGAGGGCACGCGCGCCTACCTGCTCGCGCCGATCGTGCGGGGGAGGAAAGGCGAGTATCGGAAGGAACTGCTCGGGCTGCAGAAGGACGGCTTCACGCGGGTGAAGGTGGACGGCAAGTTCGTCGACATCGACGAGGCGCCCGTGCTCGACAAGAAGAAGAAGCACGACATCGCGGTGGTGGTCGACCGGCTGGTGATCCGCGAGGGGCTGGAGCAGCGGCTGGCCGAATCGTTCGAGACCGCATTGAAGCTCGCGGACGGATTGGCGGTGCTGGAGCACGCCGACACCGCCGAGGAGACCTTGTTCTCGACCAAGTTCGCCTGCCCGGTGAGCGGCTTCACACTGCCCGAGATCGAACCGCGGCTGTTCAGCTTCAACTCGCCGCAGGGTGCGTGTCCGGCGTGCGACGGGCTGGGCGAGAAGCAGCATTTCGACCCCGATCTGATCGTGCCCAACGCGGCGTTGTCGCTGAAGGCGGGGGCGATCGCGCCGTGGGCGAAGTCCAATCCGCCGTCGCCATATTATCAGATGCTGCTGCAAAGCATTGGCGAGGCGTTCGGCTTCAAGCTCGATGCGCCGTGGGAGAAGCTGCCGGTTTCCGCGCAGGACGCCATCCTGCACGGCACCGGCAAGACCGCGATCACGATCCGCTACGAGGACGGCCGCCGCCAGTGGGAGGTGCACAAGCCGTTCGAGGGGGTGATCCACAATCTGCAGCGGCGGCTGGCGGGGAGCGAGTCGGCGCTGATCCTCGAGGAGCTCGGCCGCTACCAGTCCGCCTCGCCGTGCGAGGTGTGCCATGGCGCGCGACTGAAGCCCGAGGCGCTGAGCGTGAAGATCGCGGGCGAGACGATCTCGGACGCGGCGCGGCTGCCGGTGCGGGCGGCGCTGGCGCACTTCCGGGAGCTGGGGGAGAAGCTCACCCAGAAGGAGCGGCAGATCGCCGAGCGCATCCTGAAGGAGATCACCGAGCGGCTGGGGTTCCTCGACAATGTGGGGCTGGATTATCTCAATCTGGACCGGCGTAGCGGCACGTTGAGCGGGGGCGAGTCGCAGCGCATCCGGCTGGCTTCGCAGATCGGCAGCGGGCTGTCGGGCGTGCTCTATGTGTTGGACGAACCGAGCATCGGGCTGCACCAGCGCGACAACGACCGGCTGCTGACGACGCTGAAACGACTGCGCGATCTGGGCAACACCGTGCTGGTCGTCGAGCATGACGAGGACGCGATCCGCACCGCCGACTGGGTGGTGGACATGGGCCCGGGCGCGGGCACGCATGGCGGCGAAATCATCGCGCAGGGACCGCTGGCGGCGATCCTGGCGAACCCGGACAGCGTCACCGGCGCGTATCTCAGCGGGCGCAGGAGCGTGCCGCTGCCCGCCATCCGCCGCAAGGGCAACGGCCATCGGCTGACGGTGCGGGGTGCGCGCGCGAACAATTTGCGAAACGTCACCGCCTCGCTGCCATTGGGCGCGCTGACCTGCATCACCGGCGTCTCCGGCTCGGGCAAATCGACCTTCACCATCGATACGCTCTACGCCGCCGCCGCGCGCGCGTTGAACGGCGCGCGCGTGCCCGCCGCGCCGCACGACGGCGTCGACGGGCTGGAGCACCTCGACAAGGTGATCGACATCGACCAGTCGCCCATCGGCCGCACCCCGCGCTCCAACCCCGCCACCTACACCGGCGCGTTCACCTGCATCCGCGACTGGTTCGCCGGCCTCCCCGAAAGCCTCGCGCGCGGTTATAAACCCGGCCGCTTCTCCTTCAACGTCAAGGGCGGCCGCTGCGAGGCGTGCCAGGGCGACGGCCTGATCAAGATCGAGATGCACTTCCTCCCCGACGTGTGGGTCGAGTGCGACGTCTGCCACGGCCACCGCTATAACCGCGAAACCTTGGAAGTGAAGCACAAGGGCAACTCGATCGCCGACGTGCTCGACATGACGGTGGAGGCCGCGCTCGAACTGTTCCGCGCGGTGCCGCCGATCCGCGACCGGCTGGCGATGCTGAGCGAAGTCGGCTTGGACTATGTGAAGGTGGGGCAGAGCGCGACGACGCTGAGCGGCGGCGAGGCGCAGCGCGTCAAACTGGCGAAGGAACTGGCGCGGAGGGCGACCGGCCAGACGCTCTACATCCTCGACGAGCCGACCACCGGCCTGCATTTCGAGGACGTCCGCAAACTATTGGAAGTGCTGCAATCGCTGGTGGCGCAGGGCAACACCGTCGTCGTCATCGAGCACAACCTCGAAGTCATCAAAACCGCCGACTGGGTGCTCGACCTCGGCCCCGGCGGCGGTACCGGCGGCGGCGAACTGGTGGCGAGCGGCACGCCCGAAACGGTCGCGGCGGTCGAGGCGAGCTGGACGGGACGGTATCTGGCGCCGCTACTGGAGCGCGGGCGAGAGCGGGTGGCGGCGGATTGACCTTGCATCCGCGCACGATTATCGTATCTACCAGAAATGCATGGGCGTAAGCTGGGACGAAGCAAAACGCTTGGTCACGCTCGCCGTGCGTGGGCTGGACTTCGCCGACGCCGACACCGTGATCGAAGGCCGCGTGTTCGAGTTTCCCGACAACCGCACGGACTATGGCGAGCGCCGGATCACCACGGTCGGGTATCTCGGCGAGCGCATGGTCATCGTCGTGTGGACCGATCGCCCGCCCAACTGCCACATTATCTCGAGGCAAAAGGCCAACGCCCGTGAGCAACGACGCTACGCCGTCCGATTGGATTGATCCCGACGACGCACCCGAACTGACCGACGAGTGGTTCGACAAAGCCGATTTCATGATCGGCCGCCAAGTCATCCGCCGAGGCCGCCCGCCCGGCTCGACCAAAACCGCCGTCTCGCTGCGGCTTGACACCGAAGTGGTCGAAGCCTTCCGCGCCGCCGGCCCGGGGTGGCAGACGCGCATCAACGACGCGCTACGCAAGGCGGCGGGGGTTTGATCCTCCTGCCGCTAACGCGGGAGACGTGGCAAGGCGAGCGGTCGAGGGCACAGTTATCACTCCGCCGCAATCGACCAAGCCGATCCGCTATTGTGAGCATAGGTTGCCCAGTCAATGTTATACTCACTAGCCTGATCGCCCCAGCCAAACCAGCCGGGGCGTGAGCCCCGCGCAAAAAGCTCCAAGCGGGGACCAGAACTACAGGCCTCTATTATGTCGAATATCTCGTCGGGCTTGCGACTATGCTCCCTTTTCCGAGTAGCAAGTAAATTGACCTGCCGCCGCCCTGCCGGACCCGTGCGCGCGTTCGTCCCCCGCACGCCAAACAGCAGCAGCTCGGTCACGTTGCGAAAATAGAAGCCCACCCCGCGCCCATCCGATCCGCCGTCGCGGCGCACCTTGTGCCACACCAGATTGGATTTATAGGTGAAGCCCCACGCCGCCATTACTGCCAGTCCCTCGGGCAGCAGCGCATTGGGCACCCACAGGTACAGGTGCGCTGGCGAGGCCGCCGCCTCCGCCACGGGCAGCGCCTTGATCGCGTCCAAATCCATCGTGTCATAGCGCGAGAGCCGCCGATGCTCGGGCGCCATCTTGCCCGTGCGGTTCTGAAAGCGCCACGGCGGGTCCGCGAGGATCGTACCAAAGCGCTGCCCCTTGAGGGCCGCGCGGAACTCCGCCCCCGCGTCCGGCGCGGCGTTCACGAGCGCCAATCCTCGATACATGCGGGCGTAATCCCCACCGCGAGCACCGGGCACGCGCCATTGCGGCCCGCGTTCAACCGGTAGAGCAGCTTACCCATCCACGTGGTCGAAGCGCCATACTTGGCTGAGACCGAAGCGGCGGTATCTTCACCATCCTTGTCCACCGTGGTGCCAAGTGCCGCGAACACCGCGTTCAGGCTGGCGCTGCGCGTCAGCAACACGCCAACGTCGATCACCCCGCACTGGCTAAAGGCGGAGAAGGCGTACAGGTCACGGTCGAACGTCTGGTCCTTACTGTTCCATTCGAGGTCGAAGGCCACCCGGCCCTTCACGTAATCGACCTTGTGCCCGTCCAGATATTTGGCGCGCATCGTGCGCCGCTCCTTCGCCACGGTGGTCGTACGCCCCCGCGTGTCCGCCTGCGCCTCGCGCCACAGCAGGCGCACGTTCAGATCGGCTTGGATTGTCGTCTCGTGCCATCCTAGCGGCCGCAGCAGTTCGGAAAAGCGCTGCGGCACCTTGCTTTCGCTTCCGCCCGGCTCGCGGATGATACGCGTCGTCAGCGTGAAGACGCGCAAAGCGGCGAGCAGATCGGCCCACTCGGCCGCATTCGCCTCGGCAAGGATCAGCGCGGCGTTGCGGTAGCTGTGCACCTCATATTTCGCTCGGATGTCCTCAGGCACGTGGCGCGCATGTGTGGACGGCCCCTGGAGTGCAAGAGGTATTCTGCTGGATTTGACGGGCGGTGCGACGGCGGTCATGTGTCCGGCCTTTGACGCGGCACGATGACCGCTGGCCCAGATGGGTTCC
>JAABUQ010011481.1_pt1 | contig 11304 bp, 7 predicted proteins | sample 5560001 | NCBI WGS metagenome assembly JAABUQ01 (sample SAMN10711888, study PRJNA513371) | rock metagenome | isolation source: Antarctica rocks | place: Antarctica: Victoria Land, Finger Mt nord | collected 2015-12-18
TCGCTGGACATGAAAGGGAAGACCCGGAGAGCATCGACGCTTCGGATGTCGGCCCAACCGCCAACCAACCCAAGGCGCCATGCTTTCATCCTCCCAAATTACCCATCGTGGCGCAATCGCCCTGCCCATCACCCCCCCGGAGCCGGCCCGACGAGCGGACCCCTCGGAGATATTATCGCTTTGCCCGGGGCCGGTTTAGCCGCCTATTTCCGAAAACCGGGCATCACTCCTGGACCCCGGAATCTTCGAGGATTCGTCGGGTGGGCCGAGTGACGCGAGGCCCACCAGGGTTCGGCGACCGCTCGTTGATGGGCCGCGTGTCCTCCGGCCCACCTCGAACGATGACCCGAGCCATCATGATGGACGATCTGGCCGATTTGAGCCTTGATTGCCAAACCCGTCATGGAAGGAGTACACTACTGAACGGAGGGTAATCGATGCGGATGTTCGGCGGCCCTGGCGATCGGGTGTCTTCCCATGAATGACTCTACATTGCCCGAGAAGCCGACGCCGGCCTTCGAGGTCGTCTTCGAAGGGGCCAAGGTCGTCCCGGAGAAGATCCCCTTGGGCGTCCTGGCCAGGACGCTCGCGGCCATCCAAAGCCTCGCGTCGGGCGACGAGATCCCCGACGAAGAGGATGAGGAGCAGGAAACGCTGAGGCTCCTCGGCATGAGGCGAGGCTCGGCGATCTTCGAAATCTATGCCCCCTCGCCTTTGCAAGCGATGGTCCACCTGCGCGACACGGGCCAGGTCATCGACCGCTCCCGAGCGATCGATGATTTTCACCACATCCTGAGCCCGGTCGAGCGCCTCAGCGGGACGGCCCGGAAGATGGACTGCTCGATCGTCGTGAAGGAGCCGGGCGACGGGGGGGCGGTCCTCGCCCGGGTCGGGGGCGCGACGTATCACGACCTTTCCCGATCACTCTTCATCCGGGGCGAAACGTCCCTGATGGCCAACGTCCAGAGGGTCGGAGGCGTCAAGGACCTCCGCTGTGGACTCCGGGTCGCCAAAGGCGACCGCCTCCTGGTTTGCCGGGTGTCGCGGCGCGAGGTCGCCCGGACGATGGGCCATCATCTCTACGAGAACGTCATCGTCCACGGCGAAGCCACCTGGCTCAAGGATTCGTGGCGGCTGGTCACCTTCACGGTGGAAAGGGTCAGCCTGCTCAAGGACGAGAAGTTCTCGAAGGCGATCGAAGCCTTGAGGGAGGCCGGCGGGAGTGATTGGGACCTGATCGAAGATCCCCAAGCATTCCTCGACGAGATGAGAGGGGAGTCATGAGGGCAGGGCTCGACAATAACATCCTCGTCTGGGCGACCAGGATGGACCCGCGCCCGGTCGACGGCGGCGGCCGAGACATCGCGGACCTTCAGCGTCGGGCCCAGACACTTGTCGCGGATCTCAACCAGAAGTCTTTCGACATCGTGATCCCGGCCGTCGTGCTCTCGGAGTATCTTTGTGCGATTAACACGGCAAAGCATGGCAATGTAATAGCCGTGTTTAAAGAGCTATTTTTCACCCAACCGTTCGACGATCACGCGGCGGCCGTGGCTGCGTCGTTATACCGCTCCACGAGAACGCTGGAGGTCGAGCCTGGTCAGACCAAGAGGGTGCTGAAGATTGACACGATGGTCGTCGCTTCCGCGCACGTCGCCAGATGCTCGACGTTTTACAGCAACGACAAAAGGTGTCGGAAGCTCGCCGAGATGCTAGGCATGATCGCTCGCGACCTGCCCACCCACAGCGAGGACCTGCTCATCAACCTCGAAGCGGGCTTGCCACCTTCCGAAGGAGGATTGCCCCCAATCCTGCCCCCGGATGACCTTCCGCCTTTCGCGCTCGAATAAGGCAAGTGTCTCGGCGCGTGGGAGGATCGGCGACGGCCGGTCATGGGCATCGAGAAAGCCGCGGCCCCCGGGATGAACCGGGTGGCCGCGGCCCTTCGGTTTTGATGCCCGACGGGTGGGATCGCCCCGGAGTTACTTCGGGGCCTCTTCCTTCTTGGGCTCGTCCTTGGGCTTGTCGGCGTCGGCCTTCGCCTTGGCGGCGTCGGCGTCGGCTTTGACCTTGGCGGCGTCGGCGTCGGCCTTCGCCTTGGCTTCGGCTTCGGCCTTGGCTTTCGCTTCGTCGGCCTTCTTCTTGGCCTCGGCTTCGGCGTCGGCCTTCGCCTTGGCTTCGGCCTTGGCCTTGGCGTCGATCTCGGCCTTCTTCTTGGCCTCGTCGTCGGACTTCATCTTGGCGGCATCGGCGGCGGTCTTGGCCTTGGCTTCGGCTTCGGCCTTCGCCTTGGCTTCGTCGGCCTTCTTGGCCTCGTCGGACTTGGCGTCGGCCTTGGCCTTGCGGACGGCGTCGATGTGGCGGTTCATGAGGTTGGCGCGCTGGTCGTAGAGCGACTTGAGCCCCTTGGACGGGACGACGATCCGGACGTCGGCCTCGTAATTGATGCTCTCGACGCCCTTGGCGGCGTAGCCGGTGAACCAGGCGGCGAAGACCTCGGGGGAGACGCCCCGGCGCGGGGTGGCCTTGAGGTCGCGGGCGTCGGTGGCCCGGCCGGTGACGAGGATGTCGAGGATGGGGGGCGGGTCGATCGTGGTCTCGACCAGGCCGGCGTCCTGGGCGGCGACGATCGCCTCGGCCACGGCGCGGCGGGCGGCCTCGAGCTTGGCCTCGACCTCGGGCGAGATGCTCGGCAGCGGGGGCTCGGCCGGCTTGGCCTCGGCCTTGGGCGCCTCGACCTTGGGCGCCTCGACCTTGGGCGCCTCGACCTGGGGAGTCTCGGCCTTGGGGGTCTCGGCCTTGGGGGCTTCGACCTTCTTCGGTTCCTGGGCCAGCGCGAGCCCGAGCATCGTGAACAGCGACAGGGCGGTCATGGCGAAGCGTCGCACCGGGGAGTCTCCTTCGGTCGGATCGTGGGATCGTCTGCCTTGGGGCGGGTCGCGATCGGTCGACTCGCAGGCGGGTTGTGACGAGTGTAACGGCCAGGCGTCGGGGGTGCCAAGACCAAGGGCGCCCCGGGGCGTGGCAATCCGCGGGTTGGTGGGATGGCGCGTGGCCGGGGCGGCCCCCGCCCGTCGATCCGGTGATGGCCGCCGGGCGGTGGGCCGATCAGGACTGACGAGACTCCACGACGGGCGACGGATCGCCCATCGGCGGCGGGCGTGGGCATGGAAGCGGAGGCCTGGGGCGATGGAACGGAACAAGCGGCGGTCCCGTCCGATCCTGGAGGGCCTGGAGGGACGGACCCTCCTGAATGCCACGCGGGGCCAGGCGGTCCACGCCAGGGCGACGACCACCCCGGCGACGACCACCCCGGCGGCGATCACCCGGCTCGATTACCAGGCCGCCGACGGCGGCAAGGTCCGCGTCCAGCTCCTCGGGCCGGGCAACCTGGCGGGCTCGGCGGTGGGCCCCAACGGGGCCCTGAACCTGGTCTACTCGGGGACCAGCATCTTCTCCAGCGTCGTCGGGACGGTCAAGGGGGGGTCGGGCCACGCCCCCTTGCAGTCGATCCGCAACGCCAGCGTGCCGCTCGGCTCGCTGACCGGCGTCGGCGGCGAGCTGCTCGGCCAGGTCTCGCTGCCGGGCTTCGACCTGGTCTCCGGCGGCAACATCAACCTGTTGCCCGGCGTCAACGCCTTGACGCTCAACTCGGTCGCGGCGAACTCGCAGGTCCACCTCCGCGACACGCCCTTGAACACCACGCTCGGGATCAGCACCTCGGTCAACGTCAGCCAGGGCCCCGGCGCGGTGAACTCGATCAACTCCCCGAACGGCGTGGGGACGACCGGCGCCACCGGCTCGAGCACCGGGACCACCGGCGGTTCCGCCACCGGCAGTCCCGCCACCGGCAACTCGAACGTGACCGGCGCGGGGACGCTCAGCCCGACCATCACGGGCTTTGGCGGGACGGGCGTCGGCGCGATCAACGGCAAGATCGCCATGATCCCGACCGTCGGCAACGGCCAGAATTTCCTGGGGACCCCGGGCCTGACCCAGGCCCAGGTCAACCAGGGGCGGACCTCGACCTACGCGACCGAGGCCAACGGCGGCATCCGGCTGGCGACCATCGGCGGGACGTTCACGCCCGGCGGCAACCTGATCGAGCCCCGCGACGTCAGCAAGCCCGGCGGGCCGCCGCCCCCCCCCGGCGTGATCGTCACCATCAAGCACGTCAACGGCGGGCCGACGATCAACGCGCCGCCGCTGGGCAACGCCAACATCTTCGGCTACGACGCGACGGCCAACGCCCTGATCCGGTTCGACGCCGTGACCGGCGTGGCCTTGCAGTCGATCGCCCTGCCAGCCTCGGCCGCCGGCCAGGTCGGCGGCGTGGCCCTGGCCCGCGACGGGGCCGAGCTGGTGGCCCTGGTCGGCGTCGGCCGCGACGTCCTGGCCTTCGACGCGATCTTCGGCACGCCGGTCGGCCAGTTCTCCACGGCGCAGGTGGCGGGCCAGAGGTTCGGGAACATCGGCGGGATCGGCACCGGGGAGCAGACCACGGTCCTGGTCTCCCCGTCCTCCGCCGCGAACCCCGACGGCCTGGCCCAGGCCATCGACGTGACCGCCAGCCTGGCCAGCGGCCAGGCCGTCACCACCGGCCGGGTGTTCGCGCCCGGCCGCCAGTTCTTCCTCGGCGGCGGGATCACCGGCGTGGCCGGGTCGGGCGGCCTGTTCGCCCAGGGCGCCGCGCACTTCGACACCTTCCAGCCCAACCTCGTCCAGTCGGGCATCCTCACCATCGCCCCGGCCGGCGGGACCCTGTCGGAGTCGGTCCGGTCCGTGCTGACCAGCCAGGGGGCCCCCATCCCGGCCAACCCGAACGGCACGGTCACCAACAACCCGTCGGCCGCCCTGGGCAGCCTCGAATCGAGCCTGGCCCTCGACACCGGCGTCGTCAACGGCCAGAACGTCATCAGCCTGCTCAACCCGGCGACGCTGGCCGCCCAGGGCTCGTTCGTCCTCAACGACGCCAACCTCCTGACCGACCTGAGCGAGTCGTTCCACCCCGAGCTGGCCAACTCCGCCCTGATCGACGTCCAGGGCAACGTCCAGTCGTTCACCGCCCGGGACGCCACCGGCCTGGTCCTCAACGACGCGGGCAACCTCAACCAGCTCACCATCGGCACGGCGACGAACTCCTCGGTCGTCGGCCTGCCCTTCGGCCATGTCACCATCCCAGTCCGGAACAACGTGTCGATCCTCACCAACAGCCGGCTCGTCGGCGAGCGCGGCGGCGTCACCGTCAACCCCAACGCCCGCCAGGTCGGCCCGCTCAACCTCCCCTGAGCCGGGACATCGGCGAAGGACTGGGGACTCGGGACTCGGGACGTTGGTTTCACCGCACTCATCGTCATGCAACTCCGTCTCCCCTCTCCCCCTGGGAGAGGGAAGCCAGGACGCGCCTTCGCGACCGGAACTGAGTCCCCAGTCCTTCAGTCCTTCAGTCCCCAGTCCCGAGTCCTCCGACCGCGGCGGCGACCGGCTCGGCCTCGCCGGCGACGGGTCGGGGGTGGGCCCGACGATCGGCGGGGGGGTTGAGGAACCGCCGCTCGACGACGGCGAAGAACGCCCAGCCGGCGGCGACCGAGGCGATCGAGACCAGCGGGATCATCACCAACGCCCGCGACCAGAAGCCGACCAGCCCCAGACGATACAGCCACTCCGAGCCGACGGTGCAGACCGGCAGGTGGATCAGGTACAGGCTGTAGCACCGCCGCCCGCAGGCCCGGAGCGGCCCGAGCCACCCGAGCCGCCCGGCGGCGCCGTCGAGCCTCCGGGTCGCGATCAGGACCAGGCCGAAGGCCGCCGCCGCCTCGGTCGAGCGGTACGACCAGGCCACGCCCACCAGGAGCAGGCCCACCAGGGCCGCGTCGACCGCCCGCCGGGCCCGGTGGGTCGGGGCCAGGACCAGCCGCCAGTAGACCGCCAGGCCGACGGCGAACTCGTGCCAGAGGATCGGCAAGGTCCCCTCGTAGTTCCGGAGCCAGCCCACGTCGAAGGCGAAGGCCCGGAAGCCGACGATCGCCGCCGTCGCCACCCCCAGCGCGGCGAACAGCCGCCGGGGGGCGACCAGGAGGGCCACGAACGAGGCCAGGTAGAATTGCTCCTCGAAGCAGAGCGACCAGGCGACCCGCGTGTACACCTCGGCCCCGCCCCCGCCCCACTCCCTCGGGCAAACCCGCGGTCGCCAGGTTTCCGTGAGCGTCAGGTTGCCCAGCCACTGGAGCCGGGTCAACGCCCCGGGCGAGGCCAGCTCCAGCGAATGGTCCGCCCGGTGGAGCCGGCCCAGGCCGGCCGCGTCGAGCCCCCAGGTCGTCGCCGCGAAGACGAGCAAGGCCGCCCAGTACGGCGGGTAGATCCGCCGGAGCCGGCGGCCGAGGAACCGCCAGGACGACGCCCCCCGCCGCCGGTGCGCGTCGAGGCTCGCGGCGATGCAGTACCCGCTGATGACGAAGAACAGCGGGACCCCCAGATCCATCCAGCGGACCAACCCCACCGCCAGCCACCGGGCCCGGTCGACGCCCGACAAGGTCGCCGCGTCGCCCCAGCGGAGGGCGAAGCCGGCATGATGGAGGACCACCATCAGGCAGGCCACGCCCCGCCAAACGTCGAGCAGCTCGTAGCGAGGGTCGCGCCCCGGAGAGGGAGGCATGGCCGCTCCTGGATCGTCGACATCCATCGAGAACCGGAGATGGTCGATGGATCGCGGGTGACGTCGAAAGGCGAAGGACCCGGGCGATCCCCACCCATCAACCATTGACCATCGATCATCGCTCGATCGGAGGAGAGGCCCCGGTCCCCGATTGTGGGCCGGGCGGGCGCCCGCCCGCCAGGGGCTAGGCCCGGAATCCGCCCCGATCGGCCATCGCGCGGGTCGCGACCGCTCCTTGACACGCGCCGATCGGCGCGCCAACCTGGACATGCCCCCATGCTCCGCCGATCCCGAGCCCCGCCGCGAGGCCCCCCGCGATGTCGATTGCCGCCGACCCGACCGAGCCGTCCCGCGACGAGGTCGCGGCCGTCGCCGCCCTGGCGGGCGACTACCGCCGGCTCCGCTCCGAGATCGGCAAGGTGATCGTCGGCCAGGAGGACGTCGTCGACCAGCTCTTGATCGGCCTGTTCGCCCGGGGGCACGTCCTGCTCGTCGGCGTCCCGGGGCTGGCCAAGACGTTGCTGGTCAGCACCGTGTCGCGGATCTTGAGCCTGTCGTTCCGGCGAATCCAGTTCACCCCCGACATGATGCCCTCGGACATCACCGGGACCGACATCCTCCAGGACGACCCCGAGACCGGCCGCCGCTCGTTCGCCTTCATCGCCGGCCCCCTGTTCGCCAACATCATCCTGGCCGACGAGATCAACCGGACGCCCCCCAAGACCCAGGCCGCGCTCCTGGAAGCGATGCAGGAGCGGCACGTCACCGCCGGCAACAAGACGTACCCCCTGCCCGACCCGTTCTTCGTCCTGGCCACCCAGAACCCGATCGAGCAGGAAGGGACGTACCCCCTGCCCGAGGCCCAGCTCGACCGGTTCATGCTCAACGTCCGGGTCCCGTACCCGTCGGCGGCGGAAGAACTGGAGATCCTCCGCCAGACGACCGGCGACCGCTCGCCCGAGCCGGCGGTGACGCTGTCGGCCGAGCAGATCGTCGGGCTCCAGCACCTCGTCCGCCGGGTCCCGGTGCCCGAGCACGTCTTCGTCCACGCCCGCGACGTGGTCCGGGCCAGCCGGCCCAACGAGCCCGAGGCCACGCCCCTGGTCAAGAAGTGCGTGGCCTGGGGCGCCGGTCCGCGCGCCGGCCAGGCCCTGATCCTGGCGGCCAAGGCCCGCGCCGTGCTCCAGGGCCGCTTCGCCGCCACGATCGCCGACATCCGCCAGGTCGCCTCGCCGGTCCTCCGCCATCGGATCGTCACCACGTTCCACGCCGAGGCCGAGGGGATCGACCCCGACAAGGTCGTCGCCCACCTCCTCGAAACCATCCCCGCCCCGCCCGAACGCGCCGCCGCGCGTCTCGTCGGCTATTGATGGCCGGTGGCGCGGTCGCCGCCGGATGAGGACTGAAGGCCTGAGTTTCGGTCGCGAAGGCGCGTTCCGGCTCCCCTCTCCTATAAAGGGACAAAGCAAAAAAACTTGCGCGGCGACGGCCGCCGGAAGCGAAGACTTCCGGTCCCCGCTCAAGAGCCAAGCCCCCGAGATCGGGCCGTCCGCCGGAAAAAGTTGGCCGGCCCGCGTCGCGCCGAGGGGGTACATCCGGGCGGATGGCCTCGGGGAGCTTTGGCCGATGCGGGATTCGCGGGCGGGGGTGGCGTGGGAGTCGTGGCGGGTGTTGCTCGACCCGGGCCCGGCGGGGGGCCTGAGCGACGGCCCGCTGTTGGAGCGGTTCGCGACCCGGCGGGGCGAGGCCGCCGAGGTCGCCTTCGCCGCGTTGGTGGCGCGGCACGGGCCGATGGTCCGCCGGGTCTGCCGGACCCTGCTCGGCGACCCCAACGACGCCGACGACGCCTTCCAGGCCACGTTCCTGGTCCTGGCCCGCAAGGCCGGCTCGATCCGCAAGCCCGAGCGGCTGGCCGGCTGGCTCCACGGGACCGCGCTCCGGGCCTCGAAGAAGCTCAAGGTCGAGTCCGCCCGCCGCGCCGCGCATGAGGCGAGGCGGGCGGGCCTGGTGGCGGAGGCCGGCGACGACCCGGGCCGGCGCGAAACGGCCGAGGCGGTCCTCGAAGAACTGGCCCGGCTCCCCGAGTCGTGCCGGGCGGCGGCCGTCCTCTGCGACCTCGACGGCCTGACCCACGACGAGGCCGCCCGCCGCCTCGGCTGGTCCGACCGGACCCTCCGCCGCCGGCTGGCCCGGGCCCGGGGGCTGCTCCGCGACCGATTGACCCGCCGGGGGCTGGCCCCGGCCGTCGCCCCGATCCTGTCTCCGTCCCTGATCCCCGAAACCCTCATCGACGCGACCGCCCGGGCCGCGTCGCGGTTCGCGGCCGGAACCTCGGCGGCCGGGACGGTCCCGGCCTCGGTTCCCGCCGTCGTCCTGGCGGAAGGAGTGATCGCGGCCATGACCTGGACCAAGTTCAAGGGGATCGTCGCCACGGCGGGGCTGCTGCTCGCCGTCGCCGTGGGGGTCGGGATCGGCGCCGGCCTCGCTGGACCAGCCCCGCAAGAGCCCGCCAAGCCCCAGCCGACCGCCAAAGTCGAACCGGCTGGCCCGTCGCCGGCCGAGCAGTTCCAGACGCTGGCGAAGCGTCACGCCGAGTTGTTCGAGGCTTACTCGGAGGCCGTCGCCAAGGCGACCGAGCAGGCCGAGAGGCTCGCGATCAATGAGCGGTTGGCCCCGAAGCCCCCGGAATGGGCCTCGAAGTTCATCGCCCTGGCCGAGCGCTATCCCAACGACCCGGTCGCCGTCGATGCCTTGCTCTGGGTCTTGACCCTCACTGGGAACCACGGCGAGGGCGGGTTCCCCGAGCCCGTCGGCCGGGCCATGACGATCCTCGTCCGCGACCACGCCGACGACCCCCGGCTCGGGCCGATCTGTTTCAAGCTCACCCTCTACCCGTCTCCCCGCCGCGACGCCTTTCTCCCGGCGCTCGCCGAGAAGTCCCGGAACCGGACGGTCAAGGGGCAGGCGACCCTGGCCCTCGCCCAGTACCTCAAGATGAAGGGGGAATTGCTCACGGAGTTGCCCCCCGCCGATCCGGTCCGCGATCAGGAATTCTTGCTGCCGATGTACGGGCCGGCTTATCTCCAACAGCTCCGATCGGCCGACCCCGCCCCGCTCCTGGCCGAGTCGAACCGGGTCGGCGACCGCGTGATCGCCGAGTTTGGCGACCTCATCGACGAGGCCAACGGTTCCCGCGAACCGTTCGCCGACGTCGCCCGCCGGCTCCGACGCCCCAAGCCCCCCGGCCAAACCGGGCCGTCGCCCGGCCCGACCGAGGAGTTCAAGGCCCTCGTCGAAGCCTTTCGCGTGGCGGAAAAGGCCCAGGATCAGGCCGAGGGCAAAGGCGTCCCCAGCGAGGCCACCTGGCGGGCCCACATCGCGGCGGCGCCGAAGTGGGCCGACCACGGCCCGAAGTTCGAGCGCCTGGCCCTCGACAACCCGCGCCACCCGGCGGGCCTCGACGCCCTGCTCTGGATCATCCAGCACGCGACCATGCCCCGTTTCTTCGACGCCGCCGACGAGCGAGCCGCCGCCAACGCCCGGGCCGTCGACGCCCTGATCCGCGACCACTTCCCCGGCCTCGCCGCCAACCTCGCCCGCCGCGAGGTCGCCCAGGCCCTCAACCACGGCGACCCCTTCCCCGCCCCGCCGCTGGACGGGCTCCTCCGGGCCTTGCACGAGATGGCCCCCAACCGCGACGCCCGGGGTCGGGCCGGCCTCATGCTGGCCCGCTACTTCCGGAACGAGGCCGACCTCGCCGACCGCCTCCCGCGCCTCGGCCCCGAGCGGGCCTGGTACGCCCCGGCCTATCTCGACCGGCTCCGCCTCGCCGGCCCCGCCCCCTCCAACCGCGAGGCCGAGGCCCTCCTCGCCCGGGTGATCGCCGACCACGGCGACGTCCGCCACGTCAACGGCACGGTCCTCACCGACGAGACCCTGGCCACCGTCGCCGGCCGCGACCTCGACGCGATCCGCAACCTCGCGATCGGCCGGGTCGCCCCCGAGATCGTCGGCGAGGACGTCGAGGGCCGCCCCCTGAAGCTGTCCGACTTCCGCGGCAAGGTCGTCCTCCTCGACTTCGGGTCGCACGAGCATTGCGGGGGCTGCCGGCTCCTCTACCCCGCCCAGCGCGACCTGGTCGCCCGGCTCCGCGACCGCCCGTTCGCCCTCCTCGGGATCAACAACCACGACCGCCGCGACGTCCTCAAGCAGGAGATCGCCAGGGGCGAGATCACCTGGCGCTGCTGGTATGACTCCGACAAGCTCGACGCCCCCGGCCCGATCACCGCCCGCTGGAACGTCCGGGGCTACCCGACCTTCCTCCTCCTCGACCACAAGGGGGTCATCCGCCGGGCCCGCGACCTCAACCCCCTCGACCCCACCTTCGGCCCCGAGGTCGAAGCCCTCGTCAAACAAGCCGAGGCCGACGCCCGCCCCTGAACCCCCGCCCCTATCCTCCCCCCTGGTTTCGGCGGAGGGCTTCCAGCTCGCGAAGCAGCGCGTCCCGCTCCGCCTCCGCCCGCTCGGCCCGCTCGGCGGTCGTGGGCAGGCGGCGGCCGGTGGCGGGGTCGAACAGGCGCAGCTCCCACCCGTCCCGCTCCAGGTGCAGCCCCAGCACCGCGCTCGGCAGCCGACCGGCGATGGGCTCG
>JAABUQ010011482.1_pt1 | contig 11303 bp, 9 predicted proteins | sample 5560001 | NCBI WGS metagenome assembly JAABUQ01 (sample SAMN10711888, study PRJNA513371) | rock metagenome | isolation source: Antarctica rocks | place: Antarctica: Victoria Land, Finger Mt nord | collected 2015-12-18
CGACGCCGACGCGCCGCCGCTGTGTCGTTGCCTGGAGAGTACGCCGCCCCAGCGTCACGTTTTGCGAGGCCGAAGCGACCTGGACTTGATCCGCTGCGACCGCAAAGAATGCCGCGACAGCATTTTGCGCGGCACTGCGGCGCGACGTTGCCAGCGACGCCAACACTTGCGCTGCCGCCGCCTGCGCGGTAAGCGCTCGGCCGAGGCGAGCCGCGCAGGATCCAATGTCGAGGCTGAGCTGTTCCGAGACCGAATACTTCGAGGGCACGCCAACGTCCGGCGCGACCGATACGCCGGTTTGCAACGATGGGATAGCTCCCGGTCGCGCCGATAGCGCGGCTGCAAGACCAGGCGTCAGTGCGTCGGTTGCCGGCGACGTCACAACTGCCCGCAGCGCCCCCTCCAACGTCAACGGCGCTTGCGCAGATGCCGGCGTCACGATCAGGAGCGCAGCAATCGTCAACCCAAGGAAACCGGCCATGATCGGGCTACGCATGAGCGGTCTGCCGCGCCCTGCGATCGATTGGCGCTGGAGGCGTCACTTCGCGGCGCGAGCGGTGGATCGTCGCATAAACGACCGGAATCACGATGAGCGTGAAGATCGTCGAGAACGCGAGGCCGCCGATGACCGCGATTGCAAGCGGTTGCAGCAATTCGCTGCCGCTGCCCAATGCGATCGCAATCGGAACCATGCCGAGCAGCGCCGTTAGTGTCGTCATAAGAATCGGCCGAAAACGAAGGCCGCCGGCGTACAACAGTGATTCGATGATGCTCGCGCCCTCGGCTTCACGCCGTTTGGCGAACTCGAGCAAGGTGATGCCGTTCTTTGCAACGAGGCCGACGAGCAAGATAATGCCCATCAGCGACGCGACGTTCAACGTCGTATGCGTGAGGAAGAGGCCGAGCACCGCGCCAAATGCCGCTAGCGGAACCGTGACGAGGATCGCGACCGGCGCAACGAACGATCGGAAGTGGATCAGCAGAACCAAGAAGACGAGCGCTAGCGACAACACCAGCGCGACGGCAAACTGGCTGAACGATTCTTGCTGCAGTGCGTACGCCCCGGCGATCTCGTACGAGTAGCCGCCTGGAAGCGCGACGCTTTGCATGCGATGCTTGATCTCGCCGATCACGCTTCCCAAGCTTGCCCCGCTGAGTTGCGCCGTTACCGCGAGATATTGGCGAGCGTTGAGTTCGTTGATCTCGCTTTGCGGTGGGCCACTTTGCGCGGTTGCGACGCGTGAGAGTGGCTGAACACCCGCGTTTGCCGTCACGATCGGTGTCGCGAGGACATCCTCGAGCCGCGGGCCGAGGGGCGCATCGTAGCGCACCCGCACCGGAATCGTTAGCGGCGACGCAATGACCGTCGAAGCCACCTCGCCGTCAAATGCGACGGCAGCGGCCGCGTTGAGTTGAGGCTGGGTCACGCCGAACGCGCCGGCGTCGGGGTTTGCCCGCAGGACGATGTTGGGGTTGTGGAAGATCGCGCCGCTGAATGTTCCGGCGATGCCCGGGACGTCGGAGATACGGTTCGCAATGTTCGTTGCGATCGAAACAAGCGTTGTCTGATCCCGACCGAAGATGCGGATCTCAATCGGCGCCGGCGCGTTTGAGAGATCGTTGAGCATGTCCGCAAGCAATTGTTTCGAACTGACTTGGACGTTCGGTGCGGTTTCGTGGATGCGGTCCGCTATGCGCTGCATGACCTGGACGATCGGCGGCCGCGATCCGCGCGGTTTGAGCGTGACTTGAATCTTGCCGGAGTTCACGCCGCTGGGAACGTCGGAATTCTGGAACGTGAGCGCCACGAGCGTCGCATCATGGGCAATCGCTGAGTCCGAATGGATGATGTTTTCCATTTGCGCGGCGACGCGCTTTGTCTCAACGAGCGTCGTGCCCGGCGGCAGCATGTACGAGAGTTCGAAGGCGCCTTCGTCGAGCGAAGGCAGGAAGTCGGTGCTCAAGCGGCTGCCGACGAAGATGGTGATTGCAAGGACGGCAACAGAACACCCTAGCACCAGCGCGCGCCGTCCGAGGAGTGGCGCATACCGCCGCTCGGTCCAGACCACGATGGGATTGTGGCGTTCTTTCTTCACGCGTAAGAACTGCATAACGATATTCGGCGTGAAAATGAGCGCGAGGATCAACGACATGATGAGCGCGATCGTAAGCGTCGTTGCGAGCGCGCGGAAGAAGGCACCGGTTACGCCTGAGAGTAGGGACAACGGTGCGAAAACGACGATCGTCGTCACGGTCGACGTAATCATCGGCACAGCGATCTCTTCGACTGCGGACGCAATGGTCTCGCGATCGCTGCGTCCCCCGACGACGCGCCGGAAGACGTTTTCAACGACGACGATGGCGTCGTCGATGACGAGGCCAACGCCGATCGCAAGGCCGCCAAGCGTCATGAGATTGAGGCCTTGTGAGAACAACGCCATGAAACCAAACGTCACGGCGATCGTTATTGGGATGACGAGCGCCGCAACCAGTGTTGACAACCAATTTCGCAGGAAGAAGTAAAGGACGAGGGTCGAGAACACGAGGCCGATGAGGATCGCGTCGCGCAGACTCGCGATCGCAGCGGCGACGAGTTCGCCCTGATTCCAGAAGCGGGTGAGCGTGATGTCTCTGTTCGCTTTGGCAACATCGCTCACAGCGTTTTGCACGATACTCGCGACGTCGACGAAGCTCGCACCCTTCTGCGCGAACACGCTGACGATAACGCCCGTCGTGCCGTCAATCGAGCCGGCCGACGTCGGCGGTGCGGGCGTCTCGACGACCGCGGCCAAAGCGTCGACGGTAATCGGCGTCCCACCTTGCGTACTGACAACGATCCGCCCGATATCCGCGGCGCTATGCGCTTGCCCGGATGCAAGCAGCGTCGAGCGCACGTAGTGATTGTCCGAGTGTCCAACGGACGTCACGGTGTTGGTCGAGGCGATCGCCGTCGTCAGTTGGTCGACGGTGATGCCGTGTGCGGCGAGCCGGCGCGGATCGACGGAGACCAGGTATTCGCGCACGTCGCCGGCGAGGACATTCACCGCAGCCACGCCGCGCAACCCCAGGAGCTGCGGTCGAAGTGTGTACTGGCCGAACTCGCGCAGTGCCATCTGATCGCGGCCAATCGAGGTCAGGCCGTATCCCAGGACCGGAAAGAGGCTCGGATCGACCTGTTGGGCCGAGACCTGCGTATCCTTGGGAAGTTTGCCTTGAGCGCTCGCAACGATGGCGGAGACTCGTTGCAAGGCCGTGTTCGCGTCGGCGACTTTGGGATCGAATGTCACGGAAATCGCCGCCGCGCCCTGCGTCGAGTTTGCCACGATTTGCTTGACGCCAAGTGCCGCGGCGAGCTGCTCCTCGAGTGGCTTCGCAATGCTCGATTGGACGAGCGAGGGAGCTAAATCGCCGTTCTCCGCAACGACCAGGACTCGCGAAAACGAGAGCGTCGGAAAGACCTGCTGCGGGAGTTGACCGACCGCGACAACGCCCCATATGCAAAGAAGCGCGACGATTGCATAGAGCGCTCGCCACTGCGAGAGCAATGCTCGAATCGGGGAACGACGGGGCTGGCCGTTACGATGTGACGGAGAGTCAGACATGCGCGAATACCGTCGCGCATCCGCAAATTTCGATGAACAAGGTGGCGACTCCACACGTGCTTACGTCCCGAGCTACAGAGAGCTCGAGACGACGTGCGCGCCATTATCGCAGGCGCGCTACGCGTGCAACGGGTGCGGAGGGGGTCGCTTAAACAGGATGCGCGGCCAGCTATCGCAGCCGGCGATTGGACGCGACCGCGAGACAGCAACGGGCCGCGTTGCGTGACGCGGCCGCGGTATTCCGACAAAAAACACTGCGATCAGCGGTGCCAGTCGCGGCATCAAGCGCAGGAGGCACCGCACGACGACGGTTCCGACAAGCACGAGCAACAACGAGGTTGCCCATCCTATTAGATCTTCGCGGGCGTTCGGCGCGGAGTCACCAAACTGGATCACCGCCATGCAGATCGATTGCAGAATTGCCACGATCGCCGTAAATCGAAGACCCGTTCCCTTGAACGGTAGTCGATCGAAAAGCTCACGCTGCAAATACGCTCGATAGCGGCGGTTCTGGCACCGCGAGCAGCTCATCGCCACCAGAGCCATCACGATCGCCGCGCATCCGAGAGCGACACCGCCCAGCAGAAAGGCCCGACCCAGGTGAACGGGGTCGCCATCGAGGCCGAAGCATTCGTACAACGTCTCAATAATGGCAGCGGTCCCGAGCGAGACTGCAACCAAAAGCGCGACGGGCGTGAAACGCTTCCAGGCTAGCGGCACGCTTGCCCTGTACCGAAAATGTGATCGAAAGTTTCGGTTAGCGTCAAGTCGCTCAAAGAATAACCAAGCAACCCTAGTGTTAGCGATCTCGGGTGACCGATTCCCGCTGTTGGCGTTCAACGTCGCGTCGCCGGTCGACAAGCTCGTGCTGACGACCTTGCAGCTCGCCGTTCCGCAACGCGGATCCCGAGCTCGACCGCGATGTGCAGCGCGCGCTCTTTGAAGGCAGTGCTGCCGTTGATCGTGACCTCGCCGCCCCACCGCAAGCCGCAAGCCGCAAGACGGCCGCGGTCGTCTCGTCGGACTGCTGACGCAGGACGATTCGCGATCCTTCGTCGCGCATGACCTCGCCCCGGAGGATGTCGCCAGCGTCGTGATACGCGACCGCACCGTCGAGCCGCACCCGGAACTCGAGCCCGCGCAACCGCTTCTCTGCCGGCTGCGCCGCGATGTCACGCCCCGTCATCATGTCGGGCTCACGTTCCGCCTGGCGGCGCTCGCGCTGGTCCTGGTAGCGGCAAGCAGCGGCCGCCCGCATCGCCCTTCCGCCGTACGTGTGAAAACGACGAACTTCACGAGACAACATGAACAATGTTCCGCCATGTGGGATAACGCCGCTTTTTTGCCGTTTGAGCGGCAGATCGCCGAAAGGTGTGCAGGGGCTCTTCCGGCAGGTCGCCTAGTGACATCAACGCGGCGACGCGCCTTCTCTGCGCATCGCATGTAACCAATTCCGCATCACGAGCGACAGTCGAGTCGTTCGCGGCCCGTTTGAGACAGGGAATCGCACGATGACGCAGATCGGTATCGACACCTTCGAAGCGACCCACGGGATCCACGTCGACTGGGACGCCGAGATCCCGTTGAGTGACGGGACGAACCTACGGGCTGACGTGTATCGGCCGGAATCGGACACGCCGTGCCCAGTGTTGATGAGTCTTGGACCGTATGCGAAGGGATTCGCTTTTCAAGACTACGCGCCGATCCAGTGGCGCCAGCTTACCGCCGAGCATCCCGAAGTCGTGCGCGACACGAGCGGCCTCTTCGCTCAGTGGGAAACGGTCGACCCCGAAAAGTGGGTTCCGCATGGTTATGCGGTAGTCCGCGTCGACGCGCGTGGGACGGGCCGATCGGCGGGATTCATGGATCCCTGGTCGTCGCGCGAACGGCACGATTACTACGAATGCATCGAATGGGCCGCCGCTCAACCGTGGTGCAGCGGCAAGATCGGCCTCTCCGGTATCTCGTATCATGCGGCCAACCAGTGGATGGTCGCGACGCTCAAGCCGCCGCACCTCGCTGCGATCTGCGTGTGGGAGGGGATGGCCGATTTTTATCGCGACGGCGCGCGGCACGGCGGCATCCTCTGCGATTTCTGGCTTTTTTGGATCAAGAAACAAGCCGCGAAAATGCAGCACGGGCTTGGCTCGCGTAGTGCGCGTAGCCGCGCCAACGGACGACTCGTTACCGGCGAGGACAATTTTTCGGATGAAGTTCTGACGAGCAATCGCTCTTCGTTCGAGAACGATCTCCTCGAGCACGAGCTGTTATCGCCGTTTTACGGCGAGCGCTCCGGCGATCCGGCGATGATCGACATTCCCCTGCTCTCCGCCGGAAATTGGGGCGGTCACGGATTGCACCTGCGCGGTAACGTTGAAGCGTTCCTCGCCGCGGCATCGGAACAAAAATGGTTGGAAATCCACGGGCTCGAGCATTGGACCGAGTTCTACACGGATTACGGCATCGAACTTCAACGGCGATTTTTCGACTATTTCCTCAAAGACGCCAACAACGATTGGCCGAGTACGCCCCGCGTGCAGCTGCAAATCCGCCGGCCAACCGGTTTTGCGTTGCGCGCGGAGAACGAATGGCCGCTCGCGCGAACGCAATGGACACGATTCTATCTGCGCCCCGAAGACCGAACCCTCAGTGGCAAACCGCCCGCGCAACATTCGGAGACGACGTACGAAGGCTTCGGTGCCGGCGCAACGTTCATCTCTGCCCCGCTCGAAACGGAAACCGAAATTACCGGGCCCGCTGCATTGAAGCTTTTCGTATCGTCGTCAACAACCGACGCCGATATTTTCGCCGTTCTTCGCGCTTTCGATCCGGCCGGTAAAGAACTGCTCTTCTCCGGCGCCGTGGATCCGAACACGCCGCTCGGCCAAGGCTGGCTGCGCGCGTCTCATCGAAAACTCGACCCGGTGCGCTCGACGCCATATCGTCCCTATCATAGACACGACGAACACTGGCCGTTGACGCCTGGCGCACGGGTTGAACTTGATGTTGAGATGTGGCCGACCTGTATCGTTCTTCCCGCCGGTTACCGCATCGCAGTCACCGTTCAAGGAAAAGATTACGATGAGGGCGGCCAAGCCACTATTTCGAACGCCGGGAACACGTTTCGCGGCAGTGGCGGTTTTACGCACACGGACCCGCGGGATCGCGACCCGGCCATCTTTGCTGGGGTTACAACAATTTACAGCGGGCCTTCATCGCCATCGTACGTGCTCTTGCCGGTAATTCCGGCAGATCGGAGTCCACGTTCATGAATTCGATGCGCCGTTCCACCTTCGTATCTCTCGCGACCTCGGCGATCGGTATGACCTTGCCGCGCGTTTCCGCGCTCGCACAGTCGCAAACGACGCTGCGCGTCCAGGGAAATCCGAACGATGACGCGACCGCGCTTTTCTTCGCCCTAAAGTCTTCGGGGCTGTTTCAGAAAGCCGGGATCGATCTCCACATCGAATCCGGAACCAGTGGCGCGGCCGTCGCAGCAGCCGTCGCCGGCGGCGCGATCGATGTTGGAAAGTCGAGCATCATCTCGATTCTCGAGGCTCACGAAAAGGGGATACCGTTTACGCTGCTTGCGCCGGCCGGCCTTCAGACGGTTGCATCACCATTCGCAGGAACGATCGTCCTCAAAGATTCTCCGATCAGAACCGGTAAGGATTTGGAGAATAAGACGGTCGGGCTGAGCTCTTTAAGCTCGCTTGGACGCGCCGCGGTTTGCCGTTGGGTCGAGCGGGCCGGCGGCAACTGGCGCTCGATACAGTTCGTCGAGATCCCGCTGACGCAAGCGGCAGCAGCCGTTTCACAAAAGCGTGTTGTTGCGTCGGAAACCGCGCAGCCGATGCTCGCCGCGGCGCTCGGTACCGGCAATTTTCGCGACTTGCCGACCTATCAAACGATCGCACCGCGGTTTGTGTTTACGGCATGGTTTACCACCAAGGAGTGGTCGTCAAGCCATCCGGAAGTAGCGCGGTCGTTCGCCCGCATTATCGCGCAATCCGCCGCATACGCCAACACGCATCACGCCGAAACGGCACCGGTCATGGCACAGCTCGGCAACGTCGATCTGTCTGTCGTCCAAAACATGCAGCGTGTCGTCGGCGGTACGGTGCTCGATCCGTCGCTCATTCAACCGGTGATTGAAGCGTCCACCGCGTACGGCATGCTCAAGGCCGGCTTCCCCGCGCGCCAACTCATCGACGCCAACGCTTTAACGCGCTGACGTTTTCGAGGAGGCCGCAATGAGCGAGATTCTTCGATCGGCCACAAGCCCGCTCGAGGCCGGCAAGTATCGCGAGCACGGGTACCGGATCTCAACCGACATGGGGATGGTGATCGAGCGTGACGTGTCCGTTCCCTTGCGCGATGGCACGCGAATATTTGTCGATGTTTACCGTCCGGCGGCAGCTGGTTTTACGAACGGCCCCGCGCTCATGGGTTGGAGTCCGTACGGCAAGCACGGATTCAAAAATCTCAGCCTGATGCCCGGATCCGACGTCGACCCGAGCTGGGTGTCGCCGCATGTCATTTGGGAAGGTCCTGACCCGGTCCACTGGTGCGCTCAAGGTTATGTCATCGTCAATCCGGATCCGCGTGGTGCATGGCGTTCGGAAGGCACCTTGAGCTTTTGGACGGAGTCCGAAGCGCGGGATGGATACGATGTCATTGAATGGGCCGCGACCCAGCCGTGGAGTAACGGCCGCGTCGGGTTGTTGGGGGTGTCGTATCTCGCGATCTCTCAATGGATGATTGCTGCACAACGGCCGCCGCATCTCGCAGCGATCTGCCCCTGGGAGGGCGTTAGCGACGTGTACCGCGACCTTGCGTTTCACGGCGGCATCCCCGAGCGCGGCTTCCTCGAATGGTGGCAACCCAAGTCGCGGTTTTCCCTGGGCCCGGCTGAAGACTTACTCGCGATGCACGATGCGCATCCGTTGTTTGACTCGTACTGGGCGGACAAGAAACCGGACCTGTCCCAAATCATCGCTCCCGCATACGTTGTCGCCAGTTGGTGTGACCACGGGATGCATACGCGCGGAACGTTAGAAGGCTTTAAACAGATTGGGTCACGAGAGAAATGGCTAGAAATTCACGGCCGCAAGAAATGGAAGCATTTCTGGCATCCGGAGAGCGTCGAACGCCAGCAACAATTCTTCGATCAGTTTCTCAAGGGCATTGAGTCGGGCGTATCGTGGTGGCCGCGCGTTCGCTTAGAAGTTCGAGGAAAGCCCGAAGCGTTTCGCGACGAGTCCGAATGGCCGCTCGCGCGGACGGTGTACACGAAGCTCTATTTGAACGTCGAGCGCTCATCGTTGGAATTTGAGCCTCTTCCTCAATCATCGGAGGCGCGTTATTCGTCCGACGGTGCCGGCACTCGCCTGTCGTTTGTTCATATTTTCAGCGAACCGGCGGAACTTACCGGACACATGAAGCTGAAACTCTGGGTAAGCGCCGAGACCGCAAACGATATGGACATCTTCGTTGCGATTCAAAAGCGCGACCGCAACGGCGCCGAGGTCGGGTTCCCATTCTTCTCGACATTCGACAAAGGGCCGGTAGCGCTCGGGTGGCTACGGGTGAGTCATCGCGAACTCGATCCCGAACGTTCAACCGACTTTCAGCCGTGGCTTTTGCACCAAGAGCCGATGCTGCTCGAACCGGGCGAGACCGTGCCGGTCGAAATCGAGATACTCCCGTCGAGTACGTCGTTCGAGCGCGGCGAATGCCTGCGGCTCGTCATTCAAGGAACGGATATTTATCAATTCGACTCGTCGGCACCGCAAGATCGTCACCGCACATGCAATAGCGGTGTCTACCTGGTGCACGGCGGCGGGATCTTCGACTCGCACCTCGTGGTCCCACTCATTCCGACACAACCGTGAACCAAGTCGCGTAACGACGTAGCGCCGGCGCCGAGTGAACGTTAGGCGATTACGCCGCGCAGCCGCTCTAATGCCTCATCGTCCGTGCGTTCGAGCCTGATCGGTGTAATGCTGATTCGGCCGTTCGCCACCACGGAGACGTCGGCATCGGGAGCGTTATCTGAGAACTCCGCCTTTCCCCAGACCCAATAGCGTCTTCCGTCGTCGTCGCGCGCGAGCCGTTCGGTATATCGTTTACGACCTTGGCGCGTGTATTCGGAGCCGAGGATCTCAGCCTTGGGTAGATTGGGAACGTTCACGTTGAGCAGCGTCCGCAATCCGACCGGTTCAGCGAGCAATCGCTTTGCAACGTCGACGGCAGCGAAGGCCGCCGATTCCCAATGATGAACCGGGGACTCGTGCGGCCAATTTGCGGCGAGCGAGACGGCGACCGATGGAACGCCGACGAGCAACGCTTCGATTGCGGCCGCGACGGTGCCCGAGTAGTTCACGTCATCGCCGAGATTAGCGCCGCGGTTGATCCCGCTAACAACCAGTTCCGGCAAGCCGCCGCAAAATTCGTATGCGCCGGCGATCACGCAGTCCGCCGGCGTCCCCGAACACTTGAACGTGTGCACACTGCGGCCGTCGACGCGTTCCACCGTGATCGGATGGCGCACGGTTACCGAATGCCCGGAGCCGCTGCGATCGCTATCGGGCGCAACGACCGTCACCTCACCGATCTCGCGCAACGCCTCCGCCAGAACGATGATGCCTTCGCTTTCGTATCCGTCGTCGTTCGTGACGAGGATCTTCACGCGCGCCGCCCGGCGCCCGCGGTGAGTTGCGAGAGCAGAAACGAGATGATGCTGAGCACGAGCGCACCAATGAACGCGGCGCCGAAATTTCGGACGTCCAAGCCGATCCCCAAATGCCCGACGACCCAGAACAGGACCGCGTTGATCACGAACGTGAAGAGCCCAAGCGTCAAAATCTCAAGCGGCAGGCTCATGATGATAAGGATCGGCCGCACAACCGCGTTGACGATCCCGAGGACCAACGCGGCAATGAGTGCGCCCATAAAACCGGTTACCGCGACGCCCGGTACGAGATATGCAACCGCGTAGAGCGCGAGCGCGTTGACGATCAACCGAATGACCAAGCTCATTGCGAATCATCCCTTTCCGGCACCGTTGTGCAACAGCCTTATCCGTCTCATATCAGGCAGCGAACGGAGGCTCGTACAGACTGGTTGTTCCCACGAACGCGCCGGGCGCCTTACGCGGGCGTTGTCGCGCGGGTTGAGAGCGCCGCTTTGAGCTGCGATGCAAGCGCGGGACTCATCCCCTTGACCGCCGCGATCTCATCGACGCTCGCGCGCCGAATTCCGGCGACCGACCCAAACGTCACGAGCAACCGTTTTTTACGGACGGGGCCGACACCCTCGAGCGTATCGAGCACCGAGCGCGTCATCGCCTTGTCCCGCCGCTGCCGATGGTACGTAATCGCAAAACGATGCGCTTCATCGCGGATGCGCATCACCAAGTGCAGCCCGGCCGAATTGGGCGGAAGGACGATCGGATCCGGATTGCCGGGCACGTAAAGCCACTCGTTTTCTTTGGCAAGACCGGCGACCGGGATGCCCCACATGTCCATCTCGTGCAGCACCTCGACCACGGCGTTGAGTTGACCCTTGCCGCCGTCGATGAGCAACAAGTCCGGCCGTTGGTGAAATCGTTCGCGCCGGCGCGCTTGTTCTTCGAGGGCGGCACCGGCGGCATCGCCCTCCGCAAGCGGCGGCCGGTCGGCATCCGCGCGCAGGTAGCGC
>JAABUQ010011483.1_pt1 | contig 11301 bp, 10 predicted proteins | sample 5560001 | NCBI WGS metagenome assembly JAABUQ01 (sample SAMN10711888, study PRJNA513371) | rock metagenome | isolation source: Antarctica rocks | place: Antarctica: Victoria Land, Finger Mt nord | collected 2015-12-18
GGTGGCGGCGCGCTGATCGGAATGCTGGCGCCCACCGCACTGGCCGCGGGCAAGGGACGCCCGCCGGCGAAGCCGTTCGGCAAGGGTGACATCGGCATCGGCAACTTCGCCTTGGTGCTCGAGTATCTGGAGGCTGGCTTTTACAACGAGGCCACCAAGAACCAGGAGAGCAACCGTTTCATCAAGAACCCGCAGACGCAGGTGTTCCTGCGCACCGTGACGATCGACGAAAACCGTCACGTGGGTGCCCTGAAGGCGCTGCTGGGGGCCAAGGCGGTCAAGCGGCCGACGTTCAACTTCCGCGGCGACACCGCCAACGAGGCTCAGTTCGTGAAGAAGTCGTTCATCTTCGAGAACACCGGCGTGCACGCGTACTCCGGTCAGGCGTTCAACATCAAGTCGGCCAAGATCCTCAAGGCCGCACTGTCCATCGTGACCATCGAGGCGCGTCACGCGGCGGTAATCGGCCTCATCGGGGGCGAAAGCGTGTCGGCGATCGCGCCCAACGGTGCCTTCGACACCCCCTACACGGCGAAGAAGGTGCTCGCCGGCGTCAAGAGCCTGAACTACATCACGAAGCTCTAAGGGATTCCCCCTTTCGGTGACGGCGAGGTCCCCCGAGAGAGTGGCCTCGCCAGCGCCGGCTTTGTAATCGATGGGCTCCCCCATGGGAGCCCATCGGCATTTAAGGGGAGCCACCACCAGATCCGCAGCCGCACCAGGGCGGCTCGGTCACCGGCCATTGATCCGCAGGCGCTCCGCGCGCGAACCACCGGGTATGCGCAGACGCACACTGGCATTGATCGTCGGGCTGGCCGGCGCTGCGGCCGCCACGGCGATCCCCGGGGCGGCGGCAGGTGAGCACGTCCCTGCGCCACGCAGCTTCGTTGCGGCACACGCCGGCAAGGCGCCGACCGTGAGGATCAAGAACCTCAAGTACCTTCCCGACCAGGTGACCATCCGCCGCGGCACCGCCGTGCGCTGGCAGTGGCTGGACGCACCCGCGGACTCACACACCGTCACCAGCATCCGCCACCGCGGCCACGGCCTGCGCTTCCCCGGCCATCCCGACGCCCAGTGGACCGGTACGTACTCCTACGCCTTCCGCAGGGCCGGCACCTACTACTACATGTGCACCGTGCACGACTTCATGCACGGCAAGGTCGTCGTGCGGTAGGCACCGCCGCCGGCCGGGCCCGCTCAGGCGCGCAGCGAGACGGGCACGGCCTCAAAGCGGGTCATGCGCGCCAGCTCGCGGACGCGGTCGGCGATCTCCTCGCCGGTCAGGCGCTCGATGCGCTCGGTGCCGAACTCCTGCACGTTGAAGGAGGCCAGCGCGGTTCCGTAGGCCATGGCCTGACGCAGGAGCTCGTCGTCGACCTGCTCCTCGAGGTGCGCGGCGATGAAGCCCATGAAGCCGCCCGCGAAGGTGTCTCCCGCGCCGGTGGGATCGACCACCGACTCCAGCGGGAAGGCGGGTAGCGAGAAGAAGTCCTGCGCGGTGATCAGCGTGGCTCCGTACTCGCCCTGCTTGGCCACCACGGCCCGGGGCCCGCTCTCCCAGGCCAGGATCTCCCGAGCGGCGGCGAGCACGTTGGGCTTGCCGGTGAGCTGGCGCAGCTCGGAATCGTTGAGGATCAGGCAGTCCACCGCGGCGATGGCGCTGATCAGCGAGTCCCGCGCGATGTCGATCCACAGGTCCATGGAGTCAAGTGCCGTGAAGCGTGCCTGCGGCAGCTGCTGGCGCACCTCGCGCTGCAGGTCGGGCTGGATGTTGGCCAGGAAGAGCACGTCGCTGTCGCGGGAGGGTGGCGAGAGCTTGGGGGCAAAGCCCTCAAAGACGCCCAGCTCGGTCGCCAGGGTCTCGCGGCTGTTCAGATCCCACCCGTACACCCCGCGCCAGAAGAAGGTCTTGCCCGGGACGTGTTCGACGTCGGAGACGTCGATGCCCCGGCGGGTGAGCACGGCGAGCTCGGCCTCGCCGAAGTCGTCGCCGACCGGACCGACCATGCGGACCTCGTCAAAGAAGGAGGCGGCCAGCGCGAAGTGCACGGCGGCCCCGCCCAGCATTCGCGCACGCTCCCCGAAGGGGGTGCGCACGGCGTCATAGGCGATGGACCCGACCACGGTGATGGACACGACGCGCCACCCTATAGCCTGGACTGTGAAGTGCGTGCCATCCACATGACCGAGTTCGGCGGACCGGAGGTCCTGCGGCTCGTGGAGATGCCCAGGCCGCAAGCCGACCCCGGTCAGGTACTCATCCGGGTCACGCGAAGCGGGCTGAACTTCGCCGATACCCACGCGCGCACCAACTCCTACGTGGCCCAGCCGCCGCTGCCCTTCGTGCCCGGGATGGAGGTGGCCGGCGTGCGCGAGCCCGGCGGGGAGCGCGTGGTCGCGCTGACCGGCACCGGCGGTTACGCCGAGTGGGCGATCGCGGATCCCGAGCTCACCTTTTCCATCCCCGACGCGGTCGATGACGACAGCGCCCTGGCCCTGCTCGTACAGGGCATGACCGCGTGGCACCTGTACCGCACCGCGGCGCGCGTGGCCACCGGCGAGAGCGTGGTCGTGCACAGCGCCGCGGGCGGGGTGGGGTCTCTGGCGGTGCAGCTGGGGCGGCGGATGGGCGCCGGGCGGGTGATCGCCACCGCCTCCTCTGCCGAGCGACGCCACCTGGCCCTGGAGCTCGGGGCCGACGTGGCGCTGGACCCCGACCCCGAGGGCCTGACCGAGCGTCTGCTGGACGCCAACGACGGATGCGGCGTCGACGCGGTGTTCGACATGGCCGGCGGCGAGGTGTTCGAGCGCTCCCTGCGCGCGCTGGCGCCGTTCGGGCGCATCGTCGTCTGTGGCATCTCCTCTCAGGAGCCCAACCGTCCCTCGACCGGATCGCTGTTGCGCCATTCCCGCTCGGTGGTGGGCTTCTACCTCATGCACCTGGCCGAGCGGCCGTCGGCCATGGCCGACGCGCTGGCTGATCTCTACGCCGCCGCGGCGGCCCGCGAGATCCGAACCGTGGTGGGGGGCGTATATCCGTTGGCAGAGGCGGCGCGCGCCCAGGCCGACCTGCGCTCCCGGGCGACGAGCGGCAAGCTGCTGCTCGACCCCACCATCTAGTTCGGCGCGCTCCACCGCCTAAGCTCTCACCCTCGTGACCACCTTCGCGCAACTGGGACTGTCCGAGGCCGCGCTGTCCGCGCTGGCCGACGTGGGCTATGAGTCACCCAGCCCGATCCAGGAGCAGGCGATACCGTCGTTGCTGGCCGGACGCGACGTGATCGGCCAGGCCCAGACCGGGACGGGCAAGACCGCCGCCTTCGGACTGCCCATCATGGAGTACATCGACTCCACCGAGCGCGACGTGCAGGCGCTCGTGCTCACCCCCACGCGGGAGCTGTGCATACAGGTGACCCAGGCGCTGCGCACCTACGGCTCCCACAAGGACGTGGACGTGGTCGCCGTCTTCGGTGGAGCGCCCATCCGCACCCAGCAGGCTCAGCTGCGGGCCGGGGGACAGGTTGTGGTGGGCACCGTGGGACGCGTGCTCGACCTGATCTCGCGGCGTTCGCTCATCCTGCACGCCTGCCGTTTCGTGGTCCTCGACGAGGCCGACGAGATGCTCGACCTCGGCTTCTTGGAGGACGTGGAGAAGATTCTCAGCCTGACCCCCAACGGGCGCCAGACCGCGCTGTTCTCGGCCACCATGCCCCCACCCATCCGCCAGCTCGCCGACGCCTACCTATATGACCCCGAGCTGGTCAAGGTCCAGGCCGACACGCTGACCATCGACACGGTGTCGCAGTTTCAGCTCCCGGTCGAGCCGCGCGACAAGGCCACCAAACTGGTCGAGGTCCTCGAGGCCGAGCGTCCCGAGCAGGCGATCGTGTTCGTACGCACCAAGGTGCGCTGCGATCAGCTCTTTCGCCTGCTGCGCGACCGGGGCCTGAACGTACGTGCGCTGCACGGCGACATGAGCCAGGGATCGCGCGACGGGGTAATGCTCGCCTTCAAGGCCGGGCGCGTGCCCATCCTGGTGGCCACCGACGTGGCCGCGCGCGGCCTGGACATCACCACCGTTACGCACATCGTCAACTACGACGTGCCCACCAGCCCCGACACCTACGTGCACCGCATCGGGCGCACCGGGCGCCTCGGGCGCACCGGGCGGGCGGTGACCTTCGTGGAGCCCCGACAGATGCGCGAGGTGGAGGCCATCGAGCGTCACATCGGCACGTCGATCGCCGCATGGAGCAAGGGCGTGGAGTCCAAGCCGGTGCCGGTGGCGCCCCGGCCGCGCCGACACTCAAAGCCCCACGTCTCGCGTGACGGGAATGAGGTCTACACCAAGCTGATCGTGCGCGGCGGTCGCGCCGCCGGACTGCGCGTGGCCGACATCGTCTCCGCGGTAACCCGTGAAGCGGGCCTGGACGGTGAGGCGGTGCGCGACGTGCAGCTGCTCGAGCGATTTGCCTTCCTGTCGGTGCCCGAGCCCGAAGCCGATCGCGTGGTCAGTGCCCTGGATGGCAAGGCAGTGCACGGGCAGCCCCTGCGCCTGGAGCGTGTGACCGGCTAGAGGCGCGGGGTGCCATGCGGCGCGGACGCTATGGTCCGCCGCTAAATCTCAAAGCCCGATTGGGCACGAGGAGCGCGCGATGTCCACCGCCACCATGCAGACCACCGAGGGCCCGATCACCTTCGAGCTGTTCGACGAAGACGCCCCCAAGACGGTGGAGAACTTCCGCCGCCTGGCCTCCGACGGGTTCTACGACGGGCTCTCCTTCCACCGCATCATCGCGGACTTCATGATCCAGGGAGGCTGTCCGCAGGGCACCGGCACCGGCGGCCCCGGCTACAGCTTCGAGGACGAGATCAACCCCCACAAGGTGGTTCGCGGCGCCCTGGCCATGGCCAACTCCGGTCCTGACACCAACGGCTCCCAGTTCTTCATCGTCACCGCGGACGCGTGTCCCTGGCTGGACGGCAAGCACACCGTCTTCGGCCAGGTGACCGACGGCATGGACGTCGTCGAGCGCCTCGACGCAGTCCCCACCGACCGGCGCGACGTGCCCAGTGAGCCCGTGGGCATCCAGTCCGTGGAGCTGGCCGCCTGAGCGCGCCTCAGAGGGCGTGGGGCGCGCGGGCGCCGCGCTGGCGTCCCGCCGCGATCGGTTAGCCTTTCTGAGACCAACAGCGAAGGGTGAGGCGAGGAGAAGGTATGGCCAGCGTCGAGGAGCAGACCGTCCACACAGACAACGGAGCGCTGGCCGGTGGCGGCATTCAGGTGGAGAATCCGGCCACCGGCGAGATCATCGCCACCGTTCCCGATCTGGACGCCGCGGCGGTGACCGAGATGGCCGCACGCGGACGCGCGGCTCAGCCGGCCTGGGAGGCGCTGGGCTTTGAGGGACGCGGCCGGGTGCTCCTGCGCATGCAGAAGTGGCTGATGGACAACGCCGAGTTGGTCACGCGCACCATCGTGTCGGAGACCGGCAAGACGTGGGAGGACGCGCAGCTGGCCGAGATCTCCTACGGCGGCGGGGCCTTCGGCTTCTGGGCCAAGAACGCCGAGCGCTATCTGAGCGACGAGCGCGTGCGCTCGAGCTCGGTCTTCGTCAAGGGCAAGCGACTGATCCTGCGCTTCCGGCCCCTCGGGTTGGTCGGCGTAATCGGTCCGTGGAACTATCCGCTGACCAACTCCTTCGGCGACTGCATCCCCGCGCTGGCGGCCGGCAACAGCGTGATCCTCAAGCCGTCGGAGGTGACGCCCCTGACCTCCCAGGTGCTGCTCGACGGCCTGCGCCGCTGTGGCCTGCCCGAGGACGTGCTCCAGGTGGCCACCGGTCGCGGCCCGGCCGGCTCCGCGCTGGTCGACGTCGTCGACATGATCATGTTCACCGGCTCGACGCGCACGGGGCGCAAGGTGGCCGAAGCCGCCGCTCGCCGCCTGATACCGGCGTCGCTGGAGCTCGGGGGCAAGGACCCCATGATCGTGCTCTCCGACGCCGACCTCGAGCGCGCGGCCAACGTCGCGGCCTACTACTCGATGCTCAACTCGGGTCAGACCTGCATCTCGATCGAGCGTGTCTACGTCGAGGCGGCGGTCCACGACGAGTTCGTGTCCAAGGTGACCGACAAGGTGCGCGTGCTGCGTCAGGGCCGCCCGACGGGACCGGGCACGGTCGAGGTGGGGGCGATGACCTTCCCCCCCCAGGTCGATACCGTCGAGGCCCACGTCCGCGACGCACAGGACAAGGGCGCCAAGGTGCTCGTGGGCGGCCACCGCGGCTCGGGGCCTGGGCACTGGTTCGAGCCGACCGTGCTCGTCGACGTCGATCACGGCATGGACATCATGCGCGAGGAGACCTTCGGTCCGACGCTGCCCATCATGAAGGTGCGCGACGCCGACGAGGCCGTACGCCTGGCCAACGACTCGCCCTATGGCCTGGGTGCGTCGGTGTTCACCCGTGACACGACGAAGGGGGAGGCGATCGCTCGGCGCGTGCAGTCCGGCGCGGTGAACGTGAACGACGCGCTGATCAACTATGTGGCTCTGGAGCTGCCCATGGGAGGCATGAAGGCCTCGGGCCTGGGCTCACGCCACGGAGCCGGCGGCATCCGCAAGTACTGCTCCCAGCAGGCGATCCTCATCACCCCGCGCCTGGCGCTCAAGCGCGAGCTGTTCATGTTTCCCTACCACCGCCGCGTGACGGTGGCCATCGGGCGCCTGCTGAAGCTGCTCTACGGTCGCGGCACGCGCGACTGAAGTACGCGGAGGGCGCCGCCACGTAGGCTGGCCCGGTCGTGTTCGTGCCCCTCGCTCACCTGGCCGCCGGTCCGCTGGCGCCGGCTCAGCTGGCGCCGCTAGGGCTGGCGGCGATCCTCTACGCACGCCGCGTGCGCACCTTGGCCTACGAGCGCCGGGCTGTCCCGCGCTCGCGTCAGGTCGCCTTCTACGGCGGTCTGGCGCTCATCTTTGCCGTGGTGGTCTCGCCGCTCGGCCACATCAGCGACGAGCTGCTGCTTGCGCACATGATCGAGCACCTGCTCATGGCCGACATCGCCGCGCTGCTGCTCGTGCTCGGGCTGACCGGGCCGCTGCTCTCTCCGGTACTGCGTCTCGGCGTCCTTGAGCGCCTGCGCCACCTCTCCCACCCGGCGATCGCCCTTCCCCTGTGGGGTGTCGACCTCTACGTGTGGCATCTGCCCGCCCTCTATCAGGCGGCGCTGCACCACGAGTCGGTGCACGCACTCGAGCACGCGATGTTCATCGCCTGCGGGATCAACATGTGGATGTGCCTGTTCGGCCCGCTACCCACGCCGCCGTGGTTCGGGAACCTCGGGCGTCTGGTCTACATCGTCAGCGTGCGCCTGGTCGGCGCGGTCCTGGGCAACGTGCTCCTGTGGTCGCAATCGGTGCTGTATCCGTCCTACCGCCGCGGCGACGCCTATTGGTACATCGCGCCGCTGGCTGACCAGAGCACCGCGGGGGCGATCATGATGGTCGAGGGCAGCGTGCTCACCGTGTGCCTGTTCGCGTGGCTGTTTCTGCGCGCGGCCCGGGAGGGCGAGGAGCGCCAGCAGCTGCTGGACTTCGCGCGCGAGCGCGGCCTGGAGCTCAGCGATCGTCGGGCGGCACGCGCGGTGGCGGCGGGCCGCTCGGACGAGTTGCGCCGGCGCCTGGAGGCGCGCGACCCGTCGCTGACGCGCTGACGCCCGTCAGCGTTGCGGGCCGGTCTCAGGCGCCGGCGTGCAGGCTCACGTCCAACAGGCGCTCGAGCTGCTCCACGGTCTCCGCGGCGCCGCGGTGGCGCACCACGGCCATGCCCAGCTCCTGCGCAGGTGGCAGGTTGAAGGGCAGGTCATCGACGAACACGCACTGTGCCGGCGCGAGGCCGACGGACTCTGCACCCAGCTCGTACATGCGCGGGGCGGGCTTGCGGATCCCCAGCTCACCCGAGATCACCACTCCGTCGAAGAGCTCGGTCAGCAGCGGGCGGGGGTAGCTGTCGGTGCCCCAGGAGTTGGATATGAGGCCCGTGCGCACCCCTGCCCGGCGCGCGCGACGCACCGTCGCCACCATCACGTCGTCCAGTCGCGAGCCGGCGAACAGCCGCGCGATCAGCCCGTCGTGCTTTTCCAAACCCAGCAGCGCGGCCAGTCGAGGCTCAAAGGCCGCCTCGTCCAGGCGGCCCTCCTCGAAGGCGAAGAGCAGCTCCTGCGCCTGCGGATCGCCGCGAAACGCGTGCGCAAGGGCGTTGGGATCCAGGCCCTCCGCGGCGCAGAAGGCGTTGAAGGAGGCAAACAGGTCGGTGGTCATCACCCCGCCCCAGTCGACCAGCAGGCCGCGCCGCTCGGGAGCACCCTCAGCCACGCGCCACTTCCTCGGCCTGTCGCGCGAGCTCGAGCACGCCCTCGCCGAACTGCTTGAGGTAGGGATCGTCGGTGGACCCCGAGACGGCGCGCTTGTAGTTGCCCTCCATGAACACCACCGATTTCCACAGCGCGAGGGCTGTATACCAGCGCGTGTCGCCCACCGAGCGCCCGGAGCGCTGCTCGTAGCGGGCCACGAGCTCCTCGCGGGTGAGAAAGCCCGCAGCGCGGGTGACCCGGCCGAGGTGCTCGCGCAGCCCTCCCTGCGGGTCGCCGGACTGGGTCCACATCATGCACAGGTAGCCGACATCGGCCAGGGGGTCGCCGATCGTGGCCATCTCCCAATCGAAGATGGACACCAGCCGGGCAGGGGCCCGGGGCGCGAACATGGCGTTGCCCAGTCGAAAATCGCCGTGCACGATCGTCGCCTGCGCGGTGTCCGCGGGCAGGTTCTCGGTGAGCCAGGTGCCGACGCGCTCCACCTCGGGCACCTCGCGTGTCCGGTTGTGCTCCCACAGCCCCGTGAAGCGCCGCAGCTGGCGCTCCAGGTAGCCGGTGGGCTTGCCAAACCCCTCCAGGCCCGCGGCGACCCAATCCACCGCGTGAACCTCGACCAGAGCGTCGATCAGCTCAGCACCGATGCGCTCGCGCTCGGCGGGCGCGTCGAGCGCCGCGGGCAGCGTCTCGGTGATCACCTGTCCCTCGACGCGCTCCATCACGTAGAAGGGGCAGCCGATCACCTCGGCGTCCTCTCCCACCGCCAGCACCTTCGGTACCCGCGCCGGCGTGGGCTCCAGGGCGCGCAGCAGCCGTGCCTCGCGCAGTACGTCATGCGCGCTGGGCGGCAGGGGAGGACGTGGGGGGCGGCGCAGGATCATCTCCGCGCCCCCGCGGCGCACGGCGTAGGTGACGTTGGAGTGCCCGTCCCCCACGGGCGCAACCTGGAGCTCGCCTGCGCCCAGCCCGTGTGCGTCTAGGAACTCCATCAGGGGCTCGAGGATCAGCAGGGGTGGGCGCGCGTTGGCGGCGGCCTCCTCGGGGCGGCGGACGATGTCGTCGGGGGCGATCGCGGTCATCAGACCAACGGGACGCTATGCCATGGCGCCCTCGAGGGGCGCCATGGGCCCGCAGGGGCCCGGCAGCCCACCAAAAGCGCAACATCGAGCGGGCTAAGCTGTTTGAGCGGAGTACCCACGCGTCGACCCGCGGCGCCGCCATGGCCCGGGCGCTCCCCATGGCGACCCTCGGCCCGCCCTTTCAGATGAACTCCTCCTCGATCTCATCGTCCTCATCGCGCCCGTTGGCCTGGCTTGTCGCCGTCGCCCTGCTGGCGCCGTTCCTCGGCGCAGCGCTCGCGCCTGCCCCCGCGCGTGCGGCACACGCACAGGCGCTGACCTTCGAGGCGCCGGCCGAACTGCTCAGCCCCAGGACCCGCCCCCACGCGCTGGCTCAGTTGGACTCGCTCGGGGTGCGCGCACTGCGCGTGGTGCTGTACTGGCGCAACGTGGCGCCCTCGCCGCGCAGCTCCCGGCGCCCGAGCTTCGACGCCACCGACCCGAGGCGCTACGCCTGGGGTGAGTACGACGCCCTGCTGGCTGCGGCGCGTCAGCGCCACTGGACGGTGCTACTGGACGTCTCGGGGCCCGTGCCGCGCTGGGCCACCTCACGGCGACGTGACTTCGTGACCCATCCCGACCCGATGGAGTTCCAGCGGTTCATGACGGCGGTCGGTCGCCACTACGGCGCGCAGGTGCCGATCTTTGCGATCTGGAATGAGCCCAACCACCCGGCGTTCCTGCAGCCGCAGTTCGCTGCCAACGGGGCGCCCGCCTCTCCACGGCTCTACCGGGCCCTGTTCCAGGCCGGGTACGCCGGGCTGCAGGCCTCGGGGTTGAGCTCGCCCCGGGTGCTCATGGGCGACACCGCCCCGACCGGCACCGCCAGCGGCCACGGGCTACACGACGTCGCCCCCCTGGCCTTCCTGCGCGGCGCGCTGTGTCTGGACACCCGCTACCGCAAGGCCAGGACATGCTCGGCCCTGCCGGCCGCCGGATACGCCCATCACGCCTACACCAAGCCCGCGGGACCCACCTACCGGCCCCCCAGTAGCGACAACGTGACCATCGGCGTGCTCTCGCGCCTGACTCAGGCGCTCGACCGCGCCGCTCGCGCCCACGCGTTGCGCTCGGGCCTGAGCCTCTACCTCACCGAGTTCGGCATTCAGAGCAAGCCCAATCGCTTCCTGGGGGTGCCCGTCGCCCAGCAGGCCGAGTTCTACGCGATCTCCGAGCGCATCGCCTATGACAACCCTCGCGTAAAGGCCTTCTCCCAGTTCCTCCTGCGCGACGATGCCGTCGGGGGGCGCCCGGGGGCCAGCGTGCGCGGCGACGGGTCCAGCACGGGCTTTCAGACCGGGCTGGAGTACCACAGCGGTAGGGCCAAGCCGCTGTTCGGTGCCTTTCGCATACCGCTCACGGTCACTCGCGGGCGGGGGGGATTCGCCCTTTGGGGACTGGTACGCCCGGCCGTCGGAGTGACCCACGTGGACGTGCTCGTGCAGGACAGCGGCTCGCGCCGCGCGCGGGTGTTGCGTCGCGGAGTGACCACCGATCGCCTGGGCTATTGGCGCCTGCGCGTCAGCGACGCCCGCGCGCGCTCGTGGCGTGTGCGCTGGACGTCTCCGAGCGGAACCACGTACGTGGGGCCGCCGATCCGCGCCTACCGCTGAGGGTTCAGCCGCCAAGGGCGCTTTGAGCGGGCGTGCTACGGGCGGGCCGAAGCCGCTCGGCGCCTCCGTTTGGGGCAGCCTATGCTGCGCCAGCATGCTGCGAGCCCGGCTGCGTGAATACCTGCCAGCGGCGGCGGTCGCGACGTCCTACGTTGCGGTCGCCCTCGCGCTCGATGCGCTCAAAGGCGAGTGGGTTC
>JAABUQ010011485.1_pt1 | contig 11299 bp, 12 predicted proteins | sample 5560001 | NCBI WGS metagenome assembly JAABUQ01 (sample SAMN10711888, study PRJNA513371) | rock metagenome | isolation source: Antarctica rocks | place: Antarctica: Victoria Land, Finger Mt nord | collected 2015-12-18
TTCACCAAAAGCCCCTCTCGTCCTCTCCTATCATCACTCAACCCCAAACACCGCCCCACCATTCTCCCCTTCCACACCCCATCTATAGCCCTCCTACTCTCTCCTCCCTCACGCGAGGGCTATATCCCTTCTCCTCGCGAATAGATAGGGTGGGGTGGGGCAAAAAGCTCATTTTGGGATAAGATCGACCCTCCAGACTCGCTCGTGAAGAGGCGAGGGTGGTGGACCTTCTCCTACCCACTGGTAGAAGTGTGCGCTGGTTTGCGCTGACAAGAAGGGGGGGGGGGGGGGGGTAGATTTGCCTTTTGGGACTGATGGGTGTGATGAGGTGTCGACTGTGTTGGTTTTCGTTTGTGCAGATGTTGACGTTGTTATCGAGTTGTAGTGATATGACAGGTACCACTCGGTGGAGCGGAGGGGAAGAAGGCGTGGTTTGGAAAGAACGCGCCGGCCTCACTTCCCCCCAACCCTGCCAGCCGTGTGTGCGACGGAAGCCGGACAGAAATCATACAAGGGCCCAGCTATTCTAAGTGTGGCATCGCTAAATTTTGTAGGCATGAAGGACGAGGAAGGAGCGAACTAGGGATTGAACCTCGCCACGCCAGCCAGCGCCAAAAGGTCTCTAAACTTTGAACCTACCGCATCCCCAAAGTCGACTCTGGGATCATTCATTGGCAGGAACTAGCAAGCCATCTCCCATAGAAGGGATGATGGGCAATATGCTACTCTACTGCTTACAGTTTAGACCCGTCTCATCTTCGATTACCTCCATCCGCCATTTCGGTGGCGTAACCCCTTTCACATAGCACTTCATATATGGTTGCAGCAACGTGTTGAAGAATGATAGGCAATAAGCATATTGAAAGGAACTGTTTTGAAATTGACCAGCAGATTATGCATGAATGGGTACCGAAAGCCGAATGTGCGTACTGATGGCGACTGCGCCTGATACAAGAATCTTTCACCCTGTTCCTTGGCCGCGAATGCCGCAATGTTCTGCATGCTAGGCAAGAAAAATGCTCAACCGACTAGTCAATGTACATCTTTCCAACACGAATCTGAGAATCTTGCAGAAAGAAACCAGACACCGTGCTGAATGCTGAATGCTAAATGCTGAATTTTGAGTGCTGATGAGTATTTCAAGAAAGTCTTGAGTCAATGGAAAGCGAGAACTCTGTGCAGATGTGCCATGGTCCGCAGGAAAGGCACTTACCAGCGGCGGCTACCAAGCCATTAGAATCACGTTCGGCGAGAACAAGAGGCACGACTTACCTGTAAGCCTCCGCAACTTGCGGTTGACGCCTTTTGATCTTTGGAGTAACATCATCCTCTTGCCGCCTCGGTGAGTCGCCGTCGTCGGATGGTGAGTCTCGATGATCGTAGCTTCGCTTGCGGCCATTCGACTTGTCTACGGGAGATTGGTAATAGATTTCTCCGTTTTCCGTACCATTAGTTCCACAGCCATAAGGGTCCATGTACCCAGTGTCGCCAGTGGGGGGACTATGGGCAAATCCACTGTTAAGTGATGGCGTCCTCACAGGTGGTGGCGGAGGTGGCGGGTATCCTGCCTGTTGAGGATAGTGATTGCTACTGTTAGTATAATAACTCGGTACCTGTTGCTCGCCGTATGGAGAACTGTTCATCTCAGCTTTTGGCAAGCTGTTGCTGCGCTGCTGAGAGGCTTCAATTGGAGGCGAGCCTTGAGAAACAAGTCGAGTGGGTGCAGACACAGGTTTGGGCGAACCAGTGACGCCCAGAGCGGCCAATACATCTTCAGCGCTTTGCTGGGTCTTGGTAGAAGGTTCGGATGAGAACGGCGGAAGTGGGCTTTGATGCTCGTCTTTGATTACGGGTACCTCTTCTGCATTGAGAGGCTTCTCATCCTGCTCTACCTGTTGCTCTTGCTTAGACCTCTTCCTCTTTCTGATCAATTCTGCATGCTTTGCCTTGGCTTCTTCCAAAGCGCGTTCGAGAGTTTCCAAGCTTGAAGCCATCTCTTGAACATCGGGACGAGTCGGAACGGACCGAGATTGACTACGAGATTGGCGTATTACTTCGTCATAATTCTTTTGTCGGTCTTGGATCTTGGAACGACAGTCTTGGACTGAGATAGAATTGCCATCGTCCACTATTGGAAGGAACATAGGATCTCCTTGAATATCCTTCCAATAGGGCGTATCCTTGATGTCTTGGATCACAGTGCCATCACCAATCTTACGAAGATACTTTGAGCGACAGCGACCCTGATCTTCAGGTGCTGGGGGTGGTATAGGCCAAAGAGCATCAGCAACGACAAAATTCGCAGGTACAGGCATGCTAATGAGATTTATAAGAGCATGACCTTTTGAGGTTAGCAAAGGTTGGTATAGTAGCCAAGCGAGTTGCTTACCAAAGTTCCTAGTTGCTTGCGGTAAATCAGGTACATCGAGCGCTTTCAAGTCATCCTCTTCAGGCTCTTGGACTTCTGACGGATGGGCCACCTCGCCGCCCCGCGTCTGGAGCTGTGTTGAATCCAACGCTTCAGTAACGCTTTGGCCATTGGTTTGACTGTGTGGTTGTGATGGTGACAAAGGCGTTGATGGATCTTGCACTGATGCCTGTGTGAAGTTCGGCTTTTGCGGCAGCTGTGGTTCATGACCTTGTTGATTTACACCGGGCGATTTCTGACTCGCAGGTCCATAGTAGGGCCCGGCGGTCGGAGTAGCCGGAGTTGGATATGAGTTATGTTGAGACTGCTGGCTGAAACTACCCTGGCGCGATGACCGATGTTGTTGGGAATGATGGTATTGCTGGTTTTGATGATGCCACTGCTGTTGATTTGGTGACTGGGCGGATTGAGGGGTAGGAAGGCTTTGAGACAGTTGATAATTAGGATACCCAGATTGAGGATATGGTGTTGGTGCATATCCTTGTGGTGAATATTGAGGTTGAGTGGTTTGTGGAGGGCCAGAGAAGTTGGTATTGATGTATCCGTGAGGAGGCTGAAAGTTGGATTTATGTTGACGCTTCTGTCGATTCAGAGCTCCACTGTGACTATGTCTTAGCAATGGATACTAGAAATAGAACGGATGTGACTTACGCTGGTATATCGCGCTTTGGTTCCGGGCAGTTCTGTGCGAAGTGATCTGGAAGACCACAGTTGTAACATGTTTGAGGGCCTTGTTGCACAGGTGGTTGGCCTCGCGAACCATACGACGTTTGGGAGTACGATTGTTGGTAGCCATGCTGTTGATAGTGAGGATACTGCGGAGGCTGATACTGCTGCTGCTGATGTTGAGGAGGTTGGCTTTGGGGCGAATACTGAGGCTGGTAACGTTGAGGAGGATACGTTTGTGGGTGTCCTTGAGGTGGATATTGCGGTTGGTAGCCTTGCTGTGGGTACTGCTGTTGTTGATGCCCCTGCTGAGGATACTGCAGTGAGGGCTGCTGCTGAGGGTACTGGGGCTGCTGATATCCACTGTTATGGTTGTATGACTGGGACTGCTGGTACGGCTGTGGAGTTTGAGCTTGCGGATAGTGCTGTGGCTGTTGCTGTTGGGTTTGCTGATACTGCTGAGGCTGATAGTGTTGAGACTGCTGGTATTGTTGGGGCTGCTGATACTGGCGAGCTTGCTGGTACTGCGGCTGCTCCGGCGAGCCTTGTGTTGCCATCCTTTACAGCACGGTGGAATTTTCAGTACTCCCAGTAGCTCAGCCAGTGAATATCTGGCAGCCACCAGTGAGCTAAACTTCGACGAAAGAATCTGACAAGCGAATGACGCTGATGGGTGGAATGGGTGAGAGGTGAGAGTTGGATTTTGCCCGCTGAAAGAATTGAAGCATTGATGAGGAATATTACGGCAGTATCAAGGGAACTGAGGGGTTGCACCACTTAAAGCAATGGGAGCTTATATCTTGTATGACTTAGTCGAGAGATATCTCGTCGTCATTCCATTCGGCAGCGCAACCAACGATGGTCCACTACCTTCTAGAATTGAAATACTATTCAAGTAGCAATGACAGAGAGGCGTCTGAAAGGAGAGACGAGGTTGTCAAGTCAGGGAAAGTACATGCAAGGAGCAGAAGCAAAGTTGGACAGAAGGTGCAGGTGTTCTTATCACGATCTAACGCTTTTAGGTCTAGACATCGGCCCGGGAAATCTAGAGCTTTGAAAGGCAAAGAGCTCATTGTCTTGATTATGCCAGTCTGATTGTCAATCAATTCAAGACTTCCCTTTACTCGATGACAGTCGTTTGCGCCTACGAAGAACGCTTGCCACCATGATTATGAGGGATCCTGCAAGCTTCGCTTTGGTACGACATATACAGAGGAGAAGGAGCCTTATTTGAACGCGCAAGAAAGCACCCAAAACAAATCGAGAGGCAAATTATGCCGGGCCTGCCTGGTAAAATTCCACCTGCTACCCTGGAAGCATGTCTCTGACAAGAGAGTCCAGCGAGCGTCGATCTAGATGAGTGCATAGAAAGGCTGTACAAGAAAGAGCTTCTGGCGGAATCCGTGATTGAAGCAATATGCGCCAAAACCAAGGAGCTCCTGATGAGGGAAAGCAATGTTGTACATATTGCAGCGCCGGTCACTGTTGTTGGGGATATACATGGGCAGTTTTTTGATATGATAGAGATCTTTAAGATTGGTGGATTCTGCCCGGATACCAACTATCTCTTTCTGGGTGCGAAACACACTGTGGAACCTTCTCAACACAAAGAGTAAATGCATGGCTGACCTGCCTTTCCAGGCGACTACGTCGACCGAGGCCTCTTTTCCATAGAAACGATCTCTCTCCTCGTCTGTCTCAAACTCCGATACCCCAACCGCGTACACTTGATCAGAGGCAACCACGAGTCTCGCGGCGTCACTCAATCCTACGGTTTCTACACAGAATGTAACCGGAAATATGGCAACGCAAACGTATGGCATTACTTCACCGACATGTTTGACTTCCTCACGCTCAGTGTAGTCATCAACAACGATATATTTTGTGTGCATGGAGGGCTGAGCCCAAGCATTCATAGCATAGATCAAGTCAAAATTATTGATCGCTTTAGGGAAATACCCCACGAAGGACCAATGGCTGACTTGGTGTGGAGCGATCCGGATCCGGAGAGGGATGAGTTCAGTCTCAGTCCAAGAGGGGCGGGCTATACCTTCGGCGCTCAGGTGGTCAAGAAGTTTCTGGACGTCAATTCGATGACACATATACTCCGTGCGCACCAGCTCTGCCAGGAGGGATATCAAGTGCTGTATGATGATCGCCTCAGCACGGTATGGAGCGCTCCCAATTATTGCTATCGGTGCGGGAACATGGCGAGTGTGCTGGAAGTCAGTGATACTGGGGAGCGATATTTCAACGTCTTCGATGCAGCGCCAGAGAACGAACTTCACAGAGGGGAGCAGCCAAATCAGCCCAATCAAGGGGCGGATGGACAGGGTGTTGTGGTGGAGTATTTTCTTTGAAATATCAACAACCTGCAGTATGGAGTCGGCTGCAGCCACGGGCATACATTTTGTCTTAGTAGCAGCACCTTGCAAAGCTCGGCATGATCGAGATTGAGAGATCACACCAGTGTCTTCTGGCAAAAAAATTCGTTACAGGATCTTGTGCTCGATGAATCATTTCCAGTCCTTCCCAATGTCGAATGACCACTCGAATGTCAAATGAGCATTACCATCGTCATCCATGAATTTCGAGACCGCTTCGTAATGACCCCGTGCGAGCATCCCTGATGGCGCCTCGTCTGGTTCGACTGTCGCAAAGCATTGTCAAAAGCTGCTCGATCAGACTTTCGTTAGAGGACTTACACTTCTTCTCATGAACAGGCTTATCCACTGTATTTGGGGCAAAAGATCCCTACAGGCAATTGCATCAGCGTCCTTGCCCAAACAATCAGTAGCCTATCATATTGAAGGACTCACAATCATCTCCTCGGCCTTGCTGACTCTGATCCCTTTTCTCTTCACCACCTGCAAGTATCTCAACCCGCTTAGGACGTCATGCTGCACGACGAATTTGGCCTTCATGCGGAATTGGGCACCTTCCTTGATGGTGAACGGCTTCTTCTTGAGGTCTTCAAGAGCGCCAGGAGCGGTCAAGTCGATGGTGAAGTCAGGGCGACCTTCGACTTCGAGGGCTAAAGACTTGATGACGCAGCGGCGTGTGTCTTTGGGATCGACTTTGATGGCGGGTGACGAGGAAAGCCCAAGAGAGGCTTTCCAACGGTTGAGAGACTCGTCGTTTTGATCTACGCATGGAAATTAGCCATTCATAGACACTTTACAGGCGCAGAATTTATAGGAACATTTTTGGGGCACGGAGACAATGGACAGTGTGGGGGGAATGAAGGCGGGCGATGAATCACTTTAGTGACTTGCAAAACATAAAAAGCAGCGCCAAAAGGCATGTTTAACATGAAAAGTCCCTAGCCGGCAAGACCGAATTAAGAGATTGAAGGCATTGCTCTGATGTCTGGCCTTGGGCGAGAATTCAAGGGAGCCCGTAAATTCCCTTACCAAGTTTAGCATATTCTTCGACTGTCTTCTTCTCTCCGACTTTGTAGCCTTCAGTCTCGGAAGGCTTCAGATCGTCCTCGACTTTGCTGGCCATGGTTGTGATACGCAGTGTTCACTCAAGTGCCTTTGTTGTTGTTGAGTTACGGTGAGATGGTGAAAAAGAGTTGTCAGTACCTCCACCACGGTAATGGTGGGGTACTGGGTTCGGAGTCTCGCTTCACTGCTTCAGGCTGCTCAGAACCATCTTCACGGCCTACCATCGATTTGGTGTGAATGATATTATAATTGTAGCATTTTTACGTTTTCCTAGTTCAACAGTCACCAAGTTCCCATAGGCTCATGACGTTGTAATTTTTGCCGCATCCCTGTGCCTCGCCCGCCATCCAATTTTCGACTTTCCGTTTCCGCCTCCGCCAACCTGCCACCCAGATTCCACGCCAACCTCTCTACCCCCAGATCTGCTCCTAGGTAGTCTAGCGATGAGCCCCTGCCCGGAAGAACTTCTCCTCCGCTATCAACTCTTTTTGCACAACTCATCTTCAAATCTGCATCACTTTGCATCTTGCAATATATCGAGCGCATGAGCTACTAAAGACGACAACGGACGCCGAGTCAAAAGAACCAGATCATTGCTTGGTTGGCGACAACAACGCGCTTCGCTACCGCCCGTCAAGAAGGACAAAAGCTTACCCCCTCGACCATCGACGTCAGCATCTCGCTCTACAGTACGCAAGCACAAGCAAAGGATTTCGCGATGCCTGCCAAGCAAGTCGATGGCGCCGCCAAAAGGTCGCTGCCCAAGAAGCATAATCCTTTGCTTGCGCCCGACAAGACTCCCGAACGTAAGGCTCATCGATCAATCATTCTTGTTGCGCGCATTACTCACATATTCACCGTACAGACTCCGAGCTCATCAAGAAGAGAAGGTTAGGTACAACAGAGCTTTCCGTGAAGCCTGGCCAGGTTGGATTGAACAACGCTACGAAGCCAGAGAATCTCGGCACCATTGACTATGCGCACCTGAGAGCGCCTCTCCCGGAGAACCTCAAAGGCTCGGAGATATTTGCGCTGCATTCGCATCAGCATCCTCTAGAGTCCTACTTTCTTATGGTACGTCTTCCTGGTCGATGCACCGTGGCGAACTACAATCCTGACCGAGTTGCTTTGATGTAGCGACGGTGTAGCGATGGCTATGTCAGCGCAACGGGTATGTTCAAAGCTGCCTTCCCCTGGGCCAAGCAAGCGGAAGAGCAATCGGAGGTAGCCTACATAAGGAGTCTCCCGCAAACTGCCAGCGATGATACTGCAGGCAATGTGTGGATTACTGAGCATTTCGGTACGACATTCTACCATTTACCAGCTAGGCGTCGCTAAATCATTGCAGCTCTTGAACTTGCTGACGAATACAACATCATTCCATGGATCCATGCCCTTTTAGACCCTGCGCCAGTCACCCAAACATCCCAAGAATCCAACAAGATCTCTCCGCCACCTAAGTTCAAGTTCACTGCAGGCGACAAAGCCCACCTGCCGCCTCCCAACGGTACACCTCGAGGATCCACCCCCAAAGCTCGAGGAAGGCCTCGAGGGGCGTCACCAGTCAAGAGCGCCAGTCCTCAGAAGGCTTCGACCAAGAAACCTCGGGCTACCAAGGCTACCAAAGGAGCCGATGCGGCCACCGCCCGTGAAGCAAGCGCATCTCTGCAGGCGACTTTGGATGATGCAGCTTCAGTCGCTGATTCTGAACAGCCGAATGGCGAGAAGGTCACCCTGGAGGTGGAGTCGAATGTGCAAACCAAGGGCGAGGTTGAGACCTCGACGACGAACGTCAGGATCTCCATGCCCGAAGGATCTGCCGAGATGCCGATGCCGGAAAATCCAGAAGAGATGATCGAGAAGGCCAAGGAGATGGTCGAGGAGGCGAAGAAAATCGATGGGGAGAGCAGCAAGGGGAAATCAAAGTCGAAACGCAAGGCTGAAGTGCTCGAGGATGACGACGACGATGACGAAGATCAGGATGCAGACAAGGAGATGCAGCCTGCGAAGAAGGCAAGGCTTCTGGAACAACAGATCAAGAAGGAGAAGGTCAGGAACCGGGCTATCATGGGTGTTGCGGCCACATTGGCCATTGGGTGAGTCTTCCCTCGTTGTTTATTCCCCTGCATTGTGCTAATACCAACAGGGCTATTATCCCATACTTCACCTCGTAATCCGAGGTATGATACCTGGATCTTTTCTCTACTGGAGGCAGGAGGGAGAATGGGAGCAAAGCGTAGCGAGTCAGCAGCAGACATGGGCTAGACAGTATTGTTTGAATTTTTCAAGAGCTGTCGCTCTGCTTTATCCCCATACCCTCTCAGCCTGTGTTCACCCCACTTTAGGAGGCGTTGATGGTGATCTTTCAGTGTGGGAGGACCTTGTAATGTGTTTGAAGAATAGCAAAACATGCAACAACAGACCAAGACAACCAAACTCTCCCAGAATGATGGCGTGTGCTCCACTTAATCATTTTCATGACCATCGAATTGTTAATAATAGCATGCAAAATAGCGAGTGCCGCGTGGGACCAAGCATTTGACGTAACGTGTGACAGGCACGAGGAAGCGGTCATTACCCGAAGCCGCACCGCCGTCCTCGTGTTCGTCCTCTTCTGTCCTTCCATCATCCTCTAATTTGCTTCACGATTCCAAGACATCTTTATTTGTGTCAATACTGCCAATCCACATCCACATACAAAACATGTTGATATCTGCCTCAGATATAGTTTAACGGGAAAAACCGGGGGAATCCCACCGGCACATGCCATTGCAGCGCTACCCCAACATCCCAAATGGCCAAGTTTCCCGAGCAGCTATGTATGGACCCGCGAGACCCACCCCTATGGGCCCTCTACCTTCCTCACCCACCCACCCGCATTGATCTACGACATCTACAACAGCTGCCATTCTTCTCTTCTGCCCCCTCAAGTAGCTGCCATCTTTTCCTTTGATACACGACCACTACTTCCTCGCCCATCTCCGTCATGATGAGGCCAGCTCTCTCACCCCGCTTCAACCCCTCCCGCCTCGCCGAGGTCAGCAAAAGCTCCTCAAACAGCTCCATCCTTGCCCGTTCATCCACTCGGCGGACCTTTGCATCAACAGCTACGAATTTGGCAACATGGGGGTTTATAGGTCTGGGAAAGATGGGTGAGCAGCTCACGCCTTCTTTGCGCGTCAACTACGCCTGTTTACTTCGCCCTTGACTGTCCTTCCCTACTCCCTCTCTCTACCTTCTCTCCTCATGCCGAACCATCGATATGTTCCCGATGAAAGGGAATGTTGCTTACCACCGGGCCATGCCCTCCCCAGGGTATCCAATGGCCAAAAATCTCCGCGCCAAAATCCCAGCCAGCGACCTCTTAGTCGTGCACGACAGGAACACAGAAGCCACAACACGTTTTATTGAAGAAGCCAACGGAGATGGAAAGGGCGCCAACACCGAAGTCGCCTCCACACCCCGCATCGTGGCAGAAAAAAGTGTACGTCCATATCCCCACATTCCACGCATGTCACGCGACCACAATGATGAGCCTTATTTTCCTTTCACTTTATGATCTAAGTGGAGCAATCCCTTGGGAAAGCTCTTCCCTGATTCCACAACACAAAGCCAATCCTCTGACCCCATCGTCCCCGTCCTCACTGCCCACTCCCATCGTTCCGCCCCCACACAGCGCCCTTCGCTGACCCCGCTCTGCTTTCAGGAAATCCTCATAACGGCCCTCCCAAGCTCTTCCCATGTCAAATCCGTCTTTGGCTCTATCCTCCATCCCCCCCTTCCCTCCAACGACCCGGAGCGCCTCTTCATAGACACTTCGACCATCGACCCTACCTCCAGCAAGGAAGTAGCAAATGCAGTCCACTCCACAGCGCAAGGCCGTTTCGTCGATGCACCCATGTCAGGCGGCGTCATCGGCGCTCAGAACGGCACTCTCACATTCATGCTGGGGGCCCATTCGAAGCACGGCGGACTGATCAAATATCGCGTGCGGCCGGTCTTGGAGATGATGGGCTCCAAGATGCTACACCTAGGAGGGCAGGGCGCGGGCCTGAGCGGCAAACTCGCGAACAACTACCTCCTCGCCATCTCGAACATAGCAACAGCGGAAGCGATGAACCTAGGCCAGCAACTGGGTCTCGACCCGGTGGTGTTGGGCGAGTTGATCAACGGGTCCAGTGGCCGGTGTTGGAGCAGTGAGATCAACAATCCCGTCCCCGGGGTCAGTAAGGGCGCCCCCGCTGAGCGAGGCTACGAAGGCGGGTTCGGGATCGAGTTGATGAAGAAGGACTTGGGATTGGCGATGGACGAGGCGCGGAGGGTGGGGGCGACGATTAAGCTGGGAGGCCAGGCCGGGGAGGTTTATGAGGAGTGCGGGGCCGCTGAGGGTGGAAGGGATTTCTCGGTCGTCTATCGGTGGCTCGGTGGGAAGGGTGCGTGAAGGTGGAGCAAGAGCGTGAGCGTACAGGAATGTCCTGCTTGGACGTGTAGGATTGGATTGGATTGGATTGGATCGGACTGGGCTGGGCTGGACACTGGCGAATGCGGCCGTGTGCGCAGCGACGAAGTCGGAAGCGAATGCTGGATCCGCGGGCCTGGATCGGATGCGACGGCCGCCTTTTGTTCATAGTTCTCTCATCAACTGGCAAGATCTTCGATGTTCCCTCATTTACCTTCCAGGCGCCCTGCCCTACTCTACCACCCCATCCCCCATCCTCATCCCCCACCCCTCCACCTCCCCCTTACTCACAACCCG
>JAABUQ010011488.1_pt1 | contig 11297 bp, 10 predicted proteins | sample 5560001 | NCBI WGS metagenome assembly JAABUQ01 (sample SAMN10711888, study PRJNA513371) | rock metagenome | isolation source: Antarctica rocks | place: Antarctica: Victoria Land, Finger Mt nord | collected 2015-12-18
GTTTTGCTAACATGCGACCGGGAGACGGGGCGCCGTTCACGGGCGCGCTCACGCAATGGGTGTTTCGCGCAGCCGGGAATAGCAGTATCACGGCGACGTGGAATAAAACCGTCGTTCAGACGCAGCTCTACGTTAATGCGTCTTTTCAAAGGACGGGCGGCTCGAAGACGGAGCCGCTCATTTACGCCGTAATCGACGCCATTGTCGAGGGCGAGCCAGCGGATGCCCGCGATGCCGCGCGTTGCCTTACGCGCCAAACGTTGCTCGATCTCAATATCGAGAGCGAACTATGAATCGCGTCGATTTTCGGCCGCTCTCTGCGGCGATCGTTTATGAGGCTGCGGTTAAGCTCGGCGACATGGAGCCGTCAATTCGATCGATTATTTCGGGTCTGCCACTTCGCGGGTATGCGTTCACGGCGAAGTGTCTCGTCGGCGATAGCAGAGCGGCGTTACGCGCGATCGAGCACGCGCAGCCGGGCGATGTCCTCGTTATCGACGCCGGCGGGACCGACCGCGCCACCGTGTGGGGTGGGCGGTCTACAATTGCGGCAAAAGCGCGAATGTTGGCCGGCTTGGTAACGAACGGCGCCGTTCGCGATGTAGATCAGATCGCTTCGTTGGGATTTCCAATTTTTGCGCACGGCATCTCCGTCCGTGGAACGATGCGGACTCATGACGGGTGGCTTCAGATTCCGGTTTCCGTAGGCGGGGTCGTGGTCCAGCCCGGCGACTATATTGTTGCTGATAGTGATGGAGTCGTGGTGGTACCCAGCGCGCGGGTCGGCGAAGTAATGGCTCTGGCCACCAGCCGCGATGCGCAAGAACGCGAGAAGGAAAGGCAAGCGGCGGAAGGTGGGCGCCTGTTCTAATGAACCCAGATCCGTCTAAATTGATGTCGTTCCCGACGGGACGATTTGCTTGCGACCATGGGGGGCCAATATCTGCTTTACATAATTCGACGTTCGCGGCACATCCGCGCACCTTTGCTTCCTGAGTAAGACGGTTGAACAGCAGATGAGGGATTACGCAACCGCGCGGCGTGCGGCAATGTATAACGGCAACCGGCTCAAGATCGGTTTGTTCGGCGCGAATTGCTCCTCGGGGCGCTACGTGACAATGGTCCCGGAACGTTGGTCGGGCTCGTGGGACGACAACCTGCTGCTCGCGCAGATGGCCGACGACGCGGGGATCGATTTCCTCTTGCCGATCGGTCGCTGGAAAGGTTACGGCGGCCAAACCGATTACCAGGGCGCCACCTACGAGACGCTCACCTGGGCCGCGGGACTGTTGGCGTCGACCAAACGCATTACCGTGTTCGGCACCGTTCACGCGCCGCTATTCAACCCGATGATCGCGTCAAAGCAGATGGTGACGGCCGATCACATCGGCCACGGGCGATTCGGGCTCAACGTCGTTTGCGGTTGGAACGAGGGCGAGTTCGAGATGTTCGGCGTCGACACCGGCGATCACGCGGGCCGGTATGCGCAAGGACAGGAGTGGCTCGACATCGTCAAGCGCACGTGGAGCGAGAACGATTTCGACGTCGCGGGCACGTACTTCAACTTACGCGGCGTCCGCGAGAAACCGAAACCCTATGATGGGTCGCGGCCGCTGATCATGAACGCCGGTTCGTCGGACGACGGCCGCGCGTTCGCGCTGCGCAATTGCGACGCGTTTTTCACGAGCATCCGTTTAGCGTCGAGCGAACAAGCGCATCTCTCTGAAACAGCACAGGCGGTGAGCGATGCAAAGCGCGAAGCGCAGTCGTACGGCCGCGAGATCGACGTCTACACGATCGGCGTCATCGTGTGCCGCGCAACGCGCGCGGAGGCGCAGGACTACTATACGTATTGCATGGACACGCACGCCGATTGGGATGCCGTCAACAACATGCTCGCGATGAAGGGGTTGTTGACGCGGCCGCCCGAGGAGCTCGAGCGGCTGCGCCGGCAACGCGTGAACGGAGCCGGCGGCCTCCCGCTCATCGGCAGCGCCGACGACGTTGCGGACGGTTTGCGGCGCGTAAGCGAAGCGGGTTTCCGTGGTATCGCCGTGTCGTTCGTCAACTACGCGGCCGAACTGCCGTATTTTCGCGACGAGGTGTTGCCGCGGTTGGAGCGCATGGGATTACGCGAGCCGGCCGGTTCGGTCGCGAGCACCGGCGGCACGACGGCGTTTCGGTGACGGCGCCGGCGCGGGTCGGGCTCATCATCCCCTCGTCGAACCGGCTCGTGGAAGACGAAATGGTGCGCTGGTTTCCGCCCGACGTCCATCCACATATCGCGCGGTTGCGCATGACCGGACCGCACCGCGTCCCGATCGACACGCTGGTGGCTCGCGTGGAAGAAGCGGCCGGTACGCTCGATGATGCGCGTTGCGCCGCCGTCGTGTTTCACTGCACGGCCACATCGATGGATGAGGGCGCGGACGGTGCGCAACGGCTCCTCGCCGCGTTGCGCCGCGGCGCGCGCGGAACGTGCGTTGCGACCGCGACGGCGTTATTGCAAGCGTTCGCAGCCACGGGGATCCGGCGAGTCGTGCTCGTCACGCCCTACGATCGCGCAACGACCGATCACGAGGCCGCGTTTCTGCGTGACGCGGGGATCGAGGTTGTGCAGAGCGTCGCGATGGACCGCGGCGGGAGTGACGGCTTTGCTGCCACGCCTCCACAATTCTGGTACGACACGGTGCGTGGCGCCGCGCATCCCGACGCCGACGGCTATTTCTTGAGTTGCGCGAACATCGCGTGCTTCGAGCAGATCGAGCCGCTCGAAGCAGCGCTCGACCGGCCCATGATCACGAGCAATCAGGCGGTGTTATGGTGGGCGCTACGCGCGATCCGCAAGGGCGATCGGCCCCGGCTGGGGCGCCTCTTCGATACGGCCTAATGCCCGGGGGCAACGAAGATCATCTCTTGGGCGGGAAAGGTGTGCTTGAGCACGCCGTATTTTGCGGCCGCTTCGATCGGCGGTTGCAAGAGCGACGCGTCGAGTTGCGTCCCGGCCACGCCGCGCGACATCCGTTGGACGACCGCGAGCGTGATCCCGGAGAAGTCCGCGACGATCGGGGCGGTTTCGGCGTGATGGGCGTTCGTGTAGGCGGCGGTTTCGCGAACGACGCGTGCGAACTTCTCGACGGTGCTCGCGTGCTTGTTCGCCCAATCCGCGGTTGAAAACCACGTCGACACGAAATACCGCGGGGCGATCGCCGTGTACGCCTGGCCCAAGATGCGCACTTTCCCGCTCGCGAGCGCAGCATCGACTTGCGGGTGGATCGTCAGGGCCGCATCGATGCGATGTCCTTCGAGCGCCGCGCCGTCCTCCGACTGCGGCAATTCTACCAGCTTGAGCGTTTTGGAATCTCCGCCGTGCTGATCCATCCACGCCTGCACGCAGACTTGGTCGACGCTGCTCAGCGCGGCGACCGCGAGCGTTTTGCCGTTGAGGTCGCGCGCATTTTGAATCGCAGAATCTTTGGCGACGATTAGATAACCGTAAGGCGTCGTCGTCTCCGAGATCCCGCCCGGCGCGATCACGGTAAACGGCAACCCGCGTTCGTGAGCGGAGAAGAGCGCCATCACGCTCGACTTTCCGATCTCGTAACTGCCGCCCGCGATACCCGCTGCGATCGCAGCACCGCCGCTCTGCTTCTCGAGCACGACGTCGAGCCCGGCTTGCTTGAACCGTCCCGTTCTCAACGCGTAGAGAACGGGGGTGACCATGTCGTCGGGCGTTGAGGCCACGCGGACGGTCACGAGGGCCGGATCCGCCCCGGCCGTCGTGCTCAGCATCCCCGCGCACGTCGCGAGCAGCCCGAGGTAACGGATGAGGCGAAAACGGAACGTCATGCGGACACGATCCTTAAGCGACGCGTTCACCGCTAATCCGGTTAGGATAGCTCAATTAGGCTTCGCCGGACGCGTGACTCGTACCCGTACTCTTTCCGGACGGTTTTCGGTTGGCCCCGCGTCGCGCGCGTCTATCCAACTGGTTCCGCGTGGTCGCGAAGCGCGCGTAACGTCGCGTCGATCTCCTGTACGCCTGCCGCGAGCTCGCGCGTTGCAAACGCGGCTTCCAGCGCGGCGAGCGATTGTTCTTCGGCCGCGTGCCGACGATATCTTTGACTTGCGTGGACCGTCTTCGAGCGCGACCATTGCGGCCGGCGGCTTTCTGTGATACTTGGCGGAGATGACCCATGGCGCGTTGGGTCTCGCTGACGGCTTCGTTGCAGTCGCTCGCTTCGGGCGACGCGTCGCTCGCGGTCTGCGCTAACCGGCGCCATGTTACAAGAGCGCTTAGACGCTCACGTCGAGCAGCCGGATACCGCCGGTCGCTTCCGCATGATTCGCGGCGACCGACGTTTCGTCGGAACTCAAGCGGACGCTGCGCGCGGCGTCGACGACGCCGGTGTTGAGCTGTCGCCGATCCCCTGCAAGCCGCCCGCGAGATGGTCGTAATTGGCCCCCAGTTCGCCGAGCTGCGCTTCGGCAGATGTGCCCCATGACGCACATGGGAGGTCATGCTCCAACCCAAAACACGGCGAGCCTTAACGCCTTGATAACGCATTTGCGCCGTTGTCGCGGCACGGAATCGCCGGGACGGCGCGCCGGGTGGCCGTGCTGCGCTCGCCGCCGATACTACCGTGAGGGCGCGTTGCGTCGCCGGTGTGCCGAGGGACGTCTCAATATCACCCGAATTCAGAGAGAGGCGAGAGGAGCGCGTCAACGCATGGCCGGGAGACGGGGCAACGGACGGTCCGTCCGCGAGCATTGTGCCGAGTTCATTGCGGTCGCGCTGGCGCGTTCCGCACGTGCTACTCGCCGGTTGTTCCCTGCGCGGACCCTCGATGCGCAACGCGAGAAGATGCGCGATGCGGAGCGTTTCCGCCGCGTGACGGAACACTCGCTCGACCTGATCTGCGAAACGACGATCGACGGGCGCTATGTTTACGCAAGCCCGAATTATCTGCAAATTCTCGGCTACCGCCCCGCGGAGTTGATTGGCCTCTCGGTCTTCGAGTTTTGCCACGAGGACGAGCGCGCGGCACTGCTGACCGAGTTCGTTCGCTCCTTCGTTCAACTCGATAAGGGCCGAGCGACCTTTCGTTATCGCGCGAAATCGGGCGAATGGCATTGGTTCGAAGGTGTCGGGCGGGCGTTCCTTTCGCGCGACGGTCCGCGCGCGATCGTCATCAAACGCGATATTACGGGCCCCAAGGCTGCCGAAGAGCGCATTCGCAGGCTCGAAGAACTCGCTTCGCTCGATGCGCGAACCGGCGTCCTCAACCGCGGATCGATCATCGACCGTCTGCGGTCCGTCCTTCGCGATGCCGACCAACACGAGGCGCCCGTCGCGGTGTTCGTGTGCAGTTTGGATCGCTTTTCGCTCATCCGCGATAAGGGCGGCCGCGCGTTCGCCGACGAGCTTTTGCGTTTGGCCGGCGCCCGTCTGCGTTCCGTCCTGCGCGCGGGCGACACGCTTGGGATCGTCGATGACAGCCGCTACGTCGTCGTTGCTCCGTCGGTCCACGACGGCTCGGAAGCGGCTGCGCTCGCAGAACGCTGTCTTGAGGTGGTTCGTAAGCCGTTTCAAATCGAGGGCTCGGACGTTTCCGGGACCATCAGCGTCGGGATCGCGCTTCATCCGACCGACGGCACCACGGCGAGCGCATTGCTCGATGCGGCTGAGCTTGCGGCAAACCGCGCGAAGCATGCGGGCCGAGACCGCTTCTGTTGGGCGACCGCTCCGGATCGCCATGGCCGCTTCCGGCACATTCACGAAGCCGAGCTGCGGCGTGCGATCGCCGTTGACGAGTTTGTGCTCCATTACCAGCCGATCGTCGACGCGCGGACCGAAAAGCTGGAGGCCTTCGAAGCGCTCGTGCGGTGGATGCATCCGTCACACGGATTGGTCGCACCGGATGCGTTCATCCCGCTCGCCGAGCGCAGCGGGCTCGTCGTCGATCTCGGGCTGCTGGTGCTGCGCCGCGCGTGCGCGCAGTTACGTGAATGGCGCAGCGTGGGCCTCGTCGTTCCGCGCATCTCGATCAACGTTTCGCCGCAGCAGGTCTGGCGCGACGACCTCGTCGACCGCATCGCCGACGCGCTCGCCGGAAACGGTCTGACCGGCGCAGACGTCGAGATCGAACTGACCGAGACGACGGCTATGGGCGACGTCGAAGCGATCAAGCCATTTTTTCGACAGCTCCGCGCGCTCGGCGTGCAGATCGGTAATCGATGATTTCGGAACGGGTTACTCATCGCTCGCATATCTGCGCGCGTTTCCGATTCAGCGCTTGAAGATCGATCGTTCGTTCGTCAGCGGCGGCGGGTCGGAAGAAGAACGAGTGACCATCATTCGCAGCATCGTCTCGCTGGCTCGGGGCCTCGGTCTCGCCGTCGTCGCGGAAGGCGTCGAAACGGAAGCGCAGGCGACGATGACCCGCGAGGCGGGGTGTGAGGAACTACAGGGCTATCTCTTTTCGCGTCCTCTCGATGCAATCGCGGCCGAGGCGTACCTGCACATGCAGCGGGAGGCGAGCAAGGTCTCCGGTGCTCGAAAGATCGGCGCGGCGCGTTCTCGCAACGGCCACGCCGATCTCACAGCAAGTTAACCCTTAACGCAAACGATTTGGCGCAGCGTGTGCTCGATGCTCACCAAATCACTCTGAGCCGCCATGACGGCATCGATGCTCTTGTATGCGCTCGGGGCTTCGTCGATCACGCCGGCGTCTTTCCGGCACTCAACGCCGGCCGTTTCGCGCGCGACGTCATCGACGGTGAGCTTGCGCTCGGCTTCCCTCCGGCCCATGACGCGTCCGGCCCCGTGCGAACACGACATGAATGAGTCTCGATTCCCTTCCCGCTAACGATAAAGCTCTTCGCTCCCATCGAGCCGGGAACGATGCCGAGGTCGCCTTCACGCGCGCGCACGGCGCCCTTGCGCGTAACGATCACGTTCGTGCCGAAGTGGTTTTCGCGCGCCACGTAGTTGTGATGCGCGTTGATGGCGACCTCATCGACGCTCGCCGTCCGACCGATCTCCGCTTCCAACGCCGCGATCGCCGCGCCCATCATCACCTCGCGGTTGAGGAAGGCGAACTCTTGCGCCCATTGCACGCCTTCGAGGTAATCGTCGAAGACCGGCGTCCCCTCGGCGAGATAGGCGAGATCCTTGTCCGGGAGATACGCTTCGTAGAAATACTTCGCGGCCTGCTCTTTTGCAAGCTCGATAAAGTAGGTCCCGATGCGGTTCCCGATGCCCCGTGAACCGCTGTGCAGCATTACCCAGACGCGCGACGCCTCGTCCAGGCAAATCTCGACGAAATGATTCCCCGTCCCGAGCGTTCCGAGCTGATGATGGATGCGGCGCCCGCCGGCCGTCATCTTCGGATGGCGGACCGAAAGGCTAACGAGCCGGTCGTGCAGCGCCGTATACGCCGACTCGACATGCGCCGGGATGTCACCCCATGCGCCGCGGTCGCCGGCTCCGCCGTTGTTCGTCCGCCCGTGCGGAATCGACGCCTCGATTGCATGACGCAACGGGAGAAGATTGTCCGGCAGATCGAGCGCGGTTAACGTGGTTCGCTGCGCGATTAGCCCACAGCCCAAATCGACGCCAACCGCGGCTGGAATTACGGTCCCCTTGGTCGCGATTACCGAACCGACGGTTGCACCAATCCCCCAATGGACATCCGGCATGACCGCAACATGGCTGAAGATGAACGGCAAGCGCGCGACATTCTCCACTTGTTTGCGAGCGTTCTCATCGTACGGGACGCCGTCGACCCACGCCTTAATCGGCACGCTGTGCGGATTCGCAAAAACTTGCATGCTAGGTATTCTCCGTGTCATTGGTGTGGCGACAATTCACAGGAGAGCCGGGCGCCGTTTGAGACTCACATCTCATCCAACCTGCTTTCGCCACTCCCGCGCAAATAAAAAAGGACCGAGCATCCTCGATCCACGTACCGAAGCGACGATGCGAACGTTAAATTGGTCGGAGGCGGAGTTGGCGTTTCATGCTCAGTACAATAACAGCTTTTTCGTTCGTGCGCAATGGTACGTTTAGAGACAGCTGTGATCGTTTTAGCGACGCGTCGAACACGGGCGAAAAACTTCCGGCGAGCGGCACGCGCCGTCCGCCAGACGCCGTCCAACCATGCGAGAGGATGGGCGGCGCCGCGGCGAACGTTGTTGTCGTATGATTCGAGACGATCGGTCCAACGGTGCCGGCTCTTCGGCTGGGGTGGCGAGCGCAATATCTGTCCGAGCGCGCGAGTCGAGCTAACTGATGGCTCGTTTGCCCGACCTCGACCCCGCTGCGTTCACGCCTGCGCAAGCCCAGGTGCACCGAGAAATCGCCGGATTTCACAACGGTCATGTTCGCGGACCGTGGGCGCTTGCGTTGCGTATCCCGGAAGTCGCGCACCACACGCACGCGTTGTACGAGCGTCTCGCGCGCGAGTCGAAGCTCGGCCAGCGGCTCTTCGAATTGATGGTGCTGGTCGTGGCCCGTCATTGGACCTCGCAATTCGAGTGGCACACGCACGAGAAGTACGCCCGCGAAGGCGGGATCTCCGATGCGGCGATCGAGGCGATCCGCAACGGCGAGACGCCGCATTTCGACCGGGAAGACGAGCAGCTTGTGTACGATGTCGTGCTCGAGCTAGAGCAAAAAAAGAACCTCAGCGAGGCATTATACGAACGTGCACGAGCCTACTTCGGCGAGGATTTGCTGGTAGAACTCGTTGCGGCGGCCGGTCTCTACACGATGGTCGCGATGATGCTCAACGCGTTTGAAATGCCGATACCCGAAACCGCACGCCCCTTACGTTAGAGAGGTACGCATGAACGGAGACCTGCCGCCCGGCGCTGCGTACGTACGCCGCGTCGTCACGGGTCACGACGCCGACGGCGTCGCGAAAGTGCTTTGGGACGAACCGATGACGACGGTGAAGCGCGGCAAGTCGGGCTTTCTCACGCACCTCTGGAACACCGGCACGACGCCCGCCGACATCGCGATCGGCACCGGGATCGACGATCCGGCACGACAACCACACATCACGCCCCCGCCCGCGGGCGGGACGCGATGCGTGATCATCGATTACCCGCCGAGTAACACCGGCACGATGCACCGCACCGAGAGCCTCGATTACGTGATCGTCCTCTCTGGCGCTATCGACATGGTCATGGACGATTCGAGCGTTCATCTCGAAGCCGGTGACGTGCTCGTTCAGCGTGGCACCAATCATGCGTGGTTCAATCGCGGTGCCGTGAATGCGCGGGTCGCATTCGTCCTCGTTGACGCGGATCCGCTCAACATCGGGCACCCACGCACCAATGAATAGGAGGCCATTCACGATGAAGTGCAACCGAAACGTGTTCGTTCAAATCCTCGCGATCACCGTGTCGCTTGCGGTCCCGTTCGTGTTGATACCGTCCGCTAGTCGCGCCGATGACGTGCCGACCATCCGGATTGGAACGACTCCGATCGACGCCGGTGCGGAGCCATACTTCGCCCGGCAGATGGGCTTTTTCAAGAGTGCCGGGATCAACGTCGAGATTACGGCGATGTCCAACGGCGCCGCGCTGGCCGCCGCGGTGGCCTCGGGTGCGATCGATATCGCGCAATCGAACGTCGTGTCGATCGCGGCGGCGCACGAGCGCGGTGTTTCCTTCGTGCTCATTGCACCCGCCAGCCTGTATAGCTCGAAGATTCCGCAATCGGCGTTGTTGGTGTCACGGACGTCGACGATCCGCAACGCGAAAGACCTCAACGGGAAGATCGTCGCGGTGAGCGGCTTGAAGACGATCGCGCAGCTCGGCCCCGAGGCGTGGATCGACAAAAACGGCGGTAACCTCTCCTCGATCAAGTTCGTCGAGATGCCGTTCTCCGAGATGGACGACGCGCTCGCGAAGGGTCGTGTCGATGCCGCCCTCATCTCGGAACCGGCTCTGAGCGCCGCATTCGCGCACGGCGCGCGGCTGCTCGCGAACGCCTACGACGCCATCGGGAGCAAGTTCCTCATCGGTGTATGGTTCACGACGACGAGCTGGGCGCGGGCGCATCCCGACCTCGTGCGAAAATATGTTGCGGTCATGCAACGCACCGCCCGTTGGGCGAATGCGCACCAACGTGAGTCCGGTCGCATCCTGGAAGACGAAACGAAGATCCCCGTGACGGCCGCGACCCGCCGCCTCATCTTCGGCGATACACTCGACCCAAGCGAGATTCAATCCACAATCGATGCTTGCGTGAAATACGGCATCATGAAAGAGCGATTTTCGGCTAGCGATATCATCGCCTAGAGCGATGGCAACAGCGGCGGCGATACCACGACTGCCCGCCATGCCGTTGCTAAAAACTGCGACTCTGAACGGGAGCGCGGCGCACTCCCGCCGCATGTTCGATCATGGTAGAGCTGCGGAATAACGGCGCGCGCGCCTTTCTTACGACCTTGCGCGACAACGGGATTACGACGATCTTTGGGCTGCCGGGGTCGACGGAGGCGCCGCTGCTCGAAGCACTGCGGGACGACGGCTCGTTTCGGTACGTGCTGACACTGCAGGAAACCGTGACCGTGGCGATGGCCGACGGTTTCGCACGAGCGTCGGGCCGGGTTGGGTGCGTCGGACTGCACACAAGCGTCGGGACGATGAACGGCCTCAGCCAGATCTACAACGCCGCGCGTGATGGGACGCCGCTCGTCGTTACGGCGGGACACAAGGATGGCGTCGTGCAGGCACAGGACGGCTTCTGCGCCGTCGCCGATTTGCCGGGCCTCGCGCGCACGTTTGTGAAACACGCATGGCAGTCGCTTAGCGCGGACGCCGTCGCCGGCGACACGCGCCGCGCGATCAACGTTGCTGCTGCGCCACCCACCGGCGTGGCGTATCTGGCAATCGCTGAAGACGTCCAGGCCGGGTTCGTCAACGCCGAAGCAGCCGGCGCCGCCTTCGCGATTTCAGTGGATGCGCGGTTAACGCGTCGACCCGACGCCGACGCGGTTGCCGGCGCGGTGCGGCTTCTGCAAACCGCACGGCGTCCGATCCTTGTGCTCGGAGCCGACGCCGACGACGCGCGTCCGGCTGCGCGCGCTCTGGCAGAAGGCCTGGAAGTACCGGTTTTCGCAACGGAGCGCACCCAGCTCTCTCGGCTTCCGTACGATGCGACCGACGCGCGCTACGCCGGTCAGTACGGCGAGGTGAAAGGACTCCTTGACGGAGTCGATCTCGTGCTCGTAATTGGTTCGCGGGCGTTCTTTCCATTTTCGCATGAGAGCGAAGCCTCGCTG
>JAABUQ010011489.1_pt1 | contig 11295 bp, 18 predicted proteins | sample 5560001 | NCBI WGS metagenome assembly JAABUQ01 (sample SAMN10711888, study PRJNA513371) | rock metagenome | isolation source: Antarctica rocks | place: Antarctica: Victoria Land, Finger Mt nord | collected 2015-12-18
GCCAGCGCGGCGGCGGTGGCGGCGGCGGCCGCCGGGTCCGGCGCGCCCACGCGCGCCTTGTACACGTGCCACGCGTCCTCCAGCGCGCCCATGCGCGCGTGCGCGCCGCCCAGGAACATGCCGCTGCGCCGGCCTGCCGGCGGACGCCCCGCGTCTTGCCTTCTTCCACACACTGAAGCTCAGAATGAGCTCCTCCACGTCCTCCTCTTGTCCTGCTTACGGCTCGTATCTGCCTTACGGCTCAGAACTTTAATACAATTTCAAAAGTCTGAACCTGTTGCAGCGGCTTGCTGGAGTATGTTGTCATGCACATGGCCACTTGAACAGGCCATCCATGCGCGGTGCGGCTGGCGGGCGCACCCCGCTCAAACGCGCGCGCCAGCTCCGGCACTTCCAGCGCTGAGGCGGCGGCGGCGTCCGACTCCGAGCGCGGAGCGCGCCCCGCCGCTGCTGCCGGGCCGACCACGCTGCTGCCTTCGCCCGCGGCTTCCTGTGCGGGCGGCGCAGCTGCCGGCTGGCCCGTGGCAGCAGTCGCGCGCCCGCCAGCGGGCGCGCTGCTGCCCGGCGTGGCCGTGCTGCAGCTGGCTCTCCAAATGGCTGCGCCGGAACCTGAAACAGCGCCGCTCGCGCACCCCGCGGGTGCTGCGACGCCCTCCTCTGCAGCCAAGGCACCGTCGGCAGCCCCGGCAGCCAAGTCCCAGCCGGCTGAAGCTGCCTCGGTCTCCACCGCACCAGTGTCCCTTGCCACAGCGCCACGGCCGGGGTCTGGTGCGCGCGGCAGTGCTGCCTCCGCCCCGCTATTTAAGTGGGCGGGCAGCGTCGGGCTGAGCTGCTGGGCCGCTCCGCTTGAGGCAGCCGTGTGCACGCTCGCAGTGGCACCTGCGCTGCACGGAGCCGGGAGAGCGGCTACAACCTTTTCTCCCTCTGTGTGCAGCACCGGCCCTCCCGCAGCACCAGAGTCGTCAGCCACCTGGGCCGCAGCCTCGCCATCATCTGCCGAGTCGGGGGCCTCACCAGGCGCGCCGCAGCGCGCAGGCGTCCCGATCGCTGCTGCGCACGCGCTTGGAGACGCGTCGGCGCCCGCAGTGTGGCCAGGAGGCAACGCGCCCACGCTCGCATCCAGTGTGGCCGCACTCGGGCTGCGAGGACCGCCAGCGCTGTGTGCAGAGGGCTCAGCTGTGCGCTTGGAGCAGGTCGCTGCAGGTGTGCAGCGCTGTGCTGCTGGCTTTACATCAGCGGCTGCTGCGCTGACACGCTCTGCAGCCAGCTCCGCACCGCGCTCGCCCGTGCGCTGCAGCAGCACCCTGTCCGCCGGCGCATCGGTGGCAGCAGGTGCGGGGCTGCAGCCGGCGGAGGCCGGCTGCGCTGGCGCGTCGGCTGCGCCTGTGCTGGCCAAGAGGTTGGCCACAATGTCCGCAGATTTTGCGTTTGCCTGCACACGGAGCGCCAGCACGTGTGGGGCTCGTCAGGGCGGGCGCTTTATCAGCGCAGAATTGACATTCAAGCACCGCACCCGCTGCCCGGACTCCTTGGCCAGCCTCTGCAGGGCAGCGCGAGGCATTGCCTGCAGGGCCGCCCTGCGCGATGCAGGGGACAGCGCCCGCAGCGTCTGCATGTGTGCGGTGGCGGCGTGCATGCCCGGTGGCTAGAGCCTCCTGATCAAGAGCATCCCGGCGTTTGTATGGCCTTTGTCAAGCGGGGCAGCGCCTCACTCAGTGCAAGAGCTGTCGTTGTTTGAAATACCCCGAACAACCCTTAATGCCACTTGTCCAGGAAGAAATGAAGAAGACGGTCGCTTCCAGGCATGACCTGTCTCTAACAACAGGCAGAGCTGGCAGACTTCTTTACTTGAGCCGCTATTTGGTGGTGTCTTTGAATGTATTGCAACGAATGATGTCATTAATACCGGTTTTAGTTTGCATTGCAGACTTTGTAATCCTGCACGTGTGCATCCTTGCCAGCACGCATACATCCTATGCTCAGGTGTAGCTACAATGCATATTCACACCTTGGCCAATACGCTTACCGTTGAAGCACATCACAAGCACATTTCACGCACCACTTCGACTCAACACATTTGCCTATGGCATGCATTATGCACCGCAGCACGCATTTCAACCATTGCGTTTGGTCAAGCACTTGCTCAAAGTTTATCAGTTTCACAGCCACACCATCCAGCAAGGCGCATGGTTTAACCACAACCAACACACGCTGATAAAGTCCGCGCTGCAGGTACGTTGCAAGCGTGTCCGTGCCCAGACTCATACATGGCGGGAGTGCTTGACACCCGTATATTGCAACCGTTTTGTGAGGCTGTGAGTCCAATTATCTGGTGTCAGAAAAGAAATCAACGCCTGCCAATGCCAGTCACCCACAACAAATGCAAGGAGACTTAGCGAGGCCCATCATAAGAAAAGACTTAGCTAGGCCTACGGTCACTAGAGGCATGTTTAGCCTCGTCACTGCATGCGTAGGGGCCTGTCCTGCCCGAGGCTGTTACAGCGCCCTCACTCCTCGGCCTTGCCGCTCTCGGGCGCGCCCGTTGTCTCGCCGTCCCACAGCTCGTCCAGCGACTTGTACGGGCCCTCCTTCTGTACCCACATATCGCCCTCCACCATCCGCTTCTGCGCGGCGGCACGGCTGCGGTCAGGCACGGCTTCAGCCTGACCGCCCCATCATCAGCATCACCAACATACTGATATAAACTGCTTCTACCAGTGTCTGACTACATGCGGGCCTGTTCAACGCGCCGATTCCTGCCTATTCGGCCTATGTACAGATATGTATATGTCACCACGCCGTGTCGCACCTGGTAGGGCAGCTTGCAGAGCGTGTCGTAGTCGCTCTGCGGCAGCTCCCAGTCGACGACGTCCAGGTTGCTGCGCAGGTGCGACGGGGATGTGCTCTTCGGGATCACTGCGCATTTCAGCACAGCTTTCAGTATGTGCATTGACCATACAATAGCCAGGACAGCTTCGCTGAATACAAAATCCATACTGCACCAAGTATTAACCACTACTGGTAGCAACAAAGTGCAACGTCCAATCACCCAAATATAGGTAATTGGTATATAATTACATAGCAGGAAATCATGAAACAGAAATCACAGCACGACATAGTCATAACCTTGCCAACACTGGGAGGCACAGCAGGTGGGGCAAGCTTGCGCGCACCACTGGTGCCGTGCTGGATGGCCCAGCGCACCAGCACCGCCGCCGGGTTCTTGCCCAGCTTGTCGGCCACGCGCTTCACCGTGTCATCGTGCTGCAGAGAAGTGGCGCGCCCACACTCAGTGCGCATTCAGCCGCAAGACACACCACAGTGAAACACCGTATGAAAAAAAAACCAAAACAGAGACGAGGTGCACTCTTAACTCGATAGGCAGATATTAGTCCAACACAATCTCTTGTTGGGGTACGCACCAGCAGCGACGGCGTGTCATCCGGGCGCTTCATCATGGTGGCTGAGTCCGGGGAGCCCAGCGGCGAGTACGCCGTCACATGGATGCCCTGCAGACTGGCACAAGTTTAGCCAAGAACACTCATTGCAGATTCGATGTGGACTACATGCCGGTGTCTGACATATGTGCCCAACATTTCACTACTGTGCTTCAACAGCCCTACCACATCATGTCAGAGCCTTTGACTACAAAATGCACATGCTTGTCGAGCCATCCACGGAGCAAGCTGGCAACGACCCTGACATGCGCGCGGGCTCACCTGGCTGCTGCAGTACTTGATGTTGTAGTCGTTCCGGAAGTAGGGGTGGACCTCGATCTGGTTCACGGCAGGCTTGATGCGCGCGTAGCTCAGCAGGTCCTTGATCTTCTTGACCGAGAAGTTGCTGATGCCGATGTGCTTCACCAGGCCCTGGTCGACCAGCTTCTCCATCGCCTGCCAAAACAGGCAGACGCCCCTGGAGCTCCATGTCCTGTCTCCTCAGGCAGCACGGCTTTCTGCGCAACAGCATTGTGTGTATAGCAAGCACTACAGACATAGCAAGGCACAATGCCACTCCACAATGCTACGCCATGCCATGGTTAGGAACGAGTCGCGGCCTGTTCGCAAAGCGCACTATGCCGCAGCGTGACATGAGGGCCTCTTCGGCGCACCTGCCAGGTCTCCTTAATTGGCGGCTCCACGGCCGCGCCCTTGTTGCCCGTCACCGGCCAGTGCACCAGGAACAGGTCCAGGTAGCCCAGCTGCAGGTCCTTCAGCGCGCCCTCCGCCGCCTCCTGCACCTTGGCCGCCGCGTGGTGCGTGTTGTGCAGCTGCGCGCCGCCGCCGCCGCGTCAGCCGCGCGCGCAAACAGCAGGAGAGCACCGCGCACACTCGGTGAGCACGGAGGTGGGTAGCCACAGAGCGAAATCAGGTAAGAGGCATACCACGCACAAATGCCAGCGAGAAGTCTGTACTCATGGACGCGACGCAATTGCCAGAGCTGCACACAAGCAGCAGCCCCGGGGTGCACCTTGGAGGTAACCCAGACATCCTCACGCGAGATCTTCGCCTCCTTCAACACCTTGTGGATGGCGCCGCCGACCGCCGTGTGGTTGTCATACCTGCTTGCAGGCGCTCAGTCTCCAAAATAAATTCACAGTTAGAGAGCAAGTGTAACAGCCGCGCCGCGGTAAGCGAGGCCACGCACATCATCGCTGTGTCAATGTGCCTGCGCAGCCCGCCACACAACCCGTAAGCGCTAGACGCGCCACAAAGCCGACCAAGCACAGGTGCCACAATCGAGGGTGTGCTACGCTGAGCGCACCTGTAGCCAACGTGCAGAGCGTTCTCCACGGCCTCAGCCACCTCCTGCTCCTGGGCCTGTAGCAGCGGTATGCGTGAGCACTGATATGGAATTTGGGCACAGCCACAGATACACAATGCATACAACAGAGAAAAGCATACAACTCAGGCTAATACAGGGCGGCCACCTTCCAGGTCCCCAGGCCGATGAGCGGCATCTTTGCCCCCGTGTGCAGAGTTGCGCAGGGGACGTTGACATGCTCGTAGCCTCTGCGCAGCGCAGCAACTCTTCTGTCAAGGCTTGCGTGACGGTAAAAAGCGCAGCAAGCGGAATCACAGGCCACTGCACTCTGTCATAGTACACAATCAAGGGCGCACAGGTTCTCCGCCACCATCGTGCTTTCTTTTTCTCTTGTTAACACAGGAGTTATGCCGTATGCAAGTGTCAGCCGATGTAAGCACAGGAGTGAAGTAGTCTATGGATTGAGCACAACTGTACTTTGTGGTGGTACCCTCGAGGTATTTGTACAAGCAACGTTTAAATTCAGAATGTGAACACTGGTGCATGCTCAAGCTCTTCACAAGCCTGGTTGCCACTGTCAACAGCAAGCGGATGCTGGCATGCAGTGAACCAGGCTCCCTAGCTGTGCAAGTACGTGCGAAAGCGCCCGCAGTCTTTTCGAGTTGGTAAAAAAAGCAGAGTTGGTGCATACAAACTAATGGCGCTGTTGGTGGTATCAGCTCACATCAGACTCAGCTCTGGTGTCAGCTCATATGAGACTCAGCTGAAGTAGGCAAATGCATACCGCGCAGCGCAAAAGCACGCCATTAATTTTGCATGCTATGTGATAGGGTAGGGGCAAAGACAGAGCAGTCTACACGGCCACATTTGAGCATGGACATGGGCCCTGTGACACTACTGTCTATTGGTCCATCTGTTGGCTTATATGTTGATTCATGAAAGACGATCACATTGCATGGAGCACAAAGTATGCGCATGGCAAGAGTTTGGTTACATGATGGCACATTGCAAACAATACGGCACACACACTGTGCACAATACAAAGAATAAATGCGATCCAGTTGAGACAGCAAGCCTACCGTGGTACTGTCTACAAGCATAGCTGTGAAATCGGCAGCAACACGTGTTTACATGAATGTGCAGGCAAGTGCGCTAGTGTACTGTAATCCTACAGAAGGCCGTAGTGCTGACACAGTGCTGATAGACTGAGCTGACGCCAGCAGTGCAGGCAAGCCCTGCACTGCCAGCAGCGTATGACGTGTTTAGTCAACAAAAATGTCCTTGTACAGCGGCTGCGCAGCCTCCGCCTTCTTCGACACCGTGAGCGTCAGCACGCCCTTGTCCACCCTGCCCGGGCCGCCCAGCACACAGCACGTCAGCACACTGTGCGCACATGTGTGAGGTGCGCAAGCGCATGCAGGGCTCAAGTGTGCTCTCGCAAGTGCAGAGCAGAAGCATCCTCGCACTTGCGGAGCAGATTTGCGAGACAAGCTCCAGCTGTGCTTTCCTCCAGGCTTGCAGGCTGACGGACATGCATAGCATGGCACAGATGACACGCAGTAGCCCAAAAAAAAAAACACCCGTGCGCCCATGTGCCACCGGGACAGGGCGCGGCGCACCGCGCGGAGACGGCGTCACAGTCGGCGGTCTCGGGCAGCTTGACCTGGCGCTTGAACTTGCCGAAGCGGCGCTCGCGGCGCTGCTGGCGCGACGCCGGCTCGGCGTCCTCGTCGCGCTCGGCGTCGCCCGCGGCGGCGGCCGCCTTGCGCCGGCGCTCGCCGGAGATGGTCAGCTGCCGGTCCTGCTGGTTCACGCGGATCTGCGCGGCGGGGTGCGCGATTAGGCGCTGGGCTTGAGCACCAGGTAGCCTTCACTCCCCACGCAGACACAACGCTGGGCAGTGTAGTTTCCACCCGTCAAGTATTTGTCAGGACGGCCATGCAGGAAAGGTCATGAAGCAAGAGCAAGAGCATAACGGTTTGGGTCCTATATGATTAAGCACTCAGTGCCGATCAAAGACGCCCGGCAGCAGCAAGCAGACGTCCGGAGGCAGCATCAAGCAGGTAACAGGCGTGCGTCAGGCTGGCACGCAGCGTGCTGGCACACTGCCGGCGGCCACGACCTGCAGAAGCATACAGCATTTGCGCAGCCCACAGCAGCCTGGGCGTCACCTTCAGGTCGCCCTTCTCCAGGCCGGGCACGTCGGCGGTGTAGATGAAGGCGTCCTGCGTCTCGTCCACGTCCAGCGGCAGGCCCAGCGCGGCCGCCATCTCGCTGAACGCGTCGCCGTTCTCAAAGCCGCTGGGCATCTTGCCATCCGCCAAGTCCCGCAGCACCTGCAGCAAGCGGCAAGCCTTGCAATAAGTACGCGGTCATTATATATCTACCCAGACACTACACATCCACCCCAAAAAAACATGGCCTGGTGAAACATAGTGGAAAACCACAAGGATACCATTGAGTGCATTGCCTGCACGTAAAGAGCACTCTTGGAAAATCTTCTTTACATAAGCCGAGCACATAAGTCCGCTATACTGGCTCGAGCGCAGAGGTCGTCAACGTCACAGGGCGTGGGCGTGCCTGTGCCCACTGCCGGCTGGCAGCGCTGTTGTTGGCCGCGCCCCAGTTCCACACAAAGGGACCTGCCACCGCAGCACATCTCGTCAGGGCAGCGCAAACCAGCTTGTTGGCAAGCGGTGTACCAAGGCGGGGCGTGTACACTGCAGAAGCTTCTGTACACTTCACTCAAAGCCTTGCTGTCCCACTGCAACGTCCAGTCGCACAACCCCAAAGTGGCGCACCATAGGCAGCGCTGCTGCCGCCCATCCCTGGTCGGCAGGCGCCTACGCGTGCTGTGCGCACGACCGGGCGCGGAAGCCATGTGGACAGCGGCACACCCCGCGTCATGCGCGCTCGGCAGGGCTGGGCACTGCGGGCGGGGCAAGCGCGTCAAGGACTTGCACGCCGGGATAGCTTTGCACGCCGCCGACACAGTATAGGCAGCAGCAACATAGACCAGCCGACATACGTGGTTCAGCACAGCCTAGGATGGCACAGACAGGAAAAGCAAGCGAGCTTGCGCGCTCCCTGCGCAGGCAGTCACAAGCCAGTGCAGGAGGTGCAGCGAGACCGACCTGGGCTGGCTGGTTGAGGCGACCGTGGAAAGGCGGGTCATCGTTGCGGAGGCCATGGCAGAGCAGGTCAGTGAGCAAGCTGCCACTAGCGGTCAGGCTAAGCAGACTTCTGTTGCGCTAATAAGCTGGCTGGACTAGCAAGACAAACAATTCTGCGAAAGTCTGCGGAATGCTTTGCAAGGTCACGAGCCTAGCTTTTAAAGCGGCAGGTTGGCCGCTTCCTCCAAAGTGCCGCGCTGTCTTGGGGGTGCTAGGTGTTACGTCGCCTTACCCTAACGTCACCTCCGTGCAGATGGACGAGGTGTCAGCCAAGGTGGCGTGGCCTGCTCAGGGGCCACCCTGGTCTTCTGCCTGTAAAAAAAAAAAAAAAAAAAAAAAAAAAAAAAAAAAACAGCAAGAGGTCCCTCACATTCATCGGGAGACACCCCCGCACATGCCTATTTAGTGTATAGACCGGCGGCGCCGCTGACTATCCTCGGAAGTGACGTGCGCTGATGATTGTGGCACTTACACCGTGTGTCAGCTGGCAATGTCCTGTCAACAACCACTCTCATACATACTCCGACACTCGCGCCCCATATAACACCGTGAGACGCCCCCGGCCAGGGGCAGCCCAGCGGCTGGCCCTCCCGCAGCAACGTCGACCGGCAGCACATACCAGACCCGACCTGCACGCTCCGCATGCTGACCAAGAAGAAAGCGCTCGCAGGTCACGACCTCTCACCCCGCCCTCAGTCCGTTATCAGAAGTTCTTCTTGTCGCCGATGATGTGCCCGCCTGTGCGCACGCCGACCGCCCGCCTCATAGCAGGCCTCAGCGAACAGAGGTATTTCGGCTGCATCCGCAGTACCAGATGCTTGCACTGGAGTTTGAGAGGGCACAAGACTGCGCATGCAGAGGAAGCAGCTGCAGCGAAGAACGCTCGAGAGGGCAGAAGGCTGGGCACGCGGTAGGTCCAGCTGCACCACGAGGACACGCGCGGTAGCTTACCAGACTGGCTGCTCACGCTCAGCACCCTTGCCACGAGGGAGATAGGGCCATGACGAGGGCGGGGAGCGCGCCAAAGTAGGGCGCCATCTCGACGAGCTCCTGCCGGTACTCGACCGGGTCGCCCTCGTCGACCAGGTAGGTGACAATCTCGCCCGCCAGCGGCGCCTGCGCCCCAAACCGCTGCCAGCCTCGGTAGCGAGCGTGTGGATGCCGCAGCTGCGCATTTGGCTGGCCGACAACCTCTTAACAGTGTGAAAAAAAGGGGAGCAGGACTGCCCGCTGCACTCGTCGTGGCATGTTCGTATATGCGTAAGACACAGTGACTCCGCATCAAACACCCGCACATGCATGCCGGCCGTGCGCTGCTTGCCGACCTCGACAGGCCGCTGGTGCGTGCGAGCGCGGTCTGCGCATGCGCAGCGCGCGGAGAGAGCGCGGCCCGCTGCCGGCAGCACGGCGCGCAGGGGCCGAGCGCGGCCGGGCGCTGCCGGGCGCGCACCGACACGGGCATGAAGGTGCCCAGCTGCTCGATGTAGCCCAGCACCTGGCCCTTCTTCACCTTGTCGCCCTGGCGCCCCCCCGAGCGCCGCGCGGTCACCCCGACTGCACGGCCGCTCGGCGGCGACCTGGCGCCGGCCCTCGTCCGTCCGCGCCGCCCGGCGCTCGCCCACCCATGGGCCGCGCGGCCGACTCAAACGCGCGGCTCCAGCCCCCGTTCCCGGGCCGCTGAGCTGCATCGCACGGCTGGACGCGCAGCGTGCACGGCCGACAAGGCTTCGGCGTCAAAGTGCGCTGTATGCAGATTCAGATTACGCCAGGCTGCCACAGAACCCAGCGCCCAGCGGGCCCGCACCGCCTGCAGCATGACGGCCTTGCCGATGCGCTTGCCCTTGTTGTACCGCCCGCGCCGCAAGTAGCCCACCTGCGGCCCCGCCTTGGTGAGGCCAGCGCTCCTGGGGGACGCTGCCGGCAGACAATTCGGCACGGGGAACTGCCGGCAGATGGTGCAGTAGCCATGATCAGTGGTCACGATGAGAGCATGGACGCTGATCACTGCACCACCAACAGCTCCACTCTGCCAACGCCACCACAGCATGCAGGCTGCGGCCGCTGCCCCGTACACGTGCGCATCCATCAAGCGGCCTTGGTCGCCGGGGCCGTACAGGCAGGCGGACGTGGAAGCAGGGCTGATGCAACACTGGGAACCCTGGCATGGCCTGTGCAGGGCACAGGGCGACCCAGGCCGCGCCTTGGGCGAGCCCAGGTAGATGGTGCTCTCGTCCTCCAGGTCCTCGTCCAGCGACTGCGTCGACATCATCTTCACCTCTGGCTCCGGCTCGGGCAGCAGCACGGTGCTGTCCATCGAGTACGTGGACACGAATGCGGTGCCCGCCGGCGGCGGCGGCATGTCCAGCACCGCGGGCGCGACCGCCTCGGCCGCGCCCGTGCTGTCTGGAGAGGACGCGCCATTCATGCTCACGCTGTCTGAGAAGCCGCCGCGGCCGCCGCCGCCCGTCAGCGAGCGCTGCACGCGCATCTCAAAGTCGCCGACCTGTGCGCGCGCGCCGGGTCTTCACTGCGTGCCCTCTCCTGGAGCGCCCGAGCTGTACAGGGCAGCAGGCTGCGCGCACGCTGGGACTGAGAAACAGGTCACTGTGGGTGGCAAGGCAGCGCCGCTCTCAGCCTCAGCCAGCGGTGCTGACCCTCCCGCAGGCGCACGGGTGAGCTCGGAAGCTGGCGGGGTGCTGCGGCCGGCAGCACAGACACGACATACGCCGCGACCGGCCTCCCGGGGCGCGCCGCCGAGCACATGCGCACGGGCCCCCCACATGGGCTGCTCCATACGGCTTGCGGAAGCGAGCCAGATGCGCAGCGGAGCCACGTGCCGCGCCGGCAGTCTCTGCAGGGTGAGAAACGCCGCGATTCATGTGAGCGGGGCTGGGGACGGGTGCATGCCTTGAGCTCCACCTGCGCAACCTCCGAGCTGTTGCACACCAGGTCCAGCAGCTCGGCCACCTGCAGTGTGTCCACGCGTCAGGCGGGCTGCTGCAGTAGCGCCGCACGCATCGACCTGCGGTGCAGCGCGCACAGGATGCGCCGCGCTTGCAGCGCGACCACGGGCCGGCACCTGCTCCGAGGACAAGCCCGACGTGTCCTCCGCGTCAAAGTCCTCGAACTCCTCCTCATCCTCCTCCTCCTCCAGGTCCTCTGCTTGCGCACGGCACTTCAGCACCGCACATCCCAGGCGCGCCTTGCGCCTAGCTCCTGTGGCCCCGCCAGTGACACGCCGGGTGACTTACCAGCGTCCAGTATCTCTACCATCGACTCTGACTCCTGCAGTGCCAGGGCATTGGCGGAGCTGCGCCGAGACGCTGGTCGAGAGAGTCTGGCCGTCCGCCTGGCAGCT
>JAABUQ010011490.1_pt1 | contig 11295 bp, 14 predicted proteins | sample 5560001 | NCBI WGS metagenome assembly JAABUQ01 (sample SAMN10711888, study PRJNA513371) | rock metagenome | isolation source: Antarctica rocks | place: Antarctica: Victoria Land, Finger Mt nord | collected 2015-12-18
GGGAGGTGGTCGAACCGGTCATGGCTACTGATGGCACAGGGACCGCGCCAAACTACTTGACAATCCTATTCCACATAATGAGCGCCATCGGCAAACGCGGCTTTCAAGCGGCCCTCGACCTGGGCTATGGGGCGTACCTGTTGCCGAAGCTCGCCCCGAGTTATCGCGCCACGTTCGGCCGCGAGCCCGTCGCCCGCCACACCCCGGACGGCGACACGGCCCGCGCCGCCGCGCGTGCGCAGAACCCCACATTAGGCCGGTGCTCCTGGCCCGCGTGCATTGCCCCGGCGACCCAGCGCCATCACGTCGATGGCTGGACGAACGGCCCTGAGACGTGCGGCTTCTGCGCCGTCCATCACACCGCGTTCGAGCGCGCCTATCGCGCCGCCTACACGCGCCACCGCCCGTACGCACGCACCCACGAGCCCCCCACCCGCCGCGCCGTCGCTCTCAGCCTCGGCGTGGGCCTCGACGACGCCACCCCGTTCTAACCCAACAGCGGCCGTGGGGGCGGGGCGCACCCCCCCCCCCCGCGCCCCCCCCCGGGGACGCACCCGCGCCCACGGCGCACCACCGAGAGGACGCACGCCATGACCATGACCATCACAGCCAGCGCCGCCCCTGAGGCCGAGGCGCGGCCGCTCGCCTACCAGCACCGCGCCCGCCTACTCTGCGTGGCCTGCTTTGACGCCGCGCCCCCGCGCCGGTACCGCTACGGCGGTGCCGTTATCCCCATCCCAGCCCCGGCCCCCAGCCGGCTGAGCGTCGCGCGCCGTGCGTGCGCTGGGTGCGGCGCCGCGCTGGCCGTGCCCGGCCTGTTCGGCCTCGGCCAGCTCGCCGCGACGCCGGCCGCCCGCGACGCGTGCGCGGCCGGCCTGGTCAGCCCCCGCCGCCTGCTCGCCCGCCACTAGTCCGGCGACTGGGGCGACATCGACGCCGGCGACGCCGGCCTGAACGAGGACGCCCTCCGCGACAGCGTGCGCCTCCTGAGCGTCTACAACATGCAGGGCGGCGAGTGCGTCTGGATTATCACCGAGGCGGACCGCCACGCGACGACCCTGCTCACTCCCGACGATTACTAGCCCCTGCCGCCCCTGGGGCCGGCCTGCCGTCGTGGTAGGCCGGCCCACCCCCCACGAGAGGCCCCCATACCACCCGACACACGGAGGTAGCCACGATGAGCCAGCTCACTGATGAGATTGACGCGCTGTGCATGCTAGAGCCGCTGCCGGACTCTCCCAGCACGATCCTGCTCTACGCCGCCGATGCCGTGTGCCGCGCCCAGGCCGCTGTACGCCGCGCCGACGACACCGACGCCGCATTGGCCGACGCGGGCGTGGCCGTGCCGCCCGCACCGTCGCCGGCGCTGGACGCGACCCTGGTCACCACCGACGACGCGGGCGAACTGACGCGGCACCTCGTGTGCGCCGCGAGCCACCTCGCCCGTGAGGGCTGCTAGCGCCGGACGCAAGAGGGGCGCTCACACGACGCCTAGGGTCAGGGGGACCTCATCCCTCTCCGCGCGGCGCGGGGCCGTGCGCCCGATCGAGCGCGCCCCCCACGCCGTGCCAGGGCGTCCGGTGCTGCACCGCACAAGGAGGAAGAATGACGATGATCGCGCCGCCCATTCCGCGACGCGTACGAAGACCGTGCCTCAAGCGGTACCCTACGGACATGGACATGGAGCACGAGCGCACGCTGTTCACCACAGCCGAGGCCGCCACGCTGTTCACCACAGCCGAGGCCGCCACGCTGTTAGGGATCTCACGGAACGCCGTCCAGAACGCGATCCGGCGTGGCACCCTGACGCACGTCGCGATCACCCCGCGCCTCAACATGGTGACGGCGGCCGGCATCGAGGCGTACCGGCGCGCCCACTTGGGGCAGGTCGGCCGCCCACCACGCACGAAGCGCCGCAAGAGGACGACCGTGGCCGCCGCGGCCACGGAGCACCACACGGTCGATGAGGGGGGAGCGATCCACCCCCCGGAGGAGTAAGACAGACGATGGACACACCGCATAACACCCCTGAGCGCGACGGCCGCCCGGTCTTCATTGAGCCGGCCGACACCGCCCCCCTGACCGCCGCCGAGCGCGCCACGCTCCAGACCGCCTTCGCCGCCCTCGTGCGCTCCGGCCGCCCCCTGTTCGCACCCCCCGCCCCCGGCGAGATCCCTGGCCCGCTCGACCCCACCGATCCGGGCCTTGACGAGCGCGTACGCGCCATCCTCGACCGCCCCAGGGATGCGCACGATGACACCACGGGAGGACCGGCCGCATGAGCACGCGCACCCTCCCGAGCCATAGCCTCCGGCTGATTGACGACCGCGACCTCATGTATGAGGGGCCGATCGACCGCGACGGCTTCCAGGGCGCCCATTTCCACACGGACGACGGCATGGGCGTTGTGGTAAGCATCGACCCGCACACCCCCGCCGGCGTGGCCTTTCGCCTCAGCATCACCCGGCCGGGCTACCCCCCCAGCGACGACGACATCGCCGTGGTCCGCATCGCCGTGTGCGGCCCCGGCAGCCATGTTCGCATCCTGACCCCCCACAGGAGCATGCTGCGCGGCCAGATCGTCCACCTGGAGGAGGAGCCCGACGCCTACGAGCCCCCGCGCCTGCCCTGGTGGACGCGCGACGAGTTCGCCGCCATCGCCACCCAGACCACGGCGCTGATGGGCGACCGCGCCCGCGGGGAGCACGGCCTCGCGGACCTGGAACTGATGGAGCGGCGCGGCCTCGTGCGCATCGCCCGCGCCGTCGATCCCGTGCGCGGCGCACTGATCCAGGTGGACTTCCGCCCGCTCCTGTGGCGCGAGGAGCGCCGCCGGCAGCGCGCCGCCACGACGACGGCCCCGGCCGCACCGCTGCGGCCCGACGACAAGAACCATGAGGAGCACGACGCGTGAGCATAATGATCGCCGTCGCCAATCAAAAAGGCGGCACGGGCAAAAGTACGACCGCGCACGCCTTGGGAACTGTCCTCGCCGACCGCGGCCGACGCGTCCTCCTCGTCGACTTCGACCCCCAAAGCAGCCTGACCGACAACACCGGGACGGAGATCGCCGAGGGTAACCTCACGGTCTACGACGCTCTGGCGCAGGCCCGCGCGCTGGGCGAGATCGCGGATCTGGCCCCCTATGTCCGCGCGATCGACGAGCGCCTGGATTTGCTGCCGGCTGACATCGGCCTGGGCCAGGCCGAGATGGAGTTGCAGAGCGCCGTGCGCCGCGAGTATGTGCTCCAACAGGCGCTCGACTCAACCGCGGGCATCTACGATGTCGTCCTCATTGACTGCGCGCCGAGCCTGGGTCTGCTCACGATCAACGCCCTGACCGCCGCCACGGACGTTATCATCCCCGTGTCCCCGGAGTACCCCGCCGTGCGTGGGCTGCGTCTCATCCTGGACTCGCTGCAGACGATCCGCCGCACGCGCCTCAATCCCCGGTTGGCCGCGCGCGGTGTCATCCTGACCATGGTCGATGGGCGCACCACTCATGGGCGCACGATGGTCCAGACGGTTAAGGACGGCCTGGGCGCGGTCCCCTTGCTCGGCGAGGTCAAGCGCGCTGTGGCGGTAAGTGAGGCCGCCGAGCGGGGCCTGTCGATCGTGCGGTACGCTCCGCAGAGCGAGACCGCGCAAGCTTACGCGCGCATTGCCGACGACCTGTTGGCTGACTGGGGACTCGACGCTGTCGCCGGGGCCGACAGCACTTCCCGCGACCGTGTGCGCGTGGAGGTGGCCGATGGCACGCGCTAACACCCCTCCCCGCCGCAACCCGCTCGGCCCCATCGGCTACCTTGTCGGCGGCCGGGAGGCCGACGCCCTCGATGACGCGCGCGCCTTGCGCGTCGATCGCCTCTCGCCGAACCCGTATCAGCCGCGCAAGACGTTCGACCCGTCGACGCTGGACGAGTTAGCCGCCTCGATCCGGGACCATGGCGTGCTTCAGCCGCTGCTCGTGCGCCCCGATCCTGGTGCGGCCAATACCTATCAGATCGTCGCCGGCGAGCGCCGCTGGCGCGCCGCGCAGCTCGCCGACCTGGACACGGTACCCGGGATCGTGCGCGACCTTGACGACGCAGCCATGGAGTTGCTTGGCCTGTTGGAGAACATCCAACGCGCCGACCTCAATGCCGCCGACGAAGCCGAAGCGTTCAAGAATCTCATGGAACGGCGTAGCCTATCCACGCGTGACTTGGGCGATCTCATCGGCAAGAGCCACGCCCATGTCGTGCAGCGCCTGCGCCTCCTCGACAATCCCGACATTACCGAGGCTGTACGCAGCGGCGCGCTCTCGCCCACCGTCGCCCTCTCAGTAGACCGTGTGGCCGGGCCAGCGCGCGACGACCTCCTTAGGCGCGCCCACGCCGGCGAGCACATCACGGTGGAGGAGGCGCGGGCCGCGCGCACGGCCGACGGGCAGCCCACGGTGGAAAATAATTTACCAGATGTCCTCGCTCTCACCTCTCTCGCTTCACCAACGCCCACGGACTCAGGGCAGCGTATGGAGTCGCCGACGGACGTGATGATGGTAGACCAAGCACTGCCCTCCATAGACACGGCGCAGGGCCATCACAGCAAGGGGACCGGCGGACGTGTCGACCAATCCGAGGGGCACGACCACCTCGCCCCGCCGTCAGTGGTAAATAATTTACCACCTGGGTCACCATCACCATCGAGCGAGCGCCCCGCGACGCACGCTGACGCGTGGGACGACGCGACGCCGACGCGCCACCCTCAGACCACTGAGGAATGGATGCGTATGGAGGGGTTGCGCACAATAATCCTCTTCCGGGCTGCGAACGGTCGTGCGACGAGGGAGCAGCTGCAGGCCGCATTGTGGGCCGACCTGGAAGCCTTGGACGGATAGATACGGATAGATACGGATAGATAGGGACATGGCCCATCTGAGCATGGACGATACGACAGACGACGCCCGACCGACGCACGTCACCCTGACCACGGATCACGTCACGGCCGATGCCGCCAGCCTGCTCGCCGACGCCCTGCGTGCCGCCGGCATCGCGGTCGAGCGGCACGCCTTTCTGCCGGTACGCGGGGAGGAGCAGCACCCCTCGGGCGTGCTCCTGCTGGCCACGGACGGCCCGCCCCTGCCCCTGGCCCGGCTCGTCGTCCCCGCATCGGCCCCAGCCGGCATCGCCTCAGCTCTCGCGGTCGCCCTCGCTGGTGGGGGTGGGGAACGTCCGGCGCCGGCCACACTCCAGCTCAAGGCCGACGGTGTGTTTGTCTCGATCAGGGGCCAGGATATACGCGACATAACAGCGGCGCTCGACACGCTCCCGGCCTACCTCGCGCGCCTGGACACGCGCCGAGGGGGAACGCCGGCTCGTCTATAGTGAGGGTGTGTGGCGCATCGACCCCTAGCAGGTCGAGCACGTTCAACGTCCCCACGGGCGGCGCGCGATGTGGGAGCTAGGGTAGGCGCTCAACGTGGGCACTATTGGCACCGGCGACGACACCGAAGCCAGCACACCCCCGCTAGCCGCGTACCATGCCCTCGGGGTTTGCCACAGCGTCCGTCACGGGGATAGGTTGTTCAGAACGGCATCCACGTCGGATGTCTCGGGCCTGATCTTTGCCTAGGCGAGCGAGTCCGTCATTGTTGTGAACGCGACAAATGTGCCCTATCATGACAACGTGAGGGGGAATACGACCGCCCCGGGTCTAGTGCTCGTCAGATTTCATGACCATTTGTGAGCCCGGCGCTAGTGCCACTAAGTGGTAAAGAACCAACGAGGTATGAGACGACCTGGAATAAGGAGGATGCGATGCCTAAAGGGGTGATCCTAGCTGGTGGCCTTGGCACACGGCTCTATCCATTGACGCACGCCACGAACAAACACCTGCTCCCGATCTACGACCGGCCGATGGTCTTCTATCCGATCGACACGCTCGTCCGGGCGGGGGTCCAGGATGTCCTGATTGTCATCGGCGGGCCGCACGCCGGGCACTTCGTCTCCGTGCTCCGCAACGGCCGCGCCCTCGGCGTGCGCCACCTGGAATTCGCCTATCAGGAGAAAGAGGGTGGGATCGCCGAGGCGCTGTCGTTGGCGGAGGACTTCGCTGATGGGGGCAGTATCGCCGTGATCTTAGGGGACAACACCACGGATGCCGATATCTCCGCAGCAGTCTCAGGGTTCAGCGGCGGAGCGATGGTCTTCTTGAAAACGGTCCCCGATCCGCAGCGCTTCGGCGTGCCGACCTTCGATCCCAGCGACACGACCCGGATCACGCGCATCACAGAGAAGCCAGAGCACCCCGAGAGCGACTACGCCGTGACGGGGTTATATCTTTATGACAGCCGCGTCTTCGATTTCATTCGCGAGCTGCGACCATCCGGCCGGGGCGAGCTGGAGATTACCGATATCAACAATCGATACCTGCATCTCGGACAGCTCCGCTGGGCTGAGCTATCTGGCTACTGGCGCGACGCTGGCACCTTCGACACGTTGCTCGAAGCGAACACCTATTGGGCGAGCAAACGGTCGCGACAGGAGTTGTAAAGAGGTACGATGGGCCTTGCCCATAAAGTACATCCGTTCTAGTTAACGTAGAACGTTCATCGCTTGGATAGCATATAAGCAATGGACGTTCGGTCGGTAGTACGTTCACCTACATTCGTTCGGTGGCCTCCGACTTTATGGGCAAAGCCAGGTACGATGAAACGATGTTAGGCAGTTGCTACGCCAATGAAAAACTAAACGACTGTTTTGGGGCATCAAGTTGCGATCCAGCACATCGCGGAGGAACGGGCGCGTGAGCGGTACGCGCGAGGCCCAGGGGGCGCGTCGCCGCGCGACATCTCGACCAGCCGGCAACGGCGCGCGAAGGGAGCAGCCACCGACGATATCGACGCCGCGAACGATCGGCACGACACGGAGACCGAGCGATGAGGAGTGCCAGCCGCAGCACGCGACGGGCTATGATCGATGGCGCTGTCGTGCTCGTCCTCCTGCTCCTGATCGCAGTCCACGGCGTTGGTGGCGGTCAACCAGCCTTCAACGGCTCATGGCGCTCGAATAATCCGTTGCAGACCGGCATGAACCCGCCACGGAGAGTAACGTTCGGCGGCAACGATACGGTTGTACTAGGTCTTGGTGTAGGCGTGGAAGGGCAGGATGTGCAACACGCTGCCGTTGCGATATACGCGTCCGGACGCCTCACACATCTCTAGCAATGGACCCCGGCTGGTGGAACATCGTCTACGCCACCAGCCGGGGTCGCAGCTACGCTAGCTCCATATTACCCGATGCGATTGGCCTATCTGTACCCAGAAGATGGAGCGATTCCAGTACAATACCCATCAAAGACGTTCGCCTCTGCCGAGGCTAAGGCAGTCAAGCCCACACCAGAGATCGGTACGCTATTACATGTGATGTACGTGCTCTGGCTCAACGTGCAGACTTTGTCCACCTGTTGGCCGTCTTTGCCATGCACAGTCACGTCAACCCCCGTCGCAAACGTCACAAGCCGGGTTTGCACAAAGTTGGCGTAACGGGTGTTCTTCTGTCCGTTCGATCCACAGAGGTTGATCACGCCGATGGTATAGCCGTTGCTCGTGTCCTTGACTAACGCTGAGGCAAGAAGACTTCCTCCTTGGCCACATGTCGCATCGGCTTCAGCCTGCGGGATGCCTCCCACTCGTGCAGTTGTTGCCGACAAGCCTAGAGCTACGACAGCAACAAGCGCGAATCGTTTGGCCGTAGTAAGATACTGATGCATCACTTTTCTCCTGAAAGGGGTGTCGGGCGGGAGAGAAGTGTGGTAGACTTGTCCGATGCGAACGGCGGTCTATCGTCTCTCTCGCTCGTTGGTTGTTCATTAACATCGCGGTGAACTATGTCGTGTGGGCTAGTGCCTCTCCTTTTCCATCACATCCATGCGCTACCGATTCACACACGTAGCGCCCAGCGAAGGCCATCCCTCGCATGTTGCCTCCCCAGTTGGTGCTTAATGGCGAAGCGTGTAATTCTCCCTCCGTCACAGTAGTTTCGATGCCTGCCTCTTCATGCGGTGCATACGATATGCTTCACCGCAAAGGAGGAACTAGAGTACCCTTTCTTTCTTGTCATGGCTTCACTCGTGGTTGCTCGGCCTGATCGCGGCACCATCGGCCTCAGACTGATGCTCCTCTAGCATGGCAGGAGAGGCGGCCAGGTGTCTGTCCCCCAACGGGCCAGACTTCGCGCCACTTTGCGCTCTCCCTTGGCCACCCAGGTCATCCGTCCCACCCCCTTCTCCGGCGGGGTGGGCCACCTAGTGGTCAGGTGGACCGCTCGATGGTAGGATGTGATGAAATCTGCCCGCGTGGTCATGTGCAATTTCTCCTTCTCCTTGATGGGGGCCACGTCGGTCTTCACAGTGCCACGACTGATGTACAGCCGCTCACCGATCTGCCTATTGATGAGGCCCTGTGCGACCAGCCGGTATACTTCCTGCTCACAGTCGGTGAGGACAACGTGTGTGAAGCTGGCGACATCCGTGAGAACCACGGTCCGAGCAGGCGCAACTTACTCAGTAGGGGGATGGACTTGATCGCATGACGCTTGTCCGTGGTGGGGCACGCGCTTTACGCAGCGGTATGCGAATAAATATGGGTGTACGTCCACAAAAGCAAAGGTTCTACACCCTACTCTCGCCTCATCAGCCGCACTCCGTCCTGCTTCTTAAAACCGGCCTACAGTATGTGGGGAAGGTGCGCGCCCCAAAAAAGACCACGGTCATGTGATCAGGCCCATAGGGGGAGGCTGGTAAACGCCGGCGGTAACTACGTCCCCTCGCCATGTGCCGCAACTTGGAGAGTCTCGACAAAATCCTTGTCGGGGTAACAGATGAGGACGGGGACGGTAGTTTGAGAGACAACTGTCGTGCAGCGTTCCAGCGCGTCTACAGCGATGGCACAGTCGATGATGAGGAAATCACTAGGGCGCGCATGGACTGACCGCGCTGCTCGCCTCCCTCCGCTTGTCGCGCTATCTCCCGACGATCCCCGAGCCGCGAACCACGCTGCGCCGCGCCATCCGGTCCCCGCTCAAGGAGTTGACGACGGGCGGTGCCGGGACCGCAGCCAACGTGGCTGGCTCTCTGAGGAGAACGAGGAGGACCTGAGGTGAAGCGGCTGGTGCGCGAGATCAGCGCCCTGCGCGCCCCTTGGCTGACGTTGGCGCTCGTCGAGGAGAACATTGACCTGGCCGAGCTGGGCCTGTCCTACCTCACCAACTAGCGCATCATCTACGACAAGAAGACCGATACGACAAGAAGACCGGCGTCTTGAATCTGACTACGACGCCGACCGGCCGCGACGGCGTAGCGGCAGACCTCTCTGCAGGACCAGGCGCTGCTGGCCAGCTTAGAGCCGCTGTGGGACCATTACCGCACGCTGCACACGGCCGGCGACTTCTCGCGCACGGTGCAGGACATGAGTGCCAACATGAGCGCGAGCGCCACGCGCCGGGGCAGCGTCTATTTCGTCCCATACAGCTAGCGTGCGGCGCTGACCACGCTCAAGCACCTGATCAAGGAGGTGCTGCTGGCGGCACCTGGCGAGGAGAACACCAGCAGCCTCGTCCACCTGCCGGTGATTGACCGCCCACCATCAAGAAGCAGATGGCCAGCAGCGCGCACACGTCGTTCCTGGCCCAACTGACAGTCCCGCAGAAGGGCCGGCCTGTCGCTAAGATCTTAGCGACAGGCCTTTTGCGCGCCCATCTGGCCACTAAGGTCTCGTATCCCGTATCCGCCCCTGCCGCTAACTGCTCACTCTCGGAGGCTGTGGTAGGCCGTGATCAGGTCGCTTCGCATCGTCAGATTCAATTTGTCCTTTATGCGGGCTACGTCTGTCTTAACGGTGCCGCGGCTGATAGACAATCGTTCTCCGATCATTCCGTTGCTGAGTCCGAGAGCCACCAACTGGTATACCTCCTGCTCACGGTGGGTGAGCGGGGCCGAGGGCTGCGGCGACTCAACCTCGGGTGCTGGTGCGATGAGCGTGCGTCCTAACTCGAGCACTAACAATCCCGTCCAGGACGTGGGCAACCAATGTAGATCGCCGCAGGCTGCTCCCTTACGTTCACGCAGGGCATCAACGAACTCCTTAAAGGGATGGCACACATACACCGGAACGGCGGTCTGTGTGACGACGGTTGTACACCGCGCCGAGGCATCCGGCACGGTAGCGCAGTCGATCACGAGAAAATCGCCTGAGCGAGCATGCGCCGCCGCTTCGAGCAGCGCGGAGGCCGATGTTACGATATCCACGGTGACGCCAATGTGGGCGAAGAGAAACGGAAGCGCGACAGTGAGGTCCGGATTTTCGGCCCACAGCGTCGCGCGCACCTTAATCGATGATCCGGCGACGCGTGTCGTGTGGACTACGCGTTCCTGCGGCGCGAGGACCAGCCTCTCCTCGCGCGGGGTCTGGCGGCGATCCAAAGCCGCATACAGTGCAGCTAGTACGGGTGGGCTTACCACGACCTCGCCAACCAGCACCGTCGCGATGGAACGCAGGAGCGCGACGGGATCCATCCCTTCCCATGTCAGATAGCCGGGCACACCGAGGTTCAGGAGCGCCACGAGCGTGTCGCCATCAAGCATGTCCTGCGGCCCGATGACGATGACCTTGCTCGTCAGGCCAGCGGTGTGGAGGTGCTGTGCCAGGCGTGGGAGGGATATGCCAGAGCGGTCGGCTGCAACGAGTAACACATCGGGTCGGGGGGTGCATCCGGTCACGCGGGGAAGGATTTCGATTGAGCGTGGGATCTCGTCGATGCGCAGGTCCCGTCGCGCCTGCAAAGCTGTCCGTAGCATTGTCCAGCCTGAGTGGTCCGATGGTATGAGCACAATTGTTTGGATCGCCATTGTCCGCCATCTTTCTCGCAGCGGCCGGGGCGACGTCCTTCGCGTCGAGGGCTCCGCTGCATGTCCCCTACTATATAGATCCCGCAGGACACGCTCTATGGACATGCAATTTCGAGACAAACACACCTTTTTTGCGCATTATGTCCGCACGCCCTATAGTGGGTGTGGGCAGTCCCATCGCCTGCGCGGTAGAACGGTCGGTGACCATGCACGCCGAGGACGACGCGTCAGACCGTACCCTCGTCGTCGCCGCCCAGGCCGACGACGGCGCGGCTTTCCTGCGCCTGGTGGCGCGCTACCGCGCCCGGCTCGAGGCCGTCGTGCGGCGCGACATCGGGGACCCCGCCCGCGCCGCCGACCTCGCCCAGGACGCCCTCGACGTGGCGTACGACAACCTCGCCCACCTGC